>ENA-OSET01000088-OSET01000088.1-sediment-metagenome-genome-assembly--contig:-NODE-88-length-104624-cov-7.811463_pt1 | contig 104624 bp, 97 predicted proteins | sample MGYA00237882_ERZ534229 | MGnify/ENA primary metagenome ERZ534229 (study PRJEB26408, sample SAMN06266212) | sediment metagenome | isolation source: Hudson Canyon methane seep mesocosm | place... | reverse complement strand
AAACGCCTAACGATTCGGACGACCTTAAGGCTGCTATCCATTCCTTTAGCAATGCTATTTTGGAGTTTGGCCTGAGCTATCCGAACCGTTATAAGCTTCTTTGGCGAAGGGAATATAAGGGAGAACAAACTGACGAACTAACCTTGGCAATGGATAGCATTTACGCTCAACTTACTTCGATTCTAAGCGAACACGCAAAAAACAAAGCCATAGATGTCGAGTCGCAGGCCATTGCTCTTTGGTCATTAGTTCACGGCTATGTATTGCTTCGTTTGGATGGAAATTTAACCGAAGGGTACGATGACGTTACCGGATTAAGTCGACAGGCAGCAATTATTGACGTGCTTATTGATGGGATAGCTCAATAGCCCCGAGCCGAAGGGCATAAATGCCAACGCTCAGAAACCTTTCAATGGGTAGAAAGAAAAGATGCTTTTTTCCAAGGCTAAGTGATGAATTAACATTCGATATATAACCACTAAACCAACTAATTAGAGTAGTGGCATTGCCGCGCTAAAAAACGCTCTCAACCGACTACCCCAACTAATCAAAACTCAGAACTCAGAACTCCAAGAGTAACATGGCTCTCTCATTCACTAGCTTATGCACTAGCCGTCCACTTCTCACTGCGCTGCCATAACTCTTCTGCTAGCGAATCATCAAGCGCTAGTGCGCTTGGCTCTTTTTCTTTACATTCATCATAATATTTTCCGCTGTGCTTGCTAACATCATCGCTTGTCGCACAATAAAGCGATGTCGCAGCGCCATCTTCCGAGCTGATCATGAACTTCTTCATTACCCAGCTGATGGCAGACGGAACCTGCCGCCAAACATCGGACGCGACAACGCCTGGATGAAGAGAGTAAGTAGAGACACCTGTTCCTTCGAGACGTTTCGTTAAGGACTTAGCGTGGAGTATGTTCGCCAGCTTAGACACTTCGTACTCACTAAAACCGGTTGCTGTTTTGGACGGTTTGGTTAGGGCGTCCCAATCAATCGATTTAGCGCCATAGTGAGCCTTGCTCGCGACATTCACTATTCGTGCTGGCGCGGATTCGATGACACGTTCAAGCAAGATATTGGTCCAAAGGAAGTGGCCTAAATGATTTGTACCAAACGCGATTTCAAAACCATCCTTTGTCGCTCCTTTCTTACCCGCCAATCCCGCATTATTAATGAGTAAGTGGATAGGGCGATCAGACTTAAGCAAAGACGTCGCGGACTCACGCACCTGCGCAAGTGAACCGAGGTCAAGCTCGTGAAACCTTACCTTGCTGTTTCCAGATTTGGAACGAATCTCCTCTATCACGGGCATCGTCTTTTCTTCAGAACGACATGCCAAAATGAGTTCCGCACCACGACTCGCTAATTCAAGGGCGGTTGCTCGACCGATTCCTGAGTTAGCGCCAGTAATCACCGCAACCTTGCCTTTTAAATCCTGTTTCATAAGTTTATTTGCTCATTATCGAATTGGATTAAGCTAATTATTATTGAATACACTTTTCGTTAATCAGTACTTCATGCGTTGTTCTTTGCGGCACTGTCAACGTGCATATTGGTGTCTCGAAACTTGACGTGTTGACGATACCACAGCCTGGTTAGAAAACCCGTATGATGCCAAGAAAATGCAGCGAGTAGAGTGCGGTCCCGCAGCCAGAACCTATCGGGAATTACTGCTGTCGTCTCAACACTGCCAAGCGTCACCTCTGCCGTCACGAAGCCTTCCCCCTCACGCTTATCTCTATGCGCCAGAATTTTTCCTTGAGCATCGACAATCATCGCATGGCCTTGGATCTCGCCGTTGAACTCGTTAAAAGGATAGGGGATGCCTGGCATCTTACAGGCGAACGTATTGCAATGAGATCCATGAATCACTGGCGCGCCGATCAATAAAGCCGTTTTTTGGATACATCTAAGTAGGTTGTCCCGGTTGTAGGACTCGGTTTTTTCAACCATCCATTTAGGCCAGTTGGTTGGCATGCTCCACCAATAGGAACCCCCCATCACCACATCTACTTTTCCTTTCATGCGTTTCGCTGTTTGCGTTCGAATAAACTCCCAGCACATCGCTGAACCAACACGCTGCCCATCAACATCACCCAATATTCCCGTATCCGACTTGTCTCCACCTTCGTAGAAAGCATTTTCCCACATGGTAGGCAGGTCTTTATCGTGCTTGCCGACTAGCTTGCCGCTATCAAAACACAAATACCGGTTTCTCACGCCCCCTTCTGGTACCCGGCACATGAACGAGCCGCCTACTACTACGCCTTTCTTTTGAGAGAACTTTTGAAGAAACGAAGCTGTTTGGTCATCGTCATATTCAATTGCATGAACCAACTCAGGATCCCAGCACATGCCGGTATTAAAGAACTCCGGCAATGCAATCCAGGTTGCGCCGGCTTTTACCGCTTCGTTCGCTAACCGTTCACTGGCTTTCAGGTTGTGTTCGTTATCTCCGATTCGCGTATTTAACTGTATCGCTGCAGCAACGATTGTCTTACTTTTGTTATTCTGCAATGCGTTCTCTCCAGCGGTCAGGCCCAGTTGTGCTAATCAGATAGTTGTAAATGGGTGATGGCATACTCCGGTCACACAACGTTTACATCAAGTCGTTGAGCCTCAGCAGGGCTAATTGGATGAATTCATTCAAGAATTTCTTAGCGTTTTCATCAGGCATATCCAACGCTAAGCGGACTGTCATGCCTGATGTATGTAATAGCAATAGAGCGGCTTGGTATATCTCATCGTGACTATGTTTTGACGACATGGCCATTATACGGTGCGTAATGATTTCGGCGTTGATATGGCTGTCTTCAGCATCAAGCGCTTTCAGTTCTGAATTTGCCTGTAACCCAGCCCATAACGAAGCGAGGGCGGGATCCTTTTTAAAAGACGAATAAAACAAGTCAATACCCGCTTCAATGCCGTTCTTTAAGTCTTGTTGGCTATGACAGCTATCCACAAACCCTTTGATGAAAGTCCTGATCAAATCAAAGTGGTCCTGCATAATCGCTTCAAGAATCGCGTTTTTGTCAGGGAAGTATTGATATATCGAACTGATAGGCACTTCTGCCTGCTTTGCAATTTCTCTCATACTCACGGCATCGTTTCCGCGCTCGCCGATTAGTTCTTTCGCTGTAGCGATAATCGCATCATATTTTGCTTTACTGCGCGCTTGTGTCGGAATTCGCCTAAGGGGAGACGCCTTTTCGGCGATACAGCTCTCAATAGATGGTGAGTCCTTAGCGTTGGTTTTCTTGATGCGCTTGCCATCATTTTGTTGAGCGAACATTGGGTCTCCTAAAAATTCGGCTGTGTTCGTTTACCGTAACTAAAGCATTGACAAAGCATAACTGATCATTGATCATATTTCAAAACACGAGCATTGATCAGTTTTTTGTTTGCCTTCTCGATTAGCCCTTAAATGGAGTGTTGAAATGAATATCAAAAAAGTAGCAATCATTGGTGCAGGCCCAGCAGGTTTGGCTACAGCAAGAGCACTTAAGACCCTTGGCATTCCGTTTGTAGTCTATGAGAAGCACGCCAATGTTGGCGGCATTTGGGATACTACTAACCCTGGTAGCCCAATGTATAACTCGGCACATTTTATTTCATCTCGGGATATGTCCGGCCATTTAGCGTATCCGATGCCGAGTGATTACCCTGACTACCCGTCAAACGGCCAAATCCTTGCCTACATTAAGGACTTCGCTCTGCATTACGACCTGTTAAGCTCGATTCATTTTAATACAGAAATTACGGACATTAGCTTCTCGGATGACGTATGGGCCGTCAAAGGCAAAGACCTCGACGGGAAACCTTTTAACGACCAGTCTTCTTGGCTCGTATGTGCAAGCGGAACAAACTGGCACAAAAGCCAGCCATCACTTAAAGGCCAAGAAAAATTTGATGGCGAACTCATGCACTCGGTTGATTATCATGATTCAGCAAGCCTTTCTGGGCAGCGCGTATTAGTGGTGGGTGCAGGAAACTCAGGTGTCGATATTGCTTGTGATGCCGCATTCTCAGCGAAAGAGGCTTATATCAGCATGCGAAGGGGCTATCATTTTGTGCCGAAGCATCTATTTGGTATGCCCTCCGATGTCTTTGGCTCGCAATCAGACTGGATGCCGACCAAACTGCAACAACTTGTATTTGGCGGCATGCTTCGAATGCTGAATGGCGACTTGAGGCGTTTAGGCCTGCAAAAGCCCGATCATAAAGTGTTATCCAGTCATCCAATATTGAATACCCAGCTATTGCATTATTTGCAGCATGGGGACATCAAGGCTATGCCAGATATACAGCGTCTAGAGGGAAACACCGTTCACTTTGTCGACCGTCGCTCTGTCGAGGTGGACAAAATCATCATGGCGACTGGGTACCAGTGGAAAGTGCCTTATTTAGCGGACCAATTCTTCGAATGGAAAGGCGGTCGTCCTCAAACATTCATGAAGATATTTAACTCAGATCATCCAAGCCTGTTTGTAAACGGCTTTGTAGAAACAAATGGCGGCGCATACAAACTGTTTGACGATATGGCTTATTTAATCGCTAAAACAATAGAAACGCAGATTCAAGACTCAAAAAAGGCCGCGCTTATACAGCGCTATATTGAAGGGCAAGAACCCGATCTCGGTGGGCAAGTCAACTACGTAAAATCAGATCGCCATATTGGTTATACCAACTCAAATGCTTATCAGAAAGCCCTGAAAGCAATGCGCCGAACGTTCGATTGGCCAGACCTAGACGAATCGTTTTATAAGGCGGCCACTTCAAACAAGACAGCCCAAACCAACCAGCCTGCCGTTACGGCCTCATCATGAAAAAGTCTCTTATCAAAGAAAATTGCGGCGCGTATGCGCTGATCACAGGAGCCGCGGGAGGTATCGGGCAAGGCGTCGCTGAGCTGCTTCATCAACAGAACTACACGCTTATATTGGTCGACATCAATAGCGACATTCTCGATCAGATGAAACACCAATATCCTGGCGCGATCACTAGAAGTGTCGATCTCTCAGATCCATCTGACACGGAAACGCTATGCCAAGAAATTGAGTCACTCGATGGAGATTTGGCGTATGCCTTCGTCAATGCAGGTATCGTCACACCAGGATGCGTAATCGACACAGACCGCGCAGCGTTAGTGCGCGATGTGGGCATTAACTTGCGCAGCGCGATGTGCGTCAATCATGCCTGCGCCAGCATTATGGAACGCCAAGGCTTTGGCCATATTATCAATACCGTCTCAATGGCAGCCGTTGTCTCATTGAAAGGCGCAGCGGCGTACTCTGCCTCTAAATTTGGGCTTCGCGGCTTTCTGATCGCACTTAAGTCTGAGCTGCGCGCTCAAAGAGTCCATGTTTCCATGTTACTCCCGAGCGCCATTGATACCGCCATGCTTCAATTTGAAGCAAAGCATGGCGGCAGCGCCCTTAACTTTATCAGCACGCCGCTATCTGTAAATGATGTCGTGCTTGCGTTCAAAAAAGCGCAGCAACATAAAAAGCTTGAATACTACGTGCCGTATTCAGATAGTTTACTAGGACGGTTAGTTTGTGTTTTTCCTCAGATGATTGATTACCTCTATCCGGCCCTAGAAAAACTAGGAGAACGCGGTCGCCGTCGCTTTATCCAGAGCAAAGGGATTTAATTCAGGCAGAGGCGTATCGCGGTTGAACCTGTGTTCTGCGCCAGTGATGACGATAAGCCCAATTTGGATGATTGAGCGGGTTCAAGCTGTAATTTAATTTATGGTTCAAAAATTCAAAAAGTGCTCAAATAGCCGTCGAACTTTAATCGCTAAACCTAACCGCAGGTGTATGGACGAGCATGGCTAACAGGCATACCAAAAATACTTCCGAAACCATTACTCGGGTCGAGGATCTCGCTAAGTTGGTCGACTACTCGTTGATGAATAATCTTAGATGCGACCCGGATGCGACGTCCAGTGGTGATGATTTCGCTCCTCGGCAAGTCTTTTCTGGCCACTATGTGCCTGTTAAGCCCACTCCCATTCCAGAGCCTGAATATGTTTCTCACAGCCATACCTTCTTTCGTGAGTTGGGATTCGACGATAGCTTTGCGCAAACGGAAGGTTTTCGCAGATTATTCTCTGGTGATCTGTCTCAAGCACCAGACCCTATGAGCAGAGTAGGGTGGGCGACTGGATACGCCTTGTCTATTTATGGAACGGAATACACCCAACAGTGCCCGTTTCGAACGGGTAACGGTTACGGTGATGGTCGCGCTATGTCTGTGCTAGAAGCCACCATCAACGGCAAACGTTGGGAAATGCAGTTAAAGGGAGGAGGGCGCACGCCTTTTTGTCGTGGTGCGGATGGGCGCGCGGTTTTGCGCTCAAGTGTCAGGGAGTTTTTGGCGCAAGAACACATGCATGCTTTGGGAGTTCCGACATCCCGATCATTAAGCTTATATGTTTCAAAATCCGAAACCGTAGATCGTCCCTGGTACTCAGAGGGATCAGACACAATGGACCCAAATGTGATGGTTTCGACGCCGGCGGCAATTACAACGCGAGTCGCCCCATCTTTCTTGCGTGTTGGTCAGTTGGAACTCTTTGGCAGAAGAGCAAAAAGCAATGCACATCCCAAAGCGATGGAAGAGCTGGAGATGATTGTTTTGCATCTGATTGAGCGAGAATACAAGAGTGACATAAGTGATGACCTGCCATTAGCCACTAAGTGTGTTCAGCTTGCGAGAGCGTTTCGCGAGCGATTAACTTCACTGGTGACAAACTGGCTGCGCGTTGGGTATTGCCAAGGCAACTTCAACAGCGACAATTGCGCAGCGGGCGGATTTACCCTCGACTATGGCCCTTTTGGTTTTTGTGAGCGTTTTGAGCCATTTTTTCAACCCTGGACAGGCGGCGGTAGACACTTTTCCTTTCTTAATCAGCCCGCAGCCGCGCAAGCAAATTTCGATATGTTTTGTACTGCCCTAAGACCGTTGCTGTTATCAGATTCGCAGGCTTTAGAAAAACTGGACGAAATTCGCTCTGGCTTTACTCCTTTGATACAAAAGAAAATGGATGCCATGTGGGCAGCTAAGCTCGGGCTGGATACCTTCAATTCAGACCTGTTTACTCAGCTATTAGAGCTGATGATAGAGACGTCCGTGGACTTCAGCATCTTTTTCCGAGAACTAGCTAGTATTCCTGAGGATATCTTAGCGCTGAAGAAGAGTTTCTATAGCGACCCAAGTGACGAGCAGCAAGAACGTTGGACGCGGTGGTTCGAAACTTGGAAAGGTCTTATTAGTAACGACTTGAGCAATGAAGCTATCTCGAAGCAGATGAAACAAATTAATCCCAAATACACTTGGCGAGAATGGCTGGTAGTACCTGCTTATCAGCAAGCTGCCAAAGGCGACTACAGCGTTGTTCACGAATTACAGACCGTACTGACAGCCCCATATGATGAACAGCGAACAGAGATTGAGAGTAAGTACTACCGTTTAAGGCCGAAAGCCTTTTTTGATGCCGGTGGCGTGTCTCACTATAGTTGTTCGTCCTAAGTGTGATCGAACATCACCCACAAATACGCAGAGCGCCAAAGAGCGTAAGGTTCTACACCTGTATTCATGAATAGTGCAACGCTAATGAACCTCGTCTAACGTCAGATCAAGGATTTTTCGCAATATCGTTAGGAGAGCAGGGCGGTCCAGCACTGCACTGCTTTCTTGAGTCCGCTACCAACGAACAATTCGACCGGATACAAATATAACGTCAAATAGATGTGCGTCCTAGCAAATAGCGAGTATAGTCTGGGGAATAGTCTTCACCTCTATTGAGCCTACTGGCCATCACGCCTATATCCTCCTTATTGCGAACTTATTTGCCGTCAAGCGAATAGCCTGTTTTGTTAGCACCTTTTTGAACGTTTTTTAGTCTTAATGTGGGCGATAATGTTTTTAGCCCGATTCCGTTCTTTTTTGAACGCAGAAATATTGTACGGACTTTTTCGTAATGAAAAGTCTGCGTTTCCGTTATTTATACTCATTCCGTTTTTGGAGTTCCATGACCGCCGTTAATATCGAATCAAAGGAGATACAGCCCGCGATTATTTCCTATGTAAAAGATCTGCCTAATATCTGCTCGCTTGCAGGACTTGCCTGTACGGTACTAGCCATCTATTTCAGCATTATTGGCGTCTATTACGCAGCGATGATTGGAATGATCTGGGCCGTCGCCTTTGATTGGGCTGACGGCCTTGTCGCGCGAAGAATGAAAGGACGTACCGGTAGTGATCGTATTTTTGGCGGTCAACTCGATCTGGTTATAGATATTGTTAGCTATGGCGTTACACCGGCAATTCTTTTGATTAGTTATGGGAAGTTCGACCCAATCTTTCTGCCGGCTGCTTTTGTCGTATTGGCCGCGAGTGCCATTCGCCTAAGTTATTTCAGTACCTTCGGATTATCTGACGAATCAAAATACACAGGGCTAGCACTGGATAACAATAGCATCGCACTAGTTTTTATCTTTCTGTTAGAAAGTCTCCTTCCAAATGCCGTGTTCGCGATCATTCTTAATGTTAGTGCTTTAGGCCTGGCCGTTCTTAACGTCTCTCAAATTAAAACGCCGAAATTGTCTGGCAACTCAAGAAATGTATTTTTACTTGCGTGCTATACGTTCGGAATAACCGCTATTTATGCCTGGAAACTCTTATAGAAAATCGTCGCACTAACTAAACAGCCGATGAAAAACGGCACTTATATTTTTAAAGGTAATAACTAGCACATGATTGTATATACCGTAGGTACATTTGATTTGTTACATGTAGGGCATCTTGCTTTACTAGAGTACTGTAAATCATTAGGAGGCGTTCTGGCCGTTGGCGTTGCATCGGATCGCGTGGTGAACTCTTACAAGCCTAATGTGCCTGTCATTCCGTTAGAGCAGCGAATGGAAATGTTACGAGCATTACGCTGCGTTGACATTGTCCGCTCCTACGACGAACTAGAGTATGTGTCGGGCTGCAAAGAACTAAATGCTGATATTTTCGTGATTGGCGAAGACTGGGGCGATAAGCCGCATAATCTCGCGGTAGAGTCCTATCTGAAATCAGCAGGAAAGCAGATCAAGCAAGTACTATATAACCCCCGCACATCGTCGACAACGATTAAGCAAAATGTGAAAGCCCAGTTTAATCATGTAAGCAAGTTAAAGATGGCTGTCGCATAGGGACTAATAGGGAACTCATTTCCCAACACAAGCGATAACTTGACCTGTGACGTTTCAGAGCAAGACGTCGATGATGCTGGACGATTTCAATGTTACTGACTAATGGACGTACAAAGCGACTGCTATCAATAGATCACTTATAGAGCCATACTGATAAACAGTCCTTGGGTTGACTCAAACTGGCCTTAGGTTTTTGACGCAACGATAGGTAAAAATATCATGAGTAAAGGACAAGACAGCAAGAAAAATACAAAAAAGAAACCGCTTTTGACAGCAAAAGAAAAAAAAGCAGCAAAGGCTGCCAAGAAATCTGAAAGCAATGTCTTAGGTAACTAATTACCCAATGGCCATCGAGTTTCTTTCGATGGCCTTCATTTCATCCAGTCAATCAGGCGCTCACTTAATTTAGGGTGTTTGACTGTGTTCGGTTGAAATGACCGGTCTTTATCGCATAGATATATGATTTTATTGAATATTTATGTCCGAAATTTCAGAGAAATCATTATTACCGTGAATTACCGTAGAAATTGGTAATTCACGGCAAGTCCAATTTTTAGCTGACTTTCAAAGCCCTCATTTGAGCAATCGAAGATTTGAATGACCGTCCAGGGGATCGATCAAAATCATAGACGCCATGCATATTGATGTGCGACCAGGCAATGACTGAACCCGTTGCAATAGAATCAATGACATCCTGTTTCTGACTCTCATTTCTTAATTGGCAGCAGTAATCAGATAGATATAGATAATTCCAAACAATAATGGCGTTCTTCAATAGAGTCTTTGCCGCCATGGCCTTTTGAATCTCAGTAGGCGTGCCAACCATTAACTTTCCGGAGCGCCCAAAAAAGACAGCCTCTGAAAGCTTTTGCCCAAGCTCAATGCGGTTGAGTTGTTTTTGAATATTGCGCCTTAATTGTGGCTGCTCGATGTAGCTGAGAATAAATGATGATTTAATCAGTCGACCAAATTCTTGCATTGCTTTATACAGCTCAGAAGACTTTTTGCTCACAGAGAGTAATCTGAACATATGGGAAGCGCTGGAGTAACCAAGCTTAATTGACGCCATTAAGTGAAGCATCTTATCCCATTGCTTGAGAATTCTTGTCCTGTTAATGACTGATTTTGGTGACAATGCACGTCCTTTCATTGCATCACGAGTTCTTGTATCAAAACTGTAGATTGTTTGTTTGTGAAGCTGCTTGTAGCGTGGTGCTAGAGATACGTTTATGAAATGCAGCCCTGCGAATACTGCATCTGTTACCCCGTGGTTATCTGTTGAATGGAGGTGAGGGCGTTCACCTTCAGGATAAAGCGTTCTTGTAGCCTCAACCATTCCGTCAAGCATATAAGCCGCTTCTCGATCTGAAGAGGTGAGCACGTTTACATGAAAGAAAGCCTGGTGTTCGTCTGTGAATGAGTTTGCCGATACACCTTGCTCTTTCCCATAATATTTATAGGAGAAATTAGCGAGCAGCGAATTCACCGCAACAACGACCTTTTTACCATCACTGCTTGTATGAAGCTCACCATCATGATTGTGGAAAATGGTTGGCAGCGACAACGATTGTATGATTTCAACTAGTGCATCGTTTGCCTTCGCAATTGATTCAGGGGAAAGCCACGCCTTCTCTATATCTCGTAATTGCTTTTCGGTTATTTTTCGTGCAGCACGCGCCATATTATGATGGCCTAAGTTTGTCCCTAGACTCATTAATGCCGCATAGAGCTGAAGGCTCCGATGTTGATAAAAAGAAGTACCGTCCATCACAGCAGTCGATGCTCGCGATGTTCTCAGCCATTAGCGGCTTTTATACGCATTTAATGGAAAACGAAATAGCACTGGGCAATCCAGCTGTTTTAGCTAAGAAAGACTGCAAACGCTTGGTTAAAGATGCTCAGGTAAAAGAAACAAAGCGGCTAGATCAAGGTCAATGGGATTTATTGCTAACAACAGCTGAGCAAATGGCCGGCGAAGATGCGCTCTATGAACGAAACCTCTTTCTCATTGCAGCTATGAAAACAATGTTTCTGAGGATATCTGAACTCGCTGAACGTGAAGACTGGATTCCTATCATGAGCCACTTTTGGCAAGACGATGGGAAAAACTGGTGGCTTAAGATATATGGCAAAGGCAAAAAGATACGCGACATTTCTGTCCCAGATAGTTTCCTGCCTTATTTAGAACGTTATCGGCTATGGCGTGGATTGCCTGCATTGCCTGGTAGACTGGAAAAGCAACCAATTGTAGAGAAAATACGCGGAGCTGGAGGTATGAGCGGCAGACAGCTCGCTCGTCTAGTCCATCAGGTGCTCGATAAAACCTACGAAACTATAAAGTCTCAATCAGGAGAGAAAGCTGCGCAGATTTTCAAAGATGTTTCACCACACTGGCTGCGTCATACAGGCGCAAGCATGGAGATTGAACGAGGCCGTGCTCTTAAAGATGTTTCAGAAGACTTGGGGCATTCAAGCATGGCAACCACTGATACAGTCTATGTTCAAACCAGTGCGAAGAAACGCGCTGAGAGCGGAAAAGCTAGAGAAGTTTGATCTAGAAAAAGAAATTTCGGAGCATTAATTCCAGTAAAAACAGTCTATTAGGGTGTATTTACCGGTCATTTCACCCGAAAACAGTCAAACACCCTAATTAGTGCTGCTATGTTCTGGGGCCCAAGAGCCTTGGCAACACACTTGACCTTAAACCCATATCCTTATGCGCATAATGTATATTATGTTAAATTGACTCTATATAGACCGGCATTCCTTTCGTGGCAATTGTACATCCAAATACCTTACCTACCTCGCTCAATTGGCAGCAACCTAAAACAAAACAGGTTTGATTTTATAGGCCAGATTACAGCTCTTTAGCCAATGCCAGAAAGCACATAAAAATAATGGATACAGAAAATATTTTTTGTAATTGTGCATCATGGCAATAAGAGCCTAACTTCTGGCCAATCAGTATTCCGATTATTGCCGCGACAGACAGTTTTGCTAACACAAGTTCGTTCACCTGATGATAAACAAAAAAGCTAGTTAAAAAGCCCGAACAGCTTATCAATAGCACCGTCATCATGGATGTTGCGATGGCTTCTTTCATGCTGATTTTCAGGAACCAACGAAGAAATGGAACCATAAATACGCCACCACCAATGCCAAGCACTCCCGAGATTGACCCAATTGATAAACCACTAACAAGCATCTTCGTAACAAGTGCCCTGTCATATTCTAATTTTTTTGTTTTAAAACCATTCGGCTCTACAGGCATCGCCTGCTCAAGAACACTGCGGTCGTATACGTCTACACTGATGACTTTTTCTAATACGGAATTACTGCTAACAGCTTTAACTGTGGCAGTACCAGTAACAGCTTTTTTCCACATCAAACCAGCAATAACAAAGGAAATTGATAAAAAAGCGCATAATAAGACCCACTCGTTCATCCAAATCGCTAACGCACGCCCCAAAGGTGCAGAAAGCATTCCGGATAGCCCGAGTATTAACGCTGGAACAAACAAGACGGCCTTTCTTTGATTTAAAACACCTACCGCTGCACTGATCATAACCGCACCCAATGCAGTGCCCATGGCGTCATTTAGAGGAAGCTTCAAGAAGATCATAATGAGCGGCACCGCAATAACGCCGCCAGCTCCTGACAGCGATAGCATACCACCCAGGATAAGACCAATTAGATATTCCATTAACGCCTGCAGGATCGCGGATCTGAAACCCGGCTAAGGCAAACCTTGTCAAACGTACACAGCAAATTTCGAAAAACGTTTGCAATCATTCCGAGATATTCAACATAGGCGTAGGTGCCATATTACTATTCGATTTCCATAGCTCTATCGACACTTTGTTTGCAAGGTGTATGTAAGCCCGGCCAATTGCAGAGCTAGGATCTTTAGATACTGTCGGCTCACCTGCGTCAACATGCTCACGCACCTTGGCGTTTAATGGCAAAGAAGCTAAAAGACTCACTGCGTATTCGTCTGCCAATTGCTGCGCGCCTCCACTACCAAAGATATGCTCTTCAAACCCACAATTTGTGCAGGTATGAGTGGACATATTCTCAACGATACCTAACACTGGAATATTCACTTTCTTGAACATTTCGAGACCTTTTCGCGCATCAATCAATGCCATTTCCTGAGGTGTCGTCACCACAACAGCAGCCGACACATTGACCTTCTGCGCAAGTGAAATATGGATATCACCAGTGCCGGGAGGCATATCAATAATCAAGTAATCTAGTTCACCCCAGAGTGTGAGTTCTAGTAACTGCTGCAGGGCTTTGGTGGCCATTGGTCCACGCCAAATCATTGGTGTTTTATCTTTCGACATGTAAGCCACAGACATTGATTTGAGTCCGTACTTATTTATCGGCTGAATGTATTTGTCATCAACTAGCTCTGGTTTGGCCTCTGGAGGAATTCCCAGCATAGTGCTCATACTAGGGCCGTAAATATCTGCATCCAAGATCCCAACATTTGCCCCTTCCTGCCGCAAAGCTAAAGCAAGGTTAATAGCCGTGGTTGATTTCCCAACGCCCCCCTTCCCTGATGCGACCATGATGATGTTTTTTACAGCCTTAAGTTGACCCTGCCTTGCCAAGGTTGGTGACTCCAGCACCTCCGCATTAAGCTGTAAAGAAACGTCTTTTATTCCCATTTCGCTCAACTGATGCTCGATAGCCATTTTTAGAAAGCTTTCATGTGAATGAGCTTTTATACCTAAAGTCAGATTTAAGTTTAAACTCTGATCATTGCTGCTAATACTTTCGACCGATGTCAATGTCGAAAAATCATCATCAAACAAAGGAGACTGGACCGCCGATAATGCGGCATACACTTTGGATTCATCAATCGACTGCATAAATGACTCTCTGATTTGAATTTCAAATAACCGGAACGCTTCTCAGCGTATTTTTTGCGGAGTTTTATGACTCTACAAACGCTCGTTCAATGACATAACTGCCTAGATTTGAACCACGGGTTTCCGTAAACCCGAGATCGTCCAGTATCGTGACGCAATCTTTAAGCATTGACGGACTGCCACAGAGCATTACCCTGTCCTCTTCTGGGTTAAGCTGAGGCTGGCCAACACTTTCAAACAGTTCCCCTGATGTCATGAGATCTGTTAGACGACCCTGAGTAGCATATTTTTCTCGCGTCACAGTTGGGTAGTAAACTAATTTTTCGCTAACTTCTTCGCCAAAATATTCGTGCTTTGGAAGGTGTTCAGTAATGAGTTCGCGGTAAGCTAGTTCGTTGACCGTACGCACCCCATGAGTCAGTATGACTTTGTCATACTGCTCATATACCTCTGGGTCGCGAATAATACTAAGAAATGGCGCGAGACCAGTCCCTGTGCTCAACATATACAAGCGCTTCCCCGGCAACAGATTGTCAACAGTCAGCGTACCGGTCGGCTTGCTGCTCACATATATCTCGTCTCCTACTTTTAAATGCTGGAGTTTTGAGGTTAAGGGCCCATCAGGTACTTTTATAGAAAAAAACTCCAGCTCGTCTTCATAGTTTGCACTAACAATACTGTATGCTCGAAGAAGAGGTCGACTTTCATGATCTAATCCGATCATGGTGAAATGTCCATTTTTATAGCGGAACGATTGGTCCCGGGTCGACTTAAAACTAAACAGGGTATCGTTCCAGTGGTGAACTTCTGTCACGCGCTCTTTCATTAGCGTAGCCATGCCTACTTCCTATTTGTTAAAAAACTAGAAAAAATGAAACACCGGCAATTAAAATGGTGTTTGCCAAAAGTAAAACAAACGGTTTTTTACCCACTTGCCACAATTCCAATAAATTTGTCTTTGCGCCCAGCGCTGCCATTGCAATCCACAAACACAGCTTGGAAAAATCCCCACAAAATGTAACGGCTTCGCTTGGCATCGCCCCTAAATTGGCAAGCAGCATGAGCACAATAAAAGCAATAAGAAACCAAGGCAGAATTCGATTGATAAGGCTTTTCTCTGGCGCATGACCTCGAAACAGATAAGCAAAGAGCATAATTGCCGGAACTAAGAGCGCGACGCGCAGCATTTTAGTGTAAGTCGCTAGCTGAGCAACTTCTGGAGAGATCATTTCACCCGCCCCAAATACTTGCGCAACATCATGAATGCTTGAACCGAGAAATATCCCCATTTGCTCAGGCGAAAAATTTAGGGACAATAGCAATCCGGGATAAAGGATCATGCAGATCGTGCTTACGCCTGCAACGCCAACGACAGTGCATAGCAGGTGCCTTTCATTGGACTTTGAGGTCGGCAAAACCGCAGCAACCGCCAACGCGGCGGACACACCACAAATACCAACGGCCGCGCCAGATATAATGCTTTTTATAAGGCTAACTTTTAGGAAATAACCTAAAGCCACGCTAAAACTAATGGTTCCGATAACAGCCGCGAGAACGGAAATAATTGGATGGATGCCCAGCTCTGTAATCTGAGAAAAAGTAATTCTCACTCCCAACAGGGCTACTCCGATGCGCAGAACATTTTTAGCGCAAAACTCTAGCCCTGGGGTAAATTCGGGATACTTGTATATGCTATTGAACGCCATACCTAGCAAAAGGGCACCAAGTATTGTCGAGCTGCCGTAATGCTCCGAAATATAGCTTGAACCGAGTACGAGTAATAAACAAAAACCAATGCCCGGAAACAACGTCATGCAATGGTTTTTAAACACCATTATTTTTGCAGCGGCTATATCCGTATTTGCAAGCTCATTCACTGAGATGTTCCATACCCCTACCTTGTGAAATCGCATATAGGTAGGGCCAGGGAAAAATACCCCTCTCATGCCCGTCACTAAATTTCACATGTAACGAGTGATTCCCCATCAATGACACATCTGCCAGTTCTGACGAAACGCTTATTATGTTGACCCCAACGACCTTTCTTGCACGACATTCTGAACAGGCGCAAAAGCGCCTCAATTCATTCCCATAAATAGTGTTACTTTCACCATTTTTCCACGTCACTGTCACAGCAGCTTCGCCTTTTCTAAAGGTGATATTTTGGGGTGGGGCTATTGTGTCATTGAATGAGTGATTCACTATGCTTTCTCAACTAATGATGGATCGATAGGAATTTAAAACCGCTTGATAACGCTGTTTGAACGAACAAACCGCATTATCAATTAACGGGCCTCATGGAAGAATTAATGCGCTGCGTTTGTCGGGCATGTCCGCCCACTCCTCTGCATCGGGCAACGGCTCTTTGGTTTCGTCTATAACTGGCCATTTTGTAGCAAGTTCCGCATTTAATGCGATATAGTCCGTCATATTTTCCGGCAAATCGCTTTCCTCGTAGATTGCATCTACCGGGCACTCAGGAACACACAGAGCGCAGTCAATACAAATCTCAGGATCAATCACGATAAAATTTGGCCCTTCGTGAAAACAATCGACAGGGCACACATCAACACAATCGGTGTATTTACATTTAATACACTGCTCCGTTACCACAAAAGTCATGGCCTACTCTCCTTCTGCACTGATGCTTGCTTCGACTTGATCTTTGGCCCAGCGCGCTAATTTTCGTACATCTGGGTCATTGTCATTAAGCGCGATGTCGATCAAATCCATGCAGTCAGGATGAGCGATCTCCCCAAGGGCTGCGACTGCTGCTTTTCGCAAATTACTAATAGGGTTGTCTAGGCAGGATCTCAATGCTGCAATCGCTTGGGTAGAGCCTATTTTCCCTAGCGCTTCAGCCGCTTTTTCTTGCACCTGCCACATCGAATCATTAGTCGCTGCTATTAGGTCGTCAATTGCACTTTGCACGTTCAAACGACCCAAACCTTTTGTAGCCTCAACGCGGACCTGCCAATTTTCATCAGACAAGCCACTAACCAACGCTTTAGCAACTTGAGCGCTATCCGCGTAAACAAGTGCGCCAATAGCTGTTCGTCGCACTTCAGCATCAGAGTCACTGGCAGCAATAGACATAAGTTGTGGCAAGTTGTCAGTTTCTTGCAAATACCCAAGAACACTCACAGCCTCGCGCCTAACACCTGAGTCGGCGTGACTCAACAGCGTCAAAGCATGTGGTCGCGCATCCTTAATTTTAAGTTGTTTAAGAGAGCGCAAGATTGAAGACAAAACAAAAGGGTCATCAACCTTCAGTGCCTCAATTAAAGCTGGCGCAGCACTGACGTCTTTTAAGTCAGCCAGCGCATTCGCAGCGGCATTCTTGACGTTTTTGTCGGCCGACGTTAAAGCGTCAACAAGCGCACCCATCATATCTCGAGGTTCAAACTCATCAATTACTTTTGCTGCTTCCATGCGCACAGCTTCATCTGCGTCGCTAAGAGCGCGAATTAATAGGTCAACGGCTTCTGCTTCTGGACTATCCACCAAATCCAACACTGCAACACGGCGAATACCAGGGTCAGCGTCATCTAAACGGCTAGCGATCGAGGCTAAAAGTGGATCGGAAAAATTTGACATAGGAACCTCAGCGCAATAAGTAGGGAATGTTTACAGTCACAGCATCCGTAGGACAGTCCGCTTCGCACGGCATGCAATACCAGCACTCGTCGTACTTCATATAGGCTTTTCCACTCTCTTCGTTAATCCATAATACGTCGAGAGGACACACGTCAATACACGTACGACAGCCCTTTTCGGCGATACACTTTTCGTCGTCAACGACTACTGGAACCATAGATATTTGCGATGCAATAGGCATATTTTTACTCCTGAATTTTGAATTAACCCGCTTGGACGCGCATTTGTTGATATGCATTTTTCTCGTCTTCGTCCAACTCAACCACATAAGGGTCAACTGGTTTAGTTGAGCATGCCATTTGACTATTTTCGTCTTTGAACAACTGTACATGACAGAACCAGTTGTCATTATCTGTTGCAGGAAAGTCGACATAATTGTGGTATAGACCCCAACGACTTTCAGTACGATACATGGAAGCGACTGCGGCCATCTGCGCACAATCGAAAACATGTTGCGCCTCGTTTGCTCTAAGTAGCTCGTGTGCATCACGCGCATAAAGGTGGCCTATGTCTTCTTTCATCGCCTCCAATCGCGCGAGTCCAATGTCCATTTTTTTCGTTACTTTGGGCGGCTGAAGGTAGTCATTAACTAAACGACGCACCTTGAATTCAAACTGACTCGGGGGTATACCATCCGTGCGCTTCATTGGCGCTAGAATACGATCTCGCTCGGCAATAATATATTCCACGTCTAACTCAGGAAGCTCCCTAGTTAGAGCATACTCAGTTGCGTTTTCTCCACAGATTTGGCCATAAACAAACGCTCCCAGCATATAGCTATGTGGTATCGAAGCCATATCGCCCGCACCATATAAACCAGGAACAGTCGTTTCACCTTTTTCATTGATCCAAACACCTGATGCCGAGTGGCCTGCACAAAAGCCAATTTCCGAAATGTGCATTTCAACCATTTTTGTTCGATAGTCTGTTCCGCGCCCGTCATGAAAGCGTCCCCTGCTCGGTCTCTCATTGGTATGAAGAACATGCTCAATTTCTTGAATTGTTTCTTCAGCAAGGTGATCCAGTTTCAAAAATACCGGGCCATTACCGCCCTGTAATTCGTTGTAAAATTCCATCATCATTTGACCACTCCAGTAGTCACATTCGATGAAACGGTCGCCTTTTGCATTCGCGGTATAACCGCCCAAAGGACCCGTAACATAGGCACAAGCGGGCCCGTTGTAATCTTTCAATAATGGGTTTATCTGATAGCACTCTAGACCTGTTAGCTCTGCGCCCACGTGATACGCCATAGAGTGACCATCACCACAATTAGATGGATTTTCATATGTACCAAACAAATATCCAGACGCTGGCAGACCAATTCGGCCCGCGGCACCCGTGCACAAAACGACAGCTTTGGCGCGGATAACAATGATATCCGCATCTCGCGTACCCAACGCAATGCAACCGGACACAGCACCGTCTTTATCTTTCAATAAGCGAATTGCCTGATAGCGGTTTTCAATCATTACGCGGTGACGACGCAAGCGGCGGTAAAGAATCTTTTTAATGTTGTGCCCTTCTGGCATAGGCAAAACATAAGTGCCCAAATGGTGCACTTTTTTCATATCGTACTCGCCAGTCTCGTCTTTTTGAAAATAGACGCCCCAACTATCGAGCTTTTGGATCATATCGAAGGAGCCCTCGGCATAAGCCATGACGCCTTTTTGTAAGACTATTCCATCATTCGCAATCGTAATCTCTTTCACGTAATCTTCGGGCTCTGAATGTCCAGGTACAACCGCGTTGTTCAGGCCGTCCATGCCCATACTAATAGCACCCGATCGCTTAACATTTGCCTTCTCAAGCAACATCACTTTCGCATCGGGGTTTTGCTCTTTGGCAGTTACCGCCGCCATCGGGCCAGCAGTACCACCACCAATTACCAAAACATCTACATCCTGCACGCGTATGTCGCTGGGTAAGTTCATTTTTTAACCTCTTGATTACGTTCAACTTCAAAATGGTATTGATACGAGTCGCCACGAATAGCCAAATATTCAAAATCCACAGGCGCCCCATGCTGATCAAATGTTAGTCTTTGAACCCACATTATTGGGTTGCCAGGTTCGATCTGCAGTAGTTCCGCTATTTCTTCATCTGCCGCACGCGCTTCCAAGCGAATATCTGCTCTTCCTAACGATCTTCCTAGCTGGTTCTCTAACATCGGAAAAATATCTCCCGAAAGATCTTTACTAAAAAAATGTTCTCCGATCTCCAGTGGGAAGTATGAAGTATCAATCGAAATGGGCTCTAGGTTGAGATACCGTATCCTCTTAACCTCGACAACTAAGGCTTTTGCTTTTAAGTCCAATGCCTCGAGCACTTCCCTGCTACCAATCATTTGACGAATACCGACCACTCTTGCATTTGTATCGTAACCCTTAGAAGCCATTGCCTCGCCAAACCCTTCAAGGCGATGGACGTCTTGAACCGCTTTAGGTTTACTGACAAACGTGCCTTTACCCTGTGAGCTAAAAATTAAGCCTTCGCTGGTTAGATCTCGCAGCGCCTGTCGGACAGTAATCCGACTTACACCAAATTGCGTCATTAAAGACTTCTCAGATGGAAGCTTCTCGTGTGCCTTATATAGCCCTTCAAGAATGCTTTTCTTTAACGCCTCCTTAATTTTTATATATAAAGGCTGCGGTGAAGGCTGGAGCGTTTTTTCATTTGATGTCATGGTTTTCTGGTCTCAGTTGGAAGAACTATAAAGGACATAACATGTCATAACAAGTAGAAATCTCTGATCATGGTTAAAAAACTATTTTTGCGCACTCAAAACCAGCGTACTACTGGCATTACTTGTACTAAGAATCTAATAGTTGGCTTGCCCGTTATCAGGGCAGGGAAAAAATTTCGCTTCATGATGTTTCATTTTTCTCGAAAAATTCGAACAACCCCAAAACAGTCAAAAGACCTCAAACCACCCCTAAGTTACTGATAATAATGATTATTAGTAACCTTTATAATAATAATGGCACGCTTGATGCAAAGTTAAACACGGATAATACAAGTTTAGTACAAGTTGTACTGCAGTCATAGGAGTGTCACATGAAAACTTCGAAAACAATCTCAAAGATCTACGGTAAGGCGTTATTAGTAGGTGTCGTAACGGCATTTGCTTCTAGCATGGTTATGGCTGAGACCATCAAAATCGGTGTTGGCCACCAGAGTATGTGTACCGATACATATACTGCTGGAATTATTGTTAAAGAGCTGGGCTTACTGGAAAAACACTTACCAAAAACTGGCAAGTATGAAGATGTAGATTATGAAATAAAATGGAGTGACTACAGCTCTGGCGGACCAATCACCAATCAGATGATGGCAAACAAGCTGAATTTCGGAGTGATGGGTGACTACCCTCTAATAGTAAACGGCGCTAAATTCCAAGAGACTAAAAGTTTACGCACGAAATATGTAGCAGGCACGGGTTATAACCTTAAAGGGTCTGGTAATGCAGTTGTTGTTCCTGTTGCGTCTGACGTATACAGCTTTGCGCAATTAAAGGGTAAAGATGTCTCCGTGCCCGTTGGGAGTGCCGCATGGGGAATGTTACTCAAAGCGATGCAAGATGCTGACATAAAGCCTTCAGAGTATTCACTTAAAAACCAAAGCCCTGCGGTCGGCGCTGCAAATATCGCAACTGGCAAGATCGATGCGCACGCAGATTTCTGCCCCTGGTCCGAAATCATGGAGTTCCGAGGAACTGGCCGTAAAGTTTATGACGGTTCTGAGACAGGCATCCCCTATTTGCATGGTGTCGTTGTTCGTGAAGACTTTTCCGACAAGTACCCTGAAGTCGTAACAGCGTTTGTAAAAGCTGTATATGAAGCGGGTGAGTGGGTAAAGAAGGACCCAATGGAAGCAGTTACCAAATTGGAAGGTTGGACAGGCGTAGAAAAAGAAGTGCTTTATATCTACTTCTCGAAAGGTGGCCACTTAACGCTAGACCCAACTATCAAGCCTGAATTTGTGGATGCATTGAAATTTAACCACGGTGTATTGAAACGTGAAAAGGCCATCCCACCTTTGGACTTCGATGAGTGGATTACAGAAGATTTTATAGAAGCTGCCTACAAGGAACTCGGTATTGACCATGACGCTGAGAAAAAAATATTGGTTGACCCTGCCGTAGCCAATGCCAGCTTACCAAATGAAATCTGGCACTCTCGTGAAGGTGTCTCAAGCTACACATCGCTTAATGAGTTTCTAACCGCCGTAAACGGTTTCAATGCCACAGGCGCCAAGCTCAACTCAACTTATGTTTATGACGAAGAAACCGGTCTAAAACTGTTCGGTAAAGTAGCTTTTTTCATCGTAACGGATGAAGGAGCGGTCGCAACGTTTATGCGCAAGGCCGAGGCTGAAGCTTACGCTGCAAAAGTGAAAGGAATCGTATTGGAGTTTGCAGACACCTTGGTCAAAGTCGCCTCTATTATGGATGGCATAGATGACCCAGCGAAAGTTGCCGCTCGCTAATAGTACGGGTGGGTGCCAGCAAAATTGTTGCTACTGGCACCCATTAAAACGAGTAAGAAAGCACAACGGGATATAGAGAGCAGTCGGTTCTAGCGAGAGATTGCCACAACGCTCATTGAAACAAAAATCACTATAGGGCGTTGCGCTACTGCAAATCTCGCAAGCAGCCCTTACCTACAAAAGTTCTAAGGAGTAGCCGTGGTCACCCCTAATCAACGAGTGAATAGCATAAAAGATGGCTCCAGTTCCCAAGATATCGATAATCCGGGTGCTCAGCCAGTCATCACTGAGAATATGCAGGTTGATTTTATTCAAGATTCAGCTGCACCAGTAATTAAAAGTACTTCCACGAGGCTTGCGAACTTTTGGAGCAAATACTCCGGCGGTATACAGGACTGGACGGTACGAATTGCAGCATTATTTGCTGGCGTACTCATTTGGCATTATCTGACAGAAACTGGTTTTAACTGGTATATAAACTTTGAGAACATCCCTGCTCCTCTGGTTGTAGGTTCTGCATTTGCAGAGCACTTCCAGAGCAAAGAGTTTTATATACATATCGGGGTCAGTATGGGCCGAATTGCGCAAGGCTATCTAGCTGCGACGCTCATTGGGGTCTTTCTAGGTGTTATTATGGGCCGCTCAAGAATGGCCAATAATATAGTCATGCCATACATTGAAGTCTTCAGACCAATCCCTGCTGTCGCATGGATCCCTATGGCTATTTTGATGTGGCCTACAGAAGAATCATCAATCATTTACATTACCTTTCTTGGCGCTCTATTCCCGATCATTCTGAATACTGTCCATGGCGTAGAACAAACACCTGAGGTGCTGGTCAGGGCCGCCCAGTCTCTTGGCGCATCCAAACTTCAAATATTTTGGCATGTTGTATTGCCTGCTGCTTTGCCATCGATATCCGCTGGGTTAGCAATAGGTATGGGCGTGTCTTGGTTTTCACTTTTGGCTGGAGAAATCATATCCGGTCAATACGGTATTGGATATTTTACTTGGGATGCATACTCACTCATTAACTATCCCGATATCGTTGTTGGTATGTTGGTGATAGGCGTGCTTGGCACCTTATCAACCTATGGCATTCGATTAGCTACCCAGCCAATGCTTGCCTGGCAGAAAAGGAGCAGATAATGACTCGCAAACAATTACTTTTACAGGAAATAACCCGCGATCCGTCGAATACGCTTCTCGCTATCGTCGGAATTCCAATCGCCTACTACGTAATTTTGATGATCAGTTTGGTTTTGACATTCGAAAACATGCCAAATTACATCACTTTTTATGACTGGATAGGCAACAGCGCGGAAATACTAAAATCGACACCGGCCTTGAGTGATGCGGCAAAGATAATCAGTGAAGAATGGCTAGTCGAAATTGGTTTCATGAATTATGACTACGGGTTCGGAATTTCTGAATGGAGCTTGAATATCATGCCTTTTAAAGTGTTATTGGTCATGATTCTTTCGGTGTTACTGCTCATAAATTTCAGGTTGTTTCGTTTCTGTAAAAGAAACGCTACATGTGGTGCAAAAAAGACATCACTTAAAGCAGGTATCGCTGCAACAGGTATAGGATCTGTTTTGGTAGGCGCCGCAAGTATGACCATGTTCTGGGTAGTTTGCTGTGCGTCCCCAACATGGGTTGTTGGTTTGGCAATGCTCGGCTTGGTAAGTGTTTCTGCCGCACTCGCATTAGATCCCCTCGAAACTTACGTTTTGTTGCTTGGGTATTCTTTTTTGATAGCAGGCGGCTTTAGACTTCTGGATATCGCTCAGCGATTAGCCTCACAAAACGAAAAAATGGAGATGGAACGCTCCCGCGGAGCAATAGAAATGGGAGGAACTGCATATGCGTGAAGCAGCTAAAATATTGCCTTTAACACCTACCTCCGCAAAGGCTAGGGGTCAGCATGGCATCAACAAAGGAAAGGTCGAGATTAAAGGTGTCGGCATTACGTTTGGAGAAGGAAAAGACACCTTTACCGCCGTAAAAGAAACGTCTTTAGCAGTTGGCCCTGGTGAATTTGTTTGCATATTAGGGCCGTCTGGTTGTGGTAAATCAACCTTACTGAATACGGTAGCAGGGTATGTTAAGCCAAGCTCTGGTGAAGTCCTCGTTGATGACAAAAATATCACGGGCCCTAGCCCAGATCGAGGCATGGTGTTTCAACAGTATTCCTTGTTCCCGTGGAAAACAATCCACGACAATGTTGCATTTGGGCCAAAGGTCGCTGGCATGAGCAGCGCGGAGGCTTGCTCTACTGCTAATACCTTTTTAAGCATTGTAGGGCTTTCGAAGTTCGCCAAGAATTTTCCTGGAGAGCTTTCAGGTGGAATGCAGCAACGCGTTGGCATTGCGCGAGCACTTGCAAACTATCCCAGCGTTTTGCTAATGGATGAACCCTTCGGCGCGCTCGACGCACAGACCCGAGTAATGATGCAAAATAGCTTGCTGGAAATCTGGAGCGAATTTAAAACGACTGTTCTGTTTGTGACTCATGATATCGATGAGGCCATATTTCTTGCGGACCGAGTCGTAATTATGAGCGCTAGCCCGGGCGAAGTAATAGCCGATTTAAAAGTTAATTTGCCACGCCCTCGCACGGCAGAGATGTATACGGATGACCAGTTCGTCCAATTAAAACGACAGTGTATTCAGGCGATACGTTCAGAGAGTATGAAGGTATTTTCTGCACAAACTGACTAATCATAAATTGAGTTTACGGGCGGCCGCAGAGGCAAGAACCTGCTGGCTGGCGAACAGAGGTGGAGTTATGTTAAAGCAGTCGTTCTTAAGTGTTTCTTTATATATGTTTTTGTTTGGCCTGGCGTCTAACACAAATGCCTTAGACAAGGTTTCGTTTCTTAGCAACCCGACTAAAGTCTCGAACTTTGAACTCAGCACAGGCACTGGAGAGATTTTCACCGAGAAAGAACTCAAGGGCAACTGGTCACTTATGAGCATTGGTTTTACAAGCTGCCCGGACATCTGCCCTTTTGTTCTCAATAACTTGAAAGCGCTATCGAAAGAACTTTATTCTAAACATGCACTTATAAACGATATTATTCTTGTCGCGGTTGACCCAGCACGCGATAAACCCATTCTTAAAGAGTACGTTGAATACTTCGGTGATAATGTCATTGGTATTACGGGGAGCGATTCAGAGCTAGCACCGTTGATTGAGAGTATTGGCGCCAGCTACTCGAGAAAGTCACCCGACGCAACTGGACACTATATGATTAATCACACTGCATTTGCAGTATTAGTATCACCGGAGGGTGAAGTGGTCGCCCGAATAAATCCACCGATAAAAGCTAAAGAAGCGGCGGTTGACATAATTTCGATGGTGAACTCGTCAGCACAATATGCCCAAAATGGCTTGCAGTGATTTACTACTCTCAAGCTTTTAGCATCATTTTAAGCCTTTCCCTAAGTGCTGTTGCCTTAGCAGACATGATAGACGACTCTGGTTTAGAGCCTTGGGAAACCTGCGCACTTTGTCACGGCCTATATGGCGATAGTGCACGGTCCAAATTCCCAAAACTTGCAGGGCAAAAAGCTAGCTATCTCTCTAAGCAAATTAAAGATTTCCAGTCAGGCAACCGAACAAATGATGGTGGTCAGATGCAATCAATGGTGGAAAGCTTGAGCAATGACGACATCAAACAGATAGTAAACTGGTTTTCAACACAGCCAGCCCCAAAGGCGTCACCTGATAAACCTACTCAAACAGATATTAATAATCTAGCGGCTGTTTTGGGTGGAAAACTCGAACAGACTTGCGGTACCTGCCATCAAGCAGCCTCCGCTGAGCCAAAGACTAAGGCGCCGGCACCGGCCTTACAAATACCATTTTTACATGCGCAACATGCCGACTACTTAACGAAACAAATGACTGATTTTAAGACCAGCGATAGACCTAGCACTTCCCTGCACCAACCTCTTTTGAAAAGTATGAACCCAGCACAAATCGAGATCTTGGCTCAATACTATGCAAGCCTAGCGAGAACGCAAAACTAAGCCACCGGCCAAAAATATATACCCGAACCTTAGATGCCGCGTACTCGGGTTTAGCCACGGCCAAATACAGTTAGCCACCTCGAACCTCAGCTTCAAATCATTCAAAGTTAGCACCTACAGCAAGAGGTGCTCAATCTTTGTGCAAGCGCCTTGTAGCGGTGCAAAAAACAATCAAACAATGAATTAGGTTTTTTGTAAGGCATTGATATAACTCAATATATAGTCTTGGCACTCAACTTGCTAGACATGTTATAACAAGTATAGACAGGTTTAGATAGGTGCTCTTTTTTTCACCCACTTAAATCCGTACTAAGGTCTCTTTTTAATACTGAAAATGGGAAGACGATGCCTGAAAAACTGAAGGTGGCCGGGGCGAAGATATCTTCGATTAGTCCGTTGCCACTATTTACTCAAATCAAAGAAGCTATCAGAAAGCGCATTATGGATGGGACGTATTCCGTTCACTCAAAGCTGCCATCTGAGAGAGAGCTTGGTGAAATATTCAAAGTCAGCCGACTTACGGTTAGGCAGGCGCTAGCGGAATTGCAGCGAGAAGGGTTAATTTTCAAAATTAACGGCAAAGGTACATTTGTCTCAAAGCCCAAAGCAGCGCTTGACGGTTCAAAGCTAAGGGGCTTTGGCGAAGCGATGTCTAGCCTAGGATATGAATCCGTTGCACGAGTTCTCAGCATTGCTGAAGAAGCATCAAGCAAGCGCGTTGCAAGCAAACTTCGCATAGAGCAAGGCTCATTGGTCACCAAAGTGCAGCGCTTGCGCTACCTAAACAGAGACCCTATTTCTCTCGATATTACCTATGTTCGGCCTGATATCGGGCGGGTAATGGCTGGTGCAGACTTGGAAGACCAAGACATTATTTCACTTTTAGAAAATGAGTGCGGTGTTCATCTAGGCAAGGCAAAAATGGACATAGCAGCCGCGCTTAGCGACGAGACTATGAGCCGTCATCTAGGACTAGAGGAAGGTGGCCCGGTCTTACACATAGAGCGAACCTTATTCACTACAGATGAAGAGCCGGTACTTTACGAAAACCTTTATTACTCAGGCGATGTATTTCGCTACAGCTTAGACATCGAACGATGATTGATCGCCTAAGAGTAGCCCACAAAGTGGAAGGTAAATAATGACAACATCCATGGCTAAACAAGACGCCGAGGGCTCGTCTTTAAATGGCGCGTCAAAACGCAGTAGTTCAGATCGTGGTTTGATCGAAATCGACGACGTTAAAGTCGTTTATGGCGATAAGACTGGCAGCCATACCGCGGTGGATAGCACAACTATCACAATAAAACCTAGGGAGTTTGTTTGCCTTTTAGGCCCTTCCGGTTGCGGCAAATCAACACTACTGAGCGCCATTGCAGGGTTTGTCGAGCCTAGTGACGGCACCGTCAAACTTGATGGTGAGCTGATAGATGGCCCGGGGCCTGATCGCGGCATGGTATTTCAGCAGTACTCGCTACTGCCTTGGAAGACTATTTATCAAAACATTGAGATGGGGCCTAGGTTAGCAAATGATATCGAAGCTAGTAAGACAGCCAATAGCTTTCTAGAAATGGTTGGTTTGTCGAAGTACCGAGACCATTACCCCGTTCAGTTATCGGGCGGGATGCAGCAACGAGTAGGCATTGCTCGCGCATTAGCCACTTATCCGAGCGTAATGCTGATGGATGAACCTTTTGGTGCGTTAGATGCACAAACACGCCTTGTTATGCAGGAAAACCTACTGAGCATTTGGAACGAATTTGGTACCACCGTTGTTTTCGTCACTCACGATGTTGATGAAGCGGTGTTTCTATCCGACCGAATACTAGTGATGAGTGCAAGTCCTGGACGAATTATCGCCGATCTAAAAAATGATGTGCCACGCCCTCGGCTACAAAGCATGTCAACACGAGAAGACTTTACTAAGTTGAAATTGAAGTGTCTTGAAGTCATTCGTGCGGAAAGTATGCGTGCCTTTGAAATGCAGAACACATGAATTAGAAAAAATAAGCCAAGAATTCTAGAAAGGAATAACCGCACATGACTATCGAGAAATCAATCTATACCTATCAGCTTCCAGATCCTATTTCGATGCCTGAGTTAAAGAGTGAAACAAGCCCCTTGCAACAGAAAGTCTTGGACAGAATTATTGAAAAAGACTGGCTAGACCTAACCACCGAAATGGTACGCACCGGGCAACCTCATTCTGTAAATCCTCTAGACCCAGATATCCCAGCTGGAGAAGAAGAGTCGATTGCAATTTTCGTCGCCGGAAAGCTCGAAGCAATGGGATTTGAGGTAGAAAAGCATTGCTCTCAGCCGCACCGCCCTAACGTAGTCGGTACATTAAAAGGAAGTGGCGGAGGACCGTCGCTAATGATTAACGACCACCTTGATACCTACCCTGCTGTAGAGCCCGATCGATGGGACAAATGTGACGGAAACCCATTCAAAGCAACACGGCATGATGACTGGCTTTATGGCCGAGGCACCTCAGATACTCGTGGAAACCTTGCTGCCTCGTTGTTGGCGGTCAAAGCCTTGATCGATGAAGGCATCAAACTAAAAGGTGACTTGGTCTGTTGTTTTACCGTTGACGAAGAGAAAGACGGTTTGCACGGATCCATATTCATGACGCAAACCATGGGGCTGAAAACTGATTACTCTATCACCGCCGAGCCTACCGCATGGGGTGGAGAAACCGATCGGTGGGGTATGAATATTTCCGTTGCAAACTCTGGTCACTGCTTAATTGATGTCACCGTCAAAGGCCTAAAGTCGCATATTTGGCGACCAGATACCGGAGTCAATGCAATTACCCTGGCATCGCAACTGGTAGCACCTCTCAACGCAATGCCATTCGCACATGAAGAAAACGATCTCATGGGGCATACACCGCCATGCGTCTGCGTAGTTCGTATGAACGGTGGCTTACCAGGCGAGATGCAGTTCTCACCAGATAGCTGCACGATGACGCTAGCTGTGGTGGGCATTCTTCCTGGCATGACAATCGACAGCGTGATCTCTGATATCTCTGAGGTAGTCAGCGCAGAGTTAGCTGGATTAGAAAATGTTGAGTTTGGCGTAAGCCAAGTTCCTGGGTCACTCTTTGTGAACGGCACTGAAGCCGTGCCTCTAGATGAAGAACCCAACCTATCAATATCCAAGGCCTATCAAGCGTTGTTGGGTGAGCCACCTTTGATTAACCGTAAGAACGCTTTCAACGATACGATCCGGTTTCGTGAAGCGGGTATGAATGCGGTGACGTTTGGCCCAGGTGAGGACGGTTGGTCACCAATCAACGAAGGTATTTCGATTCCAAAGTCTGTGGCCGCCGCAAAAATATTCGCCCTCACAATCATGGGGATTTTAGGCGTGGTTGACACTAAATGAATACTTTGAAGTACAAATCTTTAAGTGAAACTCATCAGCGGAGCATTTGATGTGAGTACAGTTATTGGGGAAGGCTATACGGTTGAGGCAGACCCGCCTTATGACCAACATTCGATAAGCTTGCGGAGCCGAGACGAACTAATGGCTCTGCGCTTGAATCGTTTCACTGCGTGGTTACAAAATCTAGAACTTCGTGAGTACCTGATTTCTTTCACCTCAGTGACCGTTATGTTCGCACTTTGGGTTTTTGTCACGGAAACAGGTATTGCGAACGAGCTTTTTTTGCCTGGCCCTGTCGCGATTTATGACGCGTTCACTCGTGTTCTGTTTGACGGCTACCAAGGGTCAACGTTGATAGAGCATGTTGGTACAAGCTTGTACCGAATTCTCAGCGGATTCGGATTAGCGTGCCTTGTCGGCATTCCGTTGGGGATTGCTATGGGTATGTCACGCTCGGTTCATGCGTCATTCAGCCCTTTCATTGAGTTTTACCGCCCTCTTCCTCCTTTGGGCCTTTATACCCTTCTTGTTATGTGGCTTGGCATTGGCGAGGCATCAAAACTTGCCTTACTTTTTCTGGCCGGATTGCCCGGCATTATTATCGCCACGATTCAGGCGGTTAACGACATTAACCCTACTTTTATTCGAGCATCTAAAACACTCGGAGCTACCCGAATGCAGCTAATTAAGGAGGTTTATCTTCCTGGCGCTGGCCCAACCATCCTAACCGGCATGAGAATTTCTTTAGGTTTTGTTTATACGGTTTTGGTTGCTGCTGAAATTGTTGCTGCAACAGCCGGCATTGGTTGGATGATCTGGGATGCAGCTAAATTTCTACTCAGCGACATTGTCATTATGGGCCTGATTGTTCTTGGAATAACGGGCGTACTACTGGATTTAGTCATGCGAATGATTGGGAGAATATTAATGCCCTGGACCACAGTTCGAAAACTTTAGAACCATGGCTTAAAGAATTTTAAGAGGCATTTTTAAATGCCCATCTCGAAAAGCACAGCAAAGCACGTTAACCATTACTGACATTAATTTTTAGCACACTGGAGAGTTATCATGAAAATTTCATTTAGAAAACATGCCATTGGCTTATGCTTGGCACTAGCTGGCAGCACAGCGTTAGCAGCTAAACCGGAAACTGTGACAGTTGGATATCTTAACCTTGTCAATGCACAGCTAGTAACGAAATCACTCGGACTTGTTCAGAAAGAAATGCCCGGGGTTGAAATCAAGTACATCAAGGTTGGCGGCGGCGGCGACATGTTGCGTGCAATTGCTGCTGAGCAAGTTGACTTTGGCGGACTAGGAAACCCACCAACAGCGATAGGCGTGACACGAGGCCTGCCTATTCAAGGCATTATGGTGCTTAACATGCTGGATTATGTTGAAGCCATGGCAGTGCGCACATCCAAAGGCATTAAGGGCTGGAAAGACCTTGAAGGCAAAACATTGGCCGCACCTTTTGGCTCTACGACACATTATCTATTGCTAAAAGCATTAGCTGATGAGGGTATCAATCCCGCGTCTATGAAGATACTTGATTTACGACCAAATGATATTGCTCTGGCTTGGAGTCGCGGTGATATTGACGCAGCTTGGTTTTGGGAGCCTGCTTTAGGTCGTGTACTTAAAGATGATGGTAACTTATTTATGACATCAGGAATTATGACGTCACGCGGCTACCCAACATGGGATGTCGGCGTTGTGATGAACGAATTCGCCGAGAAATATCCTGACTACGTCAATAAGTTTGTGAAGGCAGAATGCGCAGGTATTGATTATTGGCTAGGTAACCCCGAAAAAACCGCTGCGATCATTGCGAAGGAGTTAGAGCTTCCACTTGAAGACGCTGCGCGCATGATGAAAGGAACTGAAATGATTCCTTGTGATAAGCAGTTAACCGCTGGATACATCGGAACAACAGCCAAAAAAGGCCAATTTGTCGATACCTTAATGTCGACCGCAGACTTCCTAGCGGAACAAAACCGCTTACCGAAAAACCCAGGTCGAGCTACGTTCGAGGCATTTATCAAGCCTAGCTACTTGGAAGAAGTTGTGAAATAGCCAACGGCATAGGCAGAAACCAAGCTCAACTGCTGCCGTAAAAACAGCCCGTAGCGAAAACTATGGGCTGTTTTTGTCTTTGCTATCCCTATAAGAAACGACGTCATCCAAAACATAAGCAGCGCATACTTAGAAGTAAGCGCCGGTAGTGCTTCGTCTTTGACGCTTCAATATTTCCAAAGACCGACGGGCAATCCGTTGTTCCTTTTGTCAAAATCCATTTGCATGACAAAAAGCTTTCAACCCGAAAACACAAGGACAACAATATGAAAACTGGCGCACCTATCGACCTAGTTAGCCTACAAATTTCGGAATTATCTTTGGCATATGAGACTCAAGGTGTCTCGCCCAGTGATGTCATAAAAGAGGTGTATCTCCGTATAGAAAATTGCAACCAACAAGAGCTATGGACTTACGTCGTACCCGAGGCTGAGGCCTTAGAAGAAGCCGAAAAACTAGATCAAAAAAATGCTCAAGACTTGCCCTTGTATGGCATTCCATTTTCAGTAAAAGACAATATACACGTCGAGGGCATTCCAACAACAGCAAGCTGCCCCGGTTATGCTCACTACCCAGAATGCACGGCAACCGTCGTACAAAAGCTACTGGATGCTGGCGCCATATTAATCGGCAAGAATACAATGGATCAATTCGCTACCGGCTTGGTAGGAGTGCGCAGTCCGCACCACCCGGTTAATCCATTTAATAATGAATACATTCCAGGCGGGTCAAGCTCTGGCTCCGCTGTTGCTGTCACCAAAGGCTTAGTCAGCTTTTCACTTGGTAGTGATACTGGCGGCTCTGGCCGAATACCAGCCGCACTGAATAACATTGTTGGGCTTAAGCCAACACCGGGCTTGATCAGTACCGCGGGCATGGTATACGCAAACCGCTCGTTTGATTGCGTACCTATTTTTGCACTCACCTGCTCCGACGCCAAAAGGGTATTTGACCTAGCAATCGGACCTGATAATTCAGACCCGTTCATGATCCCACAACCCTCAAAACAACAAGAAGCAAAAATCAATGATGGCTTTGTTATAGGTATCCCGGATAAAGCAAATCTGACGTTCTTTGGTGATGAACAATCTGAAGCTTGTTTTAACGCCGCCATCGAACGAATAAAAGCGATGGGTGGAATTATTCGAGAGGTGGATTTCACCCCCTTTAAAAGAGCAGGTAAAATGATATTTGATGGCCCATTTTTAGCGGAGCGATATGCCTCTGTGGGTGAGTTTATTGAAGCCAACCCTGCCGAGGCAGACCAAGTTGTTGCTAGTATAATTGACAAAGCCAAAACATATTCGGCCGTTGACTTAGTTAACGAGTATTACGTTCTCAAGGGTATAGAGCATGAGGTGCGAGATACCTTCACAAACATGGACGCCATGATGGTACCTACCGCGGGAACCATCTACAAAATTGCAGACGTAAAAGCTGATCCAGTAGCACTGAATGCTACGATGGGATATTACACATACTACGCAAACATTTTGCGACTATCTGCGCTTGCAGTACCTGCCGCAATTCGTCCTGACGGACTACCTTTTGGCGTATGTTTTGTGGGCAAGTCCCAGCGGGATCAATGGCTTATTGAGCTAGGTTCTATTTGGCAATCTCAAACAGAATTACCTCTTGGTGCACCATTTTAAGGTGCTAAATTATTAGTTAATCTATTTTGAATAGAAGACCAAGAAATCTAGTTTGCTTAACGCTAACCCTCCAATGATGAATAAAAACCACATTGCAGTTGCGGCAACCTTACTCTCTTGCCATTAAATGAAGCTTGCCTAGATATATATCCAGGCAAGTCTAACAAGTCGATTCAGCAAATTGCGCTCTCCTAGAACGCTGCCTAGTTACTCAGCGGCCAAAAAAAAGGAACTAAGAAGATTGCCATTATCGCGACCAAGGCACTAAGTGGTGCGCCTACCACAAAGTAATCTGAAAACCGATACCCTCCAGGCCCCATAACCATTAAATTCGTCTGATAACCGGTCGGGGTCAAGAAGCTAGCAGAGGCTGCCACCATCACTATAATGGCAAAGGGCTCATAGTTAATAGCAAACTCATTTGCAACACTTAGGGCAACAGGGAACATTATAATCGCTGCAGCATTGTTGGTAATCAACTCAGTCAGTAAAGCAGTAGTAACGTACACCGCGATTAACGCCATTAAGGGTGTTCCTACCGTTTCAATTAGTACATTGGATAATATGTTTGCTAATCCAACATATTGAACCGCCGACCCCAATGAAAAAGCGCTCGCAATAACAATTAGTACTGAATAATCGATGCTTTTTCCTGCATCCTCAAAACTAATGCACCGAGAAATAACCATAAGACCTGCCGCCACTAATGAGCCTTCGAATATAGATAAGATCGAAAGCGATGACGCCATAACCATTGCTACAAAAATAGAAAGTGCCCAAATTGATTTCTTTTCATCGGTTCGATCACTGTCAGCAAGCTTGCTCACCAATAAAAAATCACCGCTATTTCGATAGCGCATCAAGAAACCTTTCTGAGCTTCTATTAATAGAGTATCGCCCGCTTCAAGCTTCAATTCTCCTATCTTTCCGGTAAGGCGTTCACCGTGTCGACTGACACTTAGAACAACTGCGCTGTAGCGGTGACGAAATCTAGATTCTTTGAAGGTTTTACCAACGATATTATTGGAAGGTGACAAGACCGCTTCGAACAAACGCCGGTCAGAGCGCGCTCCTGCTAGCCTAAACCTATGATCATCGGCAAGCGTTAGTCCGTGAATATCTCTCAGTGTCAAAAAGGATTCTGGACTACCCGCAAAAACTAAGCGATCACCTGACTCCAAGACTGTGCTAGGTCTAACCGCAGATAAAACATGTCCATTTCGCTCAATCTCAATCAAAAAAAGGCTAGACAGATTACGTAACCCCGCATCTTGGATACTTACTCTAACCAACTCGCTATGTGGCTGAATAACCATTTCAACCATATATTCTCTAACATGTTCAAATTGTTCAGACGAACTTTTCCGGTTAGGCAGCAACCATGGCGCAACTAGTTTCAGATAAACTAAACCCACTAGCGCGATAGGTACCCCAACGTAAGCCAAATCGAACATATGAAAACCGTTGTAACCTTGCGACTTAACTAAACCATCGACAACTAAATTAGTACTAGTCCCTATAAGAGTGCACATGCCGCCCAATATCGAAGCATAACTGATAGGGATCAGGACCTTAGATAGCCGTATTGAGTAGCGTTTACTTAGACTTTGAGCAACATTTGTAAAGGTTGCTACAACGGGGCTGTTATTCACCAAGCCACTTAAAATTGTCGTCACGGGCAATAAACGATTAACTGCATCAGATTGAGATTTTGGCGAGCCTACAAGGTACCGCCTCAATAAATGAAGGGCGCCTGAATCGCGCAAGCCTCCGACTACCACATACAATAACGCAATAGTAAACACAGTCTCGCTCGAAAAGCCTTGCAAAGCCATCTCTACAGGAAGAACGCCCAATAAGACCAATAGCGCACATGCGGTTAAAAAAACCTTATATGGCGCTAGCCTATTCGACAGCAACAACACGAACATTAAGCATAAAATGGTGACCAAAAGAATTGTATGCATTGGTGACAGTGCCAACCTCTATGTCATTACTTTTTCTACGAAACCAGCTCTAAAAAACAATAATGTTTGGTCCCATCGCAACGCGGCTCCAACAACATTGTTTAATGTAAAGCTGGCCACTATACAAAAATTAAACGGTAACTTCGCAGGAAGATTCAGCACAAACCAAGCCAGTTTTGTGAATAAATCCCAATCTGGGATTAAACCATTTGGGGTGATCCACCATAGCGGCTAACGTAAATGTTAAGCGTCAACGAAAAAGCGAGGTAAGCGTTATGACCTTTGGCAAGCAATCTATCTGCCATTGAGTACTATTGGCTTTGCACAGTAATGCCGCTCTCAATAACTGAGTCAGAATAAATTCGAAACAAAGTCGAAGACGTCGAATCATTTCTTATCTTGTGCAGTCAAACATTAGGCTCGATATGTTTGATTGCTTCTTAGCAGAACCTTACTCTTTAATAAGTCTTGACTTATTATTTTTGACTTCTGGTTAGAGCAGCGCCAGTTTTTTTGTAAGTTCCGCTGATAGCGCGATTTTTAATACGGCAATATAGAGTTGCTTAGGCCCTTTAGTTACATATTTTTACGAAATAAAGGAAATAAATATAGACTCAGTCATCGTAACTATGTATGGTCTTTTCCAGCAAAAATAGAAGCTTAAAAGTACAACATACATTTCGCTGTTTTATTCGTAAATCCTCGTCCTGCGGTGTTTAAGTTCAAGTCTCAATTTTATGCAAACCAAGCCTCTCATGAGGCACACATTTTTTTTAGAACAGGATATTTATTATGTCTAATACAGTTAAAGGTACAGTTAAGTTTTTCAACGAAGCAAAAGGTTTTGGTTTTATCGAGCAAGAGTCTGGTCCAGACGTATTTGCTCACTTCAGTGCAATCACTGGTGACGGATTCAAAACTCTAGCAGACGGCCAAAAAGTTGAGTTCACTGTAACTCAAGGTCAAAAAGGCCCACAAGCTGAGAACATCGTAGCTCTATAATTTTATAGACAGCTATCGAAGGGTAAGACTTCATTGAAGGCTTACCCTTTTTTATTGCCTAACGGAATACATTTACGCGTATTTCGCACTGGATAGCCCCACTCTTCTTTGACACTCGTTAACCCTTGCGACTGATTGAAAGCCTATAACTCTTCTCAAGCACATACCCTCACGCTTTAAACGCTCAATAAGATCAACCAAAAAATGAATAGGCTTACTCGCCGACTTCCCTTAATCTAATCGTCCACATTTTAGAGAGCCTCTCATGAACTTAGACAAAGCAAAAAAAAGAATCGCTAAAAAAGTTAAAATGGGTTTCCAAGGGTATCCTGTAATCTCCATTGTTTATTTTGGCGAAACTACAGACGTAGCGAATGAGGTCTCGGTTTCATTTCAGCAGGAAGAAACATCGGAATCGATGGAAGAACGCTTTAAAAGCACCACAGACGCTCGAGAGAATGACATTATTCAGTCGGCCATTGTTAAGATGATCGAGCGCTCGGAGGCTAAAACGGTTACTCAGGCAGACGGCGTTTCCGTCGAAGATTAATAAGAGCTTCTTAGGCCTTAGATGCCTCTAAGGCTTTTATAACCCGAGATAAGCTCTCTTAGCTTCACCATGAACACTCCTAAGCAGCGCATGTTTTAACCTTATCAGCCCTCCTCTTACTCTCCCAGCAAACCCTGTAAAGTTTACAACTGAATCCCGATACTTCAGGCTGCTTTGGAACTCAGATATATTTCGTAAAACGATACGCAAACCACCACCAACGCCCCTAAAGCCACAAACGATGTTGCTACCTCACCCAACAGAATAAAGGCAATAACAGAACCAATGACCGGTTGCGCGCACGAAATCATCGCTACTGACCTTGAGCCCAACATCTTAATCGAATGGGCAACTAAACTATGAGGTAAAGCGGTGAAAAGCACCCCCAGAAGTATCCATTGCGGCCACTCTGCTAAAGCATCAGATTTATTTAGATCGTTTTGAAGATAGCTATGACAAACAACGCTCATAATGATGGCAATGACCAAGGTTTGGTAGAACACTGTCTTGTGCGCAGAATAACAGCTTAAATAATACTGCTGAATTAAATTTCGCGCTGCAAAACATAGTGCAGAGAGCAGGCCTAGAAAGACACCATAAGCGTTGTTCGTTTCAGCAACGGGAGTATCTACCCCCATTGTCCACACACCCGCGACAATCAGCACGGTCATACCGATCTCAGCCCTGACTATTGCCTTACCAAATGCTAGTTTCTCTAGCCAAAGAGTGATCATGGGATAGGTGAACAAAGCTGTCATGCCCAGCGTCACTGTACTGACCTTCATTGAGTAAAAAAACAGAAGCCAATGAGCTCCGAGTAAAACACCGGATACTGCTGTAATCGCATAATCCCTCGTTCGAGCTAGCGTTATCGATTCTCTCGAAGCAGTAATGCAAGAAGCCGGTATTAAATATGACGTACAGTTTTATCCACAAGCACGGCTCAACTTACTACTCAAACACAAGAAGGTCGATATCACGGGGAGTCTTTTCCTCAGTGACGACCAAGGTGCTTTTCGCTACATACAATATGATATTGGCGGTGCAACCACCTTCTACGCGTTGAATGAGGTTGCGCCCCTAGTTCAGTCTTTTAGCGGCATCAAAAGCTATACACTCGGAGTAGTTCGGAACGAGTTTTTTCATGATGATGCGCTAAACAGTTGGTCTCGCAGTAAAAACCAAGACAAGGTTATTATTGCCAACGACTACGATCACCTCTTTCACATGCTAGCCAAAAAGCGCGTCGACATCATTGCCACAAACGACGTTCTAGGTGCTTTCCTTAGCGCGCAAAAGTCATTGAGCCATATCAGCTTAGCTCCCTATCGAATCCCTTACGGAACCGACCCGAAGAAAGACGGCATTTATATAGGTACTCAAGGCAACTTCCCAGATCAAGACTTCGAAAAGCTAAAGCGCGCGACAGAAACGCTACTCGCCGAGAACCTCCTTGCTTGTATCAAGGAGCGGTATGGTGTGAGTTCGAACTAGACGACAAGCACTCTTCAACGTCCACCATAATCGGCCGCCCTTTTACGCTGTTATTAACGCCAACCTACATGACGATACTCGCGCACAAGAAAAACTTAGCAATCTCGCTAGAAAGTTTGGTCGAAAGTACTACAATTTAATGTTGATGATGAGCTATATCGGAATCAATATTGCGTGATGAGTATAGAGACCGCCAATCTAATTTTTAGCCCAAATAGCGTTACAATAAAGCGCTCGATTGGACCTTGGCTGCTATCTTTGTTGTGTTTTTGCAGCTACTCGAGTGCGAACGAAGGCAACGTGCCTGATTTGTTTGCGATGTCTCTTGAACAACTCATGAATGTTCAAGTGTCCGTTTCTGATCGTTCAGAAGAGTCCTTACGACGCAGCGCGGGTGCTATCACAATTCTATCAGCGGAAGAAATCAAGCTAAGTGGAATTAGGGTGATACCTGAGCTGTTGCGATTAGTCCCCGGTTTCAACGTTCGAAAAATCGACGCTAATAAATGGGCTATCAACAGCCGCCGCGTCCCTACACGATTCTCGGACTCCTTGTTAGTATTAAAAGACGGACGAACGCTTTATAACCCTCTTTTCGGTGGAACATATTGGGAATTGCCGGATACCTTACTTGAAGACATCAAGCATGTTGAAGTAATTAGGGGGCCTGGCTCATCTGCATGGGGCGCAAATGCGATAACAGGCGTTATCAACATAGTTACTAAGTCAGCGAAAAATACCCAAGGTGGCTTGGTCGTCGCTGGCAAAGGCAGCGGCGAGATTGATAACGAGTTTTCCGCCCGCTACGGCATGATGCTCGACCAAGATGCAATTAGCCTTTATGGAAAGATCAGACACCTATCCGAAGGTGAGTTCAAATCAGTCGCGCACTCCAACAGTGATGATTTCTTCCCTGATTCAACGCGCGCCAATGACGACTCCTCGTCGAAACAATTGGGATTTCGTTACGATAGCGATGCTAGTCAGGCAATGACACATACAGCCAGTGCAGAGTGGAATGAGAGTGAATCAAAAGAATTGCGTGTCATAAACAGCGGCGCCGACATTTCGCCTAACCTCATTGAAACCGACAGCTTCTTTTTTCTATACCAGGGAGATTATGACTACGGCTCTAACGATAAGCTGAGTTGGCTGGCCTATTACGACTATAGCGATAGAAGCTCCAGCATTGCTGACGAACAACGAAAAGTCAGCCACATTGAGTTCAACAATCAGCTTGGTTTCTCGGCGCATGAAATAAGCTTTGGTGCCTATGCCCGCCAGATAAGGGACAAAACGAGAAGCGATAGCTCATTCAAATTAGACCCCGCCGCGCGGGACGTTGATATTTATAGCCTATTTTTACAACACAAATGGCAACCATCAGATGCAGACCTGTCCATCGTCTCGGGTATTCGTTATGAACATAACGACGATACGGGCTGGGAGTACAACCCCACTATTAGAGCTGCTTACCAAGCGTCGCCAAATGCGACAATATGGAGTGCATGGACACGATCGGTTCGAACGCCGTCTCGCTTCAATAGCGACGCATTGTTAGACTTCGGATTCTTCCAGGTCCCTCTCAGCGCGCAACACCTTGCAGCATCAGTGACCCACTCTTACGAAGCAGGCATCCGTCAGCTACTCAATCAACAAAGCAGTATTGACCTAAGTCTATTTCTTGATAAGCAAGATGACCCCTTAGCATCTGCAAGCCCCACGGGCACCGTAAGAAACAAGTATCTAGGTGCCGAATTGGAATATACGTACCGCCCATCAACTACTTGGCAACTAATGGCGTCGTTCAGTTATCTAGACTCCCAGCCGGACAAAGTGACAAATATAAACACGTCCAACCATCATGTTTGGGCTGGAAAACTAAGAAGCCATGCAAAACTAACGGAACAAGTCACTTGGACCAACATTGTTATGTTCGACAAAGGCCTGCCTACAGGCCTTCCAAATGATGATTTCAAAGACATACTGCGTGTTGATACGAATGTATTGTGGGAAGTCACTGGAAGTATGGAGCTTCAGTTTTCTTTGCAAAATTTGTTAGATCAAACGCATATCGAGGCTGGCGACCCAACCAAGGTCAACAGTGCTGTTCGGCGTGGCGGAGAAGTACTCGCTCGGTTCACCTTCTAACAAAACGACCAATACAAACTGCTTATCCGCATTGTCTAAGACTATCCGTCGTACATGCTTTTTTGCGCCTAAGGCTCATCGTATTTTTTCAATGCTTCAACAGTATTCAAACGCGCCTGCCGACGTATTTGCGCTTGCTCGAAACGTCTGGTCTGCATCGCCGACTCGACAATTACCGAGGGGACCGAGGTCGGCGCGTTCGTCTCATCCAGTGCGACGAACGTGAAGTATGCAGACAAAATATGCTTACTCTCGCCACTATAGCTATTTTCAGCTTCCACCCTAACGCCAACTTCCATCGATGAACGCCAAGCTCGGTTCACGGACACCTTAAAAAGCAAGGTGTCATTCTCCTTCGCGGGCGCCATAAAATGAATTGAGTCAACGGATGCAGTCACACAGACCGACCCGCTATGTCGTTCAGCAACCACCAACGACAAGCGATCACACTTGGCCATGATCATGCCACCAAACGCGGTTCCGTGAGCATTTAGATCATTTGGAAATACTTTATAGACATGGCCGTCTATGGCCGATGCGTAGATTGATTTTTCGTTCAACTTGGTCGCCAATTCGACACCTCTAGAAAGTTAATACACAGTTAAAAGCAAAGGTAGCTAGATCTCACTCTCGACTACCTTGTGTAATGACAGCCAAAGAAAATCGAAAAATAGTTAATGTATCACTTTACGTAATGCAAATAACCACCTGATAAATAACTAAAAATAAATGAGGAAAAATCACTGTAGGACGAACACATTGACTAAAATACTCTAAGCACAAACCTGCTGCGCCAGGCCTAGATTCTAGAAACGCGCTATTAAACTGCAATGCCTCGATTTCACTGTCATTTCGAAAGGCAGCTTCGATCGCCAGTAAGCGATACTCAATTCGTGATTGGAAAGTTTTCCAAATCGCGTCTTGTATCCATAGAACAACTAACAGGAAAACCAACTCAGCATTGCCCGAGCCAAACAATCCCGCAACGGCACACAACGTGACACTGACTAGCTTAATGATTAACGAGTGCTTTTCGTAACTATCAAACTGATTCTGCAGAAGGCGCCATTCATGCGCCAGATTCTGATGACTATCCAACACGCTCAATCTGTATTCCTTTAATTCTATTTTTTACACAGTCCGCCCAAGCCAGGCTAACGAGCCAGAAGCCACGCAATACCTACACTATAAAACCGCCCACGAAACCCATGTTAGCAACGGAAAAAGTCCTTGCATTGACGCCGCTCGGAGCATACGACTGCCCGCCGACGCGTATAGCACTCCCGCTGCAGCTAACATACTTGCGCTACAGAACAATACCAGTGTCAACGCAACCGACGGAGCATCTGACGCAAACGACAAGCCCGCCCCAACGAAAATACCCAGCGCTAAAAACAGATTATAGAACCCCTGATTGAACGCAAATAAACGAACCGCTTGCGCCTCTGTTTCATTTGCCGCGCCAAACCGACGATAAATCTTCGGCTGCATAAACCAAAGACTCTCCATGCAAAAAATCAAGACATGAAGCATTGCTGCCAGCAAAGCAAAGACCAAAAATAGTGAATTCATAATTTCTCCAAGCGTTAGTGGCCATCGCGCAAACTAATCAATCACAGTCGCCCGACAAAGCCCTCGTGTTGCGCAAAAACATCTTCTTGTTATTCGTTGTCCGAAAGTTACAGTATGACGAAGGGAAAAGCACTCATAAAGCGCCACATGAATGTATTACTAAAGTGCATATTTATTGGTTGATCAGTCAAATCAAAATTACCACTTGCCAAGTGCCTCACAATTTTCCAACTAAAAAATTACTAATCCTTCATCGCAAAGAAATTGCCAATTAGCAAAGCATGCTTTAGCTTAATTTGCCTTCGCATTATGCGACCCAAATTGATCCTTTTTTATTACGGCGAGTTGTTCATACATGAGTTCACGTGAAGCATTTAGTTCGCTAAATCAATCCTTAAGCCAAGCTATTATTGGGCAGCAACATTTAGTCGAACGGCTACTGGTCAGCTTGCTTGCCGACGGTCACCTGCTAGTCGAAGGCGCTCCCGGGTTAGCCAAAACAAAGGCTATTAAAGAGCTCGCAGACCGAATCGAGGGAGACTTCCAACGAATTCAGTTTACGCCAGACCTTCTGCCTTCTGATGTCACCGGCACAGAAATCTACCGAGTGGAAGATGGTCAGTTCCATTTTCAGCGCGGCCCGATTTTCCATAACCTCATTCTTGCGGACGAAATCAACCGAGCGCCCGCCAAAGTTCAGTCAGCCCTGCTAGAGGCAATGGCAGAAAGGCAAGTGAGTGTTGGCAAAGAAACATTTCAGTTGGATCCGCTATTTTTGGTGATGGCGACACAAAACCCGATCGAACAAGAAGGCACCTATCCCCTGCCCGAAGCGCAACTAGATCGTTTTCTGATGCACGTCCGCATCGGCTACCCTGACTTGGAATCCGAACGATCGATTCTTCGGTTGGCAAGACAAGAGTTTGATGACACTGCGCTTAACGAAACCCTCGAAAGAATCTCCCAGGTTTCTATTTTTGAAGCGCGTAAGGAAATTGCTAATATCCATATGAGCGACGCCGTTGAGGACTATATTGTGCATCTAACGATGGCGACACGGGAGCCTGCGAAGTACAGCAAAGACCTCGATCGCTGGATAGATTTTGGCGCTAGCCCGCGGGGAACGATCGCGCTAGACCGCTGTGCGCGCGCCTACGCATGGTTGCATCAAAAAGAGTTCGTTTCACCTGATGACGTTCGGGCCGTGCTGCACGATGTGTTTCGCCATCGCATCATTATTACCTTCGAGGCTGAAGCCGAAGGTATTACGACGGACAAGGTGATTAACGAGTTAATTCACCGCGTACCGCTGGCTTGATGGCGGAGCGCCGCGGCCAATGACAAGTAGTCGAACGAACATGGGCGCACAACCGCCCCTACCAACAGGCGTCTACTGCAACCTGCAAGACCTTATGGCGTTACGTTTGGTTGCCCGCTCGGTCACGTTACCGAAAGCGAAACGTGTTAGTCGACCACAATCCGGCAGTCACTTTTCTCGTTTTCGCGGTCGCGGCATGGAATTTTCAGAGGTTAGAGCGTACCAACCCGGCGACGATGTCCGCAGTATTGATTGGCGTGTCACCGCGCGCCGGCAAAAGCCTCACACCAAACTTTTTAATGAAGAGCGTGAGAGACCTGTTTTTATCGTTTGTGACCAAAGTCAGTCCCAGTTTTTCGGCAGCCAACGCGCATTCAAGTCCGTTCGCGCAGCAGAAGCTGCGGCGTTGTTTGCCTGGACCGCACTAAACCATAATGACCGCGTTGGTGGCATCGTTTTCTCTGAACGCGGGCATCAAGAGGTAAAGCCAGCCCGCAGCCGCAAAAACCTGCTTCGCTTACTAAGTTCGCTGTGCGACTTTAACAACGCGTTAAAAATTGGCGATTCGTTAGAAGGCGCGAGATTTTCACTTGACGATGCATTGGTCGAAACCGGTCGGCTCGTGAAGCCAGGCACATTAATCGTCGTGGTAAGTGATTTTTTTCACACTAACCCTGAAACTCGCAAGCAGCTAAGCATGTTAGCCCAGCATAATGACCTGGTGTTAACGCGTACCTTTGATCCGCTCGAGAATGAATTGCCACCACCAGGGCTCTATCCCGTCTCGGATGGAGACAACACTCTGTTGGTCAACACCCTATCCGACAAAACACGACGACAGTACCAGCAGTGGGTAAAGGAACATCTAAACGGGCTCGACAAACTCGCCAACCAATGCCGCGCTAGACTTATCAATATTTCGACCCATGAAGATGCCGCACATGCGATTCGGCACCTTTTAGCGTCGCTTAGCTAACGGAGGCAGTTGTGGATCCAAACACTTTACTTGATCAACTGCGAGATATTCAGTCTCCGGGGGCAATTTCATGGTGGCCACCTGCTATTGGCTGGTGGCTATTAGGTGCCACGCTTTTATTGCTTAGTGCGTTCACCATTTACACAGTGCTCCGCTGGTATCGTCGATCTGCATGGAAAAGAGCAGCACTTAAGGAGCTCCGTGCACTAGAAAGCGCCCATGCTACAACGCCTTCTGATAAAAACCTCACGCAAGTCATTTCATTGCTAAAGCGGGCGTTATCGGCGGCTTACCAGACGCCTAATATCGCAGCGCTTGGGCCAAGCCAATGGCGCGAAAAACTTAACAACGCTGGAAGCCATTTGAATGAGCAAGACTTATTGATACTCAGCGAAGGACACTACTCTTCTAACCAGAGTACTCTCGACGACGCGGCGCTTACTCGTATCAAACTGACTATTAAAGGGCTTAAAAGCGCATGAGTTTAATCGACTTGCTAGCCGCCCTAGAGTTTGAGTGGCCTTGGGCATTCCTACTCTTACCCCTGCCGCTTGCTTTACTTTATCGACGCAGCGCTGAAACGCCAGCGCGCGTTGCTCCCCAAATGCCGCTTTATGAAACAGCAATGGAGCTGGGTATCGGAGAAACTCAAGGCGACGTTAAACCTAGTCGATGGAAATCCATTGCCATGTTTTTGGCTTGGTCTTTAATTTGCGTTGCCACCATGCGGCCCTCTTACATAGGCGCGCAAATCGACATTCCCTTGTCGGGACGCGACCTAATGATTGCCGTTGATATTTCGCCGAGCATGGAAGAAGTCGATATGGAGCTTAACGGCTCTCAGGCAACCCGCCTTGCCGTCGTTAAAAACGTTGTCAGTGATTTTATCGCCGCACGCGCGGGTGACCGCGTTGGTTTAATTTTATTTGGCAGCCAGCCTTACGTTCAGTCGCCACTGTCATTTGACACCGTCACTGCCAACACCCTTCTGCAAGAGGCTTATCTTGGCATGGCAGGGCAAGCAACGGCGATAGGCGACGCCATTACGCTCGGTGTTAAGCGCCTAAGAGAGCGCCCCGAACAAAGCCGAGTATTGGTTTTACTCTCTGATGGCGCCAACACCGCTGGCGACATCCCACCTGAAAAAGCGGCGCAGCTAGCGCAACAAGCAAATATAAAAATATATACGATAGGTATCGGCGCAGATGAAATGCTAAAACGAAGCTTCTTTGGCTCTCGAAAGGTCAACCCTTCCGCTGACCTCGACGAAGCAATGTTGACTACCATTGCTGATGTGACGGATGGCCAATATTTTCGGGCGCGTAGCACTGAAGAGTTGCACAACATTTACGGACTAATTAGTGCATTGGAGCCGGTGGAGCAAGAGGTTCGAAGTTACCGTCCAAGCAAAGCGCTTTATTTCTGGTTTCTTAGCCTCGCAGTCGCGCTGTTTTTTAGCACATTGTTAGTAGAGCAAGTTATTCGCCTATCCAAGAAGTTACGTTTTACGCAAGGCGCTAACTCATGAGCGAGGTATTCACCCAATTCCATTTTCTGCGTCCGCTGTTTTTGCTTGGCCTATTGGCTCTGCCTGTGCTTGTTTGGCTATTGCAGCAAAAACGTGATGAGGGCAACGACTGGTCCAATGCCATCGACCCAGCACTTCTCGCTCACCTTATGCCTGCTAGTAAAAAAACGGCAAGTAAGCGCAGTAATTTGGCCTTAATCTCCGCCCTCGTTTTAATTCTAGTCTCTCTGTCTGGCCCGACATGGGAAAGAAAACCTCAGCCGGTGGCCCAAATCAAAGACGACGTAGTGGTCGTCCTGGACCTATCGATTTCAATGCTCGCCACTGACATCGCTCCCGACCGTTTGACGAGAGCCAAACAGAAGCTACAAGACCTTCTGGCCCTGCGTGATGAGGGCAACACCGCTTTAATCGCTTTTTCGGGTGACGCACATATTGTGACACCACTGAGTGATGACAGTAATACCTTGCTCGCGAACCTTCCTGCTCTTGACCCGTTCATGATGCCGATCATTGGCAGCCGCCCAGACCTGGCCATCCAACAAGCGGTAGACCTGCTCGAAAGGGGAAATGCCAAACGCGGTAGGATTGTGTTAGTCACCGATGGTGTCGAGCCGCACCAAGCCGAGCGAATTAATGATGCCTTGCCAAGTGATCGCTACACCCTCAGCGTTCTAGCAGTGGGGACCGCACCCGGCGCGCCGATAGATCTTGGAGAAAGAGGTTATCTGAAAGATGATGGCAATGTCGTTATTCCGAAAACGGACCTTAAATCACTGAGGCAACTTGCTAACAATAATGGCGGTCAGTTTAGTGAGATCTCACTCACTGACAAAGACCTAAACCGACTCGATATCGACGGCTCTCGCTTTCTGAACGCGATCAAAGAAGACGACGATAGCGCCATTGATAAGCGATTTGATGCATGGGAAGACCTTGGATACTGGCTATTATTGGCCATCATTCCCTTGCTAATGCTTAGCCACCGACAAGGCGCTTTTATTCTTGCTTTACTTATTGTCTGGCCGAACGAGGAAGTCCTAGCCGCTGCATCAGACAATCCGCAGTCGAATACCGAGAACACTCCTCTTTCATCTTTTTGGGACGACCTTTGGGCAACACGAGACCAGCAAGCACAGGCCCTGATGAACCAAGGCCGCTACGACGAGGCAGCAAGTGTTTTTAAGTCTCCTGAGCACAAAGCCGAGGCATTGTATCGCGCTGGAAAGTTCGAAGAGGCAGCAAGTTCGACTCCTAACGAGTCTTCCAGCCGGTCAGCGTATAATCGAGGTAACGCGCTAGCTAAATCCCAGCAATTTGAAGAGGCAATAAAATCGTATGAAGCCGCGTTGGATACCGACCCGAACAATGAGGATGCACGATTTAATAAAAAGATCATTGAAGAAGCGCTAGCCGAACAAGAAAAACAACAGCAAGGCCAACAGAGTCAAGACCAAGGTGGCGATCAGCAAGACGACCAAAACGGTGATCAGGATAACGAGCAAAGCGGTGAACAAAAAGGTGATGAGTCTTCAGACTCTGAGTCTGAGAATAACGGCAAAAGCGGCGACCAAGACGGCGACTCTCAACAAAGCAATGAGCAGCCTAGCGACCAAAGCGAAAAGAGTCAGGAGCAGAAAAGCCAAAACGAGCCGTCCGAACAAGACAATCAGGAAGGTGAAGACGGTTCTGCTGAGCAAAGTGAACAATCTGAACAACAAAGTGATAGTGACGCCAGCGCCCTATCCCGAGCTAACGAGCTCGATCAACTTAGCGACGAAGAAAAGCAGTCGTTCGAACAGTGGATGCGTCGTGTACCTGATGACCCTGGTGCACTGCTGAGGCGTAAATTTGAACAGCAATCGCGTGAACGTAATCAGCAAGAAAGGGAAAAGGGTGAGCCGCTATGGTAGTGAGTCTAATGAAGATAAAATGTTTACGGTGGTTTGGCGTAATAGCGATGTTATCCAACGCGTCTTTCACTCTGGCGGCGATGCAACTTAATGCCAGTGTCGACCGCAATAAGATCTACCAAAACGATACCATCAACCTTCAGATTACCGGAAATATTGACGTTGATATGAGTATTGGCGGGCTCCTCAGTTTTGGGCGAAGTCAAATGGAGGCGCCCGATACAAGCGCTATCACTCAAGATTTTCAGATTCTTGATCAACGCCAAAGCTATAGTATGAAGACAATAAACGGCAGAAGTCAGAGTCTATCTACATGGAGCTTCACGCTCGCGCCCAAACGAGTCGGAACCTTGCGTATCCCTGCCATCGATTACCAAGGCGCCAAGAGTAACGAGATTGTTATCGACGTCTTGTCAGGTGCCGCACCTAAAAACGAAGATAACCCTCCCCCCTTGTTTATCGAAGCAGAAATCGATAAGTCATCTGCATACGTTCAAGAGCAACTAGTCTATACCATTCGCTTGTATGCGGTTTCTCAAGTACGCGGCGAACTTAGCGATCCAAGTCCGCAAGGTGCGATTGTTGAACGCCTAGGGGAAACAAAAAAATACTATCGTATGGCATACAACCAACGCTATGAGGTGCAGGAGAACAGCTATTTGATCTTCCCCCAACAAAGCGGCGCGTTAACGATTGAGGCGCAAAGCTTCAATGGCTTCGTCGTTAACCCTCGCACGCGAAATCGCGTCCATGTGAGAGAGCTTTCGGAGGCGGTCACAGTGAATATAAAAGCTCCACCGGCAGAGTTTTCAGGAGATATCTGGCTCCCTGCGATGAGCTTGGCAATGAACGAAAAGTGGGAGCAATCACCTGACGCAACAAACGTAGGCGATTCGCTAACACGAACGATCGAAATTCAGGCCTTGGGATTACTTGGGTCCGCACTCCCCCCCGTCACGACAGGTGATATCAAGGGTTTCAAGGTTTACCCAGACCAACCAAATATTGAATCGTTTGCTCACGAGAATGGTGTTCAGTCGTTAAGACGTGAAACAACAGCATTAGTCGCCATCCGTGAAGGACAAGCGCGCTTACCCGAGATAAAACTGCCTTGGTGGGATACCGTTAATGACGTCGAGCGTGTTGCCGTGATCCCCGCTCGAGACGTCGCTGTCGAAGCGCTCGCTGGCGACGCGAGTCAAACCCCTATACCGGCGACGATTACAAATAGTGAGTTAGGGACCAATTTGGCAGCCCTTGGTAGCACGGATATTAATGAGGCTCCGGCCCCTGACGGTCAAACGTCCGAGCTCAATAACCCCGCGCGAAACAACAACATAACCCCTTGGCTGCTTGTTATCGCGCTGTTGATTATTGCCTGGGGTAGCACGACTTGGTTTTTGCTTGGGAAGCTGCGTGAGCCGAGGCGCGACGAAGGAGACAATAACAATACGCAATCAGTTCAGTTCAAACAGTTAATTAAGCTGGTTAAGAAAAACGATCCCGAATTCAGCCGACTCTTGGTTGGCTGGCTTCAGCAACAGCAGCCCTCGTTGTCGATACGCTCACTTCATGATATCCCTGATAGCTGGGATGACCTGCGTGAATCGGCGTTGGCCTTTGAAGCAACGCACTATGGCAAGGCTAGCGGCCGTGCGAACGCTTTTTCAGAACAAGCACTGATTGATGCGCTTACGCGTTTTAATAAAGCGAGTAGCAATACAACGACACCAGACCGTAATATGCTGCAGCCACTTTATCCGTGAGCCTAGCGATAACTAAAGCGCTGTTCGAGCAAGAAACACTGGCTTGGCTGCAATGAAAGTTGTCGGCCTAAGTTGCAAGCTTAGTTAACCGGGTCTTTTTTGTTATTAGTTGTCGCTTGAGTGGCCTCGTTAAGCGATACAATAGTTTTTCATGCGACAGTTTGTACTAGACTAACGCTCGACGATGGGCCTAGTCACGCCCCATTACCCTATTTAACTGAGATGATTCCTATGAAGCTGCTTCATACCATGTTGCGTGTCGGCAACCTCCAACATTCGATTTCTTTCTATTGCGACGTCCTTGGTATGCGTTTGTTGCGTCAAAGCGACTATCCAGGCGGACGCTTCACGCTTGCCTTCTTAGGCTATGCAGACGAAACCGAATGTACTGCGCTTGAGCTAACACATAACTGGGATACCGATAGCTATGAAATGGGCACGGGGTTTGGTCATTTGGCGATACAGGTGCCGGATGTGTATCAAGCATGTGAGGACATCAGCGCAAAAGGTGGTGAGGTAGTCAGGCCTGCTGGGCCAATGAAACATGGTTCTACCGTGTTAGCCTTTGTCAAAGACCCCGACGGTTACATGATCGAATTGCTAGGCCCGAAGTCAAATGACTAAGCCTTCCTTAAGAGCGTACCAATAACGTGGACTGTCACACGGTCTGCGGTGCTTGTTGCATTGCACCCGCCATCAGCAGTGCGCTTCCCAATATGCCCGCAGGAAAGCCTGCCGGCGTGCGCTGCGTAAACCTAGGAGAGGACTTACGATGTCAGACTTATGACATACGTCCCGCGGTTTGCCGGGAATTTAAAGCGGCCTCAGATACGTGCGGTGCAAGCCACGCTGACGCAATAATTCTAATTGGAGAGTTAGAGCGCCAAACTCGCACTGATGCCTGAAAAGACACCGCTACAAAGCCCGAGAAACCTTTATCGCGCTGAACTGCGCCTACAAAAAAAATCGTTTTGTACTCGCAAAATAGCGTTTAACGATGACCGGCGACTCAGTCAATACTTCTATTCAACAACTCTACCAATCCGACCAATCCGACTAATCACACGAGTCCAGCTTAGTGACTAAACTCTGGATAGCGGGGAAGCGTTTCAAGTACGCGTTCGTCATGCGCTGGAACAACCACTAAGTCCGGAAATTTTTGAGTCAGTTTATGAACATGGTCTATCACCGCCGCGTTTTTTTCCACGTCCTTATCGACACCTGTTAGCCATTGAACAAATACCGGACGTGAACGGTTTTGCTCAATTCCCTTAAGCGTCCATGTTGTATCGCCGATAAAGAAATAGCGACGTCCGTCCTGAAGATTAATAAACATGCCTTGATGACCATCCGCATGCCCGCTTATATCAACCAGTACGACAGAGCCATCACCATAAACATCGAGGCTCAGCTTAAACCCCATATACTCGCCTGAATTCAATGCTTTGAATTGCCAGTTAATGTTAGGGTCGTCAAACTGAGACTGCACGAATCCTGGGGGCTTACCCGCTCTTGCTTCGGCTAAGGCTGCTTCGTTAGTCCAGACCGGCACGCCCATAAAATCCTCTAAAGCACTCACGTGATCCCAATGCATGTGTCCAACGACAACGGCATTGAGTTGAGTGAGCGAATAGCTCTCGCGACTGAGTTGTTCTATCGCCGGAACGTGCTCTTCGACCTTAAATAGTTGTTGGTCAAATATGTTAAACGCTTTCATTTGCTCGGCAACCTCTGTCCCGATACCCGTATCATAGAGCAGGTCTCCCTGAGGGTGTTTCACAAGAATTGCGGTATGTGCAAGCTTTCGGATCGTCGTCCACTCGCCCCCGGCAACCGCCATCGCCTCTAGGCTACCAGCAGATTGCGCCGTCTTGATTGCACTAAACGAAACCCCACTTGAAGCTGACTGTGCGGAGAACGACACTAAGGTCATTAGCGCAGCTGAGAAAAATGCCGCACGTGGTCGGCAAAGAGAACGAAGTAGATTCACAACAGAATAGCTCGCGAAGCATTGTGTATGGCGGTGATGGTTCATGCATAGTCCCTGATTATTATTGTTGAGTAAGCCCTCATGGCCACTCTAGACCTCAAGAATAAGGGCATCACTCTGCTTTTCAAGCGAAACAGACTTTACCAAAATAACAACAAGAGCAAAGGGTTAGCGCTAGCCTGACTCAAATTTTAACGGCCTAGAATCCTAAAGACCCATCACCTCTGTTACGACGGCTTTAATAAGAAACCCCAAAACGCCAAGTCCGAGTACCAAAAACAGAATAAATGTGCCGAATTTGCCAGCATTCGATTTACGTGCCAGATCCCAAACAATATAAGCCATTAATAGAATCAGAGCACCCACACCGACATAAAGTGAAATTTCTTCGAACAGGGCAACTGACATATAGGGGACCTCTTTCTGGGTTAACCTGCCAACACAAAAGCAGGTACTGCGTTTTCATGCCGGCGATTGGAAAATTTCTGATCGGAACAAGCGGCGACAAGACTTACAAGACATTGCGCAGCGAGCGCAGTTTAATGGTTTTGAACGTTCAGTCCAGTGAAAAATAAGTACGCAATGGGCAGGCGCGTTATGGGCTGACTAGCTACTGAGCTAAGTGCTTACTGAGTGCTGACTGTTGAGTGAGACCATCAAACGCACCTTAAGACCGGCTTAGCGGTAGTACATCGCATGTAACTTAGCGGGACTCTCTCCTCTCGCATATTTCGCACGGAGCACCCACATCAACCAAACTGTCTTAACAATACCGCCTTGCTCCCATTTTCTTGCCGAGGTGACGACTCGATCTCTTATACGAACTGGCTTACCGTGCGTTTTAAGCTGCTTGCTCATCTCAACGTCTTCCATTAACGGCTGGTCTGCAAAACCCTTAACTCTGTCAAACAGACTGCGGTTCACAAAGATCGCTTGATCGCCTGTCGCAATGCTGCTTAACGAAGAGCGCCAGTTAATAAACCAAGAGATAACGCGATAGGCGAATGCAGGGTTGTCCAACGTGACATCAAACCGGCCCCAGCACGGCTCGACACATACGCGGCGAATGTCGGCGATAGCTGATCTCGGCAAGGCACTATCGATATGTAAAAACAACAAAAGGGGGTTTGACGCGATCGCTGCACCGGCGTTCATTTGCCCAGCGCGACCCGCGGTTAATGAACGCACCGTATGAACCCGAGAATCTTTCAAGCGTTCGACTTCCATCAAGGTACGATCTGAACTATTGCCGTCAACAACAATTAATTCATCACCGTCCCCAAGTTGCTCTATGACTTTTTCCAAGGCTGTTCTAACAATGCGCTCTTCGTTGTAAACAGGGACAACAACTGAAATCCTGTTTGAAGGTTCAGTACTAGTCAAGCGCACCACCGCAGCTACTACCCTGACCCGCCGTACACCCATAGCAATGGTCCGCGACAACGATCGAACTGCCCAATAAGTCTCGCTGTAGTAAATCCGAAATATGGGTTCGTGTTTCAGTCGTTGCTATCAATTCGTTTGATTCAGGAGGTGCTGGTTTGGCGGTTAACAAGGGCATATCGAGCATTTGATTAAAATCACAATCGAATACATACCCCTGCCAATCAATGCTGATCAGCGACTTGCACATAACGCTATCTAAGTTCTCTTGGGAGAATGATGATCTCAACAAATCCATGTAGTTTTCAAACTCGCCCTTAGCCGCGAGTACCGCTCCAAACCGCGAAATCGGCATATTCGTAATCGTATATAGCTGGTCGAACTCGATATCAAAATGCTTGCGAAGGTGAACGGTGTAGTCTTCTTCCAGCTGCTGTTGAGCTGGAGGCAGGAACGCACCGCCGGGGTTATATACTAGGCTTAATGGCTTTTTCGAGTCGCCATGACCATAGCCCAATGAGTTCAGCAGTTGCAGCGCGATAATACTGCCATCAAAAACACCCTTACCGCGCTGTGCGTCAACATTGTCTTGTGTGTAGCACGGCAGAGACGCAACGATTTCTACTTGGTTGTCCGACAAAAACTGAGCTAGGTCTTCTTGCCCCGGTTCAAGCAAAATGGTGAGATTACAGCGGTCCATAACATGAACGCCTCTCTTTCGAGCCTCAACGACAAAATAACGGAAATCTGGGTTTAGCTCTGGCGCACCGCCCGTGAGATCTAACGCTTGGATGTCATGACGGTCTATGTACTCAAGCAACTGGTCTATCGTTTCACGCGACATCAACTCTTTGCGGTTCGGCCCAGCATTTACATGGCAATGCGTGCAGCTTAAGTTGCACTTATAACCAAGGTTAACCTGCAATGTTTCCAGTTTTGTGCGCGTAACTGACGGAAAATCACTATTGAGCAAGCGCTCTCGTGTGTCTAGCATTTACTACTTATCCATTCATTGGTTTAACAGTTTTGCCCTTTCAAAAGGCATCAAAAGAATCGCTTATCATTGGGTTGTGACAAAGATCATCCACCCAATTGTACGCTTTATCCTTCATTTCAATACTCTTTAGACTTGCTGAAAGCCCCTATCATTCGGCAACTACCGCCACTTGCATAATCCCAAGTCGCAAGGCACCCAAGCAACAACAATGCGTGACTCGGGAGAGTCAGCGACTAAGACCCTTCCATTAACGATTTGTTCCATTCTGTCGTGCTTTAAACTCCGACGGAGTGCATTGCAACCATCTCCGAAATACACGTGAAAAATTAGACGTATCTATAAATCCCAGATTCTCTGCAATCTGCTCAATTGAGTCGTCGGTGTTCTGTATGCACCAACACGCTAACTCCTTGCGTACCTCATCTAGCAAAACCTGATAATTGGTTGACTCCGCTTTGAGCCGACGAATCAATGTGCGTGCCGACATATGGTAGCGCTCAGCCAAGTCTTCCAACGTCGGATAACAGCCATCGTCAACGGCCAGCAAGTCCCGTGTGATCGTATCAGCCAACTCCCCTCCTTTTTGCTGGCGTTCAAGCAAGGTCTCGCATTCACGACACGCATTCCGGTACGCGTATTCGTCAGCCGTCAGGCAAGGCTGATCCAAAAAACTTCGTGGCATATCGACGACAAAGCCCGGCTTACCGAAGAGCACCGAAATACCTTCGAAGCGCTCAATATATCGGTCAGCCCAAGGCGGCTCGGCGAAGGGAAACTCAACCACAACGCCTTCAATAGTCGTACTCGATATTTTTGACAGCATATCGATAAACGAGCCTAACAACATCACCTGAATAAATTCTCGCAGTTCTCCTGTCTCGGCTAATTCATGAAGACGAAAGTATGCGCGATCATACGTTTCTTCGAGCTCAAACGTATAGAGCTGGATGCGTGTTGGCATCATTCGCTCAACAAGCTTAAAGGCCTGCCGTACGTCGCGGGAGGCAAGTGCGCCATAACCTAAGGGGCCATGAGAAGACACTTGGATAATCGAAGAGATATCCAAGCCTAGCCAAGGACGATCTGAAAGAAACATTCCACGTATGCTAATAAATTTGAATTGCTCAAAACTGATAAAACGCTGACGTTCTAACAACGACTCCCAGGATAACGTTGACCCTTCAAATACCTTATCAAGTTCAATGCCGAGACCATTTAAGTGTGCGCATAAAAGCCTCGCATAGGACGGATGGATCGCCGGAGCAAAGCGGGAGACGTTGGTTTTCTGTGTCAGCGACATAGGCAGGCCTATATAGGACGGCGGAATAAGTTTGCGCGTGTCAAAGCAAAGAACTTTTAAAATCAGTTTCTTAGCAGTGTTTAACAATCGCATTTATTCAACACGAGCATTAACACCCGAACAGAGCGCACCGTTTTCCAACTCAAGATGTCACAATATGACGATTATGTGCCAGTTTCAACGGTTATTTTTGAATTACCCATCGCGTCTAATAAGCATCACAGTAGTAAATACAAATAATGCTAATAAAGAGGAGTAACAACATGGCAGCGGCTGGCACATTTATAGCAGACAACGGCGATGTCTACGTCGATAAAAAGCGACATCTTTGGCTTGTATCAATGATGATTCCGGCAATGGCCGTTTTGGGGCCGGTTCTATACATGGAGTATGCCAACGAAACGTTTCTTTGGATGTTCATCGGCTTCTGGTACTGCCTATTCCCAGTGTTCGACTATTTCTTTGGAGAAGATACCAGCAACCCGCCAGAATCTGTCGTTCCTCAATTAGAAGCCGACCCCTATTACCGTTTTATCACACTGATCCAAGTGCCGATTGTCGTCGCGACGTTTATCTTTTGTGGCTGGTTCGTCGCCAATACAGAACTTAGCGTAACAGGCTACATCGCCGCGGCGCTTACCGCCGGCTACATTGGGGGCTACGGCTTAAATATTGGCCACGAGTTAGGTCACAAGAAAAACAAATTTGATCAATGGATGGCAAAAATAGTTTTAGCGCCAGCCGCTTACGGACACTTTTTCGTGGAGCATAATCGTGGTCATCACAAAATGGTGGCTACGCCTGAAGATCCAGCCTCATCAAAAATGGGCGAAAATATCTATAGCTTCGGACTGCGTGAGTTACCGAATGCCATCATCCGAGCTTCACAGTTAGAAAAAGAACGTCTGAATAAGCAGGGAAAATCTGCTTGGTCTCTACAAAATGAATTTTTGCAGACTATCCTAATGACCGTCGGCGCGTATGTTGCGATGGCCGCATGGCTAGGCGCAGAAGTAGTTCCATATTTATTGATCGCTGCGTTTTGGTCAATGTGGCAACTTACGTCAGCAAACTATATCGAGCACTATGGGCTGTTGCGTCAGAAATTGCCGAGTGGCCGTTATGAGAGACCTCAGCCGCACCATAGCTGGAACAGCAACCATGTTTTTTCGAACTGGGCGCTATTTCACCTGCAACGTCACTCTGACCATCATGCCAACGCAACGCGAAGCTACCAGTCACTCCGCCATTTTGAAAACCTACCATCGTTTCCTAATGGCTACTTTGGAATGTTCGCTGCTGCCTACTTACCACCACTGTGGTTCCACATCATGGACAAACGTTTGATCGAGGTTACCGGTGGCGATCTCAGCAAGATCAATATACTGCCAGAAAGACGCGCGGAGCTAATACGCAAATACGGCCTACATGAGCACCAAGAAACGGTAGAGCTTGATCAGGCTGCGTAACTGATAGGAAAGCTAAACTAAGCACTGATGGAACTACGAAATAAGAAAGTAATATAGTTTATCTTTCAAAAGCTTATTGATAACATTCGGCTATGTCTCCGTGGCACAGCTGGATAGCGCGGCCCCCTCCTAAGGGGCAGGTCACAGGTTCGACTCCTGTCGGGGACACCAAATCAGCAACGCCACCTTCCGGTGGCGTTTTTTATTGTTTTAAGGTTTCGTTAAATAGAGGTAAGCCGAGAATGTCCAAGGAAATATGGGACTATCATGATGCATTGAGCCGTACGCTATCGTCAGATGATATTCTCGCAGAAGTTATCACATCATATATTGATGACACCCAAACCGTTTTCAATCAACTTGTTGACGCTATTGAGTCTCGTGATCTCGAGAATATTCGTTTTCATGCGCATACCTTAAAAGGTACGGCGGCCAATATTGGCGCACCTAGTTTCTCGGATCATGCCAAGCAAATTGAGTTTGCCGTCAAAGACAATTTGATCGAACAACTCGAGCCACTGCTGGCTCAGCTCAAGCAGTCCAAATTGGTACTTTTCGAACAACTGTCGTGTTTTCTAAACGATAGGTCCCAGCCTGAAAAGTAAGGTTTGAGTTGACCTGACTGTTACGCGGGTCTCAGTACAATTGTGACATTCAGATTAGAATAGCGTCGCTCTGTTTCTACGCGACCTCAGAGCTTGTACGTTTTTTTGTTAGTCATTCACCACAGGAATCTGCATGCCAGTTGCACGCCTACGCCGCTTACCGGCGATCAATCTACTACGATCGCTTTGTTTACTGTTGCTAAGTTTCAATGCTCTATCCGCAGAACCTGACTACACCGAAGAAGACCACATTCTGCTGGGTATCGACGCCGTGTATGACTCAGGGCTTTATCAGGCCCAAGACGGCTTTGTTTACCCCGACATCAATTTTGACATTCGCCTTGGAAAGATTTTTGCTAAGGGCAGTACGTTCGGCTATGACTTATTTGAAGGCTCTCGCGCCTCCTTTTCTTTGGCAGTTACACGCGGCTGGCACTTTCTAGATTTAGACACCATTAATGACCCAAATAACCCCCTTTATTACGGCCTTGAAGACAGAGAACGAGCCATCGAAGCCGGCTTCATCTATAAGTATCGCTCGCGAGTCGGGCTTGTCTCATTTGAGTATTACAAAGACTATTCTGATGCACATGATGGACTCCGTACGGTCTTTCGTATTACACGACCTATTCCCAATAACGGAGGCCTTGTCGTCGTACCTAGCTTATTCGTCAACTACTATAGCCGTGAGTTCAACCGTTACTACTACGGCGTGACAGCAGAAGAAAATAATCGAGCGATTCAGAAAGCTTACGGTATCGTCAATGACACGACACGCGACCGTTATGAAAAAACGCGAACTGAATATAAACCAAATAATAGCGCTCAACTAGGCGTAGATGTTAACCTCCGTATGCCCTTGTCAGACGAACTAAGCGTGACGGGTTATTTATCCTATGAAGACGTCGTTGGCGGCGCTTTCCGTAGCCCGCTAGTAGAAGATCGAAAGTACTACCAAGCCAAAGTAGGTCTCGCTTACACTTTTTAGACTAGTTTCCAGAAGACTAAGCTAAACCTCTGTTAGGTTAGCTTCTGTGCTGCATCGACAATCAAGTGGCGTAACCACTGATGGCCCGCGTTATGATGCAGTAAGGGGCTCCATGCCATTTTGAGATCGAAGTCAGGAATTTCAAATGGCGGCTCCTTTACGATAAAGCGCTTATTCTCCAGATTAAGTTTGGCTGCCTTACTCGGTAACGTTGCCACCAAGTCATGCTGCTGAGCCAGCAACATCGCCACTTGGTAGTGGCGTGTAAATACTGAAATTTTCCGTTTACCACCAATCCTAGCTAAGGCTTCATCGACCCAGCCTAGCCGCTGAACATCCTCTGGGTTTACACCTACCCCGACACCAAACCCCGTTTTGCTGACCCAAATATGGCTAGCTGCTAGGTACGCCGTTAGATCAAAATCACTAACCAATGGATTTTCTGGGCTAATCAAGCAGGAAAACGAATCACTCCAGAGGGTTTTTTGATGGAACGACTGCGGAAGGCTGTCGAAGCGATTAATTGCCATATCAACGCGGCCTTGCTCAACGTCGATAAAAGACACGTCACTCGGCGTCAATACATCCAAGGTAACATTAGGCGCTTGCTTACGAACTTGACTCAACACCGCTGGAATCAACGTAGATTCCGCATAATCACTTGCCATAATCCGAAATACGCGACTGCTGTTTAAGTCGAAATCGCGCTCCGGCTGAATAACCTTTTCAACGCGAGACAGTATTTCTCTCACAGCTGGTTTAAGGCTGCTCGCCAACTCTGTCGGCGTCATGCCGTCACTGGTTCTAACCAGTATTGGGTCATCAAGGAGTGCCCGTAAACGTTTGAGGCCATTACTCATTGCAGGCTGAGTGATCCCCAGATGAACGGCCGCGCGTGTGACATTTTCCTCTCGCAGCAAGGCATCCAGGTGCACTAATAAATTCAGATCAATCCGTGCTAAATCCATTTCCTGTCAGCCTCACAAGGTTCTACGTAATACAGCCCAAACTTATTAATCAACCAAAGGACAACTCTAGACTTCGTGGTAAAGCTGACTGCCGGTGTCTTTAAATTTCTCAGACATCTCAGCCATACCTTGCTCTGCGTTGGCTTCTTCTTTTGCTTTAGCCTCGTTTTTCTCTTTTTCGTTCGCGTAATCGCGCACTTCTTGCGAGATTTTCATTGAGCAGAATTTAGGTCCGCACATTGAGCAGAAATGCGCGACTTTTGCTGCATCCTTCGGCAACGTTTCGTCGTGATATGCCCTTGCAGTATCTGGGTCTATCGCAAGATTAAACTGGTCTTCCCAACGAAACTCAAAGCGCGCCTTAGACATCGCATTGTCATGTAGTTGAGCGCCTGGGTGCCCCTTAGCCAAATCAGCGGCGTGTGCTGCAATTTTGTAGGTAATCAGGCCTTCTTTCACATCGGCTTTGTTTGGCAAGCCCAAGTGCTCTTTTGGGGTGACGTAACAAAGCATTGCACAACCATACCAACCAATCAACGCGGCCCCTATCCCTGATGTAAAGTGGTCATACCCCGGCGCAATATCAGTAGTCAGCGGCCCCAAGGTGTAGAAAGGTGCTTCGTGACAGTGCTTAAGCTGCTCATCCATGTTCGCTTTGATCATATGCATAGGCACGTGTCCAGGACCCTCGATAAAAGTCTGAACGTCATGTTTCCATGCAATCTTGGTGAGCTCGCCCAAGGTCCGCAATTCAGAGAACTGCGCTTCGTCATTGGCGTCCGCAATGGAGCCAGGGCGTAAACCATCGCCCAACGAAAAGCAGACGTCGTAGGCTTTCATAATTTCGCAAATCTCTTCGAAATGCGTATAGAGGAAGTTTTCTTTATGGTGAGCTAGACACCATTTCGCCATGATTGAACCACCACGACTTACAATACCGGTCACGCGTTTCGCCGTCATCGGGACATAACGCAATAGCACACCAGCATGGATCGTGAAATAGTCAACGCCCTGCTCTGCTTGTTCAATTAGGGTATCGCGGTATAGCTCCCAGGTAAGGTCTTCCGCTACACCATTGCACTTTTCCAGAGCTTGGTAGATTGGAACCGTACCGATGGGCACCGAAGAATTACGAATAATCCACTCACGCGTTTCATGAATGTTTGCCCCAGTCGACAAATCCATCACCGTATCGCCGCCCCAACGTGTTGCCCATACTGTCTTTTCTACTTCTTCTTGAATCGACGAAGTCACCGCCGAGTTGCCGATATTGGCATTAACCTTGGTACGGAAATTTCTACCAATAATCATTGGTTCCGTTTCGGGGTGATTAATATTATTTGGGATAACTGCACGACCTCGTGCAACCTCAGAACGCACGAATTCTGGCGTAATCATTCCGGGAATTGCCGCTCCAAAACTTTCCCCTGGGTGTTGCTCTGCAACCGCTTGTTCAAGCTCAGACGCAGACAACGCTAGGTTTTCTCGAATGGCGATGTACTCCATCTCCGGCGTTATGATCCCTTGCTTGGCGTAAAAGAGCTGCGAAACGTTTTTCCCTGCCTTTGCTTTGCGAGGCTGGCGTTTATACTCAAATTTCAAGCCCTCAAGCGCAATGTTTTGCTCGCGGCTGTTCGTGTAATTGGAACTAAATCCATCTAGCAGTTCCGTGTCGTCACGTTCCAATACCCAGTTTTCGCGCAAAGGACTTAGGCCCAAGCGAACGTCAATCTCTTTATTCGGGTCAGAATATGGCCCTGATGTATCATAAACACGCACGGGCGCATTCTCTTCAAGTTTGCCGTCTTGTAACTGTGTTGGGCTTAGCTGAATTTCTCGCATTGCGACCTGAATATCAGGCCGAGAACCCTCTACATAGATCTTATTTGATGCGGGAAATGGTGCGGTCGACAGATCGTCCACATGCGCGGTTTCACTAAGTTTTTTAAACGATTCGGATGATTTTTTTGAGGACATAGAAGCTCCGCGATCAATAGAATGAGTGGGAGCAAGTGGGCAGTAAAAAGCCCGCGCCTGTTCCCTACGAGGGTACTAACCCAATCAGGTTCAACGGGTCCCACTAAAACAGTGATCTCAGCCTAAATCCCAGCATAAAAAGGAGGCTCCCCGACAAGATAGCCCGATTGTAGGCAGGCGAACTAAAGAGCGCAAGGCTTTGTTTTCATCTTAAAAAAAAGAGCACCTTCCGTGTGCTCTGCGTGCCTGAACTGCTTCAAATCGTTCGTTACAGGTGCTTAGTTATAGTCAGTAGCCGCAATCACAACATCAGACATTTTTTTGCTAGAACCACTGTTGATCCATCTTACATATTTGCCACCACTCCACCACTTCCTTTTGGTACTTGTGGAATAGCGCATACGAACTTTGTTTTTGGTTACCGTATTATTACTATTGACGGTCGCAATCTGACTACCTTTTTGCGACCCGATTGTGCCGCCATGATGTGTTTTTTCGCCCATCAGGATTGGGTGATAATTGCTCCAAATTGAGCCAGGCGCTTTACTGATAGATTTTATGACGCCATTGTTGGCAATGCTTTTAGAACAAGAGTCATATGATCCGTTTGAAGAGGCCATACAAGCACTATGTAGCGGGACCACGCTATCATCCATTCCTTTCAAGAATGGCTTAGTCACGCCCGCATACTGCCAACCTGTTCCGACGAATCGCAAGCGTGGGTACGAGCTATGGCCTGAATTGATGCTGCGCGCTTTACTTGGCCTAAGGTCTTCCATCACGCCAATTTTTCCTTTCTGAGGAGTAAAACCCATCACCGCATTGATCGCTGCACGCTGAGCACTATTAACTGCACCCGAGCCGTTAGCAATGTTATAGACGATATCGGCAAGCTCAGTGCCTCCACCCGCGCCGCCAAAGTCCATCACGGCCATCACTTTAAAGTTATTGGTACTAACGCCCCAATTGCCGAGCTTTTTAAGCGCATGACGCATGACGAGATCGCCAGTTGAATGGGTCACAATAAGCAGGGGTTTACCTTTAAAACTACTGTTGTTAGACAACGCCTTAATCTGGTTTTTGACATCTGTTGCGATCCCTCCCGTAACGCGCTCCTTGGTATCCCACCATATAAAGGCATCAGCTTTGCCTTTCCACGGACCGTTCCAATAGACGTTCTCTGCTCTATGTTTCAGATAATTATTATAACTTCCATATTGGCGGGCTTTACTGCTTCGATTGCTATCACTTAGGTCTTCAGCCTGATACCCATGCACTAGAATAACTTTCATGCCATCGATGGACGCAAATGCACTCATCGCGGACATGGTTAGAAGGGTTCCGGCAATCAACTTGCCTATTATTTTTATCATTAATATTGTGCTCCATTTAATTTCTTATTTTTGCCACGTATCCGTGACGTTTTGGAGTGCGTCCTGCAAAACAACTAATTAGAATCTTCCTTGATCCTAGCGTCTATTTTGATACGGCTACCGAGCTCGAAACCCGAGTCATTCGAAAATAGAATTTTGTCGCTATAGAGAACCTAGTCCTTGCATCAGCCTCAAACGTTCCTCTTTAAGAGGGTCGATATATGGCAAGTCTTCGAACTCATCAAAGCGATAGCCATCTAGCTCATAGACACCCGGATTCACCTTTCCTGCTAGATCTAGCGGAATGAGCTCGTCAGACCATCGCTCTAGAAGGATTTCCTTAAGCTGATAAGGCCCTTCATCCCCTCCTTTTTTTAAGGCCTGAACATGCGCATGGAGTACTAAACTATCGACCCCCTGCTCTACAGGCCCTTCCGTTTCGAGGTAAACAAGAGGACCGCCTGCGCCTGCGCTGTAAAGAACAGCGGACAAAAAGTAATAACCGGGAACGAGAACATCTAAGGTCACTGGAATATCAAGGTACTCGCCATTTACCTGGCTGTATCCAAGCGAATCGACGGTCCCTGTCGGGGTGTTTATTCTGAACGGTGCTGATATAAACAATGAACTGCCATCTACATCAACGTAAGCGCCAAGATTCATTTCAACGGGCCACGCGCTAGAGTCATAATTGAGCGTATCGAACTCAACCGATAGCGACCTCTGAGATGAGCTTTGTTGGCTTACGTCTAAGGGCAAGCGAGCCAGCTCTTCGCCGCTACCGCCAAGCAAAACAGCCGTCGCAGCCAGAGCAGCGCCAGGTGGCAAATCTTTAGCCACGATTTCTGCTGTTACAGCATCCCCAAAGAAGTAGTTATAGCGACCGAGTTGGACCGACAGTTCAATCGGAGTCTCCAACCCAACTATTGGAAATGGAAGGGATGAGCTAGGAAGCGTTGAATTGACAAACGAATTCACATGAGCGGAATTTATTATGGGCTGTGAGGTAGGTGGATACTGGCTAAGCTGATCAAAACTTGTCATTGCATCAAGGATCTGAGTACGCGCCTTCGTCGACTCGAATTCGGGGACACTTAAAGCGGCGGCCGATCGTTCGGCTCTTATGACAGTTTCGCTTTTTTGCGTTTTCGCGGCCCCCTCGTCAACGTATTTAGGCACGTTTTCGCTTTCTTGGGCGCTGTACGACGAGAGCTCTTCGTCCACACTACTGACAGCCCAAGACCCGAGAATGAAGACTAAGAAAACAAACGCTGCAAGCGCAATTTTTTTATAAGGCATCGTTAACCTCTGGTTCGAATCGATGCGACACCGATTCGTGCATTAGTTTTATTGTTGTTTTACTGCTGGGAAAACAATAGAAAGTTACGCACACGCTAGGCGAGGAAAAGATGGAAAATATCGGCTAAATTAGGGCGAATACGAAAACTATTGCCTCAATATGAGACAGGGTATGCGCGAAGAACGCTTTGAGCCTTGGTTGTTAATGGGTAGACTGCCACGCTATGAGCGCACTGCATTCACAATTCAGCGAAGACCAGTTTCAGCGAAACTTAGCGAGCAATCGCTGGACGATTTTGCTTTGCCTAGTCATTATTTCGCTTTACTACTTTATCGACCCTCACACACTGCCCCGCGAAGCAGCAAGGGACATTGCATGGTGGCGGGTATTGCTATTTGTGCCGGCCTTAATCGCCTGTCTTTCAATGACATACCTCGATGTGTCGAGACGCACCTTCTATCTATTCTCAACCGTTGGCCTCACCACCACGGGTTTACTGTTTTTATTGTCAGACAACCCCTATGGCAACAACCAAACCCTGCATGTTTTTATCTCCATCGCCCACACGATGGCTGTCCTATTGGCGGGCATTGTTACTCCCATAAGATATTGCTTACCCGCTGCTTTGATCGTTTACGTGGCAACAGTCGCTGATGTCGCATTGTCAGATTCCATTGAGCATGCCAATTCGGTTATTTTCGTATGTGGGCTTTCCGGGATTACCGGCATCATGGTGCTTTGGGCAATTATCAGAGAGCGAGAGGCCAAGCAACAATGGTTAATAGACCAAGAACGAGCGCATTCGAACGAAATTCAAAACAGTACTTCTCGGTATTTTTTTGACTCGTTGAGTTTACAAATCAAACATAATTGCGACGCGATCGAAAGTAGCTTCGAAGAATTAAAAGCCCTCAAACCAAACTCCACTTATTTAGATCGCAGCATGCACTCTTTCGACCAATCGCTGCAATTGATCGACAAACTAATTTCCTCGGTGTCTTGGCGTGATGCCCTGTCGAACAAGTCGTCTAAGTCTCTGTCAGCAAGCCGTCTCGTTAATGAATTGGTTGATGACTATCGCAGCATTTACCCACAATTCACTTTTTTCTTAACTGAGGAGGTGAACTTCCGAATTATTGGTGACTCAGTATTGCTCGCACGCGCGATCTCCAACTTGATGGATAACGCTGTCAGGCTGCACTCCCCCGGAACGATCATCGAAATTGCAATCCGTAATCCGCGTCAAATTAGCATTCGTAATTCCGGCCCTCCGATTCCGGATAACTTAGAGAATATGTTTCAGTTTGGCGCGGGCGGAAGCAGCGCTAACCGAGGGTTATTCGGGCTAGGTTTGTTCCTCGCCAATCAGATATGCCGCAACCATTCAGCGCAGCTAAGTGCGTATCAAAGCGGCTCGAAAGCAACCTTTATCATTAGGTTTGGCGAATGAATATCCGTTTCTCGCGTCTTTCAAGCCTTCGCTTACGCAATAATGCGGAGCTCGCTGATAAGAGAATAAAGAAAAGTTTTTATCATTTTTGGTTTGAAGAGTCCCTCACCTACTTACGGCCAACCCTGCTCGCCACCACCGTATTAGTGCTGTTATTTTACCCACTAGACCCGCTGGTGATGGAGGCAAGTGCTGCACAAAACCTACAGAATTCGCGGCTGCTTATCATGACACCGCTGCTTGGTTTGTTTTTCTTTCTCTCTTTTACCACGATTCACCCGCTAGTCTATTTTTTTGGGCTAAGCGTAACTTACCTCATCGGCGGCGCACTTTTCAGTCTTGGTATTACGACGCAGGGAGGCGGGCTAAGTCTTTACGGGTTGATAGCGTTAATTCATGCGCTTGTTTTTCTTTTCATACCGAGTCGTATACCGGCGCCATTTTGTATTCTCGTTGGCATCCTTCTCATCGGTATCGATATTACCGCTGTTTATGACGGAAATTTTGGAACAGATAGTGAAAGGTTACTTTATAGCGCTGGACTTATTAGTCTCACACTAATCCTATGCATGTCGGCGATCAATCGCGACCTCAACGCGTACCGAAACTATCATTCGTTGAAAAAGGCTAATCAGTTCACTTTCGATCAAGGTTTGTGGGCAGCCATGATTGCCCGGGTACTCAAACATGAGTTAGGCAACCATCTTACGGGTATCACAAGCTCTATCGAGATGATACAACTTATCGATAATCGAAATTCAGACAAGCAAACTCTCTCGGGAGCAATCAATAGGAATCTAGCGACGGTTAATGCGCTTCGACAGCTCCTCAATCGCGTCAGTAACTACGCCAATATCGAGATTCAACAAGAGCAGCCTCGACAGTATCATTTCAAGCTCTCCTCGGCACTCCAAACCGCTGCGACCCAATTTGAAAGCCGGCATCATGATGCCCTAGTGATAAATACTCTGCCTCACACGACCGATGATATAGATATCAAAGGCGACAACATTATTCTAACGCTGGTGATAGTTAGTTTACTGGAATATTGCTACGCGTCGTTCGGTCAAGCTAAGCACGAGAAAACTAAAGTAACGCTTTTTGCCACGCACCACGGAGCGGTACTTCGAGCAGAACTTAACTCGGGTAAGAGTAATGCCATTGCCACTGAACAAGAAAGTTCGAGCAGTGAATATTTCGCCATCACGGTTAGCAAATTTATTCTCAAGCTTCACTCTGCCGAAATAATCCGTGAAACTCATACCAACACATCAGTTGAAATAGAAATTAGGTTTTGAGTAACGCCGTTAAAAATAGCTAAGCGCGCCACTTACACAACTTGAAAAAAAGGCCCCGCCTAAGCCGACAAGTCCCACCGATAGCCGTGCCCTCGTTCAGTTTTTATATGATTAAACCCGCTATCAAAACGCTTGAACTGGGCACGAATATTTTTGATATGAGAAACGATGGTGTTGGGCTCCACGACAATCTGAGCCGCCCGCTGAAGAGCTTCGTGCCCAACAACATTGCCGTTAGCCTCGATAATAGACCTCAGTATCCAATATTGAGTCAGGCTTAAGTCCAGACGCGACCCTTTCCAGTAAATAGCAAAGTTATGTTGGTCAATTTTCAGTGCGCTATCAAAGCTAACGGCTTGGCGATCTTCGTACAGCATCTTCATCGCTTCGTAACGAGCGAGCAATGCTCGAATGCGAACCATGATAAGCGTCAAGGACGTATTTTTTGGAACATAGTCATCCGCCCCTAACTGCCAACCTCTTGTTTGGAGAGCTACGTCGTCATGTGAGGTCAATAAAATGAGGGGGCGATCTGGGAACTTTTCTCGAAAAAACTCACACAGCAAAAGCCCGCCTTGAGCTTCATTGCCAAGCTCAATATCAAAGATTGCGATATCTGGGGCATGAGACTCGAGCCCGGCTCTGCCAGTTTCAAAACAGCCGAACGATTCCACCTGAAAATCATGAGACTCAAACAAATCCGTAAAATTAGCTCGAATAACCGGGTCGTCCTCAACAAATACAATCGATGGTCGCGACGATGACGTTACAGCATTGAAAACCATACTTCTGATCAACTCTCAGTGATAACAACAAAAACGTTCCCCTAGTTATACCGCCATCTAGGATGCAGTCAATCAACCGGCTTTTAAGAATTATGATGTTTTATGAATTCGATAACTCTAGGGACAAAAAGTTGCCCATTATTTGTCACAATAAGTCCGTCCGTTAAGGGAATAACAAGACAACTAAACTATTAAACGGGCAGTTGAGCGAAAAATGTTGGCTTTCAAATACCTATCTCTGTGGATCAGTGAGCACCTTAACCGCGCCCCAGCGGCTACGCTTGTTATCGCAACGGCGCTGACCATTCTCTGTTCGCTTGGTCTAACCCAGCTTGGCATCTCTTACGGGCACTATTCCTATTTCGATAGCGGCGACTCAACGATTGTCGACTATGACACGACACAAAAAACATTTACCAGCTCAGACAACATTCTGTTTGTCATCAGTGCGAACTCTAAAGCCGCGCTAAAAACGCCTGAGTCTATACATGCAATTGAATGGTTAACGAATAAAAGCTGGGACTTACCATTTACGGAGCGAGTTCAGTCGTTAAGTAATACTCAAGTGTTGTCTCACGTAAACGGCAAAGTAGTTGTTGATGATTTAATTACCGATTCGATTGATTACCCGGCCGACACACTTAACCGTTTAATAGACGCCCTGAGCACCTCCCCATCACTTAAAGGTAAGCTACTATCAGGTGACGGTAGATCAGCGGTCGTCAGCGTGACGCTCTCGAAGAACGAATCAAAAAACATAACTTATCCGCAGGCAAACGCTGCCGCTATGGAGCTGGCGGCTCAATTCGACAGGCATTTCCCCTCGCTCAGACTTGAGATGGGTGGCTACGTTCCGCTGTTTAATGCTGCAGTAGATACCACCATCGAAGACTTGCGCTTGCTAACCCCGATACTTCTCTTGCTGATCATCGCTCTGCTTTATGCCGTGTTTAGACATCCTCCTGCAGTATTTGGCGTCATACTAGCCGTTGTTTTCAGTATGGCCGCTACGATGGGAATTGTGGGCTGGACCGGTCTTTCGCTAAACGGCACCACCGCTGCGACGCCTATTCTTATTCTGACTGTTTCCATTGCGAGTAGCCTACACCTGGTTAGTAGTTATCTCAGAAAACTACATTTGTGCCACTCGAAGAGCAAAGCTTTAGCGCGCGCACTTGAAATAAACTTTCGACCTATTCTAATTACCGCCGCGACGACTATTACCGGTTTTTTATCGTTCAACCTGAGTGATGTGCCGCCCTTTCGCCAACTCGGAAATATTGCTGCGCTGGGCGTCGCGCTATCGGTCATCTATTCCATTACCGTTTTACCCGCTTACTTGATCTTAGCGGGTCCAAATCGCTGTAAGAAGCCAAAGCAGTTTCCAGCAATTTATACTTTGGCTAAGCTCGTCACAAGCCACCCAAGAAATACGGTTTTGATTTGCTTACTATGCGCCACCGGTATGTCTAGTTTTATTGTCGACAACCGCTACAACGATCAGTTCGAGTCCTACTTTGACGCATCCTCTCCATTCAGGCAGTCAATGGACGCGATCAATAGCGCAATGGGGGGCACAGACACCATCGAAATCGTTGTCTCACATCGCGATGGTATGCTTATTGTGCAGCCTTCAGTTATGAGTCAAATTGAAGACCTTAGCGAATGGTTGAGACAACTCCCTAGCGTGCTGCATGTTTCAAGTATTTCTGAGACGGTCAAGCGCCTCAATCAAGAGCATACCGGGAGTTATTTTAACGCTTATAAGGTCCCAGCAACGGCTCTTGAGACCCGCGAACTGATAAGTGAATACCAAGCAAATGTGAAACCACAGTACTCGCTTAATGATCAAATAGCGCCATCTCTCGACCAAACTCGGCTGACGCTTGTCACCAAGCCAATGGATGCTGTTCAGTCTATTCAACTTGATGAAAAAATCAGCAAGCACATCAACCTTAACTACCCGGATTTAGCATCCAAAAATACCAGTATCTCTCTCTCTTTCTCGTATATTGGAGCAAATAGTAGCTCCAATATGATTCTGGCCGCCGGCGTCGGCTTGCTATCGATTTCCGTCCTGCTAATGCTGATGTTTCGTTCTTTTAAACTGGGGGTGATCAGTGTTATCCCTAACCTGTTGCCTGGGATCGTTGCGTTTGGTGTTTGGGGGCTGTTAGTTGGAGAGCTGAGTGTCGGTGTTAGCGCAGCATTAGGAATAGCAATGGGAGTCATCGTCGATGACACGATTCACTTTCTTAGCCATTACTGCTCAATGCTGGATAAAGGCGCCTCTCCTCATCGTGCTGTATTTAGCACACTCGTGCGGATTGGACCGGTATTAATCGTCACCACTGCGGTCTTGGCCGCTGGCTTTCTCATTCTGTCCCAGACAGTCTTTAGGCTTAACTCCGATCTAGGCTATTTCTGTGCATTAACCCTGGTACTCGCACTGTTATTTGACCTAACCTTGCTACCCAGTACTCTGATTCTCGTAAAGAATTACCAGACTCGAAAACTGGAAAAACTGCGCGAAGAGAAAATCCAGCACAGTCTTGATGGAGTCAATGAAGACGAGTTAATTCTCATCGAGAATGACAGTACGTTTGATTTGCACTCTCAGAACATCAAAATATATCTGCAGGAGATCCACACCCAAAACCACCCCGAAAACCGTTGCAATGTGGCCGTGCTATCAAGAATTGAAGACAAACAAGGAAAGCTGCTATTCCCAAGGTCTTTTCTCCCGCAGCTTGATTCACTCGGATTGCTTAGCGAGTACGATAGAATCACGATTCTCAAGCTATTCGACAAACTAGATGACGACATTACTCGCTTTACGCGAGTAGAGCTCTTCAATATAAACGTCAGTCTAGCAAGCCTAATGGATCCTTCTTTTGCGCACTTCGTCTCCGTTGCTGCCAAATCTAGACATATCCAGCCTGAAAGACTCTGTTTCGAATTTAACTGCAGTGCATGGAGCACAGCTCCAGCAGAAACCAAACGCTTTATTGAGGCGATGCGCGCTGCACGATTTAAACTGGCATTATGTATCAACAATGAAAGCGAAATGCCCGGGTTGAAATCACCAGGTCTCGAGATCGACTTCCTTAAAGTTGATGCTCGCTTTGTAGAGCGCAGTCAATCGGACTCAACCGCTGCAAAAACATTTGCTCAGATAAAACAACATGCCCATCGTCACGACGCGGTAATTATTGCGAGAAACGTCGATCGAAAAAATCTCAAAGCCCTTGTAAATGCTTCTGGGATCACAATTTTTCAGGGCTATGAAATAGCGACGCCTGTCGATATTAACTGGGCATCTTTTGTTGAACTGCCTTTCAAACAGACCCAACTCAATCCAATTTGAACGCCTGAAACACAAGGCCAATCAAAACTGAGGAACAAAAAAAGCGGTATCTTAACCGCCTTTTTAAGAGGACAAATATCACTAAACGCTATGCAAGAATTGGCGTCACATACGTCGCGTCAATGTCCTGATCTAAATAGGCCATACCAAGTTTATGTAAATATTCCAAACGGTCTGCATTTCTCAGATCAATATCCACACCATCTAGGTCGCATGCTTTATAGATATCATCCACCTCAGCGATAAACTCCTCACCCTCTTTAACCATCAACAAACTTGCCGCACCCACGTCCGGGCGTATCTTTTCGCGCTGTGATTCAGGAAGTGCTAACTCAAGCACGACCGGGGACTCGTCGGATTCAAAACGAACGCTCCGCTCTCTAACGGTCTGCTTTGCCCAATAGTATGCAAGCTCTTTGCTCTGAGTCAGAAACACAGGCTCGATCGATTCAGTGTAACTATTCCCGATCGTCGCCATCGTCGCTTTGGCAGCTTGCTTCATCGCCTTGTCGCCCGACCGTTTCAAACCTAAAGACTTTATGGAGTCAACTAGGCCAGAAGACGTACCATGATACCAAACGTCACCTGTGGCGAAGCCGTCTTTTGTTAACAGCTCTTTCGCGTCTTTTAGGTAGTTAGGTGTATCACTCATCGTTTGTTTACCTCTCGAGATAACAGGTATTCACTTAGGGTTATGAATTGTAATGCCTCATCAACACATAAACAAAAGGCGACATTCAATTAAGAACGTCGCCTTTTACCGCCGCGTATGGCGGGTGTTCCAGTCATCTAAAAACCATAACTGGAACAAAACACATTAAGCTTTAGGTCATCAATACCCAAACCTTAACTAACTGCTCTCAAATTAAGAGAATTGGTTAGAAGTGTTTTTCGCGCCACCAGCTTTAAGAGCACGTTCGCCAGCAAAGTATTCTTTGTGGTCATCACCCATGTCTGAACCAGACATGTTCTGATGCTTAACACATGCGATACCTTGACGAATCTCTTTACGCTGTACGCCAGCAACATAACCAAGCATACCTTGCTCACCGAAGTACTCTTTCGCCAAGTTATCAACAGACAATGCAGTCGTGTGATAAGTCGGAAGAGTAATCAAGTGATGGAATACGTTCGCTTCACGAGCAGTATCTGCTTGGAAGGTCTTGATACGCGCATCAGCAGTCGCAGACAATTCTGAGTCATCATATTCTGCAGACATTAGATTGTTACGATCGTATGCAGAAACGTCTTCACCGGCTTCAACCATCGCGTCAAATGCTTGCTGACGGAAGTTTAGCGTCCAGTTAAACGAAGGCGAGTTGTTATAAACAAGCTTCGCATCAGGATGCACCTTGCGAACGTCATCCATCATGCCTGCGATTTCGTGTACTGTTGGGACTGCAGTTTCGATCCAAAGTAGATCTGCACCAGCATTAAGAGCACCAATACAATCGAATACACAACGCTCATGACCAGTACCTTGACGGAATTGGTATAGACCAGAAGGTAGACGCTTAGGACGTACAAGCTTGCCGCCACGGTTGAATACAACATCACCTTCAGCCATGTCAGCTACGTCGATTTCTTCAACGTCTAGGTAAGAGTTGTAGATATCACCTGAATCACCTGGCTCGTTTACAACAGCGATTTCTTTAGTTAGGCCCGCACCTTCAGAGTCAGTACGTGCACAGATAAGACCGTTGTCGATACCTAGCTCAAGGAAAGCGTGACGCAATGCACGAATCTTAGAATGGAAGTCAGCGTGAGGAACAGTTACTTTACCGTCCTGGTGACCACATTGCTTTTCATCAGCAACTTGGTTTTCGATCTGTAGGCAACAAGCACCTGCTTCGATCATTTGCTTAGCCATTAGGTAAGTCGCTTCTGCGTTACCAAAACCTGCATCGATATCTGCAACGATTGGCACAACGTGAGTCACGTGACCATCAATAGCCGCTTGAACTTTAGCCGCTTCTGCAGAGTCGCCAGCTTCGTTAGCAGCGTCTAGAGCACGGAAAAGACCGCCTAGCTCACGTGCGTCAGCTTGACGTAAAAATGTGTATAGCTCTTTAACCAAAGAAGCAACGGAAGTCTTCTCGTGCATTGATTGATCAGGAAGTGGACCAAAATCAGAACGCAACGCAGCAACCATCCAACCAGAAAGGTACAAATAGCGACGGTCAGTCTTTCCGCCAAAATGCTTCTTGATTGAGATCATTTTTTGTTGACCAACAAAACCATGCCAGCAACCTAGAGACTGAGTGTACTTAGTCTTATCTTTATCAAATACAGCCATGTCAGCATTCATGATGTCTGCTGTATACTGTGCGATATCAAGACCAGTCTTGAATTTGTTTTGAGCGCGCATACGAGCAATCGATTCTGGGTTGATTGCTGACCAGCTATCGCCTTTTGCTTCTACAACAGCTGATACTGCTTTAATTTCGTCTTGATATTGTGACATTTTCGTATCCCTTGAGTTTAGGAATGAACCCCTCTGTCGGTTTAGCCAGTTTGGCGACCGATGTGCTAAGAAGCACTTAAATAGGAGCGTGGTTAAAAATCGAGGCGAATTCTAATCAATGGAGCAAGATAAATACAATATATATTCTATATACTCGATATAGATTGAAATGATACCGACGCGAGACAGATTCAATTAAACATATTACTATCAATTATTTATGTAATATAATTAAAGTATTTTATTATACTAAATCTATATAAAATCACACTAACGCAACATGTTGAAGCAGGAAAAACAGCCTAGCGAATACCAAAAACAGCCTGTTTTTCAGCCACCGGCACACCTTCGGCTTTTTCGTTTAAGCTCCGGTTACCTTTTGTTCAAGCCCGCTACGGCAACAAGAAAACCAAAATTTCGGGCTATTTAATGGGCTTTCCAGCCGCTATACTGCCGCCTTAACGAATCCCAAAGCCAACATACTGCCCGGACCATTTATCCAAATGACTGAACGAGATAATCGCCCCCCTGAGCGCCATATCGATATGCTACTACACGCTCAGTGGGTAATTCCTGTTGCGCCAAACAATGCAGCGCTCGCCGATCATTCGGTCGCCGTTCACGAAGGCAAAATAGTCGACGTGCTCCCGAGCGACAAAGCAAGCGCGCGTTATACGGCCGATAAAACAATACACTTTGAGTCGCATGCGATTATGCCGGGACTAATCAACGCGCATGGCCATGCTCCGATGAGCCTATTTAGAGGAATTGCTGACGACCTGCCTTTGATGGAATGGCTTAACGACCATATCTGGCCAGCCGAGGGCCGGTGGGTTTCAGAAGACTTCGTTCGAGACGGCACTGAGTTGGCTATCGCTGAAATGCTGAAAGCTGGAACAACCTGCTACAGCGATATGTATTTTTTTCCAGAAGTCGCTGCAAAAGTCGCGGATCAAGTTGGCATTCGGGCTCAATACGTGTGCCCCGTTTTAGACTTTCCAACAATATGGGGAGACGGGCCGGACGATTACCTGGCTAAGGCATTAGAGCTGGCAATTGCTTACGCTGAAAGCTCGTTAATAACAGTAGGCCTAGGCCCTCATGCACCCTACACCGTGTCAGACCAGCCGCTAGAGAATATCCGCGACCTTTCGACCGAGTATGATATTCCGGTGCAAATACATTTGCATGAGACACAGCATGAAGTAGACGAAGCGCTAGTGGAGAAAGCGGAAAGGCCTATCGCTAGGTTGAAACGGCTCGGCCTCATTTCACCAGGGATCCCTTTGCAATGCGTCCATATGACCGCTCTTGATGACCAAGATATTGCTGACATCCAAGCCAGCGGCGCAAGTGTTGTTCACTGTCCAGAGTCAAATCTTAAGCTTGCAAGTGGCTTTTGCCCTACCCAGCAACTGCTCGATGCAGACATTAATGTCGCACTAGGCACAGACGGCGCAGCGAGCAACAACGACCTGGATCTGTTCGGCGAAATGCGGACCGCTGCATTGATTGGCAAAGCGATAGCCAAAAATGCTTCTGCAATAAACGCTCGCACAGCCATCGAGATGGCGACCATTAATGGTGCACGTGCGCTCGGACTGGAGTGTGTTTGTGGTTCGCTTGAACCTGGAAAAGAAGCGGATATAATCGCAGTCAACCTTGCACAACTGAACACACAACCTAGCTACGACCCCATATCAGACATTGTGTACTCGCTCGCTGCTAACCAAGTTGACAGCGTATGGGTTGCAGGACGACCGCAGCTAGTAAATCATGAACTAGTCGAGTTCAACGAAAAAACTCTGATCGACAAAGCAATTCGCTGGTCGACAAAAATTAGCGCATCGGACGAATAGTTAAATGACGACAAACGCCACACAGAACGTAGACCCACAAGAAATTGCAAAATTCGAGGCGCTCGCGAGCCGTTGGTGGGACAAACAAAGCGAATTCAAACCACTGCACCAGATTAACCCACTGCGCGTCAACTACATTGACGAGCTTGCGCCACTTCCGGGGAAACATGTTCTCGACGTTGGCTGTGGCGGGGGCATTCTAAGTGAAGGCCTCGCTCAGCGGGGAGCCCACGTAAAAGGTATCGATATGGGCGAAGCCCCATTGAGTGTCGCCAAATTACACGGACTTGAAAGCGGTATTAAAAATACCTATGAACAAATCACGGTTGAAGCGCTCGCTGAGCTAGAGCCCGCGAGCTACGACATTATTGCGTGCCTTGAAATGCTTGAACATGTTCCACAGCCGGCCTCTGTTATCCGTGCCTGTGAAAAACTCTTAAAACCCGGCGGCAGTTTGTTTCTGTCTACGATAAATCGTAATCCTAAATCGTACTTATTTGCGATCATTGGCGCCGAGTACGTACTCAACATGCTCCCTCGCGGGACACACGACTTTAAAAAGTTCATCCGCCCGTCGGAACTTGGCAGTTACGTAAGAGAAGCGGGGCTTGAACTTAAGGATGTCACCGGAATGACTTACAACCCGATAATGAAAGAATACAAGCTAGGTGACAATGTGGACGTTAATTACCTAATGTATGCCGTAAAGCCAATCAATGACTAAGGCGAGCACACTCCAAGGCCAATTTAAAAGCGTACTGTTCGACTTAGATGGCACGCTGGCAGACACGTCCGACGACTTTGTCTTTGTATTAAACAAGCAGCGCCAGCTTCATAACCTTCCGGCGCTGCCCGCAGGGAGTATCCGCAGCACTGTTTCAGACGGCGCCAGAGCCTTAACTAAGCTTGCCTTTGGCGGCTCGCCCGGAGAAAAACTGTTCGAAGCTCGCCGAGAGGAGCTTCTTGCGCTTTACCTACAAGAAGTTGGCAATAATAGCTCTCTATTTAGCGGGATGGATGATGTTCTTCAGCATTTGGAAAAACTAGGCCTCTCTTGGGGAGTCGTCACTAACAAACCAAAAAAGTATGCGGACATCTTAATGTCAAAGCTCGATTTAGACACCCGATGCTCAGTGCTTGTTTGCCCAGATGATGTTGCACAAGCGAAACCTCATCCTGAAGGTTTGCTGCTCGCCGCTAAAACCGTTGGCGCCAGTGCAACACAGTGCCTGTATGCAGGCGATCATATTAGAGACATTGAAGCGGGCCACGCCGCAGACATGGTTACGGTTGCAGCTAGCTACGGTTATATCCACCCAAACGAAGACGTTAAAGCGTGGAACGCTCACCATATCATCGACCACCCCCTCGAAATCATCTCTTTAGTTAACTAATCGGCAATTTTTGCTTAACAAGCGCTAATCAGCGGATTTTCTTAGCAAATTTTCTATACCTTTCTCGAAATCATCTATGCTTAACTCGTAGATCTAAATTTTGAAGTTTGGTGGCCGCTACGAAGGAGAGCATATGCCTTTAAAAACAACCTTGGTTGTTGACGACTCAAAGTCCGCACGCATTATGTTGAGCCGGATGTTAAAAAAAATCGGTTTAGAAGTAGAAATGCTTGAGTCGGGAGAAGCCGCTGTAGAGTACATGGCTTCCAACGCTCACCCTGATGTTATATTCATGGATCATATGATGCCGGGAATGGATGGAGTTGAAGCCTGCCGAGCGATCTCTGCAGATCACGCCACCCCAATTTTCATGTATACCTCCAAAGAAGGCCCCGAATACGAGGCCGAAGCACTTGCCGCGGGCGCTGCGGGCATGCTTGGAAAACCTGCAGAGCTATCTCGTTTAAGTGCCATTGTCGCTGAGCTAAACGAAACCCTAGAAAGTACAACAACCGCTGCCGAACCGATAGTAAACAGCAGTGCACCAACGCCACCTACCATTGCAGTGACGACCCAGACAGAGGCTAAGCCCGATGTCGAAACCGAACCGCCAGTTATTCAGCCAGAGAAACCGACTATGAGCAAAGAAATGATTGAGGAAGTAGCCGGCCCGATCGCCAATGAAAAGATCGCGGACGCACTATCGCCAATACTTGACGCTATTAGCAACATCAAAGCGGGCATCACTGAAAACCAAAGCGAGATCCGAAAACTTACCTCTCGCCAGTCAAATACAACTAATTTAGTCACCCAACCCGTGCTGGATGCGAGCCTTAAACAAACGTCGGCTCAGTTCCAAAACCAGCTTACGAACGAACTCAAAAGCATACGCGATCTTATTGAGCGCAGTACCGAGCTCTCCCCTGCTGATTTGGATAAAATAAAAACAGTCGCAACGCAGGCAGGTAAAGACGCAGGCTCAGAACAAGGTGAGAAGTCAGCCACCAGTGCAGCAGAAGCCGTTGCCGCTAAAGTCAGCGCAGCGCAAGCGCAAATACAAGTGCAACAAGATATCCAGCCATTTATGGCCAAGCTTAAACTTGCCCAAACGGTATCGATGGTATCTATGTTAACGGCCGCGGCCGCGATTATTTGTGCCATCATGCTTTAAACAAAACCATGAGCTAAACCGAGTTGCGACTGTCGTAATTCGGTTTTTTTTCGCCCTCGCCTTGCACCCGACCCAATATTTTGTAAACTGCCTGCGCTCCTTCAATTAGCGGAAACCTATTATGTCCAAAATAATTATCGGCATCGTTATTATTGCGATCGTCGCCTTTGTTGTATTTCGTACGCAGAACAACAAAAAGCTAGCCCTCGAAAATATCCAAAGCGGAAGCGACTATCTAAGTGCGAACATGACCCGCGAGGGAGTCATTACAACCGAGTCAGGTTTGCAATACTTGGTACTTAAAGAAGGTACCGGCGAAGAAACACCAAGCCCAAATAGTCGAGTGACGGTACACTATCATGGGACGCTGATCGATGGTTCAGTGTTTGATAGCTCAGTACAGCGAGGCGAGCCAATTGAATTCGGTTTAAACCAAGTAATCCGGGGTTGGACTGAAGGCCTACAGCTAATGAAAAAAGGCGAAAAAACCCGCCTTTTTATTCCACCAGAACTTGGCTATGGAAATCGCTCAGCGGGATCAATTCCTGCCGGATCTGTCCTTGTATTTGAAGTAGAGTTGATTGACTTCCAATAGTCTCTGATATCTGAGACGCCTCGATTTGTTTAATCTCAGCTAAGTTGTTCTACACTAAATAGGCGCGTCGTTTTACGGCGCGTGGTCAAAACGTGTTCTACACTAGAATGACAGTGAGCAGCATGGTTTCGCTATTCATTAAAACGTAAACAGACCCAACTATAGGCGCCTCGTTGACCACATCCTCACAGGCTAAACCAGACAAATCGCAAAGCTTGGGCGTTCTTCTGCTCAAAGTAGTTTTTTCGATATATTTGCTAGTCACGATGGTCATCACCAGTGCGCAAATGTATGAAGAATACCGCTTCGAAAAAGAAAGAATCGAAGTCAATTTAGCCACTTATCAAACTATCTTTGGTCCCGCAGTCGCTGCAGCGCTATGGAACTTGGATGACGAACAACTTTTAGCCACGCTCGAAGGCGCCAGTCGCCTGCAGGATATAGCGGGAATACTGCTATACGACAATCATGAAAAAACCATTTTTCATCACGGGCTCGCACCGAAAACCGCAGACGAAAACAATCACTCTTCGTCTGAGTACTCAGACCTATTCTTTAAAAGCTTTAATGTGTCGTATTCTGAAAAACAGATCGGCTCATTTTACATTTACTCCAGCAATCAGATCGTATTCAACGAAGTTAAATACAATTTCCTTTTTATACTTATTAACGCTTTTATCAAATCTTTAGTTCTTTGGTTTGTGTTTTTATGGGCCTTTAAACGTTACCTTTCTAGCGCACTAGACCGATTTATCAGTCATATGAAGCGAACTGACTTTGACAGCCTTGACGATGAAACGCCCCTACAAAAAGATGAACAATTTCTGGCTAGCAAAGAATTACGCTCGCTCAATACCGTCTTCCTGTCGCTGAAAGCGCGCTTGCAACAATCTAAAAGTACACTCGAAAATATTAATATTGATCTTGAAGCGACCGTCGACAAAAGGACCGAGCTGTTAAGGCGACAGCAGCGTGTTATGGAAGCGATGAGTCAGCAAGGCCATATCGGTGCATGGGAATATGATGTCGAATCTGACACGACTTATTGGTCAAACATGACGCGAGCGATTTTCGAGGTTGACGAAACGTTTATTCCTGACCTGCAAAATATCCTCGATTTTTTTGACCCCGACAATGCAGCGCGGCTTCGCATGTTAATGTCCGACGCCATCAATAACGCCAGCCCATGGCAAGAAGAACTCCTCGTCACAACGACCCATGGTAAGCAAATCCATATCGCCTCAACAGGAGAGCCTGAGTTTCGCAATGGTCGATGCACACGAGTCTTCGGTTCGTTTCAGGATATTGACGATAGAGTTCGGACCAATGCCGCGTTAATTAAGGCGAAAAACAAGGCGGAGGAAGCAGATCAATTGAAAAATGGATTCCTCGCTAGCATGAGCCATGAGATCCGCACGCCGATGAATGGCATCATCGGCATGCTGAACGTATTGTTAAACAATGACCTAAACGATAGTCAGCGAAAGCAGACGCTGCTTTCGTTACGCAGTGCAGAATCGCTCCTTTCCATTTTGAATGACCTGCTAGACATCTCGCGTATCGAAAGTGGCAATTTCAACCTTCATTTCAACGACTTCAACCTTGAAGAGCTGCTCACCGACCAAGTAACGCTCTGGACTCCACGAGCACATAATAAAGGTTTATCCTTAAAACTTTCTACCCAAAAAATTGCTACGCCAATGGTGAATGGAGACGCGCCTCGTTTGCGGCAAATACTCACTAACTTGCTTAGCAACGCCATCAAATTTTCAAATAAGGGTGACATTAATGTTGATGTATCAAGCAACGAAGGTGCTGGCGAAAACATAGACGTACTTATTTCCATAGCAGATCAAGGCATCGGCATAGACTCGGTTGCACAACAGACTGTTTTTGACTCATTTGTGCAAGTGGATGCCTCTAGCTCTCGTCAACAAACTGGCGCCGGACTTGGGCTAGCGATCGTTAAAGAAATTGCAGTATTGATGGACGGTGATGTCTGGGTCGAAAGCAAGCCGAACGAAGGCTGCACATTTTTTGTCCGCTTGAAGCTGCGACCCGCAACACAAGCCAAAAAACCCTTACTAACCTTAGTCGGCGACCAAACCGAAAAAACGGCCAAAGCCAACGGGTCAAAAGTTCTCGTGGTTGAAGACAACCCGGTGAATCAATTAGTCGCCCAAGCATTATTAGAACAGCTTGGGCTTGAGGTGGAACTGGCCGGTGACGGGAATATCGCGTTAGAAAAGCTCAATAACTCACTGTCGGCAGGCATGTACAGTATTGTGATCATGGACTGCCAAATGCCAAACCTAGACGGCTACGAGGCAACACGGGCGATTAGGCAAGGCAAAGCAGGCAAAGACAACGTATCCATTCCCATTATCGCCATGACCGCCAACGCAATGCAGGGAGATAAAGAAAAGTGTTTAAAGGCAGGCATGGATGACTACATCAGCAAACCAGTTACTCCCGATGCCCTTTCTATAATCATCGATCGCTGGATTTCCCGAGGGTAGCCAAATGGCTAAAACGCAATACTGGTCCGGTATTCAGCTCGCTAGCTAGACTGAGAGTCAATGCACAGTCTCTTTGCACAAAACGGTTTCTAGGTGCTGCATACCGACAATTGTCGATGAAGCTTAACTCGCTAAGCGGTGAGCGTATTTTTGCAAACCCTGTGAGATACCACGTTCCAAAACCGCTTTAATCAAGCCACTGGTCAATGGTATTTTAGACTCAAGATCAATTGTGTAATGCAGGACAGACATATCTCCTTGCGTCGAAAAACTCAATCTGCCGACGTGGTTTTTGATCGGGCTTCCTTGAGTAATCTTATACTCGATTAACTCATTCTCTTTAAAATCAGTAATCGTTTCCTGAAACGAAGGCAATGGCCCAATACTAAGCTTACGAATTGAACCCAGGCCATTCGGTTGCTCTGCGCCCTCTTGAATACGCGTAACGTTAATACCACATATTTTGCCAAACGTCTCGTGATCACTCAGAGCCGCGAACACTTCCGTAACCGGAGCATTAAACGTTTGAACCATTTTAATTGTCTTAAGAGCCATGTGCCTTCGTCCTAGTTCGTCAGTTAAATTTTTTATGTCGGCATTAAAGCAGAATTAATTGGATTGAACCATGGTTCAAGTAAAACAAGTCATAGCGATTTCGCCTGAGTTTTAATAAAATTAGCGGCCTCGTTGAATAAACTGATAACGCAATATAGCTGGAAGTATTTCTCATGTTCGAGTATCAAGCACCCGAAGACCTCCTGAAAGACAAAGTGATTTTGATTACTGGCGCGGGCGATGGCATCGGGAAAGCCGCTGCCATGTGTTTTGCGAACCATGGTGCCACCGTTATTCTTACCGGCCGGACGACCGCCAAACTTGAATCGGTTTATGACGAAATTGAAGCGGCGGGCGGGCCACAACCCGCTATTGTTCCTATCAATTTCGAGGGCGCAGTCGAAAAGGATTACGACGATATTGCCAGCGTTATAGAGGAAACTTTCGGACGCTTGGACGGTTTGCTTCACAATGCTGCTCAACTCGGATCACTGACCCCAATCGAGCAGTACGAGGTCGATGTCTGGAATAAGCTAATGCAAGTCAACGTAAACTCGCCATTCATGCTAACACGTGCATTGGTCCCCCTACTTCGCTTATCCGAGGACGCGTCAATCGCCTTCACGTCATCAAGTGTCGGCCGCAAAGGCAGAGCATTCTGGGGTGCTTATGCCGCGACTAAATTCGCGAACGAGGGGATGATGCAAGTATTGGCCGACGAACTAGATTGTGACGTTGACGATGAGCATCGAAGTATCCGCGTGAATTCAATCAACCCTGGAGCCACTCGCACAAATATGCGAGCCAGCGCGTACCCAGCAGAAAACCCTGTTAACAACCCAACACCGCAACAAATTATGCCCCTGTATCTCTACCTAATGGGTCGAGACAGTAAAGGTACAACAGGCGAAGCCCTTAATGCACAATAAGGGCAATTTCGAAAGCTTAGTAACATTGCGCCTGCTCATCAGGTGGCTTACGCCTAAAACTGCTGCTGGTAACTGCTAACCTCCGCAAAAACCACCAGTCCTCCGTTTTCTTTAAGCGCGTAGACAGTATAAGGCTGAAACTTATCGTCGACCTCCATGCCTGGGCTACCCAAAGGCATCGCTGGCACAATTAAGCCTTTTGCGCCAGCGATAGGCGCACTCAGAAATTCTGCAATGTATTTGGCTGGCACATGCCCTTCAAATACATAATTGCTATCGGATATTGCCGTATGACAAGACCGGGCTGCCGCGGGTACGCCAAAATGATCCTTGATATGGGCAACTGTATCTTGATTAACCACATCCGTACCAAAACCGGCATGTTTAACGTGGTCGACCCAAGCTTGGCAACAGCTGCATGAAGGAGTTTTATAAACCGTCAACGTGTGCTGTCCAAGCGCGCTTACTCCGTCAATGCTTAGCACAGCGGGCTCTTTTCCAATGTCAGAATCATCGCCATTACTGCAGCTTATGCAAATAAGCGCAACCATCAAACATGTGCCGAAACGATGCAACAAACGACTCATGCGACCCAATTGTAAGCTCATAATTTAATTCTCATTTCAGGTATCACGTTATTCGCTTATTTCTTATATTTATTCATATAGATTCATATTGCACTGTCATAGCAGGTGAAACTATACGGGGTCTACTCACTGCTAAAATACAGCTCTCCGAAACTCGCACCTGCACTTAATCCACTATTATCTGTGTCGGTCATGATGGCCACACCATCAATATGAGAAACATCTTCGCCCAGCCATTGCTCAAGCGCATCCTTCACATTGACACGCTCGGTTAGCCAACGATTAATACCGTCGGATTTATCACGCACGGCCATCATTAAAGCGTTATCTGGCGCAAAAGGGTTTGGCCATATACCTGTGCGCGATTGGTCTCTGCTTGACCAAACAAAGTTCAGCGCCTTCGTTCGCCAAAACAACCAGCCGCCGTCAATAATGACATAAATTCGAGCTGCGTAATCATCACCAGCTTTTGTGTCCTCTACGAGGTCGATTAAAGGCTTATCTATCTTCCAACGCCAATTAAGGTATGGGGTTTTGTCTAGATCCACACGAAGCGCCTTAACTAAGCCTGAAGCAGCGGCCGTACTGGAGGTTAAAAGAATCTTTCCCAACTCGCCATCGCTCAACTTGTACTCGGTATTGCCTTCAAACGAATGCTCTTCCCAACCCGTTAAACCAGAATTAAGGAAGTCCGTCACTGGAATTTTATCTGACGCCGAAGCACCTAAAGACACAGCCATTGCCATTACCGCTGCCGCCGATCTGCGTATTCCGCGCCGAAAAGCTAACGCCGCGCGTCGCAGTCCAAGCCTATCCATACATTCTCCTTGTTGATTCATAAAACCTTAGAATTAAAATATCGCAGCACCTAATAAACCACCCACGATGACCGCCGCCCAAACAGGCAATCGCCAATAGAACATCGCGGCAAACGCAAGCAGTGCAAAAGCAAAGTGCTGCGCCGAAAATACACTGCTAAGCCATACCGGTTGATACAAGGTCGCTAACAGCAAGCCCACCACTGCGGCATTAATTCCGTTCAACGCGTCTCTGACGCGCGCGTGAGCGCGAAGTTGATTCCAAAACGGAAGCGCAGCGAGCAACAGTAGCAATGACGGCAAAAAAATCGCAATCAAGCAAAGCAAACCACCCCAAACTCCTCCGGGGCCAATACTGCTTGCCGCACCGAGATAAGCTGCAAACGTAAAAATGGGGCCTGGCACCGCTTGTGTAACACCGTAACCCGCCAAAAAAAGGCTATCACTCATCATACCCGCCGCGACCGTTTCGGCTTGCAGCAATGGCAATATGACATGTCCGCCACCAAATACCAGCGCACCAGACCGATAAAAACTATCGAACAGTGTTAGACCTTCAATGCTGAGGGTTGCGCTAAGCAAAGGTAAACCAACTAGCAACCCGCCAAAAGACACCAAAGCAAATAGCGCACGAAATCTAACCCCCTTCGGCGCACTATTCCGCGCTACTGGCGGAGTCTGTTGACGATTAGCATTCACGTAGATCGGCAAGACAAAAAGACCCGCCAACGCACCTAGCACAATTACGCCGACCTGCATTATCAATGACGGCCAAACCAACAGTATCGATGCGCATAGCAACATAAGCGAAATTCGCGCAGAGTCGGGGCAGAGGCTTTTCGCCATCCCGCAAAGTGCGTGGGCAACGACCGCTAATGCCACCAGTTTCAACCCGCTAATTGCGCCTTCCACCCATGCACCCTGCAAAAAGGACATCCCCATTGCGAATGCGATCAGCATAAACGCTGATGGCAATGTAAAGCCTGCCCAAGCCGCTAGTGCGCCGCGCAGGCCCGCTCTCTCATAACCTAGCCCAAGCCCTACCTGACTGCTCGCAGGTCCGGGTAAAAACTGGCACAACGCTACTAGGTCGGCATAAGCCTGTTCACTTAACCAAGAACGCTTGGCCACGAACGCTTCTCTAAAAAAAGCCAAGTGAGCAACTGGACCACCGAAGGACGTGAGCCCTAGGCGAAGGAAAATAAAAAAGATCGCCCAAGGGCGATCTTTTTTTGGTTCTCGATCAGATGCTTGCTCTGTCTCGAAATTTTGATTGTCTACTGAGTGCATGCACTCAGTTTAAATCAAACTATCCTGCTAGTGCTAGCAGGACTTTTTCCGCATCATCGTAAGACATGTACTTAGGTACCGCATAAGTTGAGTTTGCCTCTTTGAACGCGGCTTGAATAATTTCTTTAAAATCACGCGGCGTTAGTTTGTCCACTTTTGGCTCAATGCCGACCTCTGCAATCAGTGCTTTTACACCTTCAACGAATTTATTGGCAAGCGCCTTTTCCGTGTCTTTTTCCGTGCCTAGACCAAGGAAAAGCGCCATTTCTGCCATTCGATCTTGGCGGCATTCCTGATTAAAGGCCAACACATGAGGCAATACCTTTGCATTCGACTCCCCATGCGGAATTCTGTACAAAGCCCCTAGCTGGTGAGCAATAGCATGAACATAACCCAAACCTGCAATATTGATCGTCAAACCACCATAGTAAGAAGCCAACGCCATGTTTTCCCGCGACTTCAGCGTTGCATTTTTCTTACATGCCAAGGGCAAGTTCTTAAATATCATCTGAATACCCGACCGAGCATAGTAATCAGACTCATGATTCGCCATACCGCTCAGATAAGCTTCAACTAAATGTGTTAAAGCATCCAAGCCGGTCGCTGCGGTGATTGGCGCCGGCAGCCCCTTCATTAACTCAGGGTCCAACGCTGCCACGAGCGGCACAATTTTCGTATCGATTACTAATTCTTTTTTATGTGTTGCTGGGTCAGATATCACCGCACCGATTGTCGCTTCAGACCCCGTTCCAGCCGTGGTTGGGACAGCAAAAAATGGGGCAGACGGAACCTTACCTTTCAAAATGCCAACAAGCTCCCTCGGCTCTACTTCGTTTGTCGCAGCCAAGGCAATCACTTTGGCAGCGTCGATAGAGGAGCCTCCCCCAATCGCCATAACAGCATCACAATCATCTTTTCGATATTGTTTGAGGCCCGCCTCAACCACATCAAATGTTGGGTCGGGTTTTACGTCCGTAAATAGCGAATAGCTCATGCCCAGTTTCGTGAGCTCTGCAAGCATCTTATCCAAAACGCCAAGGTCGTAAAGCATCTGATCTGTAACGATCAGTATTTTGCGTAAGCCAAACTGAGAAACCGACTCACACAAGCGCAGTGAAGAGCCTTTGCTCATAAACACAGTCGGTTTTGGAATATTCAAGACCGCAACTAATGCGCGTAAACCGGCAATATAACCCTTACCTACCACTTGATTTTTGACACGAGACAAACGAAAAGTCTTCACAAGACGTGTTTCTACATCGTCGAGCATTTCAGGCAAATTCACGATCATTACTCCTTAGTTTCTGGCAGCTGTTAGTTAATGAACAAACGTTCAATCAAGTTCAACCTTACCACTTTAGAGTAAAAGCTCCAATAACTAGTAATAGGAATATTAAAATGCAGTACATAAGCCGGATTCTTTGTTAGACAGATTTAATGGCCACTTAGAGCCCAACTAAAAGTCAGACGCGTCAGTCCATCCCACTATGCTCGGATGCACGCACACGCGCCACAAGAAAGTCCACAGCAGCTTTTACCTTGGGAACTTGATAACGCAGCTTTTGATAAAGCAGATAAATCGCAAAGTTTGGGTTTTCAGTGATCGAAACTTCGGGGTCTAGCGCTAGCTCTACGAGCTCGCCAGACAAGACAAAGGGCTGAGTCACCCAGCGAGGCATCATTAGAATACCCTGGCCTGCAATCGCCTTATCCATCAACCAGCGTCCATTATTAGATATGCTTACGGCTGCGGCAGAAACATCTTGCCATTGGCCGTTAATCTCGGTGATCCAAGGCATTCGTCCGGCCGGCGCTTTAAAATATAAGCCACGATGCGATTTGAGCTCAAGAGCCGAAATAGGCGTGCCGTTTCGAGCGAGGTAATCCGGCGACGCGACAGGAACGAATCGGTTATCCATTAGCTTAATCGCATATACGCGCTCATCAGGCGCATAACCGCCCCTAATGGCAATATCAACTTGGTCTCTCGATAGAGTAGATAGCTCATCACTCAAGCTAATATCTAAAGTGATTTGCGGGTAAAGCTCGCTAAATTCATCCATTAAGGGCAACAATATTCGCTCTCCAAACCCAACCATTGAGCTAATGCGAAGTAGTCCCATTGGGTTTGCTTGATAAGAGCGGACAGCCTCATCTGTGTGTTCGAGCTGTTCTAGGATCGCGCTGACCTGCTTGTAATAAGACTCCCCAACCTCGGTTAGATTCACTACCCTAGTCGAGCGTTTTAGCAAGGTTGCACCTAAGCTATTTTCAAGGTCAGCCACGCGACGTGACAACGACGAAGGGGGAACAGAAAAGATTGCCGCCGCTTTCGTAAAGCTGCCAGTTTCCACGACCTTCACAAAATACCTGAGAGCTCTAAGCTGATCCATAATTCACCGTTATATTGATTTAATTCAAGCCCTATAGACACCATTAGTGCCTTATAGACAACAAAGATTGTCATACCAGCGTGTATATCTCTATCAAAATTATAGTAATAATGTCAGTAACTAGACACACAAGCTAATTTATCCGTTTACTGGACCGACAAATATGACCACTTACACAGCAATTAATTTAGTCAAACGCCCAACAGGCGGACCAATTACTTCAGAGCTTTTTGAAGTCGTTCGCAAAGAGATACCGACTATCGCGCCGGGACAGTTTTTGGTAAAGCAAAACCATATGTCACTTGATCCCGCTATGTTTGGCTGGATGAGCCCAGATACCAACAGCTACATTCCTCCGGTTGAACTGGGCGACGTGATGCGTAGCTCTGGTATCGGTGAGGTTATTGAAAGCAACCACCCTGACTTTAATGTCGGTGACCGAGTAATGGGCATGATGGGATGGGCTGAGTATTTTGTTTCAACCGGACAAGGCCTCCATAAAGCAGAAGCCCCGCTACCCGATGAGACTATTCTGTCTATTTTTGCCTTACCAGGTATGACGGCAACGCAGGGATTTTTTAACGTGGGGCACCCTAAAGCCGGTGAAACAATTATTGTCACAGGGGCCGCAGGTTCAGTTGGCTCAATCGTAGGGCAACTCGCTAAGGCAGAAGGTTTACATGTTATTGGCGTCGTCGGGTCAGATGAAAAAGCCGACTGGATCGTCAATGAACTAGGATTTGATAGCGCGATCAATTACAAAAGCGAAAACTTGGAAGAACTGCTCGATAACGCAGCGCCCAAGGGCATTGACTTATTCTTCGAGAATACCGCTGGCCCAATTCAAAGCATGATCGTTGAACGGATGAACCCACATGGACGCGTAATGGTATGTGGCCTGATTGCCGACTACTCAACCGCTACGCCAGCACCAGGCCCGAGCTGGGTGAGCGTGTTAAAACGACGACTCACAGTGCAAGGCTTTACCATGCCAGACCACTTCCATGAAGTTCCTCAGCTACTTGCTAAATTAACACCCTATGTCATGGCAGGAAAAATCAAGCATCGCTCACATATTTTGGAAGGTCTTGAGTCTTCAATTGAGGGCTTGAACTTGTTCTTCACCGGCGGAAACAAAGGTAAGCTCATCGTTAAACTATAGCGTTTGTGCGCACTAATGAGTTGTGCGGGGCATAAATCGAGCTCTGCACAGCGCTGACTGGCACAAAACGAACTAACGCTATTTATCAGACTGCCTAGATTGCTGTTCATAGTAGTTTTGTTTTGACCTAAGCCGAAAGCGCAATTCATAAAGCTAATACAAAATAGAGTCCGACACTTTGGATTGGCGACACTGAAACCCCTTATTCATTTCTAATGGAAGGTCATGCTTAACGTTTTAGTATTAGGTGCCAGTGGCGCCACGGGCCAGAAAGTCGTCGCCCAATTGTTGTCTAAGAACGCGACTATTTGCGCCGTCGTTAGAACACCGGGTGTATTTGCGACGCTCACCTCGCAATACCCTTCGCTAAGCGAGGTCATCGGCGACGTAAGCACATGGTCTGTTGATGACTTCTGTCAACAACTAGCAGAGTGTGATGTGGTTATTTCCTGTCTCGGGCATAACCTTACTCTAAAGGGTATATTTGGACAGCCTCGGCGGCTCGTCACGCAAACCATCGATAAAGTCCTGACCGCAATTAACTCGCTCGAAAAGTCTAACAAAACCAAACTCATTTTGATGAACACGACGGGCAACGCAAATCGAGGCATTCCCGAAGTTCCGGAGCTCTCCCAGCGCATTGTAGTATCAATACTTCGATACACACTCCCACCTCACGTCGATAACGAACAGGCAGCCGACGTACTTCGGCGGAATATCAAACCTAACCACGCTTACATTGAGTGGGTCACCGTTCGTCCAGACACGCTGACAGACGACCAACAACTCAGCTCATACGAAGTATTTGAGTCTCCAATACGAAACGCGATATTTAATGCAGGCGAAACCAGCCGCGTTAACGTCGCGCATTTTATGGCAAGTCTTGCCAGCGATGATGATCTTTGGGAGCGGTGGAAAGGAAAGATGCCCGTCATATATAACGGCTGATTCAAGGGCTATGCCGCAAGAAATTCGGTTAAGTTCTCTATACAGGTCTAGCCAATTTTAATGGCACACGCCTTGCTGAATTGTTCTTCTGACACTAAACAAGTCGGAGAAATAGCGATGTATATACCGCCCAGCGCCTCACAGCCAACGAGTAGCCTTGCACCAAACCAGGCAAATCATTCGATAAAACCAACGGCAAGCTCCGACCAGTTTGCGGCAAGCATGTATACAAATGGGCAAAATCAGGCCGACAGGACAACGATCTCAGCCGCTGCACATGCTGCGCAGGCTAAGGAAGACAATGTAAAAAGCGCGCACAACAGCGCACTGCTACAAACGAATCAAGGCGAAATGATGCTTAACATCGAGGCATATTTTAGCCCTCACCAAAGCGCCGAGCCAACGTTTCAACTACCTCCGTTGTTGCTACCTAGCCAACAAAACGTTGATAACCTAAGTCATCATATCTCAATGGTTTTCCCTGACTTCTTGGCGGATCACAACATTCCTAGCGCCCCGGACAAAGTCACATACGACACCGAGGGGAAAATGCAACTACCTGCCGATTACCCCTATGCCCAGGAACTCAAAGACGCGTTAGCTGAATCACCTAGTATGGCAAGAGTGCTTAGTACGGTAAACGCTCTGACATCTCATGTGGTAGAGATGAAAAAGAGCATTCCTTTCCAAGAAGAATATGCCGCCACCTCCTCCAAGGCACAAGCCAATGCCGTTATCGACAAATACAGTCACTTGTTTTGGGGAAACCGAAGCAATGACACCATTGCACTCACGTTTTCAAACGATGGCTTACTAACAATGACCGCTAATGGGAAACCGACCTAAGACTCGTTAGCAGTTTAGCGGTTTAGCGGTTTAGCGGTTTAGCGGTAATTAAAAACGATACTCAAGCATGATGCCTGCACTTAGCGAATCTCGGTCCGCTTCGCTTCTAGTGGTACTATTTGACTGAACTTGCTTCAAGCGTTTTGAATTTAAATACAAGACCTCCGCACCGGCGCTAAACGGCGAGCGCTCGGGCGTCCACATCAACGCAAAGGTTTGGCTTCTTCCTAGGTCATGGCTATCTTCGTCAACGTGGTCTTTATCCTCAATCCCAAACGCGTCATGCCTGACGCTTAAGCGATACTCTCCAAAGACATAAGACAACATCAGATAAACACTATAAAACTCAATATCGACACCGGGACCCGCGCCCATCGTCGAACTTCCGGCACTCGCCTCCGATAGCACTTCAAGCTGCTCAGATGCAAACCATGATGCTCCCAGCACTGCGAACTTAGTGCGCCACGCGTACTCACCTCGATGCAATTCAGTGTCGCCCAAATTGTCTATCCATGTTGCGCTGAGCGCTAGTCGATCGGACGCAAAGGTGCTGCGAACCGCGAATCCAAGACGTCCGTCTAGATCACGACCAAACGGCTTCGTACCGTCGTCGCGTTGGCCAGAAAAGGGACTGCTGTCGCTTAGCGCTGTCAGGTCAGGAAGCGCCAGCACGTCACCATAACTAGAGCGCAATCTGCCGTAGCTCCAGCCTCGATACGCGAGTAACGCCCCCATGGAATCATTGCCACCAAAAGCGGTCGCGGCTAAGGTCAGACGCTCACCGCTATCAAAGTTGAACCGGTATGCGCCGTCGATACCTATTGGACGAAATTCTTCACCAATCCAGCTATTCAGCGACGAGAAACTAAGCGTGTAGGGAGAGTCCCAAAATTTTTGCGTGTTTTCTAAGGAAATAGGCAGGAAAAACTGCCCAGCTGTAAACGAGACAGACTGATTAAAATCAATATCCACGCGGTAGCGCCCGTTCGCCTCTACCAAGCCTACACTGCTAGCGGAATTATCAGCCGTACTACTTTGCCCTTGAATATTGAGCTCGAATTTTAGCTGCGCAGATGGACGATACTGGTACTCAAGATTGCCTTCCGCACGCCCAACAAGCTCATGAGATCGATTACCAAAACCGAAACGGCCGAGCCCACCGTTCAACCAACTTTCGCCACTCGTTTGAGTGTCAGCCGACAAACGTGTACTCGCAAATACTCGATGGCTCTCATTAGAATCTGCAAAACACGAATAACTAAATGTCGTCATGCCAAACAAAACGCAAGTCATGGGTATCGACACCCTGAATGCAATGCTCATTCTAACTAACTTTGGTTTTAGATTAATCAAGATAGCCGCAACGCATGCAGGGGTATTGCGAAGTGTTAACCATGTTATCCAGCGCCTTAGTCGTCACCATAACTACGTCTAAATTTTTTAAACGTCTTAACCGGCGCTGGCGGTTGAACCGATATGGTAATAACGCCGCTGTTACCTGTCATGTCTGTCACACCAACCATTACCGCTTCCTTGACGCCACTCATCCATGGATGCCAGACGGCCACTTGTTGGACCGCTTTTGACAAGTTAATTGTTCCCGTCTCACCTGTCACACTATATTCAGGCCAAGGTGAAACAAAAATATATCCAACCATTGAGTCGTGTATGTTGCAACCTAGCGCAACGAGGCCCGGTTTCTCAAATAAAACCGGCTGCTTAGGAACTCCCTGATAGAGCTTTATCTCAAAGCGCTTTGGATCGGAAAAAGAATATACATGGTGTCGAATATTATCGCTGTTTGGGAAGACGACAGACTGCCCTGTATCAATCGCCAATACATGTGGCGCAAATCTGACGTTCGCTTGATCCATGATAGCGAGTTCTTTGCTTGGGGCTACAATCGTGCCCTCTGGTATTGCAACAAATGCATCAACAACAGGTTCGCCGTTTGCATTCACTGCTCGCAATTCAAACGCCATCAAGGAACCCGAAAATACAGCAAAGAGCACCAAACAACTAAGCTGCTTAGATACACAAGTTAAGCTATTGGACAGTAGTTGTTTCGTAATAAAAAAAGGGGATAACTGACTACACATAAAGTCTTTCCTTGGATATAAGAAGGCTTTAAAACGCGCTTTAATGGAGCGCAGCATCAAGATTTGTTCGACCATACTCGTAAGCTTAGGTTCAAATATCCAATCAGAAAAGGCATTACCAACTAATTTGTCCAAATCAAATCAAGAGACTAGCCAGCCACTCACTGGATAGGCGATACTTCTTTTCAGAAGTTCGCGCTTTTAAAAACCGCTATCGAATACAGGTGCTAGTTGATAACGAGTATTTCTCGAACATTAATGTGACCAAGTTAAGATAAACCCGCAACCCTTCAGAGAATCAATGAATCCATCCACCGAAATAAGCGGAAGCTGTCACTGCGGCACGGTCACGTTTGACTTGACGCTTTCAAGCGGTCTCGACAGTTTAAGCCGCTGCAATTGCTCGATGTGCCGTCGCCGTGGCGCTATTGTCGTGTCTGTCCCACTTGCTTCATTAAGCATTACACAGGGCGAAGAAAACTTGAGCCTGTATCAATTCAATACTAAAACCGCCAAGCACTACTTTTGTCGCACTTGCGGTATTTATACTCACCATCAGCGCCGCTCCAATCCTCAAGAGTTTGCTGTGAACATAGGCTGCTTAGAGGGAATCGACCCTTTTGATCTCGGCGAAATCGTTACCACCGACGGGATTAATCATTCCTGCGACCAAAAAGCTAGATAATAGATAGACTATTAACCAACACAATAATCTATACGAGGGGCCTAGATTGTCGCCAGCGCTAACATTAGCGAATAGACGTGTAGTGCTATTCGACGGCGTATGTACCTTATGCAACGCATGGGTTCGATTCATTATAAAGAATGACCCTAAATGCCATCTGACACTTTGCAGTGTTCAGTCAGAGCAAGGCCAAATAATACTAAAGCACTTCGGCTATCCGCTTGATGACTTCGATACCCTGCTGCTTGTTGAGGACAACCAATGCCTTGAGAGAAGCGATGCAGTGCTGGCGGTTTGTCGACATCTCGCTAAACCATGGCGTCTGTTATCTGGATTTTCATTGCTGCCTCTGTTTTTGAGAGACGGTATTTATCGCCTCGTCGCCCGTCATCGGTACCGAATTTTTGGACAGCAGGAGCATTGCCTGACCCCCAGCCCTGATATTGCTAAGCACTTCCTCCAACAGACACCGAGTTCTGATACGCAACCCTAAACTAACTCGCCTCAGCTATTAGCCCCCTAACAGCCCCCCACCTTCGCACCGTGCTGCCCACTTACACTGCCTCGTTAAACCACTTTCTTCGTGCGCATTCGCTGGGCATAAAAAAAGCGACCGATGGTCGCTTTTTTGTAAACAGTTGAACTTAGTACTGATAAAAGCCTTTACCTGACTTACGACCTAACCAGCCACCACGCACATATTTACGTAGCAAAGGATGAGGACGGTATTTACTGTCACCAAACTCGTCTTGCAGTACTTCCATAACAGCCAAACAAACGTCTAGTCCAATTAGATCACCCAACGCCAGTGGTCCCATCGGATGATTTGCGCCCAGTTTCATGGCTTCATCAATATCATTCGCAGTTGCGACGCCTTCGGCCAGAATACCGGCAGCTTCATTAATCATTGGAACAAGGATTCGATTCACCACAAACCCCGGCGCTTCGGCGACCTCAACCGGTGCTTTACCCAGTTGCTCCGTTAGCGTTTTGACTTTTTCAAAGGTCGCGTCAGAGGTGGTGATGCCTTTAATAATTTCGACCAACTTCATGACTGGCGCAGGATTAAAAAAGTGCATGCCGATCACTTTGTCAGGTCGCCCGGTCGATGCAGCGACTTCGGTAATCGACAGGGATGACGTATTGGTAGCTAAAATCGTGTCCGGCCCACAAACGGAATCAAGCTCTTGAAATATTTGCTTCTTGATCGCCATATTCTCAACCGCAGCCTCGACGACCAAATCAGCGTCGCGTGCAAGTTCGAGATCAACCGTTCCCGTGATACGAGAGCTTATCGCACTCGCTTGGTCTTGAGTGATTTTCTGGCGACTCACTAAACGCGCCAGACTGTCTTCTATAAAAGAGATTCCACGATCTACAAACTCAGGCTGAATGTCTCGAAGTACAACATCGAAACCCTGACTTGCAAATGCCTGCGCAATACCTGCGCCCATGGTGCCGGCACCAATAATACAAACTTTAGCCACCTTTGCCTCACTACTCTACTGCGTGTTACTCGGACTCGCCGCACTCCAAACACTGAACTCTAGCAAATGGAACTACGTGCGCGATTTGACGATGGCACCACTTAAACCGCCATCTCATTTTTGATAGTAGAGAGTCACAAAGCCCACACTATCGAAAAATCGAGCGAAGCCTACCAGCCCTAAAAACGTGAAGCAAGTCACACTTTGTGATGGGTTGAAATACCTCAAATTGTGGGTGATTTCGCCCTAGAACAGGGCAAAAAATCGCTCGAATTAGCGTGCTTGCCGATTAAACTCGCCAACTAGCGCTGCTCTCACATAACAAGCGCTCTTGAGATAAATTCGCGCTAACTAATGTCCGGCGCCCAATACACCGTATTCAATACGATTATTGACCGTATTCCGCTTCGCTGCGGGGTTAACGAGTCAAGTCACGAAAGGAATAACATAGTTAAGATATCTATTGAGCCCCCTAGCCTGACGAATACAATATTTACCCTGTAAAGATAATCTTTTACTATGTCTTTTTTAAACACGGAATATCACTAATGACCTCGGCGTTAATCTTAGCTGGACTAGTCGCGCTCGCGATCCTTTATTACTTCACGTTCGTCGCCACTAAACCCAAACTAATTTACCAACCGACCGAGTTTAATAAGCGAATTGTCACTGCAACTCGCAGCCTTAATCGGCGTTACTTCGCGACACCTTGGCTCTTTAACACCCACCTCCAACTTATCGTACTTGGTTTTATTAAAGGGTTTTCTAAACCTCTTGAATATGACCGGGAGGATGTTCTAACAATGAACGACGGCGGACATGTTTCAGTTGAATGGCTAGGTTTAGATTTACCCGGCGAAACGCCAACGATGCTTGTGCTGCACACCATTTCAGGGAACCCGCAGAGCATGCGCGGTTTCGTGCGTTATGTAAGGGAGGAAATGGGCTGGCGCGTGGCCTTATGCGTGCGTCGTGGTCACGGCGCTTTGGTGCTAAAGACACCCAGTTTCAACACAATGGGTAACACCGACGACTTTGCTGAACAAATTCAGCATATCCAGTCAACGGTTCCAGAGTCAGACCTCTTCGCGACTGGGATTTCAGCGGGATCCGGCGTACTAGCGCACTACCTTGGCAAAGTCGGTACCGATACTCCACTCAAAGCGGCGGTCGCTTATTGCCCGGCATATGATATGCGCAACGCTTTTTCTCGCGCTAAACCTTTCTACAGTAGGATGATGGCAAAAAAGCTTCATCGTCTATTTATTGATCCCAATGAGGACACACTCAAGCATCTCCCCTCATACAATGCATTGCGCGCGACTGAAGACTTGCATGAATTTCATCAGCAACTTTATGAGGTTGCGGGGAATTACAGCACCGAAGACTACATGCTTAACTCGAATCCCTCAGAGGTGTTTGACGATATCAAGATTCCTATATTAATACTCAACGCAAAAGACGACCCTGTTTGCCATATTGATAATGTCTACGAGCATCAGCATCGTATCGAAGCGATGGATAATGTAATTCTAGTGCTAACCGATAGGGGCAGCCATTGTGCATATCTTGAGGGAATGCGCGCCAAACCTTGGGCTAACCGGATGATATCGGAGTACTTCTCCGTCCTAAACTCATTAAGCAAAAACGCCGCCCATTAAGGCGGCGTCGGCTAGACCATCATGTTGAGTAAACTGTAAGCAACTACGTCTGTTTTGCTTTCCAGTCGTCTGTCAGCAATCCAGAAAAACCCCAGTTTTCTTCGTCAATTTCCTGAATCACAATGTGCGTATGCTCTGGGCTTTTGCCCAACACGCGTGACAGAGAATTCGTAATATCGGCGACGAGCTCAGCTTTTTGCTCGCGGCTTGCACCTTTTATGATTTGAACATTAACGTATGGCACCAAGTTTTCCCTATGATTCGTATTGCGTATTACCAACAACTGCGCATCGTGGGCGCAGCTATTCGCCCTTACGATACCGTTTACACCTCTGCTAATCAGATCGCACAAGACCGGCAGATCTCGGCTCTCTACCCTCTACCAATACAACATCCTAAGCTTTGTAATCGGAAGGTTTCTCCAGCTCTTGAATCTGGTAGCTCAACTCCTGAGCATTCACCGAAAACAAAGACTCTGCATCAGCTAGCCCTTGGTTATAAAAGAAAGGTCCTATCTCATTTGCAAAAAACTCGAGAAGAAACTCTGCTTCAAAACCACCTATCTCATGATCGAGCTGATCACCAAAATATGCTTTGATCTTTTCAACAATTATCTCTTTCTGGTCTCTTGAAAAGCTAAGCTTATTCAATTTGTTCACCTCTCCCGTGTCTAAACGTTCACGCGCCTTACGCTAATTAATCAGTCCGTCGTCGACAATCTGTTGCGCGTGATCAACGACAGTTTGTTCAAGCGCACTAAATTCGATCCTTAATTCACTCTTCGCGCGCGAATTGTCAAACTCAATCGGATAGCCGACATTCTTTTTCACGAAGTCTCTGGTGATCCCAAAAATAGGCGCAATCAACCAAATCAAAAACTTTGGGGCTTGCCATAGCGGAAGCTTGCAGCGCCCAGGCATTGCTTTCTTGATCCAGCCTGCTATCTCCATTACCGACGCTGAACCGCTGACCAATATGTGCCTTCCGCTTGCTGACTCAGTCATTGCTCCTTTGATATGAGCCGTCGCGACGTCACGAACGTCGACGAGAGGAAAACGCAGATCAGGCGCGCCAGTGCGCATCGTGCCGTCCATGATTTCAAGCATTGTACTCAAGCTTGTCGAGTCGGACGCTTGCGCTAACGTTGGCCCAAGCACGAGACCTGGGTTCATCACAACCATGTCCCAGCGGCTCTGCGCTTCCGCCATTTTCCATGCTTCTTTTTCGGCCAGCGTTTTAGAATAATTGTATGGCTGGTGCGACACTGAAGACGTTTTATTCCAATCGTCCTCTGAAAACACACCATTTGGCTGATCTAGTGTTTCGATGCTATCGCTATAAATCGCAACCACTGACGATGTCAGTACAACGCGCTTAACGGTTTCCGTTTTATTAGCTGACTCCAATACATTGTGAGTTCCCTTCAATGCTGGCTCAATCAGTTCTTTTTGCGGGTCTTTCAGACCCCGCACGATAAAGGGCGAAGCGGTATGAAAAACCACTTCACAGCCCGCCATCGCATCATCAAAAGCACCCGTATCAAACAGGTCGGCATTATGCAAACTAAGCTTTCCTTCATGAGCTTTCGAAAGCGCTAGTAGATGCCCTACCTTTTTCTCATTTGTTTTGTCTCGCACTGTTGCCCTAACCGTGAAGCCGTCTTCCAATAAGTACTTCACCAGCCAAGACGCGACATAGCCGTTGGCACCGGTCACAAGGACTGGCATTGATTTATCGATTGTTGTCATCGGTATTCCCAAATTAATAATTGATCAAGAAAGTCTTTCGCTGTGCTTGTAATCGTTGCTGTTTAGTACATGCGACTCACAACTGCATATCTAAACATCGCGGATGTAGCCTCAGAAAATAATCCATAGCTAAATACGAAGTTCACAAATCCTTAGGAAACCATGGAAAAAATCGATTAGTTGTTTGCTGGTAACGTGCGTAATCAGGTCGTTTTTGTACAGAAAAATACTCTGAAGGGATCGCTCCGGTAAGATAGACCAGCGTGATGTATAGCATCGCAGAGGCCCCCACTGAACCCACACCAAGGGCGATCCATACAATCGTTGATTCAATACTGTACAGCGACCACCAAGACGGCACAGTAGCCACCACCAACCCCGTCCAAACCAGCCATTCCGCAAAATAGTTCGGATGACGACTATAGCGCCACAAACCCACATTGCAGACACTGCGCTTATGCTTCGAAATAAATAGCATTTTTTGAGCATCAGCGGTCGACTCAAATAAGTACGCCACGCCCCAAATTGCTATCCCCGCTATTTCCCACATCGAAAAAGCAGCGGCGCTATTAGTCGCAATCAAAAAGCCGGGAATGGCTAGCACCGACATATTGGCAAAGCCCTGCGCCATAATTTCAGCCAACATATGTAGGCGATGATGCTTTTCGCCAGTTTTTTCCAGCATCTCTTTTCGATAGATATACCGAGGAAACTCCGTCTTAAAAATAACGCCGGTTGTTTTCGCCATGGTGAGGGCGCCGAGCCCCATTCTCAACCCGATAAAGAGGTAAACAGATCCGACGGCGATAATTCGTACGGTGTTGCCTTCAGCTAGCACTAATATCAGTGCTCCTATCAGCGCCACTCCGAATGGCCAAGCAATATCGACATAAGACATCCTGCCCGTTCTTAAAAAAGGCACGCAGGCGACAACGGCGAAAAGTAACAGCTGAAAAACGCCATTGATCAGTATGAGATCAACGAAAGGCTCGACGTTCGAAAGCTGCGAAATCAGCCAAAGAACCGAAAACAAAGCACACAGTAGTAAACCAAAATTCATCGTATTTCCTTGCGCCCATGATCAGCGATTATCAGCGAATATTCGAAGCTCTCTAGACGGTCCCAAGAAAGCATTTAGCGACCAAACAGTTGTGTCTGACTGTGCGCGAGTATAGGCATTGCGCGCAGATTATCGCAATCCCATTCTTTTGATTAATTAGACTTTCTATTATCTAGAACAATCTTTCAACTTTCGAAAGCTTGAGGGTGACACACCTGCCCACTTCTTAAACGCCTGTGAAAAACAGCTATTGTTTTTGTATCCGAGTCGTCGTGCAACGTCTGCAATTGGGATGTCAGTTTGTTGAAGGCAATACTTGGCCTTTTCAAATTTAGTGTCACGCTTAAGTGAGCGAAGCTGGGTTCCTTCTTTCAACAAGGCGCGCCGCAATGTACGTTCAGACATATGAAAGTGCGAGGAGAGTTGCAGCATGCCAACACCAGACCTGCCTAAGTGTTGCAGCAACCAATGTTCGGAGCTCTCCGTCAGACTGAGGTCGCGCTGTTGGTCATTGAGCTTCTCCATCTCTTCAAGCATCAAAGCCTTTAACTCAGGATCTGCCTCAAGCAGGTCTGTGGCAAGCAAACCTTTCGGAATCGTCATTGAGTTCTTCTCGCTGCCGAAGCTAATTGAGCAGTTAAATAGGCGCTGATACACCGATATATCTCGCGGCTCGGGATGACAAAATTCAACGGCGGACGGATAGATATTCAGACCAGTAATTAGGCGACCGAAATACAACCAACACGCCATAATTGAATCATTAAGAGGTCTAAGCAGTTGAGGCGACCGCGAATGCGGGCGCCATTGCAGACTAACAGCAGTGCCAGTCGAAGTCATTGAGACCTGACCCTGCCCCATAATTAATGGCTGATATTTTTGGCAAACTAACATTGCTTCAGCCAACGTTGAGCAACTCTTCAGTGCATACCCCAGTACACTAAACAATCCTGGACGCACTTGCTTTCCGACCTCCAAACCGATCGATTGCACTCCCGACAACAAGATAACAGCTTGATACATTACCATCAGCTGGGGCTGTGTAACGGTCGCACCGGGCTCTGATAAACCGCTGGCCAGCAAACCTGCATGCTCCAATATAGTATCCGATGCAATACCGTAGCTATTGCCTACATCTAGGACCGCCTGCACATACATTGACGTAAAGGTCGCCGTATTCGATGAACCGACCATAACTCCTCCCCTTAAAAAAAACAAAGTTTATCTATTCGGTCATAGTTTTTAGTTTATCGGACATACTAAGTTCGGCCAATAGTTTCCGCCGCTGAAGCGCGATATGTTCGCTCCATCGATAGTCACTATGAAAAAGGTTTTTACTGAATGTGCGCCACAAAAATGCGCGATAGCGTTGAGAGTAGCAATATTTTTCCCGAACCTATTCCTGCCCCCTGGGACAATCTTAGCGGATGGGGTTTTATAAGTATCTACAGGCCAAATAAAGAGTGGTTGATGGACTGTGCAAACCTCACCGCCTGGGAGAAAGACCATTATGCTGGAGGTCCGGCCGTAACGATGCTGGTGCGTTACAACACAGCAGACTGCGGACCATACGACGAGCTGCTCTGTATAATGGGTCGGTTCCGCACCAATCAAGGCGCCTTCCCGCGTATTCACCGTATTTGGGTATCTACTGAAGAGAGCATTGCTGGCGGTCGATACAACTGGGCAAATGCTAAACAACTGGGCAATTTCAGCATCAACCAAACAGAGCTGGGCATAAATGCAACGGTCGAATCAGACAGCGGCAGCGTAGAGTTACGCTATAAAAAACAGCCACGTTTTACGCTTAAGTTCCCTGTTACAACCGCACTGTCCACCAAGAAGATGCGTTGGATTGCAAACGATACTCTTCCGGAACAAAAGCGCCCTGAACCGTTTTGCTATTCAGAACCAAGCGCCAAAGGCTGGTGCGCCACTGCAAAGCTCGATAGGTTTTCTACGACTCACGAAATGTTACCCGAGCTAAGCACACAACGTCACCTAATTAGCCTCAAAGCATCGCCATTTAAACTTTCGTTTCCGGTTGCTGAATTCGGATCCTGACTTCAAACAAAGTTCAAAGACTTTAAATAAAAAATGAAAATTAACTTTGTCCGTATGACTCCCAACAATCGGGCAATTTACTTTACCAATACGATGTTAAGAACAGATCATGAGTGACCACTATGAATGCGCAGGCAAGCCCTCCAGCAAGCAAAACACAAACGCCAATTCCTCACTTTAAAGGCAATATTCTCTTCGGTCAGTCGGCGGCATTTGTGAATCGATGCGACCAGTTGTTCGACGGCATGTATGCGAAATGCGGCGAGGTGAACGTCAGCAGTATTCTATTCAAAAAATGCTTCACGCTACTTAGTCCTGACGCAAATGAGCTTGTTTTGCTAAACAAAGACGCTGCTTTTTCCAACAAGCTCGGTTGGGACCCAATGCTCGACCCTCTCTTCCAAAACGGGCTAATGCTAAAAGATGGCGACGATCATCGCTACAGTCGCCGCATTATGAATGCCGCGTTTAGCCGTGACGCACTGCAGAGTTATATTTCCCTCAGTAACCAACAAGCGCAAAATACACTAGGATCTTGGTCAACAAAGGAAACCACACTATTCTACCCAAGCATAAAGGCACTAACCTTGGAGCTGGCGATGCGGCTTTTTGTAGGTGTTAGTCCCGGCGCAAAAGCCGATCAACTAAATCGTTGGTTTAGCCAACTCGTTGATGCGTCATTGGTGTTTAGCAAAGCAAATATCCCCTATACGCGATTCTGGTATGGGCTGCGTGCTCGTCGACATTTGTTAGCCTACTTTCAAGAGATTGCGCCTCAGAAGAGAGCCTACCCTGGCGAAGATATGTTGAGCCGGTTAACACAAGCCAGAGACGAGAATGGCCAATGTTTTACAGATTTAGAAATTGCGGAAAATATGGTATTTTTAATGATGGCGGCTCACGACACCACTACGAGCGCGATGACCAGCCTAGTTTATTTTCTAGCAAAAAATGCACACTGGCAAAACGCGCTGCGTGAAGAAATTCAGGGCCTAGGGCGTGAACACTTAGACTATGATGATCTGCCGCAACTAAGCGTATGCGGCAACGCCCTTAAAGAGGCCTTGCGAATGATGCCGCCACTTGCTGTTATTCCCCGAGGTACGACGGAGCCTGTGCCATACAAAGATTTCATTCTACCGAGCAATTCTCTCGTTCAGATTTGTCCGATATTCACCCACTATCAAGAGGAGATCTGGACGAGCCCAAAAACCTTCGATCCAGAACGTTTTTCGTCACAACGCCAAGAAGATAAGCGACATCGTTACGCATACGTTCCCTTCGGCGGAGGTGCTCACAAATGTCTTGGGCTTCACTTTGCGGAACATCAGGTCAAAATCGTTATGTTCCACTTGCTTAGAAACTACAAAATAGAAATGGAAAACGAAAGCGACCCCGTCTGGCAGAAAGTGCCCATTGTCCATCCTAAATACGGCCTTCCGGTAAAACTTAAAGCCATCTAATGGCTTAGCTGTCTCGCTCACGGACCACTTTGAACAGCTCGGGCATAACACTGGGGAGATTTAAATAGTCGTTGGTAGAGGCACATTGAAGAACGTTCCAGTCAGACCGGGAGTGCCGGTTAGGATCAAACCCACTCATCCCCGTTACTAATCCGTGCAATACTGCTTCGGTACATACACTAAGATCTTGAGATACGTCGAGTTTGCGCATCTGGTAAGACACACCCAAATGATTGCGCATTAACATCCGCAGAAAGTGCGCCCAGACCCATGGGTAGTTATACCGCTTCCCCATCAATGAGTTCATCCACACCAGAAATGTCTCTATTTCAGCTTCCGACCTCCAACAAGGTCGGATCGCCAACGGCTCGCGTGTCGGCGTCAGTAAACGATCGATCGGGCTATAGGTATTTTTAGGCCAAACGACATTCGCAGTGTAACGATCACAAGTCACGACAGAAATATGATCATAAGGCGTTCCCATTAGAAAGCGCCCTAACTTATAGACGAACCCTGGGGTTTTGACCAAAACAAGATCACCGGCTTTAAGTTCGCTAGCGGTAACAAATCGTGTGTTATTACGTTTGGGTAAAGTCATTCTTGATAAAAATCTTATCGACTATAAATCATATGCGACGCAGAAGAAGGCGCTGGTTTTAACGCTGACATATCGCGCAATACCTTAGTAACAGCCGCCCTAAATCAGATCATTTCGTGCTGGCAACTACTCGGCAAATATTCCTTAATCTCTGGCGTGTACTTCGAAAAACCACACGTCCATTTCTTAACACCACCCTTTTCAAGCTCAGCGCGCATCATCACACGCTCACCATCAATTTGCTTCAGCAAAGAGTCAGAGTCGCCGTCTATTTCTAAATACACTTCGAACCAATCCCGACAAGGAATACGGTCCCATGCAGAACTAACATTCAATATATGGGGAATGGGATTATCGACCGTTAGACCCGCCTTCTCGGCAGTCGGGCACTCACCAGTCGATTCATAATATTCAGTCATCGCCAACTTTGCGACTCCCGCATACTCTAGAACATCCGCGAGCTTGGCTTCGACAACGTATCGCTGGTAGGCTGGAATAGCGACCGCAGCGAGGATGCCAACGATGACAACGACAATCATTATTTCAACTAAGGTAAAACCCTTGGCCCGACGAATCATAGCAACTCCTATCATTACATATGTTTAGTAGTTAGCTTAGTCGGTAATACGAAGACGCGCTCAAAAAGCATTGCATTGAGACCAACTTGTTTACGCTAGAGCAAGCACGATCGCAGCGTCAGCATGAATCGCTGTTGTGTCATACAAAGGCACGGGGGTATCTTGTTGTGATATCAGCAAAGCAATTTCGGTACATCCCAAAATAATTGCCTGAGCGCCATTCGCATACAGTTCACTAATGACCCTGAGATAAGAGTCCTTAGAAGGCTTCGTTATTTTGCCTAAACAAAGCTCTTGGTAGATGACCTCATGAACCAAATCTCTATCCTGTTGCCCAGGCACTATCACATCGATACCAAAACGCTCGCGCAATCTCCCTTTATAAAAGGCTTGCTCCATTGTAAAGCGCGTGCCTAACAAGCCAACCCGAGTAATACCGTCCTGTCTAAGCCTTTCTCCGGTCGCATCGGCGATATGTAAAATAGGGATCGAAATGTGTCGCGCTATGTCAGGGGCAACTTTATGCATGGTATTGGTACAGATCATTAAGAAGTCTGCACCGGCAGCCTCAACCGATTGTGCCGCACTAGAAAGAATACGCGCAGTACCTTCCCAATCGTCCCTATGTTGCAAGGACTCTATCTCATCAAAATCAACGCTAAACAAACAAATTTTGGCCGAATGCAGTCCACCTAGCGACTGTCTAACTCCCTCGTTCAAGGCTCGATAATAACTCGCTGTCGACTTCCAACTCATGCCACCCAACATACCGATC
>ENA-OSET01000087-OSET01000087.1-sediment-metagenome-genome-assembly--contig:-NODE-87-length-105327-cov-6.076067_pt1 | contig 105327 bp, 74 predicted proteins | sample MGYA00237882_ERZ534229 | MGnify/ENA primary metagenome ERZ534229 (study PRJEB26408, sample SAMN06266212) | sediment metagenome | isolation source: Hudson Canyon methane seep mesocosm | place... | reverse complement strand
AATAAAGCTCAGAATTTATTCCATATGAATATCCAAACCCAGGGGCTTCCCTTTCGTTTCTGGAATCTATTATCCAGTCAAAGTAATTGTCTTGTGTAGATAGTTTTCTATATCCAAGATTAATATTAGTATTAATTCCAATGGTAAATTTTTTAGTATTATCTAATTCTTGAGCCAGGCCTAAATCTGGAAAGGTGAGAATAAATATTATTATAAATATTTTCATAAGTTTCATTGCATCCAACGGTGCGGCTAAACTAAGTTATCCAATTTAGTTTAGCCATTGTTAGGCAACGTAGGTTTAAATTTGGGGTACAGTATTATACTTTTTTCATCTTCAAAAAATGTATGTTGTTTTTTATTATTTCCTTCAATGTCTATGGAATAGATATTTAAACTTGGGGAAATAGTGTCATGAGAAGAATAAAAAATTCTTTTATTGTTGATTGTCGAGAAAAATGGAAAGTATTCTCCAATATCTTTTGATTGAGTTAAATTTTTAAGATTTGAACCATCCATGTTTATACTATATAAATCCAGATTCATCATAAAAACATATGTTTTACCATCTGGTGATATGGCTGGAAAAATCCCATTCCCAACACTTTCATTAGTCATTTCTGATATTTGGAATTTTTTAGTCAAATTAGATCCATCCGTATTAACTGTATAAACAGATTGATAGTCATATTGCTTACTGCCTTTAAGCGAGTCATCTCTTGAGGTCCAAAAGGATATTATAGTATCAGAATGACTTAAAGGAAAAAAATCCCAATGTTTATGATTGCTTATATTTTTCATGTTAGTACTATCGATAACTGTATATATTTCTGCATTACCATCTAAATTTTTAGTAACACATATTAAACTTCCATCAGTATGCCAGTCTAAAACTCCTTCATGAAGTGCACCCTTTGGGCTAGTTATTATTTTTAAATCTTTACCATTCTCTGCATTTATAGTGTAAGTCGCATGTACACCTTTGATAGTTCCTGTAAAAGCTATTCTGTTGCCATCTGGAGAATAAATTGGCCATGTAATGTTCCCATCTTCAACAGTGATAAGCTTTTTCTTATATTTAAAATCAGTGAGAATATAAATACTCTTATCTGGTTGGTTGAAGTAAGCAATAACACTTTTGTTTAAAGAGTCTGATGAATTTGTCGGTTCAATAGAAGTTTGGATTTCTTGCTCTTTATTGTTTACACAACTAATTAGTGAGATTATTGAAATCCAAATAAGGCTTAGTTGTATTAATCTTTTCAAATCTTTATTTTAATGTTGCCTAACGTAGTGCTAAAACACATATGTGTTTTATCCTACTATGGTGCAATCTAATTAAAAACCTTCAAAAATACTACTACCACTACTTTTTATGTTTTTTAATGTTGTCAAGCTGACTTTTTATTTTAGAAAAATCAGATTTGGGATTCTCCAAACATGGTTACATGATGTATTAATAAAAATAGGGGTTTAATTAAATTTACTAGCAACTACGCATGTTTTTTTGATGCCACTTACATTTCCTTCCAAATCAAACACTTCAAAATATACAATGTAGATTCCTATTCTTGCTTTCTCTCTTTTGTTGTTTAGTCCATCCCATGAAACCGTTCCAGTTGTAGCTAATAATTCATTTTGAACTAAGCTCCTTATTACTCGCCCATTTGCATCAAATATGGTAACGTTCCCCACAAAACCAGGATTAGCCATAGTGTAGTTAATATTCAATACATCATCAATACCATCGTTGTCTGGCGAAAATATTTCGGGTTCAACCGACACCGCATCACTTGTAAGTTGACCTGGATAATACTGCGAGTTTTCAAGTCCGGGGGTCGCCCAACCAACACTTTCAGCAGCACTGTGCCAATTTGTTGACTCGTTTGTTGCTCGGTCAAAATCAATTCTTTCCAAGGAAATGCCATCCGGATTGTTTATTAACCCAAATTGTAAATCTTCATCGTAACTGAAGTAGTCACATACGGTACTATCCAAATCTGGTAGAATTAAAAAGACCGTTCCAGAATCATTACTATAAGTTGGTAGTGACGTTAATTGAACAAATTTGCCTAAAATAGCGTTTAAGTAATTTGATTGTATATCAGAAGAATCTTTTGTTAAAACGATGTAATCACCAGGACTCATTAATTGATGAACTGTAATCGCTTTAAAGTTATCTGTAATTCCATCATCCCAATTTGCCAGCTTCCAATTATATAAATCGATATGCTTTTCAGAGTTATTATATATTTCTACGAAATCATCTCCTCCTGTAAAAGGGTTAAATAAAACTTCGTTAATTATCAGATCTCCAACTGCACCTGTATGGGGCAAAATAATTTGAGTAGTGCCATTTGAAATAAGGTTTCCTGAACAATCTCCCATTCCATTTAAGGTTAGTGTATAAACAATTCCCGTGTCAATAGCAGGCGATAATGTTAAGGATATGCAGTCAGCACTCGAGTTAACAAGAATACCTGTTATAGCAATTCCTCCAGAACATGAAAATTGACTAATTACAATATTTGATGTGTCTAATGTTTCGTCAAAGCAAAGATCTACCATTGTTGCTGAAAGAACATCAGAAGTTATTACAGAAGGAGTTGTTGCATCTGGTGTTCCATCATATACCGAGTTTAGTGTCCCAGGAGTTCCGTAAACAGTTAGGTTTGCTCCAATCCAATTAGACGAATTAAAACAAGGGATTCTTGGATTGATTTGCTCTAGCGAATAACCCCCATCATCTTTTATCGCATCCTGATACCATGAGTCAGAGTAAGATACTTGATCTATAGTGTTTGATGAATTATCTTGAAGTGTTAAATCATCCCCAGAAATATTCAATGCAGGAAATGACGCAACAAACAGAACGTTGGGATAAACAGAAAAATCGAAAGTATAATTGTCATCCGCTATAACAACATATTCACCCGGAAATAAAATGTATGCTCCTAAAGCCTCTGAAGCTGCTGCATCAGAAAATACCCATCCGTTTAAATCAAAAATAGAATCTGAAGCATTATATAATTCTATAAAGTCTGCTGCAGGGAGTCCTAATTGTGGAGTCGGGTCTGCAAATATTTCATTGATTACCACATCGCGATATGAAGGAATTGCAGGAACAAAATACATAAACGTTTGGGTTTCCGTTATCATCGTATTTACCGAAGGATCTTCTATATTTTGAATTGTAAGTGTATCCACTTGTCCATTAGTAAATGGTGTTGGAAATGTGAGGTGTATTAGAGCTGGATTAGTACCATCTTGCAAAGCAGTAGTTGGATTTCCTAAGCCGCTAGAGGCAAAATAATTTGAAGAGGCTTCTGCAGAAGTTTGATCCACAGGTTCGCTAAAAAGGACATCCAGTTGAGTAATTGAAACAATAGCAACAGAATTTACATGAGGAGCAGTTACATCAACAGGAATGTTTCCAACGACAAAGTTGTCGAAGAAGTGGCTATTCACAGGACTAGCAGCACTTGATTGTTCGATAAGCATTCCAAAGAAACTGCTTGAAGTCACCGAAGCATCAGTAACGGTTCCTGCACTTACAAAAGATCCCGTTGCCCCATCGTCGTATTCTAAGTTCCAAAGATTAGAAACGTCTCGAGTAACTCTAATGTTGAAAGGATTACTAGAACTGCTATTGATCAAACCATCAACCCCATCAATAATAATTGTAGGCGCACCACCAACCAAGCTGTAGAGTGAAATTTCATCAGTTGTTCCCCCCAAGCGAATAAAATATCCATTGCTAGTTGTGTTGAGGTCAGTAGCATCACTCATAAGATAAACGTCAACGAAATTTGCTCCAGAAGTGGCAAATTGTAAATCAATAAAAAATTCCCATTGCGCATTAGAAGAAAGGGTGGATGGTGTGCTGAGATAATAAGTTGCGGCACCCGGACTTTGGGAGTTTAGTTCCCCTGAGGTAATTGCAAATAAGCCAGCATCTCCAGCCCATGTAGGTGTGTTCGTGAAGTCTCCGTCAGCGAAGTCATCGGTAAATTGTGCGAACCCTGTTAAAAGTCCAACAAAAAATAAACAAGTTGTAGCTAAAAAGCGATTTGTATGTTTTCTTTTATAATTACCCATCATCTTTACATTGGAAATATACTACTTTTGAAAAAGAAAACGTAATCAAAACCGAAAAGAATGAAAATTGCAATTGTTGGAGCTACTGGAATGGTAGGAAGTGTGATGTTGCAAGTACTTGCAGAAAGAAAACTAGCAATAACGGAACTATTACTAGTTGCATCTTCCAGAAATAAAGGAAAAGAGATGGAGTGGGAGGGAGAAAAGTATGTTGTTAAAGATCTAGAAGAAGCTCTTGAATGCCAACCTGATATTGCAATTTTTTCGGCAGGAGGATCAATTTCTAAGGAATGGGCTCCAAAATTTGCTGCTATTGGAACTACAGTAATTGATAATTCTTCAGCTTGGAGAATGGATGTAGATAAAAAATTGATTGTCCCGGAAATAAATGCTTCAGAGTTAACCAAAGCAGATAAAATTATTGCGAATCCAAACTGCTCTACGATTCAAATGGTTTTGGCATTATTGCCTATTCATCGAAATTATGGAATTGATAGGTTAGTGATTTCTACTTATCAATCTGTATCGGGAACGGGAGTAAAGGCTATGGAACAAATGAACAATGAGCGTGATGGTGTAAAGGCTGAAATGGTATATCCTTATCCAATTGATATGAATTGTTTGCCGCACGGAGGGGACTTTGAAGAGAGTGGTTATACCACTGAAGAAACAAAACTGGTTAATGAAACGCGAAAAATTTTAGGAGATAATGATATTCGAATAACGGCTACGGTTGTTCGAATTCCTGTTTTTGGTGGTCATTCAGAAGCGGTAAATGTAGCGACAAAAAAGGAGTTTGACATAAACGATATTAGAAAGGAATTAGCAGCTACAGAGGGGGTAAAAGTGCAAGACAACCCAGATGTCAATTTATACCCAATGCCGCTTTATGCTAGAGGTAAAGACGCTGTTTTTGTAGGGAGAATTAGAAGAGATGAATCAAATCCAAATACACTAGACATGTGGATTGTTGCAGATAATTTACGTAAAGGAGCAGCTACAAATGCTGTTCAGATTGCTGAGTATTTGATTGATAAGAAGTTGGTTTAGCCATAACTCTTTGCAAAGTTTTTTAAAAAGGATTATTTTCGGTGTAATACCTACCCGATGAAATTCAAATTAGAAAAAAACTTTGTCTACCTAGCGCTAGTTGTGTGTGCGGTTATTTTAGGGCTTTTATTTTACAACCTTTCCAATACTGTGGATTCGATTGCAAAAACTCTTTTGGAAGAAAAGGTAAGTAAAACTAAAAGACAACTGAACAATTTTTTCTCCCCTGTAGTTGATAATCTTGAAGTGGCTTGTGAGAGAGGATTAAACGAGATGTACGATAGTATTTCCCTTAAAAACTTCAATCTAGGGTTTATTCCTTTAATTAAACAATCTGCGCAAATATCGTCGCTGTTATATGCTAGCTCTAGTGGCAATGAATTCCTTTTGTTAGAAATGGATAGCACGTGGATCAATAGGGTTACTCATGATGGCAGTGAATTTTCAAATTCTGAACAATATGAATGGTCTTATCAAAATAACGAATTACAATTAGTGAAAACCTGGCAAAAGGAAGTAAGATATGACCCTCGTTCACGTCCTTGGTATATTGGAGCATCTGAGAACTACCCAGTTTTGAATTGGACTGACCCTTATACTTTTTTTACCACAAAGGACCCTGGAATAACCATTTCTAAAATGTGGCTAAATGGAAATGGGGATAGTTCAGTTTTAGCTTTTGATTTATTACTAACTGATATATCTCAATTCACAATTAATACAGAGGTAACGGAAAATGGAGGGGCATTTATTTTTATGAATGATAATCGAATTTTAGGGTTACCAAAAGAGGAGCGTTACGATAATCTTGATTCTATTAAATCAGATATTTTAAAACCACTTGAAGATTTAAACAATACACTAGTCAAGAATTTTGTAAAGAACTGGAACTTGCAAGAGGACAAAGAAATTAGTTTTTCATTTTCGCATAACGGCGAACCTTACTGGGGAAACATTGATTTGTATAAGCTTGGAGGAAACACTTTTCACATTGCTGTATTTGCTCCTGAAAAAGATTTTATGTCTGAGGTTAAATACACCAAATGGGTTATAATTTTCGGATTTGTTTTGATATTTGTTTTTGCATTAATTCTAATTTTTGCATATAAGCGAAAGGAAAAAGATAATGTGGTTTTAAAGAATCAAAAGGAGTTAATTCAAAATCAAAAACAAGAGGTAGTAGAAAAGAATAAAGAAATTACAGATTCCATTAATTATGCAAAGCGGATTCAGGTAGCTATTCTTCCTCCAGAAAAATTGATAAAACAATTTTTGCCTGACAGTTTTATTTTATACAAGCCAAAAGACATTGTTGCAGGAGATTTCTATTGGATGGAAAAAGTTGAAGAGTTGATTGTGTTTGCTGTCGCAGATTGCACGGGGCATGGGGTTCCTGGAGCAATGGTAAGTGTTGTTTGTCACAATGCATTAAATAGGTCGGTGCGAGAGTTTTCTTTGATAGAACCAGGAGAAATCTTGGATAAAACAAGAGAGCTAGTAATTAAGCAATTTGAGAAAAGCGAGGAAGAAGTGAAGGATGGAATGGACATAGCTCTGTGTGTGTTAAACACTAAAACCAGGGAATTAAAGTATGCTGGGGCAAACAATCCGCTTTGGATTGTTAAGCCTGAAATGGAAGAATTATTTGAAATAAAAGGAGATAAACAACCTATTGGAAAATATGCTGAAATAAAGGAATTTTCAACGCATAAGCTTTATGTAAATAAAGGAGATTTGATTTTTCTTTTTACCGATGGATTTGCTGATCAGTTTGGAGGGCCTAAAGGAAAGAAATTCAAATACAAGACTTTTAAAAACCTGCTACTTAAGAATAAAGATTTGAGTGTGGATGAACAGCTTTCTATTTATGATGAATCTTTTGAAGACTGGAAAGGAGATTTAGAGCAGTTAGATGATGTTTGTGTGATCGGGGTTAGAGTTTAATATGTTCTCCCTTTGTAATATACTTTATTGGTATTTGCTCCTACATCATAATTTAATGTGTTTCCAATAAGTTCGAAGGATGAAACTCTTTCAACACTTACTTTCGTCTTTTCTCCTGCATTAAAGAGCCATAATTTTCCTTGCTGATCAGTAAAAGCTACTGAGTCTCTATCAATTTGGTAGTTATTTGGTAAAAAATTGGCTAACTCATAGCTTTGTCCTTCATAAAATGCGTAAAGCCGCCCAAGCATTTCATAGACCAGCATGTTATCTGTTACAACGTATGTGTCAGGAGCAAAAGAGCTTACTTCCATTTTATTTCCTTTATAATATTGAAAGAATTCCCCCTCCATTGTGACGTAAGCTACCATGTTGTCTCCACATTTAAATGATAACGGAGGGTATTCCTCTAGCTCTTTTTCATCTCCGTAAAAAACCACATGGAAGGACTCAATAACAGGGTTAATGTATGCAATAGTATTTAACCCAACTTCAAAATTTATAGGGTCGTCAGTGTACATTAACTGAATTATTTCTCCATGGTAAAAAGCCAGAAAATAGTTTTGCGGATTTATATAAGCTACTAAATTTTCTCCAACTTTAAAACTTTCAATACCATTGAGTAAGTCCGTTTCTAGTTGAAGAATTTTTTGATTATAATATATTTCGAACGAATTATTTTGAATGTCATGATAAGCGACAATGCTATCGCCTATACCATGTAAGCCTATTTGAGAGCAAAGTAATCTAGCGTTTCCATTTTCATATACATTCAAAAAACCATTATCTCCAAATGCTAATATATTATCGGTAATTGTATAATTTTTGACCCAATCAATTATTTTTTTTTGTTCCCCATTTTGATATACCCATAATTCATTTTGGGGATTTATATAGGCAATTAGGTTATTTCCAACTTTATAGTCTAGTACCTGCCGATGGTCTAGCTGTGTTTTAACTCCGTCATGAAAAACGTTGAATGCGTTTTTATAATCTATATAAGCTGCAAGGTTTTGACTTTTTACATTTTGAAAGAATGTGAGAAAGCAGATTACGAGTAAGTAGATTAGGGTTGTTTTTTGTTTCATGAATTGATTTCAGTCCTGTTATTAATGTAAAATTACCACAAATATTGTTCCCTGTCCAAATTGCTGCTTTGCTGCGGGGTTTTTCAGCTTATATTACTGAACAGAAGGGTGCCGTGATGTAAGTAATATATTGATAACAATTCAGAGTTAATTTTGAAGATCCAACTTTCCTTTTTTTGTTAGAAAGGGTTGAAACGGGAGGAATAGTAAATCGAGGTGATGATTAATTATTTCTTTATTACTCTTTGTTGAATGATATATAGCAGATTCTGGAATCCAATAAACGGCAATTAAATTAATAATGTCTGCCAATTGATCCGTAAGATTAATAATATCGTCTGATATTAAATAATCATTCTTACTTAATATCGTTAGCATTTTCTTCAATAGAACTTTTCTACCCTTTGCGTTGGAAATAAAATATTCGTTTAGATCAGGGTCATTTAAAACTATTTGGCTGTAATTCAGATAAATAAATTTGTATTTGATGTTGATTTCAAATGTGAGTTTAAAAATTTCTTTTAATTCAGCAGGAGAAAAATTGTCATCTACTTTTAAAATGAAATGATCAATTTCATTGATCATTTTTTTTGCAAGTGTATTAATCAATATTTGCTTGGTAGGGTAGTGATAAGTAAAGTTTCCTTGGCTAATACCTACTTTTTTTGCAATGTCATAGGTGGATACATGCTCGAATCCTTTCGAGTTAAAAATGGTTAAAGCTTCTTGTAATATCAATTCTTTTTTGCTCATCAATTTCAAATGTAAGCAAATTAATTTGGTCATTGACCTAAAAAGGTTTAATTTAGAATAATGTTAGGTCAATAACCTAGGTGTTGTGAAATAAATATTTTATCTAAAAAACTATGAAATTACTAATAACGATAATTGGACTAATAATTATATTATTTCCTGTTAATGCTTGCTGTCAATCAGGGAGTATATGGTATTTCGGAGGAGGAGATGCTACTGGAAACCCAACAAATGATGCTGCTGGGTTAGATTTTACAACAAGTCCACCATCAGCTCTTCCTGGTAATGAAGGACAATTAATTAGTTTTGAAGGTAATGCAACTCTTTCCGATAATTATGGGAATTTATTTTTTTATACTGATGGGAGTTCAGTTTTTGATAAAACACATACAGTGATGCCTAATGGAACGGGTTTGTTCGGTAATCCTTCTAGTACTCAAAGTTCAATTGTTGCCCCTGTTCCTGGAAGTTTCGTAGAGTTTTATGTGTTTACTAATCAGAGTTTAAATGTAGGGGGGTCGCCGAGCTTTCATGGACTTTCCTATTCAAAAATTGATATGACACTGGCTGGTAATGGAACAAATTCTTGTCCTCTAGGTGACGTCGTTACTGGGGTTAAAAATATTCCTTTAGCTGATTCTACTTCTGAAAAAACAACCATTGTGCCGCATTCTAATGGAATTGATTATTGGGTTGTGTTTCAAGGAAGCCCTTGGAATCAGATTACTTCATTGTTAGTTACAAGTGCAGGAGTAAATGTTTTACCTGCTACACCTGTTATTAGTGCATCTCCATATTGGGGTGGAATTTTAGGGGAAATGAAGTCGTCTCCTAATGGTAATTATTTAGCGTTAGGACAAATAGTACTAAGAAATCCAGCTCTTCCCCTGCCCGGAGCTTATGTTATGGAGTCGGAGTTGCAGCTTCTCGGCTTTGATCCTGGTACAGGAGCTTTGATACCTACTAATTGTTTTAAGTTAGACTCTATAACTGCAGGAACTTTTGGGTTTTATGGAGTAGAGTTTTCTTCTTCTGGAGATTATCTGTATGCAAACAATGACCCTTTAGCAGAGCTTTACCAATTTGATATGAATGCGGCAAATATTTCTACTTCAAAAATTAATATTGGAATTGGAGTTCAAGGCTCTCTTCAATTAGCCCCAAATGGCAAGATATATCAAGCAAGAGCTAATAATAATAGTTTAGATGTAATAAATGATCCAAATTTAGCTGGATTAGGATGTGGTTTTGTAGCTTTAGGTCAGACTATTGGAACAGGAGTGTGTAAAACTGGATTACCCAATTCGCCAGTTAGTAGTATTTTATCATCTGTATTTAGTAATTATATAGTAAATGATACAACCATTTGTAATGGAGACTCAGTTTCCATTGGGAGTTTAATAAAACCCAATCATACTTACGCTTGGAGTCCTGTTTTAGGGTTAAATGACCCTACGATAGCAAACCCACTTGCTGCACCATCAGTAACAACGACCTATTATTTACTGGCAGAATATCGATGTGATACTATTTTAGATTCAATAACCATTACAGTTAATTCTGTTATTCCTGTACCAGTTATAGATACGATAGGGTCTATCTGCACAAATGTAAATGCAATTTTAACAACAACAGCTCAAAGTGGAGGAACAATAAATTGGTATAGCGATGCTGGGCTAATCATTAATGTAGGAGTGGGACCTGTGTTAAACTTAGGAAATGTAACTACTCCAGGAGAACATATATATTACGCAACAGAAACTGTTGGCGGGTGTGAAAGTGCGGGTGTTTCTTATATTTTTTGGACATCAGAATGTACTCCATATCCTTGTGCTACAAACCTCTTAACCAATGGCGATTTTGAGAATTATATAAGTTGCCCTGATGATGGATTCTCTATTTATCAAGATTCTGCCGTTACTGTTACCAATTGGCAAAATGGAATAATAGATATTGTTTCTGGATCAAATTTAACTCCAGATTATTTTAACACAAATTGTAGTTATTCAAATACAGCTAATTATACGGCTCCTTATCCATCTCCAAATGGATCGGCTTATGCTGGCTTTATATCTACAGCACCTTTTGGAAGTCCTAATAAAGAAATGTTAGGAATGATGTATGATTTAAAAGAATGTCAAGAGTATTCTCTTCAATTAAAAATTGTTCAAGGGGAAACATTGCTTTTGCCGGGGGCATTAACAACAGATATTGTTATTTATGGAGGGGTTTCAGGAGGCTTACCATTATTATCTCCAACAATATGTCCTTTAGCCCAAGGGTTTGAAATAATGGGAACTATTCCTGCGGGAAGTATAGATTCATTATGGAGAACTTTTGATCTTACGTTTTCTCCATCAGGAAATTATGATTGTTTTATCATAGGTGCAGACTGTACGAATCCTTCAACAGGGTTTGACGCTATTTTGGTTGATGATGTTTTTTTATGTGTTGACCCATGTGTAAATATGGCCACGAATATACTTCCTATAAATTTAGCTAGTGATACATGCTCGAGTAATACAGGATCTGGATCTGTAGATTTCACTACAAATTGTTATACAGGATTTGATTTTGTTTGGCTAGATGGAGCTTTAAATACCGTGTCAACAGATTCTATGGCAATAGGATTAGCTGCAGGAACCTATACCGTACAAGTTACAGATAGTAATAACTGTATGATAGATGCCACAGTAGTTATCCCTAATATTTCTTCTTTTGTAGTAACATTAACTACCAATTCACCTATTTGTGAAAATCAATTACTATCATTAAGTGCCTTCCCTTCGGGTTTAAGTGCCGGTAGTTATAGTTGGGTTGGACCTAACGGTCCTTTTGGTGGAGCTGGTTTAAGTACTGTTGATATTATCCCGATCGGAAATCCCATTGCTGGTGGATGGTATTATGTTACGGTTGATGATGGAACTTGTACAGGTGTAGACTCTGCCTTTGTTATCTCTAATTCAACGTACAATATTTTTGATACCATAGCTATCTGTTCAGGAACTAATTATACCTATGCAGATGGTACTATTTCAAACAATATTATTGTTGATGAATCGCACATTTCGTCATTAACAACTGTCGAAAGTTGCGATTCTATAGTTAGAGAATTTTTAGTTGTGGGCACGAATGCTGCTCCAGTAATTGTAACTCCAAATTCTTGGTATTGTGTCGGGGATAATATAGCTGATTTAATAACTATTACTGGAGATATCTGGTATAGTGATGTTTCATTAGCTACCCAAGTTGGAACAGGAGCTTCTTTTACACCCCCATCTACAGTGGGGGTAACGAATTATTATGTAGTAGATACTACAGGAGGATGCTTTTCTCTTCCAGATTCGATTGCAATAGAATTTGTAAATTGTATTACCTGTGTTGGGAACCTAGTTCCTAATCCAGGTTTTGAAACAAATACTGGTTTACCATCAGCTTTGGGGCAATACAATTTAGTTGATAATTGGAGTAACTCTGGAGGGCCAACAGCGTTTTCAGCTGATTATTTTCATACAAATGGAATAGGAGTTGCGCAACTGCCTACTACAAGTCTTCTAACATCAATGCCTAACTCGGGTAACGCAACTATGGGGGCCATCATTTACAGTTTCGCTAGTAATTATAGAGAGTATATAAATGTTCAACTTACATCACCATTAATAGTTGGTACCACTTATGATGTTTCGTTTTATGTGACAGCAGGACAGTTTAATGGAAATGCAGGGGGTACTGGAGCAAACAACATAGGGGCACATTTTTCTGTAGGAGCAATTACTCAACCAGCAGGAAGTGCACCATTCAACATAGCTCCAGTTTTTAATTATAATACCGTTTTTTATGACTCTAATTGGGTGCAAATGTCTTTTCAGTATACAGCTACAACTCCTGTAGATTACCTAACTGTAGGGAATTTTTATGATGATGCAGGAACAACAACTATAATATATGACCCCCTATCTTCAGGGTTTAATCAAGCAATCATTATGTATGATGATTTTTGTGTTACGGCCGTTAGTGTGCCTATTTCGGGATACACAGTAAGTGATACTGCATTTTGTGAAGGAACTTGTATAACGATAACTGATGCAAGTACTTTAGGAAATACATGGGAGTGGACATTTAACGGAGGAACACCTGCAACATCAATTATACAAAACCCAGGAACAGTATGTTTTAATGCTGCAGGAATTTATACAATAGAGCAAATTGTTACCAATAGTTTTGGATCTGATACAACAACTTCAACGGTTGAAGTGTTTCCTTCACCTATTATTGATACAGGAGCAGGGGTAACTCTAGAGTTAGGAGGAAGCACTACACTAAATGCAACAGGAGGAGGGGCTAATGCTGTTTACACCTGGGACCCCGCCGATTGGCTAACATGTATAGAGTGTTCTACAACAATAGCTACCCCAGAAGAAACGATTACTTATACAGTAAGTGTCGTTGATTCTAGTGGTTGTGTAGCAACAAACGATGTTACCATAATTGTAAATTATGATAATGTGGTTTGGACACCTAATATTTTCTCAGCAAATGGAGATGGATTGAATGATGTTTTTTATGTTCGTGGCCCAATTCAGCCAGAAAACTTCACTTTGATAATTTATAGTAGATGGGGAGAGAAAATATTTGAAACTACAGACCCCACTTTGGGGTGGGACGGGACGTTTAAAGGGAAACCTTTAAACACAGCAGTTTTTGCATATATAGCAACCGGTTCAACTTCAGGAGGTTCTGACTTTGAATTAAAAGGAAATATTACTTTAATTGTAAAATAACAACTATGAAAAGAATAGTCATCTTCATTTGTTTAAGTATGAATATTGGAATCACAGGTATTGCACAAGACATTCATTTTTCTCAATTTAATTTTAACCCACTTACGATTAACCCTGGATTAACAGGAGTCTTTTATGGAGACCAACGTGCATCCATTAATTATAAGGATCAATGGCAAACATTTGGAGCAGGTTTTCGAACCACTGCTTTTTCCTTTGATTCTGGAATAATGAAAAAGAAATGGAGTAAAGCGTATATAGGAGCTGGTATTAATGTATTTAAAGATGTAGCAGGAGATGCTCAATTGGGATCAACGAAAGTCCTCGTTTCTTTTTCGAGTATTATAAAAATTACCAAAGATCAAAAGGTGTCGGCCGGTATTCAGCTAGGGAAGACACAAAAGAGCATTAACCCAGATAATTTAATGTGGGATGATCAATACGTTGGGGGGGCATATAGTTCTAGTAATTTAACCATGGATGGTTTGAACATGGAGCCTTTTAATTATAATGAAGTTTCTGCAGGAGTAAGTTGGGATTACAGAGCGAGTGCAGCTACAATGACTTCTTATGACGCAACCCAAATACAAGTTGGAGTCGCTTTGCATCATATTAATAAGCCGGAATTGAGTTTTGTGTCTACCAACGAAAGACTTTACCGAAAAGTGGTTATACATGGAAATTCACATTTTGGGATTACCAATACACATATCGCTATAAAGCCCAGTTTTATGATTGCGCTTCAAGGGCCCTCAAAGGAAATTGTAATAGGAACATTGTTTCGATTAAGAACAAAAGAAGCATCCCATTTTACTGGATATTTTTCTGAGTCCGGAGTTGCGGTTGGCGCACATTATCGTGTTGGGGATGCCATAATTCCATCAATGTGGCTGGAAGTTGGTAATTTTGCCTTAGGGGTTAGTTATGATGTAAATATATCGAACTTAAGAACGGCAAGTAACGCACGAGGGGGAATGGAAATTTCTTTACGATTTATAAACCCAAATCCATTTAAATATGGAGGAGGACGAGGTAATGCAAGTTTTTAAAAATCTAATGCGATATTTAAAGCTAAAATTGTTTGAGAATAATATGGATTAAGAAGACCCAGGAAACTACTCAGCAATTTCATTCTTATTAGCTAATTGCCCACAAGCAGCATCGATATCTTTTCCACGGCTTCTTCTTACGTTTACAATAAGGTTTTTTCGCTCTAAGAATTCTGCAAAAGCATCTACTTTTTCCGGGTCAGCTTGCTGAAACTCTCCGCCATCAATTGAGTTATATTCAATAATGTTGATTTTACACGGAGTTATCTTACAAAATTCAGCTAGCTCTCGAGCATCGTTAATCGTGTCGTTGAAGCCTTTAAAAATGATGTACTCATAGGTAATTCGAGTACCTGTTTTTTCATGAAAATATATTAACGCCTCCGCCAAAACATCTAATGTGTTTGACTCATTGATAGGCATGATCTTATTGCGCTTTACGTCATTTGCGGCGTGTAAAGAGAGTGCTAAGTTGAACCTTACTTCATCATCTCCTAATTGCTTAATCATTTTTGCAATTCCTGCGGTAGAAACAGTAATTCTTTTTGGAGACATTGCTAGGCCATCTTCGCTCGTAATTTTATCGATGGATGCAAGTACATTTTTATAATTTAGTAGGGGTTCGCCCATTCCCATGTATACGATATTGGAAAGAGGAGTATTGTAATTTTCTATGGATTGTTTGTTTATTAATACAACTTGATCAAAAATTTCGTCAGGATTAAGGTTTCTCACTCTTTTTAACTTTCCTGTGGCACAAAAAGCGCAATCTAAACTACATCCAACTTGTATAGAAATACAAGCAGTCATTCTTTTTTTCGCTGGAATTAAAACTCCTTCTACCACAGCACCATCTGCAAGCTTAAAAGCGTTTTTTATGGTCTTGTCTTCGCTTTTTTGAGCTTCCGCAATTTGTAAGAATCGAATTTCAAATTTCTCGGTTAATTTTTTCCTTGTAGCAAGAGAAAGATTCGTCATTTCTTCGAAATTGATAGCGCCTTTTTTCCAAAGCCATTCATAAACTTGTTTTGCACGAAAAGCTTTCTCCCCTATTTCGGTAAAGTAGCTAGTTAGTTCTTCTAGCGAAAGTTGTCTGATGTCTATTTTCTTTTCCACGAAGCAAAGATATTGGAATAAATGGAGGTAATAAGATAAAAAAAAACCTCGCCTTAGGCGAGGTTTTTAATATAGTTTAAGTCAATTAGATTATTAACATAGCATCGCCATAAGAATAGAAATTATATTTTTCCTTTACGGCTTGTTTATACGCTTCCATCATTAAATCGTAACCAGCAAACGCACTAACCATCATCAATAAAGTAGATTTTGGTGTGTGAAAGTTTGTAATCATTGCATCAGCAAGGTTAAATTCGTAAGGAGGGAAGATAAATTTATTCGTCCATCCTTCGTATGGTTTAAGATGTTTGTCAACTGATACTGAAGTTTCTATGGCTCTCATTGCAGTAGTTCCAACAGAAACGATACGTTTTTTTGTATCCTTCGCTTTATTGATTAAATCAGTAGCATCCTGATCGATAATTAATTGCTCAGAATCCATTTTATGTTTGGTAAGATCTTCAACCTCCACAGGTCTAAATGTTCCTAAACCAACATGTAAGGTTAATCTTGCAAATTCAATACCTTTAATTTCCAAACGCTTCATTAATTGCTTGCTAAAGTGCAAACCTGCAGTTGGTGCAGCAACTGCCCCTTCTTCAGTGGCAAAAATTGTTTGATAACGCTCAGCATCAGATTTCTCGGCTTCTCTTTTAATATATTTTGGAAGCGGGGTGTTTCCTAGTTTGGTAATCGTAGCTTTAAATTCTTCATAAGGACCATCAAAAAGAAAACGAAGTGTTCTTCCTCTAGAAGTTGTGTTGTCAATTACCTCTGCAACTAATTCATCATCTTCTCCAAAATATAACTTATTTCCTATTCTAATTTTTCTTGCAGGATCAACTAGAACATCCCACAATAAACTTTCTTTATTGAGTTCTCTTAATAAGAAAACCTCTATTTTAGCACCGGTTTTTTCTTTGTTTCCGTACATTCTTGCAGGGAAAACTTTCGTGTTGTTTAAGACAAAAACATCTCCATCGTCAAAATAATCAAGGATATCCTTAAACATTTTGTGTTCTATTTCACCAGTGTCTTTGTGTACAACCATCAATCGAGACTCATCTCTTTCTTCTGACGGATACTCTGCCACTAGCTTTTCTGGTAACTCAAATTCGAATTGTGATAACTTCATATTTAATTTTTAATGATACGCTTTAGGGCCGCCAAAAGTAACAAATAAAATGAGAAAAGTAAAATGCTTTTTTCAGTTGACTTAAATCTAGGTTAAATCATTTCTTCCGATACTGCTGTATTATTGATTATTTCCACCCATTCTTCAACGCTTTTTGCATCGTCAGTTGTAAAACGACCAGCCCTAGTTCTTCTTAATTCTATAAGATGGCCTCCGGAGTTTAATGCTTTTCCAATATCGTTTGCCAAAGAACGGATATACGTTCCTTTGCCGCAATTCACTTTAAAAGTAATTTGATTGTTATCCACAAGCTTTAATTCTAAGTCGATAATGGTAATTTCATTTTCTTTCAATTCGACTGAAATACCTTTCCGAGCTAGGTTATACGCTCTTTTTCCATCTACTTTTTTTGCAGAGTAAATAGGAGGTACTTGTTTAATTTTTCCCGAAAATTTCGGAATAACCTGATTAACTAATTTTTGGTCAATATGTTTCGTTGGAAAAGTGTTGTCAATTTCTGTTTCCAAATCATAGCTGGGGGTTGTTGCTCCCAATTGAATAACTCCGGTATACTCTTTACTATCTAAAACAAAAGCATTGATTTCTTTTGTCATTTTACCAGTGCAAATAACTAATAGGCCTGTTGCTAATGGGTCTAAGGTTCCTGCATGCCCTACTTTGAAGCGTTTAATTTTGTATTTTGTTTTAAGCGGGTATCGAAGTTTGTTAACTACATCAAACGAAGTCCAATGCAAAGGCTTGTCAACTATAACAACTTCTCCTTTTCTAAAGTTATATTTTTTTGAACCGCTCATTTTAGAGAAAAGACCAAATGATTGCTGCAGTTCCAACAACAAAACAATAAAATGAAAAATAGACTAGTTTACTTTTCTTTACTAAAGAGATCATCCAGGTGCAGGCAACTAAGCCGGTGATAAATGCAGCGAGAAAACCAATTGCTAATGGCACAACTTCCATGTTAAGAGTTGAAAAATCACCGCTTACTAGGTCTTTTGCAATTTTTCCAAAAATTAGAGGAACAACCATCAAGAAAGAAAATCGAGCTGCTTTTTCTCGATCTATTCCAAGTAAAACGGAGGTGCCAATTGTTGCTCCAGACCTTGAGATACCTGGAAGAATTGCTATTGCTTGTGATATTCCGATTATAATCGAATGGAAAAAACTAACTTCTTTCGTTGTGTTTTTTGTTTTATCAGCAAGGAACAATAAGCCACCAGTAATAAGCAACATTGAGCCAACCAATAGAATCGCGCCATTAAAAAAAGATTCTATTATATCGTCAAAAAACACACCTACTAATGCCGCAGGAATCATTGAGATAATAATTTTTACAGAGAATTTTGATTCATCGTTCCAATGAAACTGGAAAAGCCCTTTGATGATTTGCATTAAATCTTTTCTGAAAATAACCACAGTACTTAAAGCAGTTGCAAAGTGCAAAACAACTGTCATCATCATACTCGATTCGCCAGTATACTGACTAGGAAGAATTAATTTCGCTAACTCTAAATGACCACTGCTACTAACGGGTAAAAATTCTGTAAGCCCTTGAATTATTCCAAGAACGAAGGCTTCTATCCAGTCCATTATTGTTTTTTGCCCTTATCATCAAGGATTTCCTCGCTTCCCATACCTTCTGCCAAGTTATCAGCATTTTGGATGCTTGCTTCTTTTTTTGGACGTTTTAATATCCCAAATAGCACTACGCCATACCCAAGCATAACCAAAAATGGCGCTAGGGTAATTCTTCTAAAACTAAATAATTCTTCCTCATTAAACTGAGTAGGGTCTTCTGTTCCTCCGCCAGACATAAGTATAAAGCCCACAATAACAACTATGCAACCAACAATTATATATTTGAAATTTTCCCTGGAAAGGGCCATTACTGAATTTTCCATTTAATATAGTTTTTCTGTTTTGATCCAGATATATTTACTTAGAGCGAAGTAAGTGGATATCCAGCTTACAAAAATACCCAAAAGGATAATTCCACCAAAAAGTTGTGCAAATATCTGAAATTCTTTTTGGAGCTGAACCTCGCTTGTAGTAATCCTTTCTATTTGTCCGGGACTGATTTGTCCAAAGAAATATCCAAAAACAACTAAAAGCCCAACGGCAATAATGCCAGAAAGTAAACCTTGACCTAGTGCATTAATCAAGAACGGACGCCTTATAAAGCTTGGTTTTGCACCAACTAATTGCATGGTTTTTATTGTAAATCGTTTTGAATAAACGGAAAGGCGAATTGTATTATTAATTAATGCCATTGCAATAAATAGTAGAATTCCTCCAATGGTTAATATAATAAAGCGAAGCCATGAAAAAGTATTGGTTAATTCTATGAACTGAGTGCTATCATATGAAACGTCTTCAATTACATGTTCATTTCCACTAAGCACTTTATTCTGAAAACTAATAGCACTATCCGCATTAACATAATTCGAAGCCAGATTAACGGCTATGGAAGGTCTTAATGGGTTAGCGCCGTCTAAAATATCAAAAGAATCATGCCCTAATCTTTCCATCATCAAAGCTTTTGCAGAGTCTTTAGAGACATATTGCGCGGTATGAACGTGAGGCATTGCCGCAAGTTCTTTTTCCATTTTCAAAATATCAACTTCGCGTGCTTCTTCTCTAAAAAGAATGTCTACCACTAACTGCTCCTTCATTGTATCGGCACTTGTAGTAAGTGTTGTAAGGATATATGCAAAAACCCCAAGAAGAAAAAGTAGCAGAGATATTCCGACGACTGTCGATAAACCTGTTCTTCCTAGTTTGCTCTTTGATTTTGCCATATGACGAAAGTAGGTTAATTTTTTAGTGAGTTCTCCTAGGGAGTGCTAAATAATGTTAACGGTGGAATGTGAAAATAAAATAGATGTTGAAACAAATAAAATTACAAATCCTTAGGATATGTAAAAAATGCATGTAGTTTTGGTAAAAAATTAGTTGAAATGAAAAAAATAATATTATCAATGTTGACATTGTCAACTATGGCTTTTTCTTCTTGTGGAGAAAAAAATGCAGAAACAGAAGTTACAGAAACAGAAAATATTGAACGTACAAAAGTAAGTGGGACATATACTGTAGCGGATGCTTCAGTTGTAACATGGAATGCTCGTCATTATAAAGACACTGCACATGCACATACAGGAACTGTTACAATTAATAGTGGGTCTATCGTTGTCGAGGAAGAAGTAATTGTCGGTGGGGAGTTTGAGTTTGATATGTCTTCTATTCTAGAAGGTGGAGAGCCAAATGATTATACTATAATGCTACAAGGTCATTTAATGGATACGTCATTTTTCTTTGTTGCAGATTTCGTAACATCTTCGTTCACATTAAATTCTGTTGAGGGAGATGTAGCAACAGGGTCTTTAGAGGTTTTAGGAGTAAGTAAAGATATCTCATTTCCTGCAACTACATCTGTAACTGAAGAAACTGTAACAGTTTCTTCAGAGTTTGATTTGGATATGTTGCAATTTGGATTACCTAGTTTAGTTGAAGGCGATGCCCTACCTGAAGAAGAAAAAATGGAAACGCCAAACCCAATAATTACTTTTCAGTTAGATATTTCGGCGAGTAAAGCTGCTCATTAGTCCGAAAGGTTTGATTTGGTTTAAAGGGGTACGAGATATCGCACCCCTTTTTTTATGTCTTATCACTTTCTTCTTTTAATATCTCTCCAATGTATTTGTTATACAGAAAAGAAACAATTAGTAAAACGGCACCCAAACTAATCATCACAATTGTTTTAGATATCGTACTTTGATGTGCAATGTCGTAAAAGAATAATTTAACGATTGTTAATCCGAAAATTATAAAGGCCATTATTCTTAGGTGTTTAACTCTTTTCCAAATACCATAAATGATAAGTCCAAAACCATATGTGCTCCAAAGCAAGCTTAGTCCAAGTTTATAAATTGATTGTGTATTCATCAAGTGCATCCAGTTAAATAATTCGCTTGTTAGAACACACAAGAAAATAATATGCGTTGCGATATTTATTCCAATCGATGCATTAAGCTGGACAAATGGCTGCTTTATATATTGACTTGTGGAAAACAGTAATCCACCAAAAATTGCAATAGAAGAGTACCTTAAAAGATATTGTGTTCCAAAATCGCCGAATCCTTTTGAAAGGCTCAAGTTATAAAGTCCAAAAGTTAAAAATAAGAATATAGCGAACGCATTAATAATTAAATTAACTCCTGCGAAAGTCTGATTTTTATAAATCTTTATGTTCACCCAAGTGATAACGATTAGATATAATAAAGTGTAGTTTGTTAACCAGATTACCCTAAATGTTGCAAGAGCTTGAGCTTTGGGATTTTTCCAAAGCCATTGAGGAAGTTCATTGTTTATTCCCAACTGGGCGCTCCAATATCCATTAATCTCCATGAAAAACGCAAAATATAGCATTGTAAATAGAGCCCACGTTAGAACTCCACTATAATCGTTAAAAGCAGCTTCTTTCGTTTTCCTAGATATAATTAGCATAACACCTAATATTGTTATAAACAGTGCTGATATCAAAAAGTCAACATTTAAAAACAATTTGAACTCATTAAGATTACCATAGTATTCTCCCCATCCGTAAAGAAGAGAACAAATTGCAACTCCTAATAACGGATAGGAGAAGATTTCATAGAATCGAACTTTTTGCGTTCTTCCAATCCAAAAAAGAACTGCAGATTCAGCAAGCCAAAACAAAGCCAACCAGCTACCATCAAATTCTACGGGTATTGCAATGGTAACAAATGCTAGCGCAAGTCCAAACGTGAGATAATGCATGTTTTTATCATATTCTTTAAACCTTTTGATAGTTAGGTTCACGATAATATGCACCACTCCATTTAAAAGCGTAAATAAGCCCAAGTAGTTTTCTGTAGAAATGCTATTAGATAGAATTGCTAATCCAAAACTGTAAGCGAAAACAGCGTTTAATATGATTAGGGAGATATCTCCACCATCAAAAACTTTTGAGTGTAATAGTTTGTAGGCAAGAATGGTTGCATAGAAAATGACAAAGAAAATAGAGACAAAGGCTATTGCTGTATTTAGGTCCACAGAGTGGTTATATGTTGAAAGAAACCACTTTGCAAAGATTAACCAGGTTAGAAAAAAGGCTGAATAGAGAAGTGATTGCCAATACTTTTTAATGGCTATAGCAAGTATTCCAACATTTACTATAGCCATAAAGGAGAACAATGCTACAACGTTTTCATTGTTTCCTCGCACAAGAAATGGAACAGCATATGCCCCAACAAACCCTATGTGGGCAATGATTTGATTGTCGTATCGTAATGCTGAAAGTACTGTAAAAACAGTGAAAATTAGCATCATTCCGAATGCGACTTCTCGCGCTATAAGGTCGTATTGAGCGAAAGCAAAATAAGTGGTAAAATAATAGATAGCCATTGCCCCACTTAATAACACGGCAGAAAAGTTTTCATATTTACTTTTTAGTCTCAACGCCATTAGTAGCAGTGCGGTTCCTAGAACGTAAACTGCAATTATCCAAACTGTTGGGCTTATTAGGTTATTTTCAATGGCATATTTTGCCCCATACCCAATTCCAAGCATCATAAGTAAAATACCCACTATACTGATTACCTTTGTTCCAATAAAGCTTTCTGTATCTTCAGTTTCTATTTTTCTTGGAGCTTCTTTTTCCTTTTGGGAAGCTTGCAGTTTCTCGACTTTAGCAGGTTCAGCAGGGGCGTCTTTTTTTTCCTTTTGGGGTGCAGTCGGGCTATTTTTAAAACCATCTAATTCTTGTTTTATAGCTTTCAATTCAACAACAAGTTCTTTGAATTTTATCGTGGCATCTTCATGTTCTGGTAGTAAAGTATCAAAAGTTGCAAGTGCTTCTCTTATTAGATACAGCTCTTTGGCTATCTCTTTTAAGTGCTTGTGGATATTTGTAAAGCGAGGAGAAGATAGGTTTATTACTAACTCTTCTGGCGAGAGTTCATTTCTCGTTTTCTCAACTTCATTTCTTACAGCTTTTAAATGGCGTTCGGAGTATATTATTTTCGAATTAACTTCTTGAAAGCTTTTCATAATAAACAGGTTTAAAAACTACTTCAACGTAAATATAATAAAAGAGGTTGTTAAAGGATGTTAATCTTAACGAATAAAAGTTATTGGAAGTATCAATAAGCCCGTAGATTAAATAGTGTTGGAAATGTTTGAGAAAACCATTCTCCAGTTTATTTTCCCCCAATTCTTTCCTAATCGAACTATTATTGTGTTTTTTTCGGGATTAACATAAATATATTGACCTAATATTCCTTGGGCCATATAATTTGTCCTGGAATTCGGCTTTCCAGCCTCTGGCTCTAACCACCATTGGTACTGATAAAAGGGGTCTTTTGTCTCGGTATGAATTTCTACGGAATTCCTAATCCATTGCTCTGGAACAACCTGATTGTCACCCCATTTTCCCATCTGAAGATAGAGTTTCCCAAATTTTGCAAAATCTCTAGCCCGCGCATTAATGCAACAAAAAGACTTCTCTCTCCCATCTTTTTTATCCAAGCTCCAACTCGCATTGTATTCAGCACCTATTGGGGTCCATAACTTTTCTTGTAAATAGTTCGTTACTGTTTTTCCCGTTGCCTCTTCTAAAATAACGCCCAAAATTTGAGTAGCAATACTTAGATATTCAAATTTTTGATCTGGAGCTTCCTTGATTTTTATATTGTTCATGTGTTTGTCTAAGTTTCTGCCGTAGTAGGCCACGGGGACATTTCCAAATGGGTTAAAATAGTTTTCTACATAATCAATTCCCGTGCGCATATTCAATAAATGCTCAATGCTTATAGAGTCAAACCCATCGTGCTTAAATGATTTTATATAGTTAGTGATTGGTTCATGTACGCTTTTAATGTGCCCCTCTTCAATAGCAACACCAATCAATGCAGAGATATAAGATTTAGACATCGAAAATGAAGTAAACATGGTTTCTACACTATTTTTATTGGAATACCATTCATACTTAATAGAATCGTTTTGAATGACTAAAAACGCTACTGTTTTGTTTTTTTCAAGAACAGTTTCAAATGCATTATACGAATCATAATTGGTTCGAATAAGCACGTGCTTAAAAAGAGTACTGTCGTTAGGTTCGCTAAATGAAAAGGGAGTAGGCGATGCAGCTAGTTTCCGGTTTTTAAATTTTTTATAATCGTCAATGTTTGCAAAATTATAAACCACATAGCGCCCTAGGTGACAGCTACTAATTAGTGTTAGAATGGAGACAAGTGCAATAAATTTTATCATTTACCAAAGATAAAAATCTATTCCAAATAGACTTGTGTTCCTTTTGGGTGGGTAACTTTATATTTAAAATTGATATCCTCCATTTTCTTAGGGTCTAATTTCAGCTCCCAAGTAATAAAGCTTGTTATTTTATCAATTTTTGCTTTAGCTACATCATCTTTTTGAATGATTATACGCGCATCTTTTGTTAGAGGAAACTGATCTTCTACAATCAAGTTAATAGGCGTGTTTTTGTTATTCTTAATAGAGATGTTCCATTTTACCGTTTTAACCGCTTTGTCTCCAAGGATTTTATTTTTGCTTAATTCTTTTTCTTTATCCCGTTCTACAATAATTTTTTTGTCTCTACCTAAGGAGATGTCTAAAGTGTCTCCAACAAATTTTACATCTAGCAAACTCGAACCAACATATGTTCCTTCAAAGAATATGTTTGCATTACCTTCTAATAAATTTAGGTCTTCCCAGTCTGTCAACTGCGCTGTTAAGAAAGCATCTTTATCTAACTTTGGAGCGCAGTAATATTGGTAATGAGCATCCTTTTCTATTAGTCCAATTGAAACTGTATAGTGTTTAGAATTGGAAGGGACACTGAAGATTTCATCGACAACGAACTCGGCAGAAACAACATTTTCTTTTTGTGCCACCTTTACTGGGACCGATCTTGTAGCAGATTGTGTAACTTGATTTTTCCCTTTTCTACCAGTTCTTTTCGCTTTAATTGATGAAATCGTTTCTTTAGCGCTGATGTCATACGCTCCACTTAGAGTTGCTACTTGAATAGACTCACTTTGCGATACGTTATTGGCATATACATCCATGTCTCTTACAACTGTTACCTCTTCTAGCGTTAATTGTTTTTCGGCTAAAACGATGTTGTGTGTTTTTCTAGATACGTTGAATGTAACGGAGTTGTATCCAATAAAGCTCACCTGAATTTGATTGCGCCCATTGGGAAGATTCAATTGGTAAAATCCATCCGCATCTGTCATTGTTCCAACAGTAGATCCAACAACATGAACATTTGCAAAAGGCAATGATTCTCCATATTGATCCGTAACTCTTCCCGATGTGCTTGTGTGTTGAGTTGGTGTATACCTGCTTTGATTGTTATTTTTTTGATTTGTATTTTGATTCAAGATTAAATACCAAGGTGTTAATGTTGGTTTTTGTCCACCTTGATTAGGATTACTAGTCGAAAGGGTTAATTTGACGTTTTTCCAGTCTTCTCCAGTCTGCTGAGAGATATTTGCCTGGTAATCTAATACAAGCGCGCTCTTTAAATCTTTAACCCTTAGATTATAACTCGGATACCACCTTGCGTTAGGAACGAAATAACTGACCATTAACTTTACAGATTGTTCTTTTTCAGATTTAAGTTTAACGATAATTCGAGGTTCCAAATTTGAATACACAACTTGGAAAGCAGCAATTTTTTGAGATAGTTTATTTACCTCTTGACGAATAGTGTTTACTTCTTCTTGTGTTTTTATTTTTTTTAACTTGATATTTTCTAATTGCTCAGAAATGACAGCTTTTGCTTTAATGATGTCCTCAATTGTAAAATCTTTTTTCTGTGATTGAATGTTTTGCAAATCCCCAATCATATGTTCCTCCGTATTGATTACCTCCATTCTGGAATTGAGTCGCGTTAACTTTCTTTGGAGTTCATTTTTCTTTGACTCTAGTTCAGACAAGTTTCCTTTAGGTTTTTTCTTTTCTGTTTTTTTTGTTTCGTAATGAATAGAGAGTATGGTTATGTCTGATTTGCTTCCAGCTTGCAAGCTTTCTCTTTTTAGAAGTGGGGAAATACCTGTAAAGATTATTTGAGTTTGACCTTTGGTAACAGAAACACTACCTTCTCGATTTACTTGAGCTCCACTTAAAAAGATGGTAACATCTTTTACTTTTGATTTAATGTCTTTTTCAGTTGCGTTGGCATCGGTTATTGAAAATAGTATTGCAAGACTTAAGATGACTTTTTTCATAGCATTGTGTTTTAACTATGATGCAATACAACTGATTAATCCATAAGTTCATTAGGGAAATTATATAGGATAGAATTTTCTATTCGTATTCCTGATACAGAAAGTCATTATAAGGAAACCGAGTGATATGAATTTTTTTCACCGCTTCATACATTACTTTTCTCAATTCATCAATATTCGTTTTTTTCTCTGCAGAAATAAATAGACATTGATTATTAAGGTTGGCCATCCATGTTTTCTTTAACTCTTTTAAAGTTGGCCTAGAAAACTCGCCATCTTCAAAACCTCCCAAAAGATCGTAAGTATCTATTTTGTTAAATACTAATAACGTTGACTTGTCTAAAGCTTCAATTTCAGCTAAAGTTTGATTAACAGTATTGTAATGGTCTTCAAAAGCTGGATGTGCTATGTCAACAACATGAACAACTAAATCAGCCTCTCGAACTTCATCTAATGTCGACTTAAAAGATTCTACTAGTTGATGGGGTAATTTTCTAATAAATCCAACGGTGTCAGACATCAGAAAAGGGATGTTTTGTAACACCACTTTTCGAACGGTAGTATCTAATGTTGCAAAGAGCTTATTTTCGGCAAATACTTTAGACTTACTCAATACGTTCATTAGGGTTGATTTACCAACATTTGTATATCCCACTAAAGCTACACGAACTAGCTTTCCACGATTACCTCTTTGGGTAGCCATTTGTTTATCAATCGCTTTTAATTGTTTTTTTAGACGTGATATTTTATCTCGAATTATTCTTCTATCTGTTTCAATTTCTTTTTCTCCGGACCCTCCTCGAGTACTTGTCCCTCCTCGTTGTCTTTCAAGGTGAGTCCACATGTTCGTTAAACGTGGCAATAAATATTGATAACGCGCTAATTCTACTTGTGTTTTTGCATGTGATGTTTGGGCTCGCTGCTGAAATATTTCCAAAATCAACAAACTTCTGTCTAGGATTAACACCTCTAAAATCTTTTCGATGTTACGTAATTGAGAAGGTGAAAGATCATCATCAAATATTACCGTATCGATGTTATTCGCTTTAACATACGTCCTTATTTCGTCTAATCTTCCTTTACCTACAAAAGTAGCTGTGTTGGGAGTCTCTAGTCTTTGCGTAAATCGTTTTTTCGTTTTTACACCATAAGTTTTTGCTAGAAACTCTAATTCATCCAGGTACTCTTTAATTAATTCTGGAGTTTGTTTTTGTGTAATTATCCCAACAATTACTGCATTATTTGGATTAATATTTTCTGAATTAATGTCGCCCATTTATTTTATTAATGCTTCGATGTGGGTAGTTACCGCACTGATTTCTTTTTCAGTTAAGACTCCTTTAAAGGAGGTCATTTTCCTACTTTCACTACCATTCGTAATGATATATAGTTTTTCTTCAAAGGTTTTTCCTGTAGTACTCAAATCCGCGGCACCTCCAACTCCTAAGTCTCCCTTTTCTCCATGACACACTTTACAGTTCTGCTTGTAAATAGCACTGCCATTTGGCTCTCCATTTTCGTTGATTACTGGTTCTTGTTCTGTGCAAGAACTAAAAGTAAAAACAATTCCGATTAAAACAAACCAGCTCCTGCTATTGTAAAAGGCCATGGTATGGAAATTAAAACGATTAATAATGCAATTGAAAACCAAACAAATATTTTTTTGAATTTTGCTTTGTCATATTCTTCTTTTTTAGCTTTACTGTGTCCAATTGTAATAAGGATTACTGCTACTAACATTCCTAAAAGATGTTCTACAGCATAAAAACGTAGAATGCGATCTCCCATTTCTGAAAACCCTTTATACTTCTCCTCACCAAAATATAAAATAAACCCAATAATAGCTTGGGCGTGCGTAAATGCAAGCGCTAAAATACTAATCAATTTATCTTTTGCCCCAAATTTATCTCCAGATTTCCATTTTCTAATAGCGTTAACAATTGCAAAAATTATTATCACTAGAAAGAGCCACCTCAGGCCAGAGTGTGCGTGTTTTAATATTTCCATTTTAACCGTTTATAAAAAAGTTTCTTTGCAAAGCTAAAAATAAGAGACCTTTAATTGTCATAACAATGCTTATTTTTGTTTGCTCTAGATTTAATTTATGAAAAACTATTTATTTTTAATATTTATCCCCTTTTCAATTATCGGGTTTTCACAAGAAGATTTTCCAACAAATGGGGTGCGAGATAAGAACCATAATTCTCACGCATTTATTAATGCTAAAGTTTATGTCGACGCAGAAACGATAGTCAATGAGGGTTATTTGTTTATTAAGGAAGGAAGGGTTACTTATGTTGGCCCAAAAACGAAACTTCCTGAAAACTGTGTAGTTCATGATGTTAAAGGGAAGCATATTTATCCATCTTTTATTGATCTCTATACTTCTTACGGTATTGAAAAAGTAAAAAAATCACCACACACTAATTATCCACAATACAATAGTTTAAAAAAGGGAGCTTATTCTTGGAACCAGGCAATAAAGCCAGAGGTTAATGGAATTGAGGCGTTTAATGATAATGAGAAGTCAGCTAAGGAATACCGGAGCATTGGATTCGGAACCGTTCTTTCTCACCAGCAAGATGGTATTGCTCGAGGTACATCTGTACTTACTAATTTAGCTACTAACTCTCAACACGATAACATTGTTTTAGAAAAGGCAGCTGCACATTACTCATTTAAAAAAGGCACCTCACGGCAGGCTTATCCAAGCTCTTTAATGGGATGTATTGCTTTATTAAAACAAACATTTTTAGATGCTAAATGGTACCACAACTCAAATGAAGATAAGCAGAAAAACCTTTCGTTAGAAGCGTTTACTTCAACTCAATCATTACCTCAAATTATTGAGGTTAGAAATAAATATTCAGTTTTACGAGCGGATAAAATAGGAGATGAGTTTAACGTGCAATACATTTTTAAAGGGTCGGGAGATGAATACCAAATGATGGTAGACATGAAAGCTACAAACGGAAAATTTATTGTACCATTAAATTTTCCAAAGGCATACGATGTTGAGGATCCTTATGATGCAAGACACGTGTCTTTAGAAGAAATGAAACACTGGGAGTTGGCACCATCTAATCCAAAATTTTTAGAGCAAAACCAAATCGTTTTTGCATTGACAGCCGATGGTTTGAAAAAGAAATCGGAGTTCTTAAAAAACCTACGTAAAGCTGTAAAAATGGGGCTTTCCAAAAAACAAGCGCTTAAATCATTGACACAAGTACCTGCTGAAATGATGGGGATTTATACTGAATTAGGATCGCTAACTTTAGGTAAACAAGCAAACTTTATTATTACATCAGGAGATGTTTTTGAACAAGGAGAGAGTATTCATCAAAATTGGATTAAAGGGCAGAAGCATGAAGTTTCTGCAATGGACCTGGTTGATATTCGTGGGGTTTACAACTTAAATGTAAATCAGAACATTAGAACGTTAAAAGTTACTGGTTCAGAAGTAAAGCCTTCAGGAAAGTTGACTTATGATATGATTGTAGACAGCATAAGTGCAAAAGGAGATTTGGTTTTAGATTCTTTGACGGGCAAGCCATATAAGGTAATTAAGAAGAAGTCACTAAAGGTAACTACTACTCTAAATGATCATACGATAGCAATTTCATACCAGTTAAAAGGAGGTGTATATCGCTTATCAGGAAATGTAAATTTTGATTCTGGAGTATGGGATGGGCGTGGTCAAATGCCTAATGGAGAGTGGGTTGAATGGACTGCTATCCGAAGCGAAAAACATAAGAAGAAAAAGAAAGAACTAGCTGTTACTGATTCAATAACCCTAGGAAAGTTTAACTATCCTATGATGGCTTATGGATGGGATTCATTACCAGAGCAAAAAGCAATTTTAATTAAAAATGCAACAGTTTGGACCCTAGAAGAACAAGGAACCCTAGAGACGGACTTACTAATCCGAGGGGGTAAAATTGTTCATATTGGCAAAATAGCCGATATTGTAGATGGTAATACTATAGTAATTGATGCGCAAGGGAAACATGTTTCACCCGGAATTATTGATGAGCATTCCCACATTGCTATTGAGAGAGGTGTAAACGAAGGTTCAAGTGCAGTTACCGCAGAAGTTCGGATAGGTGATGTAATTAAACCGAATGACATCAATATTTATCGTCAACTTTCTGGAGGCGTAACCGCATCACAATTATTACATGGCTCTGCAAATCCAATTGGAGGACAAGCAGCACTAATAAAACTAAGGTGGGGGAATAGCCCAGAACAAATGAAGGTAAAGAATGCCCCTGGATTTATAAAGTTTGCATTAGGTGAAAATGTGAAACAATCAAATTGGGGTTCTTATAATACTATTCGTTTTCCACAAACAAGAATGGGAGTTGAGCAAGTGTTTTACGATGCTTTTATTAACGCCCAAGAGTATGAGAAGAAGTGGTCTGTTTATAATGAGCTTCCAAAAAAGAAAAAACAAGAAGCAAGTGCTCCAAGAAGGGATTTGCAAACAGAAGCTATTCTGGAAATACTAAATGCACAACGTTTTGTAACGTGTCACTCCTATGTACAATCAGAAATAAACATGCTAATGCACGTTGCCGATTCGATGAAGTTTAGGCTGAATACGTTTACGCACATTCTTGAAGGGTATAAAGTGGCAGATAAAATGAAGACTCATGGCGCAGGAGGATCAACATTTAGTGATTGGTGGGCATATAAATTTGAAGTGAATGACGCTATACCACACAACGCTTCTTTATTAAACCAAATGGGAATTGTGACTGCCATCAACAGTGATGATGCAGAAATGGGTAGAAGGCTAAATCAGGAAGCTGCCAAGGGAATTAAGTATGGGGGAATGACTGAAGAAGATGCGCTTAAAATGGTAACTTTAAACCCAGCTATTTTATTACATGTTGAAGAAAGAATGGGCAGTATAAAAGTAGGTAAGGACGCTGATTTAGTGGTGTGGAGTGACAACCCACTTTCCGTATATGCAAAAGCGGAACAAACAATTATTGATGGGATAGTTTATTATGATTGGAAAAGAGACCTTAAAATGAGAAAAGAGATTCAGCAAGAACGTCTTCGAATTATCACGAAAATGATAGAAGAGAAGAATGGTGGAGCTGAAACACAAAAAGCATTTAAGAAGAAATCTAAAGTACACGTTTGTGGAACTTTAAGCGATGATGGTAATTAAAATTGGGTAGAGATGAAAAATGTACAATATATATTAGTAATTCTTCTTGGATTTTGGCTTTCAAATTTTCAAGGACAAGAAGCACCTGGAGTGAAGCAGAGAGGAAGTGTTTTGTTGTTAAACGGAACTGCCCATTTGGGAACAGGGGAGATGATTAATCGCTCTGCTATTATTTTGGAGAACGGTAAAATTGTTAAAGTGATGAATGCACTTACGAACACAATTAATAATTCAGATTATGACACGGTAATTGACATTAAAGATAAGCATGTATACCCAGGGTTTATAGCAGTAAACTCTACTCTTGGATTAATGGAAATAGGGGCGGTTAGAGCCACCGAGGATTTTCAAGAAACGGGTACATATAACCCCAATGTTAGATCCATAATAGCCTATAATACTGATTCAAAAATAACACCAACTATAAGGACTAATGGGGTATTATTGGCTCAAGTGACTCCAAGAGGAGGAGTGGTTTCGGGGAGTTCTTCAGTCGTTCATTTTGATGCATGGAACTGGGAAGATGCTCTTATAAAGGAAGACATTGGAATCCATTTAAATTGGCCAAGGTTTATGAAGTCGAGTGGATGGTGGTCAACGCCTGGAGACACTAAAAAATCAAAAAATTATATGGAAAGAACAAAGGAAATAAATACGTTTTTCGATGAAGCAGCAGCCTATAGTAAAGCTTTGAACGAGGGAGAAAGAGATTTGAAATTAGAGGCAATGACAGGAGTGTTTACCGGTAAAAAAACGCTTTATGTAAATGTTTCTTATGTGAAAGAAATTAATGATGTTATTAACTTTAAGCGAAAGTACAAATTGAAAAAAGTTGTTATTGTTGGAGGTTATGATTCTTGGATGGTGACTGATCGATTGAAAGAGAATAATATTTCGGTAGTTATTCAACATATTCATAGCTTGCCAAATCAGCCAGAAGACGATATAGATTTACCATATAAATTACCTAAATTATTACATGACGCTGGCGTGCCTTATTGTTTACAATACTACGCCAGAATGGAACAAATGGGAACGAGAAATTTACCATTTGTTGCAGGGACAGCCATTGCATATGGTCTTTCCTATGAAGAAGGAGTTGCATCAATAACGCTTAATGCTGCAAAAATATTGGGAGTTGATAAGGAGTTAGGGTCTATTGAAGAAGGAAAAAATGCAACACTATTTGTTTCCGAAGGAGATGCTTTAGACATGAGAACAAGTAACGTTGTTATTGCTTTTGTAGATGGTAGGATGATTAATTTAGACAATCACCAATCAAGAAATTATAATAAGTATAAGGCGAAATACGGGTTGGAGTAAATGAGGTTTATCTTCTTTGCATTTCAAACCAAAGAAGATTTTGAAGCGGTAAACACAATTAGATAAAAACATACTTCCATAGTTCAACAGGATAGAATAGTCGCCTCCTAAGCAACAGATCTGGGTTCGAGTCCCGGTGGAAGTACAGAGTTAAATACTTAATCATTTAAACTTCAATGTTTTAGCTGTTTTTTTATTTTGATGCACTTACGATCTTGCTCCATCAAGGAGTAGTCTTTACTTTTTCCCCTTTTTTGAATAAAACCTCTTTTATATAGGACCCGTCTTCACGGTAAAAAAACCAGTTATCGTCTTTTTCGTCGTTAATGTAGAGGCCCATGTATTGCACATTTCCATTAGGATAGTACGCTGCGGTTTTTCCGTTTAATTCACCCTTATCGAATTTGCTCTCACTTTGAACTTCCCCATTTACAAAATAGGACGTCCAGATTCCAGTTCTCTTTCCGTTTTTTAGAACACCTTTGGCTTTAATATTCCCATTTGGATGATATTCAATAAACTCACCATCGGTAACGCTTTTTGATGTTTTATCAACCGAAGTGATTTTTTCAACAGGAATGTTATCCTCCTTCTGGGAACAACTAATTAATAATAATAGTAATAGAATAGAAAGTGTTTTCATAAAAAAAATTGATAAGGATTACAAAAGTAATAAAGTGCAAGATGTTTCCCTAAAATTTAATTTTGGATTTATATAAAGGTTTGTAATATTTTATTCTTCCTCTTTCCGTATCGTTTCATTTCGATGGCCAATCGAATATTGATCAGTTTTGGCAATAAAGACCATTACTTCTTGGACTACGGCAACGTCTCTATTCGGCATTAAGACATTAATATTAATGAAGGTTAAAACATCACCATCATCAACATCTAACAACTTGTTTCTAAGTTGTACTGAGAATTTTGCACCTTCTACATGAATGGTGTCTCCAACAGGGAGAATAATATCGTAAGATATAATAGCTGGTATAATACGAGAGGGTTTCAATTCTGCACTTAGTTTGGCTATTTTAAGCAAGTGCTTTTTATCAATAACGGAATCACTTTTCACACCACAAACGTATACAGTAGGTTTGGGTGGCCCTACTACTTTAAATGCTTCGGAAATGCCTAATTGCGTGACGCCGTCAGGTGTTTTTTCATAAACTTTAATTACCGTTTCTCCAGGGGATTTAAATCGTATTTCAAAAAAGTTGTTCGGCTTTCTTCGTACTATACCATTAATAGCCGTAACTCGAACCACTTTGTTTTTGCCGGTAACTTCGACGAATAACAGGTTATTTTTTTTAATGAGAAATACACTATCAGCGGTATGCAACTTCAATTCCGATTTCGGTTTAGAGATATTGAAGGTTAAGGTTTCTTTTTGCCCAGATGCACTAATAGCCGTTACAAACATAACAGCTATTAATATTCTTATTTTATTTAGTCGTTTCATTTATGAAAATCCCAATAATTTACGCAATTTATCTAGATCATTTATTTTATTATTTGAAACGAACATTTCTACATCTATGTTACCACCTTTTTTTAACAAACTCATTTTATTTGGTTTAATAACTGCTAACCTATTGTCCAAAGTGATTCCCCAAATTACGGTTTTATTATAAGGGTTAAAAGAAATTTCCTGAGTTATATAATCCGTGCCACTTTCTTCACTATCCTTTTGTTTTTTTGATTTCCCCCAGTAACCATACAATGAAAATAGCGCATTTTTATTCAATTCTGCCATGTATATATGGTCGAACGATAATGTGTCTGAGCGGTCTTTTCCGTTTACAAAAACAGGTTCAAATAATGCTCCTTTTGGGAGTTTTTGTGGGCAATCTGAATTGAAAATTCCAAATGAGTCTATCGTGAAAATTCTTTTTATTCGCGCAGTTGATTTCTCTATTTCCGACATTTCATAAGCTTGTCTTGATGCAAAATTATTCAGGATATTAACGCTATCAGAAATCGACTTATAAACTTTTTTTAGTGAATCTCTAATAGTTCTTTCACTTAATAATTTTCCCCCTAACTTGTCGTCATAGCTACTTAGTAAACTATCGAAAACCTTATTTGCATCTTCTAGATTAGTTGCTGAAAGCACAGGCCGAACAATGAAAGTGTGTTTTTTCAGGTCATCGAACATAATAAGCAGATATTCACTTTTATTTTTTCTTTTAAGCTGAATGTCATCCCAGTCTTTAATAGCTAATTCAGGTGTAAAACCAACATTCTCTTCTGTTATTTCAAAAAGTATATTTTTAAATGGAACCAATTCGGGAAATTCATTTTTATCACTCTCTAGCCGTATAGAATACAGTTCGTTATTTGCTTTTAGCGGTTGATAAATTTTCTTTTCTTTTAGTAGTTTATTGAATGATTTATCCGCTTTTTTCTGTGCTCTCAATGTTTGTTTAGCATTTTTTTCTAAAGTTTTTATTCGTTGAGGTAACTGGGCTAATCCTATTGAATCAAGCTGTTGGGTATAAACTCCTTTTGCCGTGTCTTTTTCAATATAGTTCCATTTTCCTTTCTCATCTAGCTTATACAAATTGAAATAGTCACCATGTTGCTTTGAAGATAATTCAACAACTAGAGGGGAGTCTGGATTAATAGTTAACGGTATTCCATTTTGCATTCCTTTAATGTCAAACATTCCAGCAGATTCGAAATGGTATTTATTTGAGGCGGAATCATATTCCATCGGAATTCCTGACGCAAAAATCTCAATGACATCGTGAAACTCTCTAAACAGGATTTCGATTTCACCTGTAACTGGGTTTCCTGCAGTGTCTAAAAATGCATTTTTTGGATATTTTATTATCGTTCCTGATTCGGTAACAATTTGTCCTTCTTCTCCAGCAATTACTTTATGTTCAGTAGTTGGAATATTCATTCCATTGATAGGGGTAATTAGTTCAAATGTATTCTTCTCAGAGGTAACAGTTTCTTTATTCTCAGAATCTCCAAACATAAAGACCCCAATAACTCCTAGAACCAGAACTGAAGCCAAATATGGCCAATTCTTCTGGAATAAATTTTCTTTTGGTTTGTCTAGCCTTGATAAAATATCGTCAAAGTTTTCTGCTTTTTGGACTTCTTCATCAGATAATGGTTTTCGATTCTTATTTAGTTTTGCATCTTTCATGGTATATCGATTTAAACAGTTTCCGCTTTAAATAAATTTTTCAGTTTTTGTATAACCCTATAAGCTTTCACTTTTGCGTTGTTCTCGGTAATATTTAGTAAATCTGCAATTTCCTTAAAAGGCCTTTTTTCGAAAAAACGCATTTCAATTAATTGGAAATCATCAGCGGATAATTTTTTGAGTATTATAGCCAAGGTATCTTTGTGAAGTGTAAGATCTTCATCTTCCATCTCATTAATCAAATCACTAGTAATGGATTCATTCAAGTTAATTGTTCGCATTTTTTTATTCATGCGAAACAATTGATTGAGTTCGTTTATGGCAATTCGATATAACCAGCTTGAGAATGGTAATCCTCTAAATTCATATTTTTGAAGGTTTTCTATAGCCTTCAAAAATACTTGCTGTGTTATATCAATAGCCACGTCTTTATCATCTAAACGTAAATACACAAATTGTAAAATAGGTGCATGATACTTTTTATAGATTGGCGCAAAATCACGAGCATTCTTTTTTGCTTTCTCTACAATATCATGCTCTAATTCAATTGCAGATTTACTTTGATGATAGATTGAACTTTTTTGCTTCATTTGCTCGGTTTTGCTTTCATAATACAATTGGAACGAGAAAGATACAGAATATTAAAAGTTAGCTATTTAATTAATTGAGTAAATAGAGAATTGTACTGTTCAAACTATGTACTTTTGAAAATCAATGGGCATCTATATCCACATACCTTTTTGCAAACAGAAATGCCATTATTGTGATTTTCATTTTAGCACGTCTTTGAAAAATAAAGAGGACTTAATAACCTGCTTACTGAAGGAAATAGAAATTCAAAAAAGCTATTTGAACGAGGAAATAGTCGAAACGATTTATTTTGGAGGTGGTACACCAAGTTTTTTAGATTCTTTAGAGATTAGAAGAATTTTGGATAAGGTATATGCTGAATTTGATGTTATTTCTAATCCTGAAATAACATTAGAAGGGAACCCTGATGATTTCACTTTTCAAAAACTACAAGAATTAAAACAGGCAGGAATAAATAGACTAAGTATCGGAATCCAGTCCTTTAACGATGTTGATTTAACTTGGATGAATCGCGCACATAATTCAAATCAAGCTACTAAATGTGTTCAAAATGCGCAAAGTTTAGGTTTTGATAATATTACAATTGATCTTATTTATGGCTTACCGGAAATGACAATTGAAGCTTGGGAACTCAATTTACAAAAAGCAATAGATCTTGATATTCAGCATATATCAGCATATAATTTAACTGTAGAAAAAGGAACGGCATTACACCATTTTGTAAAAACGGGAAAATCTAAACCAGTAAATGATGAATCGAGTGCTGAACAGTTTAAAATATTGATTCAGACACTAGAAGAGAATGGATTTATTCAATATGAAATTTCAAATTTTGGAAAGGAAAACTATTTCTCAAAACACAATTCATCTTATTGGAAAAGAAAATTCTATTTAGGCCTTGGGCCTTCTGCCCATTCATTTAACGGTAATACCCGCCAATGGAATGTGGCTAACAACGCCAAGTATATTAAAGCAATAATTGCAGGAGAAGTTCCTTTTGAATTAGAAAAACTTTCTAAAAATGATAGGTATAACGAGTATGTCCTTTTAGGGCTAAGAACAATATGGGGCTGTGAATTTGACTATGTCAAAAGTGAATTTGGGGAAGAGCGGTTGCGCAACCTTAAAGAACAACTGCTTAATTACTCAGATCAAATAAATATAGGTAAACAATCGTTTTCTCTTAATCAAAGAGGAAAAGCATTTGCTGATCGCATCGCTAGTGAACTGTTTGTTTAGTTACTCTAATGGGAGGTTAGCAAAAGTCGGATATTTTACAGAATACTTCAACACCATCTCTTTTTATTTGAAGGCGCAAGAGTTTTATATTTCCAAGAGTCAATTCCATAATTAATAGTACATTTATCGTGTTTCCAAAGAATTAGTATATAATCATGATCGCTTCTATTGAACATAAAAACCAGACCTATAAAGTGGATCTATCAAACCCGATAGATATTTCTGTTCCGCTTCGCGGTGATAAGAAAGGTGTAAATGCCTGGTATGTAGAACCAATGAAAATTGAACCTGTTCGTACGGATCAATTTTTAGGTAGTGTTGCGGAAGGGGGAGATGTTAATTTTCGAAACATCTTTTTTAATCCCCATGGAAATGGTACCCATACGGAGTGTGTTGGACATATTTCTAAAGAGGTATATTCCATAAATGATACGTTGAAAACCTTTTTCTTTTTTGGGCAAGTAATTTCGGTGGAACCAGAAGTATATGTTGGAGAAGAAACAGAGTGGCAAAAGAAAGGTGATCGGGTTTTAACAAAAGATCAAATCCAAAATGCAATTAAAGGCAACCCCGAAGCAATTATTATTAGAACTCTGCCTAACCCCTTGGAAAAAATAGGGCATCAATATTCTAATACAAATTGGCCTTATTTAGCTAAAGAAGCAGCTCAATATATTTCGGATATGGGGATCAAACATTTGTTAATTGATTTACCTTCTGTTGATAGAGAAAATGATGGTGGAAGAATGATGTCGCATAGAGCGTTTTGGAATTACCCGGGTAACCCGAGGCATGATTCAACGATTACTGAATTGATTTTTATTCCTGATAGTGTGGTTGATGGAACGTTTTTTATTAATATACAGATAGCAAGTTTCGAAAATGATGCTTCCCCTAGTAAGCCGCTTCTTTTTGAGATTATTTAAAATATAATTCTGTAAATTAAATAATTTCAGTACATTAGTTTAGGATTAGTCGCTTATCTAATTCGATAGAAAAACTTATTGTATGAAAATAGACGCAACCGACCTTAAAATCTTAAAAGAACTCCAAAAGAACAGTAAAATTACTAATGTTGAGTTAAGTAAAAAGATTGGGTTGTCGCCTGCTCCTACACTAGGAAGAGTTCAAAAGTTGGAAAAAGGAGACTATATTCAGAGCTATCATGCAACTGTAAATGCTCAATTGTTAGGGTTGGGTTTTACAGCGCTAATTCAGGTGTCGTTGACCAGACAAGTGAAGAATGCTATTTCTAATTTTATTAATCAGATTAACAAAATAGATGAGATAGTTGAGTGCTATCAATTGACAGGGGATTTCGATTATCAGCTTAAAATTATTGTAAAGGACATACCGGCATTTGATTATTTAATTTCAGAAAAATTAAGTTTAATTGAAGAAATTGGACAAATGCAAACATTGGTTGTGTTGAGTCAAAAAAAGAAGTCATTTATACTTCCTTCAGATTATAAGTAATCATTTTCTGAATGAATATAGTGGAATATAGAGACTACTGCTTATCGTTTACATGTACATCAGAAAGCTTCCCATTCAATGAGACAGTACTTGTATTCAAAGTGTTGGATAAAATATTTTCTCTTACTGACGTTGAATCTTTTAATGGTCTAAATGTGAAATGTAACCCAGAAAAAGCAATTGAAATTAGAGAAGAGTATTTTGGAGTTACTCCTGCATTTCATATGAGTAAAAAACATTGGAACACTATCTCTGTTGACGGAAGTATTTCTGATAACTTAATTAAAGAGTGGATAAAAGATTCTTATTGTTTAGTGGTTTCTAAAATGACAAAGAAAAAACAAGCTGAAATTGGTTAAATTTGTCATCTGCAAAAAAGTGAAAACATAACACAAATTATTTCATCGTTGCCTAGCTCTCCCGGGGTTTACCAATATTTTGATAAAAACAATGTGATTATTTATGTCGGAAAAGCAAAAAACCTTAAGAATAGAGTCTCCTCTTATTTTAATAAGATTAAATATGAAAACGCTAAAACGAAAATTTTAGTTGGAAAAATTGTTGACATTAAAACCATTAAGGTTAATACCGAAATGGATGCTTTACTCTTAGAAAACACCCTCATAAAAAAATACCAACCGAAGTACAATGTCATGTTAAAAGATGATAAATCGTACCCATGGATTTGTATTCGAAAAGAACCATTTGCAAGGATTTTTTATACACGTCAATTGAAAAAAAAGGGTGATGAATATTACGGGCCATTCCATTCTGTGAAAATGATTAAGACTTTAATGGACCTGTTTAAGCAAAGTTTTGAAATAAGAAATTGCACACATAAGCTTACAAAAGAGAATATTGGAGACAAACAATTTCAAACTTCAGTAGAATATTACATTGGGAATTGTAAAGGTTGTTGCCAAGGAGAGATTTCAACAAAGGAATATGATCATCGATTGAGAGATGTTCGGAAAATCCTGAAAGGAAATATTAAGTCGGTCATTGAACAGTTGCGTAATAAGATGAAAAATGCTTCTAAAAAATATGATTTTGAAAAAGCGCAAGACATTAAAGAACGTTTAGCATTGGTTGAGAAATATCAATCGAAATCTATGGTGGTTAGTGCAACCATTAACAATGTTGATGTTTTTGCTATTGATTCAGATATTAATACAGCCTATGTCAATTTTTTAAAGGTGATGAATGGAGCAATTATTCAGAGTCATACATTAGAGTTGAAAAAACGTTTAAACGAATCAGATAAACAATTATTAGAATTTGCAATTGTTGAAATACGTGAGCGATTTCCAAGTGCATCCAAAGAAATATTGGTTCAGCAGAAACTAAATTTGGTATTTGAAAACACCAAGTTTGTTGTACCTCAAAAAGGCGATAAGAAAGGACTTCTTGATTTGTCATTTCGTAACGCGGAACATTCAAAAATAGAGCGTCAGAACCAAATTAAAAATACGGATCCGGATAAGCACTCGAAAAGGATTATGGATACAATTCGTAAAGATTTACGCTTATTGGAATTACCAACACACATCGAATGTTTTGACAATTCAAATATCCAAGGAGCCTTTCCTGTTGCGGCTTGCGTAGTGTTTAAAGATGCTAAGCCATCAAAAAAGGAATATCGTCATTTTAATATTAAAACAGTTGTTGGTCCTGATGATTTTGCTTCTATGGAAGAGGTTGTTTATAGACGGTATAAAAGACTCCTAGATGAAAACGAATCACTTCCGCAGTTAATTGTTATTGATGGAGGAAAAGGGCAATTAAGTTCAGCCGTTAAAAGTTTAGATGTTTTAGGGTTAAGAGGGAAGGTTGCAGTTATTGGAATTGCGAAACGATTGGAGGAAATCTATTTTCCAGGAGATTCCCTACCCATTTATTTAGATAAACGATCCGAATCGTTAAAAGTAATTCAGTATTTGAGAAACGAAGCACATCGATTTGGAATTACACATCATCGAGGAAAAAGACGGAAAGCTAATTTAAGTCAGTCAGAGTTGAATCAGATTAAGGGAATAGGTCCAAAAACACAATTGGCACTAATCAAACAATTCAAATCTGTTAAACGAATTAAAGCGTCTTCTTTGGAAGAGATAGAAAAAGTGATTGGAAAAGCAAAAGCAGAAATTGTTTTTAAGACTTTTAAGAAAAACTAAGCCTTATCTCATTAATTGAACAGTTCCGCTTAACGCATACGGCACATCTGCAACATCTGTAGCTGTAACAACATAGAAGTAAGTCCCGGCAGGCGCTAATTGACCCGCAGGACGTGTGTATCCATCCCAATAACCATTAATTCCCTGCCATTCGTAGATTAATTCTCCCCAACGGTTATATATTTTTCCAATAATTTCCCTCATCCCAATAGAAAATGGCCTAAACACATCGTTGACACCATCATTATTTGGTGTAAACACATTTGGCATTGATATGTCTGGTGTTCCTATTACGCTGATAACTTGATAAGCAGTGTCTGTGCATAAAAGTTCTGAAGCCACCATCATTACTGTATAAAAACCTTCTGTTGTATATTCGAATGTTTCATCCATTGCCAGGCTAGTAGAGGATGAGCTTCCAAAATCCCAAAAATAAGATGTTGCACCAACGCTTGAGTTTGTAAATACTACAGTTAATGGAGCTGGGCCATTAGTGTCACTTACTGTAAATCCCGCTACTGGCGGAATAGGAGCAGTTAAAACGAGGTTCTGAGAAGTTTGACACCCCTCTATATTGGTAATTTCAATTGTGTAATTTCCACTACATAAATCTATGAATTCTCCTGTAGCTTGACTCGTTGCGCCACCATCTAAAGAATAGCTAATAGAGGAATTGTCAAAGGCAGTAATAGAAATAGTTCCATTACAATTGTTAGAACAAGCAGGATTTAAAAAACTTGAATTCGTAATGGTTGGTCCTGCTATACTTGATAGTACGGCCTGTCCAAAAACTTGACAACCATTATCATCTTCAATAGCATAGGCATAAATCCCTCCAGTTAATCCGGTAAACAAGGATCCAGCTTGAAAACTAGTACCATTATCAATGCTGTAAGCATAAGCCCCTGTTCCTCCAGAACATTGGAAGTCAATGGAACCATTATTTAAGACACATGTCTCGTTAATTAAAATGGGCGCAACTGAGATTACATCTGGCTCAGTCAAATTAAGATAAGCTAATGATTGACAGCCAGTTCCGTCTTGTACAATAATCGGATACCCATTTGGAGGTAGGTTGTTGTAAACTAAACTAGATGAAAAAGATCCCCCGCCATTAATACTTTGCGTTATTGGCGCAGTTCCTATTGTATCTATAATGGTTATTGTTCCATTTGGTGCACCGTTACAGGGGGGATTTACAAAACTAGTAGTAAACGAAGGCCCATTAGTTGAACTTACATACTCTGTGAATTCTTGCGAACATCCACAATTGTCTTGTACAGTAATAGAATAAAACCCAACAGCTAACCCAATCGAATCTGATCCTAATAGTCCCTCTCCATCAATAAAATAGGTGTATGGTCCGCCACACCCCCCTCCTCCAGTAATGCTTAATTCGCCAGCGAAGGTGGTACAAACTGTATTAACTCTTGTAATAGTTGAAGTAATTGCTACCGGTTCTGATAATGTAATTATCGTGTCTACAATACAATTATTATTGTCGGTAATAAAAACAGTGTATGTTCCCGCACAAACTGCTGTTACCGTATCATTATTAATTCCTAAATCAATATTACTTGCATCAAACCACTGAAAAGAAGTGGACCCAATCTCTCCTGAAAAAGTAACCCCTAATTCACCATCACAAGATCCATTACAAGAAATTGCACTAGATTCCACTATATCTGTTATAGTTAAGGTGCATTGAGCCGAAACGTTTCCAATAATTAGCGTTATTGCTATTGTAAAAGATATGTGAAACAACAAACGTTTTGTCATGTTTTTACTATATATAATGACAATTATACAAGAATTGCCTAAGTTTGTTCCATAATAATGACGCAACTAACCGTTCATAGGTTAATTTAAAGTCGAATTTCATATAAATTAATAAGCAATTTCCCCATTTTTTTTAAACTTATACACGTATCAATGTGTAACTTTTGATAATCAAAATTGATTATCAAACTCAATTATTGTCGTAATTGCTTCATAAATAATTAGTCTTAATTAATAGACGAAACATTCAAATGCCAAAAAAAAAGAACAAATCAGGATTTAGATTCAAAAAGGATTTAACCAAAAAAATACTAAATTTATTTAGCGAGAACCCTTCTAAATTGTATAATTATAAGCAGATTTCAGCAAAATTGAATATAAAAGATTTATCACAAAGAAAATTGATAAACGAGATTCTCTATGACTTAGAGTTCGATGAAATGATAGAAGCGAAAGGAAGAGGACAATTTAAAGGAATAAAATCTTCTGCTAGCTCGTCTAATATAGAAGGACAAATTAGCTTTACACAAAGAGGTGCCGCTTATGTTATTACCGACCAATTAGAGGAGGATGTTTTTATTCATCAAAGAAATACAGGTCAGGCTTTTAATAATGATATTGTACAAGTTCAATTAAAAACGCATGGCGGTAAATTAGAAGGAGAAGTAGTTAGCATTGTTGAGCGTGCGAAGCATGAGTTTGTTGGAACAATTGACATAAGTGCTAGTGCCGTTTTTGTTCGTCCTGATGACAGTAAAATGCCAGTTGACTTTTTTATTGAAAGAGGTCATTTAAAAGGAGCGAAAAATGGAGAAAAAGTAATTGTCAAGTTTCTTACTTGGCCACAACGTGTTAAAAGCCCATTTGGAGCAGTCGTCGAAAGACTTGGGGCGGCAGGAACTATGGATGTTGAGATGCATTCTATTTTAGCAGAATTTGGCTTTCCGTTTAAATTCCCAAATGAAGTAACTGTAGAATCAGAAAAGATTAAAGAAGCAGATTATAAGGTTGAAGCAAAAAACCGAAGAGACTTTAGAGATGTTCTGACCTTTACTATTGATCCTCATGATGCAAAAGATTTTGACGATGCTCTTTCCTATAAAGAGTTGAAAAACGGCAATATTGAAGTCGGGATTCATATTGCAGATGTTTCCCATTATGTTCAACCAAATACGGAATTAGACAAAGAAGCTTATAGCAGAGGCAATTCAGTTTACTTGGTAGACAGAGTAATACCAATGCTTCCAGAAATATTGTCAAATAAATTATGCTCTCTTCGTCCAGAAGAAACTAAATTGACATTTTCTGCAGTATTCGAATTAGATAAGGAAGCGAAAGTGGTAAATGAATGGTTTGGAAAAACAATAATTTATTCAGACAAACGATTTGCTTACGAAGATGCTCAAGATATTATCGAAGGAAAAGTTAAAGATGAATATTTTGGAGACGTCATTCTCACTATGGATAAATATGCAAAAGGTCTTCGAAAAAAGAGAATGAGCACTGGAGCTTTGGAAATAGAAAGTCAAGAGGTTCGGTTTAAATTAGATGAACAAAGTAATCCATTAGGGATTATTCTAAAAGTGTCTAAAGATGCTAATAAATTAATTGAAGAGTTTATGCTTTTAGCGAATAGAAGAGTTGCAGCTTTTATCGGCAAGCCTGAACCAAATAAGTTGGTTATTCCTTTCTTATACAGAACGCATGACGAACCAAATGAAGAGAAAATTGCAGATTTAAAAATCTTTTTGGATCAATTTGGATATAAAATCCAACATGTAAAAGGCAAGCCAATTTCTTTTGCTTTAAACAAAGTAATGGAAGAAGCTAAAACAAAAGATGAATTACACATCATAGGGCCAATGGTTATTCGTTCAATGTCGAAAGCAATTTATGAAACAGAGAACATTGGTCATTATGGTTTGGCATTTGATTATTATTCGCACTTTACCTCTCCAATTAGAAGGTATGCAGATTTATTGGTTCATAGAGTTTTATTCGAAAAACTAAATAACAGAACCTATCGTGGCAGTAAAGAATTAGATGCTCAATGTAAGCACATTTCAGCAACAGAAAAAGAAGCTTCGAGTGCAGAGAGAGCGTCAACTAAGTATATGCAAGTCAAATTTATGAGTGATAAAATTGGCCAATCATTTGAAGGGAAGATTACAGGTGTTACTGATTTTGGATTATTTGTCGAATTAAACGAAACGAAATGTGAGGGTTTAATACACGTATCTACCTTACAAGGCAACTTTTCTTTAAACGATAAAACAAAACGATTGGAGTCTTATCAAACGGGAGAGTCCTTTCATCTCGGACAAGCAATTAATGTAGTTGTAAAGAATACAGATTTATTTAAAAAACAAATAGACCTAGAGCTTTCTGTGTAGTGCTTATTTCAAGTCTAGGTGCTGATGATAAAGTCGTCGTGAATCAGTCCTTCACCCCTGTATCTTTGAACTAACTGAATAGTTGCAATTACATCTTTTTCACAATAGGTGATTATGCGATCAATATCCTTTTCTTCATAGAAAACAGAAGCAACTTGGCTTCCATCAATATCATCTTTTGGAGTAGGGATGTCAAAAATATATGTCAAAAGTTCAAGAGAAGTATAATGCTTATAATCACCAAACTTCCATAACTCCATTGTGTCAAGGTGATTAATTTCCCATGGTTTTTTTCCTGCAATATTTAATAGCTTAGGGAGTTTTAGACCGTTAATTAACATTCGTCTTCCTAAAAAAGGGAAGTCAAATTCTTTTCCATTGTGAGCACATAATGAATATGAATCGTGATTATAATGCCCGTTTAATAAGTCATTGAATTCTTGTAAAACCTCTTTTTCATCTTCTCCAGCAAATGACTTAAGTCGAATTTGTGTTTCACCGTCTTTTTGAACTAAAAAACCAACGCTTATACAAGCGACTTTGGCAAATTCAGAATAAATACCTGCTTTCTCATAAATTTCATCAGGAGTTTTATCTTCTCTTTCTTGTAAGAAACGTGTTTTTTTTGTCCAAAGCTCCTTACCTCGTTCTGAAAGGTCTTTAAATTTATAGTACTCCGGTACCGTTTCAATATCTAAAAATAAAACCTTTGAAAAGTCAACATTGTTTAACATAGCGCAAGAAATTTGTTTCCTCAAATGTAAGAATTTTATATATTTAGTAAGCGCCATCCAAACTTTAAAAAAGAATATATTTGCAACAATGAAAGTTACTATTTATACGGACGGATCAGCTAAAGGAAACCCTGGGAATGGAGGTTTTGGAACGGTTATGATTGCTGGAAAACATTACCGTGAAGTGAGTGAGGGGTTTCGGTTAACAACAAATAATCGCATGGAATTATTAGCTGTTATAGTTGGACTGGAGATACTTAAAAAGCCAGGGATGGATGTTACCATATACTCAGATTCTAAATATGTTGTTGATTCTGTTGAAAAAGGATGGTTAATGGGCTGGGTAAAAAAAGGATTTAAAGGAAAAAAGAATGTTGATTTATGGAAGCGTTTTTTAAGCATTTACGACAAGCATAATGTATCTTTCGTTTGGGTTAAGGGGCATGCCGGGAATAAATACAATGAAGTTTGCGATCAATTAGCTGTCGATGCTGCAGATCAACCAAACTTACCTGCTGATGAGGGGTATGAAGCATCTCAAAAAGAACAAGGGTTATTTTAAGGTATATGAAAGTAGTGGCGTTAATTAGAAATGGAAATGCAAACCAAGCATTCGAAATAAGAGAAAGTGAAAAACCAAAATTAGACACCTTTGATGTTTTAATAAAAGTAGAAGCATTTGGGTTAAATTTTGCGGATGTTATGGCAAGAAAAGGAATGTATGCTGCTGCACCTCCTATCCCAAGTGTTTTAGGTTATGATGTTGTTGGCGAAGTAATTGAGTCAAACTGTGAGAAAGGCAAGTGCCTAATAGGTAGACGGGTTGTGGCTATGACTCGTTTTGGAGGGTATGCGGAATTTGCTAAAACTGACTATCGAGCATGTGCAGTTATTTCTGATAAGATGAGTGCTGCAGAAGCTACCGCTTTGGCCACTCAATATTGTACAGCTTATTATGCTGCTTATGAGTGCACAAGTTTATTTGACGGAGATAGAGTGTTAATTCACGCTGCCGCAGGTGGTGTAGGGACTGCAATAACACAATTAGCAAAACTTAAAGGTTGTGAAGTTTATGGGCTAACAAGCACTGCTGTAAAAATGGATTATCTAAAGAACCAAGGGGTCGATTTTCCTATTAATCATTCAAAAGAAAATTATGTGGCACAAGTGTTTAAATATTCAAATGGTCAAAAAATAGATGTTGCTTTTAATTCTGTTGGTGGCTCTACTTTTAAAAAAGACAATCAATTATTAGATAAAGGGGGGAGGCAAGTAATTTACGGAGCGGCTGAAATGGCTGATTCAAGAGGTAATATTTTCTCTAAGTTAAATCTAGTTAGAAAGTTTGGATTTTTCACCCCAATTTCTTTATTAATCAAATCCCAGAGCATCATAGGAATTAACATGTTAGAAATTGCGGACAATAAAAAAATGGTTTTGAAAAGGTGTTTGGAAGAAGTTGTAAAGTTGACAGAAACAGGAGAATTAAAGCCCGAGGTTGGGGGTGAATTTCCAGTAGATAAAATAGCAGAGGCGCATGCATTTTTAGAAGGACGAAAGTCAACAGGGAAAATAGTTGTAAAATGGTAGGCGTGCTGTTTCAAAAATCCATCTCGTTGTAAAAAGGAAGATATGAAGAAAACTATTGTGTATTTATTAGTGATAACCATTAGCATTATTGCCGTTGCTACATCCATATTATATGAACAAAAACACGAAAGGAAACTGCCAATATTAAACCCAACCGATGTAAATCATTCTTTGGTTGATTCTTCCCTGCATAATAAAGGTATTAATCATACCATTTTAGACTTTCAATTAACCAATCAAAATGGTGAAAATGTTACGCAAGAAATTATCAAAGATAAGGTAGTTGTTGCTAACTTTTTTTTTGCTACATGCCCAACTATTTGTCCAATAATGAATAGTCAATTAAGCAGAGTTCATGCTGAATATTTAAAGAATAATAATGTTATAATTTTATCCCACACAGTTTGGCCTGAAATCGACTCTGTTGAGGTGTTAAAGGAATATGGAGAAAGGTATGAAGCTGACTCCAAAAGGTGGCAATTCTTAACAGGAGATAAGCACCATTTATACAATTTGGCTAGAAAAAGTTATTTGGTCGCTCCTAGTATAAGGGACACTAGCTTTGACCAAGGAGGTAAAGGAGATTTCATCCATACAGAAAACATTGTTTTGATTGATAAAAAAAGAAGAATTCGCGGGTTTTATGACGGAACAGACTCACTAGAAATGAGCCAATTAATTGAGGATGTTCAGATATTATTAGATCATAAATAGCTGATTTATAATTTTCGTTGGTTTTATGTTTTATGCTATTCGTCATTTTTTAAGAGGTTTTCAACGAATGAGTCTTAGTATTTAAGCAACTTAAATAGGGGTGAATGCGTCAATTATTATACATTCAACCTTTAATTTAGGCTTCTTGTTAGGCTTCTTGTGTAAAAAAAATGACCACACGACAACTTAATTACCTTAATAATGAATGTTTTTAGTTATATAATTAATTAAAATTGATAACTTAAATTCTATTTCTTCGTATGATTAACGCTTTATGAAAACCTTCCCTAAGAATCAGATAACAAAGCATTTCTTTTTTGCAGCCCTTAGGTTAGTGGCTTTAGTTATTGTGTTTTTCTTATTTTCTGTAAGTTATTCCGCTCAAGTTACATGTGGATCTCTTACAATAGAGGCTGTTGTTACTTCAGATTATAACGGACAAGATGTAAGCTGTGCAGATCTTTCTGACGGAACAATTTGTGTAAATGTCATTTCTGGATCTGGCTCCTACAATTATATTTGGGTAGGAGGGCCAAGTGGACCTACGGCAAATTGCTACGGTGGTGTGGATGCAGGGACGTACACTGTAATCGTCCAAGATCTTATTTCTGGAGAAATATGTAATGATGATGTAATTGTAAATGAACCTGCACCACAAATTGTTTTTTCATTTACGCTTACTGACCCTTCCTGTTATACTAATTGTGATGGTACTGGTACTGCAATTGTTATTGGTGGAACTTCACCTGTTGATTATTTATGGGGAAGTGGAGAAACGGGATTCTCTGCAAATAATTTATGTGTGGGTCTTAATACATTGAATGTTACTGATGCTAACGGTTGTTCTTTTGATACTACTTTTACTATTAGTACTCCTACTGCTATTTATCCTAATGTAACTGTTGCTGATGTTAGCTGTTTTGGTGACTGCGATGGAATAGTAGAGTCTTTTCCTTCTGGAGGAAACGGAGCTCCTTATCAATTTTCTTGGGTTGACAACTCAACTTCAAGTGTAATAAGTACAGCATCTATAGCCAATGGGTTGTGTACGGGATTATATACTGTTACTGTTACTGATGTTAATTCATGTATTGACGACACAGTTGTTGTTGTTAATAGTCCAACTTCGTTAGCTATTTCTGTGGATAATAGTACAGATGCAACTTGTTCTTATATCTGTGATGGAACAACCACGGTCTCTGTTTCTGGAGGTACATTGCCTTATTCCTCCATAGAATGGTTTCAAGGTACAATTGGTGCTGGAGCTCCTACAGCAGTTACAGGTTTAACAATTAACTCTTTGTGTCATTCAACTGACTATTATGTTACTGTTACTGATGCTAATGGGTGTATTCAAAACCTTCAAATTCCTCAAATTTCTGCGCCAGCGGCAATCAATATATCTACAGTTGTTACTGATTTAGATTGTAATGGCGATGGTAATGGTACTGTAGATGCAACTGTCTCTGGTGGAACTGCTCCGCTAACTCCCTTCTGGACCATTATCACCCCAGGCGGTGGACTCATCCCTGCATCTGAAGACCAAAACACCCTTGACGGCGGCGTCTATCGACTAATCGTAACCGATGGTAATGGCTGTACAGACACTGTTCAAATTACAATTACTGAGCCTACAGATCTTACGGGAGCTATTACAGCTCAAACAAATGTAGACTGTAATGGAAATTCTACGGGCGAAGTTACTGTTGAAGCAGATGCAGGCACAGGAACATCTCCCTATTTATATTCTACTAATGGAGGAGGAACCACGCAAGTATCAGGGACATTCTCTGGTCTTTCTGTTGGCGCTTTAACCGTTACTATTGTTGATGATAATGGTTGTACAGAGGATGTCCCGGTTACCATTACTGAACCTGCCGATCTTACTGGAGCTATCACAGCTCAAACAAATGTTGATTGTAATGGCAACTCTACCGGTTCTGTTACAGTTGCTGGAGATGTTGGTACTGGAACAGCTCCCTATTTATACTCTACTGATGGTGGCACAACCACTCAAGTATCAGGGACATTCTCTGGTCTTTCTGTTGGATCTTTGACAGTTACTATTGTTGATGATAATGGTTGTACTGAAGATGTACCGGTTACTATTACTGAACCTAACTCTATTTTTGCAAACGGAGTAGTTACAGATAATCTTTGTTGGGATGATATAAGTGGTTCTATTGACCAAACTGTTACCGGAGGAATGGGTCCAGGAGTTTATAGTTTTTCATGGACTTTCAATGGAGCACCAATTACTGATCTTACAGAAGATTTAACAAGCCTTGATTCTGGCTCATATGTGGTGACTATTGTAGACACTAATTTCTGTACTTATGATACTACTTACATAATTTCTACACCCGCAGAAATTATCGTAAACGGCGTTCCTACAAATGTTGATTGTAACGGAGCTTCAACAGGAAGTATTGAAATTACACCTTCTAGTGGCGTGCTTCCTTATAGTTTTGACTGGAGTCATCTACCTCCGGGAGGTTATGTAGATGTTGAAGACCCGACATTATTAGCGATAGGAAGCTATACGGTTTCTATTATGGATGGGAATGGTTGTGTGGTGGATTCTACAATTGAGATTACGGAAAACCCAGTGATAACGGGTGTAACTTCTAGCACAAACGCAAGCTGTATAGCTGCAGATGGTACTATTACTGTGGTAATCTCAGGCGGAGCAGGCGGAGGAACTTATTCATGGACAAACACCTGTGGGTTACCATCACCTGTTGCAGGACATACAGTAACTGGTTTGGCAGCTTGTTGTTATGATTTAACTTATACTGATGCAGTGGGCTGTATTTATCTAGATCAGGCATGCGTAATTGATGCCATTCCTTCTACAGGAAGTTTTGTGACACAGGACTTAACATGTTTTGAATCTTGTGATGGTTCAATCACCTCTACAATAACAGGAGGAACTTTACCTTATAATATTGTTTGGACATCAACCGATCCTACTTTCGTTGACCCAGGGACTGCGAACATTTTTGGACTTTGCGCAGGCGACTATACAATTACAGTAACCGATGCAAGTACATGTGTCTTGACTCAGACACTGACGATTACAGAACCTGACGCTATAGTGGCAGGAAATACCATTGTTCCGGATATAGAATGTTTTGGAGATGCTGACGGATCAATAGATATTACTGCAGCTGGAGGGGTTGTTGCCGGACCTTATGTTTATAGTTGGACAGGACCTGGGTTTACTTCAGTTTCTGAAGATATATCGGGCTTAGAAGTAGGTCAATATTGTGTTAATATTTCAGATGATAGAGGTTGTTCAATTGATACATGTATTATCATTTCTGAACCAACAGCAGTTGCTGCTACTTACACAACAAATAATGCCCAATGCGGGAGTTCTGATGGAGACGCAACGATTGTTCCTTCGGGAGGAACGCCAATTACTCAACCAGCGCCTGATGATTATACTTATAATTGGTTCACGATTCCGCCGAATAACACCATAACTGTTGGAGGTTTGGGAGCTGGAATTTATCCCGTAGAAGTTTCAGATGCAAATGGATGTGTTGATACTGTTCAAGTTACGATATCTGAAGACAATTCTCCTACAATAGTTGTTGATGATTCTACTATGGTTTCATGTTTTGGTGTTTGCGATGGAGATATTACTACTACAGTTACTAGTGCAACTCCATTTACATTGTCTTGGTCTGGCCCGGGCGCTTTTTCAAGTGCTTTGGATGATATATCGAACTTATGCGCAGGAACATATACGCTTACAGCTACCGACAATGTCACAGGTTGTCAAGTGTTTAGATCAGTCGAAATTACTGAACCTACAACTTATGATCTTCTTGGAGTTGTTACTCAGCCAACTTGTTTTGACAGTCTCGGCTTGATAGATATTACTATAATAGGTGGAACCGGACCATATACTTTTGATTGGGATAACGATGGCACTGGCGATAATGATGATACCGAAGACCTAGAAATAGGTAATGGAACTTATATAGTAAACGGAATAGATGCAAATGGCTGTACAGCAACAGGAACATTTACCATAACAACGCCAACGCAGGGAACATCTTTAACATCTTCAGTGCCTTCATCGGATTGTGTAACACCAGATGGGTCAGTTTCGGTGGTAGCAGGAGGAGGAACTCCTGGTCCATTACCAAATGAATATACGTATTTATGGACAAATCCTTCAACAGGGGCTCTTGTTGGTAATACAGCAACTGTTACTGGTTTAATTCAAGGTTGTTATAATGTTACTGTAACGGATGGTAATGGCTGTCCAGTGATGGATTCTGAATGTTTTTCCCCTATTGTAGAACAACCAATTACTTTTACACAAACGGATGCAAATTGTTTTGGAGCTGCTGATGGCACTATCACTATTACTTCTGTTACATCAGGAGATTCTTTATTCTACACTAGTGGTCCAACCGTAATTGCTGACAACACAATGAATCCTACTGGATTATTGCCTGGGCAATACACGGTAGAAGATACAGAAGACGGATGTGTTTCATCTGCAATCATTGATATTTTAGGCCCCTTAGACATTTATGATCTTCCAGGAGTTGTTACTCAACCAACTTGTTTTGATAGTCTCGGCTTGATAGATATTACTCCAACAGGCGGTACTGGACCATATACTGTTTTTGACTGGGATAATGATGGTATTGGCGATAATGATGATACTGAAGACTTAGTAATAGGCAATGGAACTTATATAATAAACGGAATAGATGCAAATGGTTGTATTGCAACAGGAACATTTACCATAACATCCCCTACGCAAGTAACATCTTTAACCTCTTCAGTGCCTTCATCGGATTGTTTTACTGCAGATGGTTCAGTTTCAGTAGTGGCGGGAGGAGGAACCCCTGGCCCATTACCAAATGAATATACGTATTTATGGACAAGTGCTTCAACAGGGGCTCTTGTTGGTAATACAGCAACAGTCCCTGGTTTAATCCAGGGATGTTATAATGTAGAGATTACGGACGCAAATGATTGTCCAGTAGCGGATGCGGAGTGTATTTCTTCTCTTTCATCTCCACCGATAACGTTTACACAAACGGATGTAACTTGTTTTGGAGCTGCTGATGGTACTATCACGATCACTTCTGTTACATCAGGAGATTCTTTATTCTATACTAGTGGCCCAACCCTAATTGCTGATAATACAATAAATCCTATTGGATTATTACCTGGACAATACACTGTCGAAGATACAGAAGATGGATGTACTTCATCCGTAGTCATTGATGTTTTAGGACCATTAGAAATTACGTTACCGGCAGTACTAGTCAACCCTCTATGTGCGACAGAATTTACAGGTGAAATCGACCTTACACCTACTGATAATTTAGGGGTAACAACTTTTGCATGGACTGGACCAAATGGATTTGTTTCAACGAATGAAGATTTAATAGGATTGGAAGCAGGACAATACTGTGTTACTGTAACAGACGGGAATATTTGCCAGGCTGCAGAATGTTATGACTTAAATGATAATCCTGCTCTGACATTAACTACGTCAACTGTGACCGCTTCTTGTGCCGGAAATGATGGTCAAGCAATGGTTACAGCAGTAGGAGGCGTACCAATTACCCCTTCACCGGGATATATCTATCAATGGTATGATCCTTTATTAAACCCTCTGGGGACAGCTGATACCGAAACAGGATTGGTAGCAGGAAATTATACGGTTGAAGTTACAGATGATAATGGATGTATGGAGGCTATTGTAGTTGCCGTTTCTAGAGAAGCCGTTCCAACAATAGTTGTTGATGATTCTACCATGGTTTCATGTTTTGGTGTTTGTGACGGAGAGATTACTACTACCGTTACTGGCGTAAATCCGTTTACATTGTCTTGGTCTGGTCCTGGAGCTTTTTCAAGTGCCTTGGATGATCTTTCCAGCTTATGTGCTGGGATATATACGCTTAACGCTACAGATGATATCACAGGTTGCCAAGATCTTAGGTTAGTCGAAGTTACTGAACCTGCAATTTATGATCTTCCAGGAGTTGTTACTCAACCAACTTGTTTTGATAGTCTCGGTTTGATAGATATTACTCCAGCAGGCGGTACTGGACCATTTACTTTTGATTGGGATAACGATGGCACTGGTGATAACGATGATACTGAAGACTTAGTAATAGGTGATGGAACTTATATAGTAAATGGAGTAGATGCAAATGGTTGTGTTGCAACAGGAACATTTACTATAACAACTCCTACGCAAGTAACATCTTTAACCTCCTCAGTGTCTTCATCGGATTGTGTAACACCAGATGGTTCAGTTTCAGTAGTAGCAGGAGGAGGAACCCCTGGCCCATTACCAAATGAATACACGTATTTATGGACAAGTGCTTCAACAGGAGCTCCTATTGGTAATACATCAACTGTCACTGGTTTAATGCAGGGATGTTATAATGTAGAGATTACGGACGCAAATGACTGTCCAGTAATGGACGCTGAGTGTGTTACTTCTCCTTCATCTCCACCGATAACTTTTACACAAACGGATGCATCCTGTTTTGGAGATGCTGATGGTACTATCACGATTACCTCTGTTACATCAGGAGATTCTTTATTCTACACTAGTGGCCCAACCGTAATTGCTGATAATACTATAAATCCTACGGGATTATTACCTGGACAATACACGGTAGAAGATACAGAAGACGGATGTGTTTCCTCTGTAGTCATTGATGTTTTAGGACCGTTAGAGATTACGTTGCCGGCTGCACTAATCAATCCTCTATGTGCGACAGAATTTACAGGTGAAATCGATCTTACACCTACTGATAATTTAGGAGTAACAACTTTTGCATGGACTGGACCAAATGGATATGTTTCAACGAATGAAGATTTAATAGGATTGGAAGCAGGACAATACTGTGTTACTGTAACAGACGGAAATAGTTGTCAGGCTACAGCATGTTACGACTTAAATGATAACCCCGTTCTGACATTATCTACTTCAAGTGTGCCCGTTTCTTGTGCTGGAAATGATGGTTCAGTTACAGTGGTTCCAACTGGAGGAGTATTGCCACATACGATTGATTGGGATTTTAACGGAATAGGATTTGATAATGCCACCGAAACGGGACTAGCGCCAGTAACAACTATAGTTACTGTAACAGATGATTTGGGTTGTATAGCAACTGCCAGTGAAACGGTTACAAATCCTAGTGCCCCTACAATTACTTTAGTGACTCAATCAGATGTAACCTGTTTTGGTGATAACGATGGGTCAATATTAGTTAATGTTTCTGGAGGAACAGCTCCATATGCAAGTTTTTTATGGAGCCAGTCCGGGGCAATAACCCAAGACCTTACTAACTCAGGGCCAATATATGATACGCTTACAGTGACGGATGCTGATGGATGTACAGCAACTTATAGTGATAGTATTTTAGAGCCTTCTGCTCTTACAATTTCAGCACTAGACACTAATGTATTTTGTTTGGGGGCAATGGATGGAAGCATCGATATAACCGTTGGCGGAGGGACTCCATTTGTGCTTACACCTGATTATACGTATAGTTGGACAAGTACTAATAGTGGTTTCGTTCCTAATCCCACGCTAACAGAAGACCTTGTTGCATTAGACACCGGAATCTATACAGTTGTAGCCACAGACTCTAATGGATGTACAATAACTGAGCAATACACAATTACACAGCCAGTTCCGATGGTACTTTCCTCAGTCGTTGTAATAGATAGTTGTTTCCAAGAAGGAGCTGGGGAGATTGACATTACCGTAACACAAGGAACGGCCCCATATATTTATTCTTGGACAGCTTTGCTTCCGAGTTTTACCCCTACGAGTAATGAAGACATTACGAACTTAGTAGCCGACACTTATAATTTAACTATTGTGGATGATAATGGGTGTCAAAAAGACACCTCGTTTGTTATGACAGAATCTCCTCAAATCATTGCGGATGTGACCGTAACGAATGCTAACTGTTTATTGTCTAATGGTTCAGCAGTTTCCAATGCTAGCGGGGGCAATGCACCTTACACATATGATTGGGATGCAATAAGCACAGGTGCTGATACAACGAATGTTCCTTCAGGAACATATAATTTAGGGGTTATTGGAGCTTTTGGATGTAGACTGGATACAGTTATTGCTATAAATGATATTGCAGCTCCTACAATTACAGTTGATAATATTACAAATGTTACTTGTTTTGGTTCCCATGATGGAAGTGTGGATGTTACAATCACTGGAACAGCACCATTTACCTATTTATGGAATTCAAATGCAATATCTCAGGTAGAAGATTTAACAGGTGCTCCAGAGGATGTTTATATATATCAGGTTACCGATGCGGCAGGATGTATTTCCTTCGAAACAATAACTATTGGTTCTCCAGCAGAAATCACAGGAAATCCAACGGTAATTGATGCTACTTGCGGAATCTGTGATGGTGAAGCAACAATAGCGGCATTAGGTGGTACAGCGCCTTATACATACAATTGGTCTGATGGGCAAACGACAGCTACTGCTGATAGTTTATGCCCAGGTGTCCAAACTGTTCAGATTACTGATTTTAATAATTGTGTTACAAATGTTAATGTTGGTGTTAGTGATATTGGCGGGCCTATGAGCTATACAATGACTGAGGTCGATGTAACTTGTAATGATGGAAATGATGGGTCTGCTGACGTGACTGCATCTGGAGGAACATTGCCATATACATATCTTTGGATTCATGACGGGAATACAAATAGTTTGGCATCTAACCTAGAAGTCGGCACTTATAATGTTGAAATTACTGATTCAAATGGGTGTGTTTTGGTCGGAGAAACTACTATTGCTGCAAGTACCGTTATTACTGCAACTGCTTTCATAACTCCTTCTACTTGTGCTGGCTCTGATGGAGCTATTGTTACTACTACTACTGGAGGAACTGGAACATACACCTATATGTGGTCTCCTACACCTGGTACAGGACAAGATACAACTGGAGCAGGGGCAGGGATATATACATTGACCGTTGATGACGGAACTTGCCAAGTTATTCAAACCTTTACTATTCCTGGACTAGGGTCCCCTGAAGTTACGTTACAAACAATTGAAAGCAATTGTTATGATGATAACACGGGGTCTATTTCCGCTAACGTAACTAATAATATTGGTGTTGTAACATATGAATGGTTTAATGGAGCAACGTCGATGGGAGCGGCTGGAACTATTAATACGATTGATGCATTGGCTCCAGGAACGTATACTGTAGAAGTATTTGATCCAGGTACAGGATGTTTTGCTTATGCGACAGGGGCTGTAATTGCTCCAGATTCGCTTTTATTTAGCACCCCTACATTGATTGACGCTTCTTGCGGGGGGAATTGTGACGGAGAAGCTTATGCTGTAGTCTCAGGAGGAACATTGCCTTATACATATGCTTGGACAGGGAATCCTTCTACAGGGGATGGGGCATCTAACTTGTGTGTGGGCGCTGATACAGTTATAATAACAGACGCTAATTTATGTACAGTATTTTCAGAAGTAATTCTAAATGAGCCTTCAGCAATCTCTATAGCGGTAGATTCTATTACGGATGCAAATTGTGTTAATTCAACAGCTGGAGCTATTTATATAACGGCAAACGGAGGGGCTTTACCTTATGTATATACTTGGGCGTCTATTCCGCCATCTGGGTTTGTTGATCCCGGAGGTTCATCTATAACGAATGTTCTGCCAATGAACTATGAAGTGACTATTACGGATGCTACGGGATGTGTTTATACAGATACAATCCCTGTGGACACACTTAATGTATTAATTGCAAATGCAGGAATAGACAGTAGCTTTTGTGTGGGGAATTGTATTGATTTAATCGGTACAGCTACAGGAGCGATTAATTATACTGTGGAATGGTTTGAAGTAACAAATGGAGTTAGCACAACTTTATCTTTAACAGACACACTTTTACATTGTCCATTAGTTGCAGATTTAGACACTTTGGTATTCGTCGCTACAGATCTAAATTGTAGTTCATCAGATACTGTTGAAGTTTTGGCCTACCCATTGCCAACAGTAGATGCAGGAGTTGACTACCTTGAAAGTTATGGGACATCAATAGTTATAGGTGGTTCCCCTACTGCTGATTATGGTCCATATCAATGGACACCAACCACAAATTTTACAGATACATCAGGCACAGAAGCTAATCCTGAATTAATTGTATTATTAAGCGAAAACTATGTAGTCACTGTAATAGATACCAACGGATGTGTTAATAGCGATACGGTATATGTTGAATTATTGCCAGACATTACTTTTCCTAATGGATTCTCTCCAAATGGTGATGGAATAAATGATACTTGGCAACTTGACCTTATGACAGACTTCCCAGAATGTGTTATTGAAGTTTATAACAGATGGGGTCAACAACTATTTATATCTGTTGGGGATGTGCAACAGTTTGACGGGACACATAAAAATCAAGAGCTTCCGGTCGGAACATATTATTATATAATCGTTCTTAATCATCCTGAGTATCCGGATGCTTTTACTGGACCAGTAACTATAATGCGATAAAGACAATAGAGATGAAAATGAGATATTTGATCATAGCAATTTGCAGTTTGTCTTTATTAAATGTAAAGGCACAGCAGTTACCAACTTTTAGTCAGTTTCTATTCAACGATTATGCATATAATCCAGCAATAGCAGGCTCAAAACCTTATTTTGACGTTAAGTCAGGACATAGATACCAATGGGTAGGGTTGTCTGATGCGCCAAGAACGTATTCATTAACGGTAAATGGGCCAACAAAAAATCTAAAGATGGGAGTAGGCGCATTCCTTTATACAGATCACGTTGGTCCAACCAGGCGTACGGGCTTTCAAGGGTCTTATTCCTACCAATTTAACCTATCTGAATCTATTCGATTATCTCTAGGTGCGAGTTTTGGGATATCAGAATGGAAGTTAGACGGTCATAAGATAACGACCTATTCTCCCAATGATCCAGTGATTATTGACGGGGTGATGCAAACGCTTGTTCCAGATGCAAAATTTGCATTTTATTTATATCATGAGAACTGGAATTTTGGAGCGTCTGCTCCAAATATTTTACAGTCTAAATTAAAATTTGACGAAGGAACCAATACAGGTTTAAGTAAGCTAGAGAATCATTATTATGTGCATGGGGGATATCGCTTTAAGGTAAGTGAAGACATTGAAATAGAGCCAACTGTTTTGGTTAAGTATGTTCAAGCGGCTCCAGTTCAAGCGGACTTGATGGCGAAGGTAACATATAAGAATCAAATATGGCTTGGCGGGACTTACCGAACTGCTGATGCAGCTTCTGCTATGATTGGATACCTGTTCCGTGAAAATTTAGTGATAGGATATTCTTATGATTTTACAACTTCCAATTTAAAAAATTATAGTTCAGGAACACATGAATTATTAATTGGAGTTCGGTTTGTACGAGGCAGTACTTTTGAAGTGCCAAATATAGAATGATTCAATCGATATTGTGGCTCAAAATTTGTGAGTGTTTAGAAAATAATATTATATAAATGAGTTTGTACCGCCCAAGCCTTAGAACAAGAATTTATATATCCATGTTGGCAATAATTCTGCTGTCATTGCTAATAATTGGAGCTACTACCATTATTTTTTTCGACAATCAAAATGAAGAATATCATCAAGACCGATTAAAAAGAAAGGAACACACAGTTGCTACATCCTTACAATACTTTTTAAAGGAGGTTGAAATTGCTAAAAACATGGATTTTGTACGAAAGGATTTCGAGTACAAAGTTAAGGAGCTGGCAGATGTTAATAATATTGAGATAAATATATTTAACACAAAAGGACAAGTGCTAATGTCCAGTAGAGATGACAAAAGTGACCCAGAATTTTATACACGAACCATCGCGCCTGAACTTCTAGAAAAGTTGCAGTCGTCAAAACAACGTCAAGTAGAAAACTTAAACAAGCACTATGTATCTACTTATTCTTATGTCTTAAATAATAAAGGGCAAGAAATTGCCATAATTAATATTCCATATAATTTAGAGAATTCTAATGACAAAAGTGATTTGGCACCTTTTTTAACAACACTGCTAGAGATATATGTCTTCTTGCTAATTGGAGCAAGCTTACTTGCTTACCTATTGTCGAATTACATTACAAAGTCTCTAAGAGAAATTGCAAACAAACTGAAAGAAGTTAAAATTAACAAGAAAAATTTATTAATTGATTGGAAAGGAGAAGATGAGATAGGAGCGTTGGTGGATGAATATAATTTAATGATTAAGGAGTTAGAGTCAAGTGCCGAGAAACTAGCAAAGAGTGAAAGAGAAAGTGCTTGGAGAGAAATGGCAAGGCAAGTGGCTCATGAGATTAAAAATCCTTTAACTCCGATGAGATTGAGTGTCCAACATTTGGAAAGAGCATTGGATAAAAATGACCCAGAGTTTAAGGAAAAGCTATCTAAGTTTTCGGGTAAAATGGTTCAGCAAATTGACACATTGACATCTATAGCAAATGAATTTTCTAATTTTGCTCAAATGCCAAAAGCTACTATTTCGGAAATTGACATCAAGGAAGTGTTGCGATCTACATGTGAATTATTCAGCGAGACTGTTGAGGTAGATGTTGTGTTTGAGGCAAATGACCCAAATGAGTCAATAATTTTAGGAGATAAAGAACAATTAAACCGTGTGTTTAGTAATCTGATAAAAAATGCAATTCAGGCAATTCCTGATGATAGAAGAGGGATTATTAAGGTTGGATTAATCCCAAAAGGAAATGCACATTTGATTTTTGTTAAAGATAATGGGACTGGAATAACTACAGAAATTGAAAAAAAGATATTTTCACCAAACTTTACTACGAAATCTACCGGGGCTGGTTTGGGTTTGGCTATGGTTAAACAGATAGTGGATAATCATACTGGACAGATTTATTTTGAAACACAAATAGGAGAAGGTACTACATTTTATGTAGAGCTTCCGAATAGATAAGTTGGATGCGGCAATCGATAAAAGGAATTTATTTAAAGCATTTCCCTTACTCCGAAACAAGTGCTGTTTTAAAAGTATTTACACAGGAGTATGGTTTGCAATCATTTATTGCAAAAGGAATAAAGAAAAAGAAAGGAGCAGTAGCAGTTCTACAACCTTTTCATTTGTTAGAAATTGAATGCTCATATAACCCAAATAAAAGCCTTAATTATGCGGGTCTAATTAAGTTGCAAAAACCTCCTGTTTCTATTACAAGGGATGTAAGAAAGAGTATGGTAGCTATATTTCTCACAGAAATTTTATATAAGTGCATTAAGGAAGAGGAAGCTAATTCAGAATTATACGACTATACTTCTACCGCGATTTCTATTTTTGATGAAAGCGAATTTAATGCCAATTTCCATCTCGTGTTTTTAATGGGGCTATCAAGGTATTTTGGTTTTCAACCCTCACCACCCGAGAAGCCTAGTCAAAAATATTTTAGCTTAAAAGCAGGGGTTTTTGAGTTTCCTAAAGACATTTTTGATTACCATTTGTCGGTTGAATTATCCGAGATTTTTAGACAGCTTATAGGCACGAAGTTTGATGCAATTTCAGAATTGAATTATTCTAATTCTGAACGAAAGGAATTATTAGGGTCAATGGTTAAATACTATGAAATGCAATTGGGAATGAAAAAGGATATAATAACTTCGCATAAAATTTTGGAAACCATTTTTGAAGATTAATAGATGAAACAGGGAAGGGAAAGGTTAAATAAAGGCAAAATCCTTGGTGTTTTCATGTTGTTCATATGCTGTGTTTCTTCATTTAATGCACAACAGATAAGAGTTGTAAACGAAATGTTTGAGCCTTTGGAGGAAGTAGATATTTGCAATGTTCTTCAGACAAAGTGTACGCATACAGGATATAAAGGAAACACGAATATTTCTGAGTTTGGGATAAACGATACACTCATCTTTACTATAGCGTCCTATAAAACGCAAAAATTAACGGTTGCTACTATTTTAAACGAAGGTCGTTGGGTAATAATGGAGCCCACAAGTAACATGCTCAGCGGAGTTCAAATAATAGCGCCGCTTCGGAATGAAAATGGAAATAAAGGGAAATCCACGAATCAAACAGAAATTATTTCTGCAGAAGAACTAGAAGAGTTAAGTGCCCAAACTACTGCCGACGTATTGCAAAATGCTGATGGAATTCAAGTTCAAAAGAGTCAAATGGGCGGAGGAAGCCCAATAATAAGAGGGTTCGAAGCAAATAGAGTTCTTTTGGTTATCGATGGAGTCCGTTTAAACAATGCAATTTATCGTGGAGGCCATCTACATAATAGTGTGACCGTTGATAATAATGTTCTTTCTCAAGTGGAAATTCTTTATGGACCAGGATCGGCAGTTTACGGGAGTGATGCAATCGGTGGTGTTGTTCATTTTCATACTAAAGACCCAAAGCTTTCTAAAGGGGATTCAATTATTATAGGTGGATCAGGAATGTTGCGGTACAATAGTGCTAATCAAGAGAAGACGGGACATTTTGATATATCAATAGGAGGCAAGAAGTTTGGATCTATTACATCTGTTTCGGCAAATGATTTTGGAGATTTATTATCAGGAAGTAAACGGCATCACGGATATGATGATTTTGGAAGCATTAATGTTTTTGCTCAAAGAATTGACGGCAAGGACTCTGCGGCAATCAATGAGAACCCTAATCTACAAATAGGAACAGCATATAAGCAAATTGATATACTTCAAAAATTGATTTATCGATATTCTGAGCAAATAACATTTAAACTGAATACGCAATATTCAAACTCAACAGATGTCCCTAGGTTTGATAGACTTAACAATGTTGAAGAGGATGGTATGTTGGAATACTCAGAATGGCATTATGGTCCTCAGGAAAGAATGTTCGCAGCTTTAAAAACCGAATTATCAACTTCTAACTTTTTCTTTTCAAAAGCTTCTTTTATCGCATCAGTACAAAATATAAATGAAGATAGGGTAAAAAGAAAATTCGGTTCAAATTCAAGAAGTAGTAATAGTGAAAATGTGAAAGTGTATGGATTTAACGTTGATTTAGCCCGTTTAATAGATAGTACATCGCAAGTGTTTTATGGCGTTGAACTTACGCATAATGCTGTTGTCTCAACTGCCTTTACTGAAGATATAACAAATGGAGAAAAGGGGAGTGAGTCTACCCGATATCCAGATGGAGGTAGTGCAATGAGTACAGGAGCATTTTACTTGAGCTATGTGCACACATACAAAAAGTTAATTGCTAAGATAGGAGGAAGGTATAACTATAATAATCTACAAGCTCGATTTATTGACGATTCGTTTGTTGCGCTTCCGTTTGATGCTGTTAATTCAACTACTCAAGCTCTATCCGGTAATTTTGGATTGGTATATTTACCAACAAAGAACTTTAAGTCAAACTTTAATATTAGCACTGGTTTTAGATCTCCAAACATTGATGATTTTGGTAAGGTGTTTAAAAAAGGTGATTTTGTGGTAATTCCGAATAATAACATTACACCAGAATATGCTTATAGTGCTGAGTTGGGGTTTTCAAAAACGTTTCAAAGAGAATATCACTCTAATGGAATTAACACGTATAAAGTGAATTTTATTACAATTGGAGCTACTGGGTTTTGTACTGTTTTAGACAATGCTATTGTAAGAAAAGATTACAGTTTAAATGGACTAGATTCATTAATATACGAAGGGGAAAAAAGAAAAATCCAAACAAATATAAATGCCGAACAGGCAATTATATTTGGAGGTTCTGGAAGGGTTAAAATCATATTTACCAAAAACATTCACCTTTCGTCAAGTTTAAATTACACGAAAGGATACCTAACAAGCTCTAAGGATCCGTTTGCTCACATACCCCCAGTATTTGGTAAGACTGGGCTATTGCTTGAAAAGGAAAACTGGGATATAGAGCTGTTTAGTCATTATAATGGCTGGAAACGAAAACTTGATTTTGCTGCAGGAACAACCGATAATCCACAAGAAGCAACGGTTGATGGAAGTCCATCGTGGTATACAATTAATTTAAGAGCAAGTTTATCGTTAAACGAGTCTGTTACCCTTCAATGTGGAGTAAACAACCTTATGGATCAGCACTATAAAATGTTTGCGTCTGGAATAAGTGCACCGGGAAGAAATTTAATGGTGTCTGGCCGTATTTTTTTTTAGTCAAAGTAAAAAGTTTCATACCTTGCAACTATGATTAAGTGTTATGCGTCATAAAAGCAAAAAAGCGAATCTATGAAAAATGTACTATTACTACTTCCGTTATTTCTGTTTAATTTTAATGCAATAGCTCAAGTGGGGCCATCAACAAATATCTGTTTGGTAACAGTTGACACGACATTTACACATAATGTTGTTGTTTGGGAAAGAGGGTCTCAAACAAGTGCTAACCCTATTGATTCAATCAAAATTTACAGAGTAACGTTATTGGGCGGTGACACTTTGGTTGGGTCGGTTCATTGGGATTCGCTAAGTCAGTTTCGAGATTACAGCGCAGATCCTGGTTTGCGTCCTTATCGATATAGGATATCTGGGATTGATGATCAAGGTGTGGAAGGACCTATGAGTTTGCCACACCAAACGATTCATTTTGCAATAATGGAACAAGGAGATAGTATACGTTTACGGTGGACAAAATATATGGGGCAACCGATAAATTATTACAATTGTTGGATTGATTCTGCAGGGAGTATTCCTGGATTTGATTGGGTAAATTCTACATCAAACAATACTGATACTACTTGGTGGGATAATGATACCCCAGGAGATTGGACAAGTTTATGTTATTTGGTAGATGTTAATTGGAGTAATCAATGTTCTGCAACGAAAGCGCAAGATCACAATACAACAAGATCAAATAGAGCAACTTCAGTATCTCCCAACCCAAATAGCATTTATGAGGGCCCAACAATAAATGAGATGGCAGTATATCCAAACCCAATAAATGAAACGACTAAACTTGTTTTTAGCTCAAAATCTTGGTCGCCAATTGCTATTTTTATTACAGATGTAATGGGTAGACAAATTAAACAGTTTAACTCTATCAAGGTTTTAGGACAGCATCAAATAAATATTGATTTGGAGCGCTATAACTCTGGAATGTATAATGTCGTTCTTATTCAAAACAATAGAGTTTATTCCCAAGCTTTATTGAAGTTGTAAAGTAGAAAGGTGAATATTATATTTTAGTTAAGGCTGATTATTCAAGCCAATTTTTATCTTTGTTTAGTGAAAACTATCCTTCTATATATTATTACTTCATTTTTCCTGATATTTCAGGGGTTGGCACAGAGTAGTTTGCCAAATTTAAAAGGAACTTTTTTACTGCAAAATTATGCTCCAAAAGAGTATAATGGCAATCCACAAATTTTCGACATAGTTCAAGATTCACGAGGGTTATTGTATTTTGCCAATCAGAAGGGAATATTTGAGTATGATGGAACAAAATGGAGTACAATACAAATAGGGGAAGAAGATTTAAAATGCCTAGCCTTGGCAGTAGAGCAGGATGGGTTAATTTATGCGGGAGCTGAAGGAGATTTTGGTGTTCTTCGACCGGATGCTTCAGGGAGTTTGCAATTTGTATCTGAGTTAGGCCGTTTAGGAATTGATAGCATTGGAAGAGTTGCGCAAATAATCATTAAAAACAACAAAAAGTATCTAAAAACGGAAAAGGAATTATTTGTTGTTACGGCTGATGGTTTAGAGATTATAACTCCTGAGACAGAGGTGACAAAGATTTTCTTTTTGAACAATAAGCTTTATGTTCGCCAAAAAGGCTTGGGCTTGTTCTTCCTTAAGGGCAAAGAGTTGAAGCCGGTTGAAGAAGGGTATCAATTTTCAAATAAAGAAGTAATAGCATTATTGACATTTGGGAATAGAAATTTATTTTTTACAGCTCAAGATGGTGTATACGAGTTGTCGAATACGGGAAGGCTTGTTAAAAGAAATGTTTTTGATGGAATGTCATTCCTATCAGCAACTAAAATTGATGATAATTTAATTTCATTAGGAACAAATTCAAATGGGATTATTGTTGTGGATAAAAATTTCGATACCGTCTACAGTATTGGCTTAAAAAAAGGAATAATTGCTGCAGGTATTAAAACACAATTTATTGACAATGAAAAAAACCTTTGGTTGGGAACAAATAATGGAATTTCAAAAATTGAGATCAGCTCTCCATTATTGAAATATGATAAAAACTTAGGCATTCGTACCACTGTTCAGTCGATTGTAAGGCATAATAATAAAATATACGTTGCTGCGCTTGATGGAGTTTACTGCATGACGGATGAGGGTGTTTTTGAAAGCATAGGAGGTATAGAAGCAGATTGTTATGGCTTACAGGGGTTTCCTATAGCTAATGACACGCTTTTAATGGTGGCAGAAGTGAATACAGTAATAGGTGTGGATAAAAAAAACGAAAAAATTCAACTGCAACCTGGCGGTCCATATGAAATTCAAATATCACCATTAAATCCGAATGAAGCTATTATAGTTCATTATGATGGACTGGCTAACTTAGTTTATGAGAATGGAGAGTTTACTACGGAGAACTATCTACGAAATTTTACTGGGGCAGAACCTTTTAATTTTGTAGTTCAGGAGGATGGAACCATATGGATTGGAACTATCAAGTCCATGGACGGGGGGGTTTATAAAACACATGTAAATATATTTCGAGATTCGACTATCGGGTTTGAAAGGCTTTATGTAGAAGAAGGTCTTCCCTCGGCTGGGTCCAGTTATATGTTTCAAAAGGATAACGATATTTTTGTCGGAACAGATGATGGATTGTATAGATATGAAAAAGGAAGATTTATTTTATACAATGACTTTGGTGTAGATTTCTCAGAAGGAAGAGGTTTGCATAGAATTAGTCAAGATGTTGCGGGGAATATTTGGATGGTATTATTTGACAAAGACAATAATTACGAAATAGGTTATTCCAGTCTAGTTGATGGTGAGTATGTATGGAATGGCAGTGTGTTTAGTAGGCACTCAGACGACATAGTTCATGCTTTGTTTCATGAGGAAAATGGAATTACATGGTTGGGAGGTACTCATGGACTGCTTCGTTTTGACAGTAAAATAATTAATGATTATGAAATACCTTTTAATGCTATAATTCGAAGTGTGGTTTTTGGTGATAGTTTGTTGTTTGGGGGTTCATATCAAAAAGACAATAAGAATATTTTAGAGCAGCCAGAGGAACTGAAACTTAATTTGAGATATTCCTCAAATAAGCCAATAATTTTTTCTTTTACGTCAACTTCCTATATTGATGAAAATAGAACAGAATATAGTTTTTTACTAGAGGGTCATGATGATGATTGGCATAAGTGGTCTTCAAGAATAATGAAGGAATATTATTTGTCAGAGGGCTCATACTCATTTAAAGTAAAAGCTAGAAACATCAATGGAGTAGTGTCAAGTGAAGCTGTTTTTTCTTTCACTGTCTTACCTCCTTGGTACAGAACTTCATGGGCTTATGCACTTTATGTAATTGCATTCATATTTACAGTTTATATGATAATTAGACTAAGTATTAGTAGGGTAAAACAAAAAAATATTCATCTAGAAGGCATTGTAAAAGAGAGAACGAAAGAGGTTGTAATTCAAAAGCAAGATGCGGAGAAACAAAGAGATATTGCAGAACGTCAAAAAGAATTGGTTGAAGCAGCGCATCGTGAAATAACAGATAGTATTAATTATGCTGAACGAATTCAGCGTAGTTTTTTAGCAACGGATAATATTCTAGATGCGAATTTGGAAGAATATTTTGTATTCTTTCAACCAAAAGAAGTGGTAAGTGGAGATTTTTATTGGGCAGATAAGTTGAGTAACGGTAATTTTGCGATGGTAAATGCTGACAGCACAGGACATGGAGTTCCGGGCGCTATTATGAGTATCCTTAATATTTCCTCTATAGAGAAAGCAGTAAGACTTAATTTTTTAGAACCACATGAAATTTTTAATTCTACCCGTAAAACGATTATCGAACGCTTAAAAAAAGACGGTAGTATTGAAGGTGGTAAGGATGGAATGGATGCGAGTATTATATGCTTCGATTTTGAGAATAATAATTTTACATACACGGCGGCACAAAATCCAATTTGGATAGTTAGAGATGGTTCTTTGACTGAAATAAAGCCGGAGAAGATGCCGGTTGGAAAACACGATAAAGATAAAATTCCGTTTATTGGAGGTGTCTTTGAAATGAAAAAAGGCGATGTGATTTATACTTTAACGGATGGTTTTCAAGATCAGTTTGGAGGGCCTAAAGGAAAGAAATTTATGGTAAAGAAAATGCGGGAATATATTTTATCGATTTCTCACTTGCCAATGAAAGAGCAGCATACGAAAATTAGTGAAGTCTTTTCTAATTGGAAAGGAGATACGGAGCAGGTTGATGATGTTTGTGTTATAGGTGTTAGAATATAACGCAAAAAGAGACGGATAGCAGGGGGTGTAGTTGATAAGCGATAATGTTTATACGGAAAAGTCGAAAAATTTCAAAATTGTTAATGGTTTAGTCAATGGTCTTTACCTAGACGAATAATAGGTTTAACCATGACGAATACTTAATGTGTTAAGATAAGAAATATATGTTGAGTGTTTGATTTAGAGGTATATGTATTATATTTGCGTTGATTTAATAACTAAGACAAATGAAAAAACATTACATACTTTCAACTTTACTTTCAATATTCACAATTATAACGATTAACGCACAAGTGTCTTTTACCGCAAACGTTACTTCTGGTTGCGGTCCTCTTTCTGTTAATTTTACTAACACTAGTATTTCTGGAGTGACTTGGGACTGGAACTTCGGAGATGGAACTTCAAATTCGAGTTTATCTTCTCCATCTCATACATTTAGTACAGGTGGTGATTTCTATGTGTGGTTATCAGCTTGGGATGCTAGCGGCAGCTATGTAGGTGATTACAATATGATTATTTCTGTACTTGGTGCTCCTCAACAGGTTCATTTACAAAATGACTCAGTTTGTCCCAATGATCAAGCTTCTTTTTGGGTACAGGGCACGGGTGACACATGGGAGTGGGATTTTGGAGATGGAACAACGTTTACAGAAAACTCTGGATATTCCGGAGCGAATCATACCTATACTACTTCTGGCACATATCCCGTTACAATTGATGTTACTAATAGTTGTGGTACATATACAATAGATACAAGTATGGTTGTAAATATGAACGTTCCCTTTGCCAATGCTCCATATATGTGGGTTTCAGCAGATACAGTTTGCCCAAATACACAGGTTTCTATGGATGCTGAGCAGGGCTTTTCTTCTTATACATGGAATTTTGGTGATGGAGGCACTAGTGCTGTTGGCAATTATACGACTCATACTTATTCAAATCTTGGTAGTTATACGATTGAAGTAGAGATTGCAAATGGTTGTGGAATATTAGCTACCGTAACGGAGGATATAATAGTTCACAATAATGTACCTGTTACAGGAGGGTATATTTGGGAAGTAGATTCAGTTTGCCCAGGGGAAGAATTTTACATCCAGTCTACAAGTAATGACGGAATAAATTATACATGGGATTTTGGTGACGGCATCCCGGCCTTGGACGATCCTAATGTTCATCATACATATGCAGCTGTAGGAGTTTATCCTGTTACATTGACTATTACTAATAGTTGTGGTAACTCTGCTGTTTTGAATACTCAAGTTGTTGTAAGTAACAACGTTGGCTTTAGTAGCACTCCGTATATGTGGGTTTCAGCAGATTCAATATGCCCAAATACACAGGTTTCTATGGACGCTGAGTATGGCTTTTCTTCGTATAATTGGAGTTTTGGTGATGGAGGAAGTGATGTTGGCGGATATGTGTCTCATACTTATTCAGCTCTTGGCAATTATACAATCTCTGTAGAGATTACAAATTTTTGTGGATTATCAACTACTATAACTGATAGTATTGTCGTTCATAATAATGTACCTGTTACAGGAGAGTATATTTGGGAAGTAGATTCAGTTTGCCCAGGGCAAGAGTTTAACATTCAAGCTACAAGTAATGGAGGAACAAATTATACATGGGATTTTGGTGACGGTAACCCAACCGTGGACGGGAGTAATGTAAATTATTCATATGCATCTTTAGGAATTTATCCTGTTACATTAACGATTACTAATGATTGTGGAAATTCCACCGTTATGAACACTCAAGTTGTGGTGTCTAATAACGCCCCGATTACTAATGCATACTTGCAATTTAACACGACGAGTTATTGCCCTGGCGATATGATGGAGTTTTGGGTAAACAACCAATATGATTATTATGTTGACTTTGGAGACGGATCAGGAACTAGTGATGGTTACGAACATACATATAGTACTGTCGGGACATATCCAATTTCAGTAACCTATCAAAACGCATGTGGTAATAGTGTAACGTTGTATGATACAATTAATGTGGAGGACAATTTGCCCTTCACAGGAAATCCTTTCGCAGGAGTAGTTAATAACCTTACATGTGTAAATGGCACAGTAGAATTGTATGCCCAATCTGGATATGCAGCTTATTCTTGGGATTTTGGAGATGGGGGGACATCAACCAACAAAGATGCGGAACACATCTATAATGCCGCAGGTAATTATACTGCTACTGTAGAGATTACAAATGGTTGTGGAGCGAGCGAGTCTTTTGATGTGGCTGTACAAATTGTAAACAATATGCCTATTACAAATGTGTATTATGAAATTATGGGAGACTCTATTTGCCCGAATGATCAGTTGTTATTTTCAGCAGATAATTGGTCTGGATTGGAATATACATGGGATTTTGGAGATGGAACAACTTCAACAGGAGCTTATGCTAGTCATTCTTATGCTTCAACAGGTCTGTATGTTGTTTCGATTTATGCTGTAAATGGATGTGGAAATGATTCAACCGTCATAGATACAGTAATAGTTGACAACAACGTATTCCCAAGTGCAAATAGTGTTGGAGTATTTGCTCAGCCTCAAGGTTGTATTGGAGATGAATTGTATTTTGTTGTTGGGCCATCGGGAGCTGGTGATTATGTATGGAATTTTGGAGACGGAAACTCAACAACATCAACATTTCCGTTATTGACCCCGGAAGGAATAACCTATGATGTTGCTTTACACCCCTATTTAGCAACTGGAAATTATGAAGTGCACTTTAATGTTACCAATGGATGTGGAAATACCTATTACGACACTTTACAGGTCCAAGTAGGAACGGTAGGAGATACGGTTGATATTGAAACATCTTTTTGGTGGAATGAATTAGAAGCCTCTTGTCAAGGAGAACCAATTGAATTTGTTGCTGTTGGAGCATCTAGCTATACTTGGAGTTTTGGTGATGGATCAGGTGTTCTTATAACACAAGGATCTCTTTCACCGGTATACCATACGTTTATGAATCCTGGCACCTATAATATTGTGGTAAACGGTTATAACAATTGTGGAAATTCTGATAGTAGAACAGAAGAAATTTTTATTCCGCAATCACTTATTGATATTACAACCAATGCTGTGCAATTAGCAAATTGCGGTGAGAATGATGGGGTGGCAGTTGTTTCGGCAACAGGAGGATTACCTCCTTATCAATATGGTTGGAGTAATGGAGACAATTCTGTAATTGCAGACAGTTTGGGTTCAGGGTTATACGTAATTACTGTAACAGACAATAACGATTGTTCAAGTGAAGGGATAGTTACAGTTGATGATAATCAAGGGCCAACTATATTAGTTGACAACATTACGAACTTAGGGTGTTATGGAGGAGCTAATGGAACAATTAGTGTTTCAATTTTAGGAGGGGCTCCACCTTATGAAATAATATGGTCAAATGGCGATCAAACAGAAGATATTTACGGTCTAGTAGCAGGGCCTTATGAGATTTTTGTTACAGATGCAAACGGATGTATGGGTATGGAAAGTATTACTGTTACACAACCAGAGGAGGCAATTGTTTCAATTATTACTTCACCATCAGCGTGTGGAAATAATACAGGTGGAGCCATGGCTGTAATAAGTAATGGTGCACCTCCTTATAACTATATCTGGCCAAATCAAACAGGACCTGTTCACCAAACGGGAGGGTTAACTCCTGGAATACATGAATTATTAGTTATTGATGCAAATACATGTTTATTGCAACAAGACTTTGTAATAAATGAAAATACAGCTCCAATAATCTTATTGGACTCAGTAGCAACCGGAACTTGTTCAGGAGATTTGAGTTCAATTTATATAAATACAATTGGAGGATTAGCTCCTTTTACCTACAGTTGGTCAAATGGAACTACAGACGAAGATTTGACGGATGTGTTGCCAGGGGATTATGATGTTCAAATTATGGGGAATAATGGATGTTCATCTTATTTTGCCTATTCAGTAGAAATGACATTGCCAGACGAAAATCCAATTTGTATTGTTTCTGTAGATACTGTACAGGGCGGAAATTTAGTCGTTTGGGAACCAGTTCAAACGACAGGAGTTGATTATTATAATGTATATAAAGAGAGTTCTCAAAGTGGATTGTACTATTTAATTGGGGCAACTGATGCTGATAGTTTAAGTTTTTACCACGACGTTAATTCTGATCCGCACATTCGTTCATGGAGATATAAAATTGCTTCAGTTGACGATTGTGGAAATGAGTCTGACTTAAGTGATGAGCATAAAACAATCCACTTAACTTCAAATTTAGGCGTTGGGAATGTGGTTAATTTAATTTGGGATAACTATGAAGGATTTAGTTATTCTACTTTTTATGTGAATAGATACCATCCAACCACAGGCTGGATGGTTATAGATTCATTAGGAGCGAACTTAAATTCATATACTGATGTTACACCTCCAAGTGATAGTAACTTAGTTTATCAGGTAACAATTAATGCACCGGGGTTATGTTCTGCTCAAAAAGCACAAGATCATAATACTACACGTTCTAATAGAGCTTCAATTAATGAACCTGAGGAAGAAATCGAAAACCCTGATGCCCTTTCTGAATTATATTTAACTAGTGTTGCAATACAGCCAAACCCTACGAATGGGGTGTTTACACTTTATTTTGATGGTCAGGCAACAGAAAGAAATATAGAGATTTATGATGTTCAAGGAAAACGTCTTGCAAACAAGTTGTGCGCAAAAGAGAACAAAACCATTGGCTTTGATGTTTCAGAATTTGAAACAGGAATGTACTTGATAAAAATATCTTCTGACAAAGAGATAAAAACCGTAAGATTATTAAAGCAATAATATTAATCCAGCATTAAGTCAATATTTATGAAAAAGTATTTATTTACAATTGGAATTTTATTAAGCGTCGGGCAAATGTTTGGACAAGGACCAGTAATGATAGATGACATTCTCATCACCGATCCATCTTGTTCCGATTCTTGTAATGGAGAAATAGTAATTATTGCTTCAGGAGGTATTCCTCCAATGGAATACAGTATTGATAATGGTCAAACTTTTCAGACTAGCAACTCATTCACCGGTTTGTGTGCAGGAATGTATGATGCAGTTGCGCAGGATGTTTGGGGTGAGCAATTTCATGAACCTGCCGATTTAATTGCTGTTCCAATCGGAGCAAACTTTACAATTGATAGTATTCTTTCTTGCCAAGGGGATACTGATGGTGTTTTAACCGTAAACCCTTATGGAGGATTCGGAGGTTCCTATACCCATTTATGGGTTTCGGATCAAACAACGGATGTTACCAATTATTCTGGTCATCCTGGTTTTAATGTGGTTGTGATTACGGATTTGAATGGCTGTACAGATTCCATGGGAGTTTATCTTGACGAACCAATTCTTTTAGAGGTTTCTGTATCTTCAGTAAACACAGTCTGTACTAACGCAATAGGGTCTTCTGAAGCAATGGCTTTTGGAGGAACAGGGGCTTTGATTTATTCTTGGGAAAGTGGGGGAACAACTGAAATTGAAACAAACCTAGCAGCGGGAGATTATATTTTAACTGTTACAGATGCTAATGGTTGTATTGCTACAGATACTGCGTATATTGAAATTGATCCAGGCACATTAGACGTTTCTGTACTTTCGGTAAACACAACTTGCTCTAACGTAATAGGGTCTTCTGAAGCTTTTCCTATTGGAGGCACAATGCCTTATGATTATTCTTGGGAAAGTGGAGGAACTGGCTTGACTGAAACAAACCTAGCAGTTGGAGATTATATTTTGACTGTTACAGATGCTAATGGTTGTATTGCTACAGATACTGCGAACATTGGTATTGACGTATTCCCTATTGACGTATGTGTTGTTACGGTAGATTCAACATCAACTAAGAACGTTATTGTTTGGGAAAAACCTATAGCAAATGGGATCTCGCATTTTAATGTATATAGAGATGTCGTTGGTACTTATACATACGTTGACAGTATTCCATATGATTCTTTAAGTCAGTATGAAGATGTTACTGGTGGAGTAAATCCACAAGTAACCCAATATCGTTATAAGATTTCTGTAGTTGATAGTTGTGGTAATGAAAGTGACTTAAGTGATTTCCATCAAACAATTCACTTGAATGCACCAAACTTAGTTGGTAATACAGCCGATTTAGTATGGCAAGCTTATGGAGGGTTTACAAGTAATTTTTACTATAGAATTTTAAGAGATTCAACCGGAACGAATGATTGGGAAGTGGTCGATTCAGTATCGCTAACGACCTTAGTTTATACAGATATTTCGGTACCAAATACATCAAACATATCCTATTTAGTGCAAATTGCCACTCCTAATACTTGTACTGCAACAAAAGCACAAGATCATAACACTACACGTTCTAACAGACATAATATTACACCTCCAAATCCGAGCGTAATAGATGAGTCAACTCTGTTAAACGCTAGAGTTCAGCCAAACCCAAGTAATGGCTTATTTGCCATAATTGTTGAAGCTTCAAATTGGAGTTATTCAATATTAGATATGAATGGAAAACTAATTATGAATGAAAGAGCCTCTACCAATAATGCAGAAGTAAATATTCAAGCACTAGAAGCAGGCATTTATATGATACAAATTTCAGTAGAAGGTGATTCTATCTATAAGAAAATTGTGAAGCAATAAGGGGAATAAAATATTTAGTATGTAAAAGCCTTTTGATTTTGTCAAAAGGCTTTTACATTTGAGGAAACTTCTAAATCATTCTATTGTGTTAAAGAATATTGTATTTTCAGTTGGTATTTTATTTTCAATGAGCCTTCAGTCTTGTAGTGATCCGGTTCATCCAGGTTCAGAAAGGTTATGCAGGTGCTATACGCAACAGTTTAGAGCGGACTCTGCTAGAGTTGATGTCATCGGTGATTCGTGCCGAGCAATCTATATTGACATAATCAAATCACTGGAAAATGATTCAGAAGAAATGGCAAAATTTGAGGAAGCTTTAGATGTTTGTCGATAAGAAACTCTTGAACTATGGAAATAATTCTTAATTACATAAATGGTGCGTTAGTAGAGCCGGCGGATAATTCTTTTTTGGATAATTACAACCCATCTATTGGAAAAGTATATAGTCAAATTCCTGATTCCAATGAAAAGGATGTTGATTTAGCATATGCTGCTGCAAATGAGGCTTTTGCTAGCTGGAGCGCTACTCCAAAAGAAGAGCGATCAAAAATCATGATGCGTATAGCGGATTTGATTGAAGAGAATTTAGAAGAATTAGCAAAGGCAGAATCTATGGATAATGGGAAGCCTGTTAAATTAGCAACGCATGTTGACATTCCTCGTGCTGCAAGTAATATGCGCTTTTTTGCTACAGCAATTTTACATTATGCTTCCGAAAGTCACGATATGGATGGTGTAGCAATTAATTATACGTTGCGTAAACCAATCGGAGTGGTTGGATGTATTTCTCCATGGAACCTTCCATTGTATCTTTTTACGTGGAAAATTGCCCCAGCATTAGCATCAGGAAATTGTGTAGTTGCAAAACCTTCTGAAGTAACACCCATGACAGCTTATTTGTTTTCTAAGTTATGTATTGAAGCAGGGTTACCGAAAGGTGTATTAAACATTATTCATGGAATGGGCCCAAGCGTAGGCTCTCCAATAACCACGCATCCTGGAATTAAGGCAATTTCATTTACTGGAGGTACAGCTACCGGAAAAGCTATTGCTAAAGTTGCTGCTCCAATGTTTAAAAAATTGAGTTTAGAGTTAGGAGGTAAAAATCCAAACATCATTTTTGCGGATTGCGATTTCGATAAAGCTTTGAAAACAACCATACTTTCTTCTTTTGCTAATCAAGGACAGATTTGTTTATGTGGCTCTAGAATTTTTGTTGAAAGACCAATTTATGAGAAGTTTAGAGACGCCTTTGTAGCGAAAACGAAACAACTCAAAGTTGGAAATCCAAATGACTCTCATACTAATTTGGGTGCAATTGTATCGAAAGCTCACTTAGAAAAGGTATTGTCTTATGTGCAATTAGCGCAGGAAGAAGGTGGAACTGTGCTAGCTGGCGGAAACAAAGTTCAATTGGAAGGAGAACTTTCTGAAGGATATTTTATGGAGCCAACTATTATTGAAGGATTAGCATTTGATTGTCGTACGAATCAAGAAGAAATTTTTGGGCCTGTAGTTACAATTATGCCTTTTGATTCAGAAGAAGAAGTTGTAGGCATGGCAAACAGCACCGAATATGGTCTAGCAGCAACTGTATGGACACAAGATGTAAGTAAAGCAACTAGATTGGGGGCCAGCCTAGCCTCAGGAATTGTTTGGGTCAATTGTTGGTTGGTTCGAGACTTAAGAACACCTTTTGGTGGAGTTAAAAACTCTGGTGTTGGTCGTGAAGGCGGATTTAATGCGTTGAACTTTTTTACCGAACAAACAAACGTTTGTATTAAGCTGTAAATAATATATTATACATTTCTCCGTTTTAAACGCACTCACCATTCAGATATTTGTGTTAATAACTTAAAAGGAAGAGGACAGTAGGCATATACTATCCTGATATTTTTGTATAGAATGATTCGATTAATTATTATATTTTTTTGGCTGATTAGTTTTTCTAACCTGTATGCGGGTCAGAGCGTATATAACCCAGATTCTACATTTCATGATTCTTTATACACCTATGAAGAACTAGCAAAAATCGACTTCCCTGAAATTTGTCCGGAAATCACTTTTGAAGATGAATTGTATAACCCGACCTTTTTATTAGAAAGTGATTATTACGTGAATCGATATAAAGAAACCGATTTAATGTACAAAGTGATTGACAATTTCGGTAATGGTTTTGATAGTCTATATGGTACTCGAAACATGAGAACCGTTCTTCACGGAGTCGCATATAGAGGTGGGGCAAACAATTATTACCATAAAACAAATAAGCGTAACAATCATAATCCTCTACCTGATGATGGAATTGCGAACTTATGTAAAGAAGGCTTTTCCCATTCTATTTATTTGTATAAGCAAAATTGGGACAGTGCACCGGAATATGAAACGTGTGAGTGTGTTAACGAGGCTCAAAATGAAATGGAGTATTCTCAGTATGATTACTACGATAAAGAGCACATTAAAGAAATGCTTGGGTTAATTTACAAAAGTGCTGTAGATCCAAATACAGGGCCTGTATATTTGCATTGCTGGAACGGTTGGCATGCTTCCGGCTTTATCTCTGCAGTAATTTTAAAACAGTTTTGTGGGTTTTCTGATTTAGACGCTACAGCGTATTGGGATTTAGGAACAGATGGCGCAAATACAAGTCCTCGATATAATTCGATTCGACAAAAAATAATGGATTTTGAGCCCTATCCAGAATTTAAGTTGGAAGATTCATTAGGAAATAAAATCTGTGCGCCTATGCCTGAGTTTATCGATAGCTCTATGCTTCATATCAGCATTGAGCATCTTGTTATTGTTCCAGAGGCAATTCCTCTAAATACTATATTGATTCTTACTCATGTTAAATTTGCACCCGGAAAAACAACTTTTCCTTCCGTAAACACAAACGAAGATTTGATAAATTTAGTTGCTGCAATGCAAAAGAGCCCTGATTTAAAAATTCAAATAAGTGGACATACTGACCGCTCTGGAAATGAGCAAACGAATAAAAAACTTTCAACAAGTAGAGCTAAATTTGTGTATGACCACCTTATAGCTAAAGGGATATCAGTAGATAGAGTCTCTCATATTGGTTATGGTTCTGCCAAGCCAGCCTACTCTAACAGGACAAAAGATGGTAGGGCAGCTAATAGAAGAATTGAGGTAAAAATTCTTTCTAAAAAAGCAGAATCAATGGATAACCTTGTCGATGAAACTCCAGTACCGGTGGAAGATTCGTTTGAAAAGCATACCAATTCATCATTAATAGACTTTGAGAAAAAAGAAATTGGGGAAGCTCTTATTTTGAAACATATATTGTTTGAGCCTAATATGACGGAACTCACAGCAACCTCTATATTTCAAGCAGATACTTTAGTTGATATACTTAATGAAAATCCGGAACTGTCTATAGAAGTTTTTGGGTATACGGATAAATCTGGGATAGAAGATAAAAACATTGTACTCTCTAAAAATCGGGCAAAAGCACTGCACGATTATCTGATTGAAAAAGGGATTGATGCCGATAGACTTTATTATTCCGGATGTGGTTCAGGTAACCCAATAGCATCTAATAAATATAGATGGGGCAGAGATATTAACCGCCGAATTGAAGTTGTAATTATCAAAAAATAAAACATGGAAAACGACAGAATTAATTCACAAAAAGCACCGAAACCAATGGGGTTGTATCCACATGCGAGAAAGGTAGGTAATTTGTTGTTTTTATCTGGTGTAGGTCCGAGAGCTGCAGGCTCTGGAAGTGAAGAAGCGAATATACCTGGGTTAAAGTTTGATAAAAATGGTAATTACGAGGCTTTCGATTTTGAAGCGCAGTGTCGATCAGTTTTTGAAAATGTAAAATTAATACTAGAAGAATCCGGTTCTAGTTGGGAGAACTTAGTTGATGTAACTACTTTTCTTGTAGACATGAATAGAGACTTTAAAACGTATAACAGGGTGTACGCGGAGTATTTTAAAGATAATCAACCCTGTAGAACTACTGTGGAGATAAATGCATTACCATCTCCTATAGCAATCGAGCTGAAGTGTATCGCTACGATTAATTAAAGAAATCTAACTCCGCTTTTCGCGATTGGTTTACGAGGCTTACTCTTTTTAATTTTAAGAACAATTGCATATGTCCCTATACGACTTTGCATTTCTGGATCACCCTCGCAGATATCCCATTCTCCCTCTCTAACTTCATAGGTTACGGTTAATCCTTGATTTATATATTTCTTCATCTTTTTTAAAGGAACTTTACTTTCACAAAATTTGATGAAGTAATCCTGAATCGAACACCTCAAGTAAAGCTCTTTAAACTCTGAAGTTTTACCACCTTTATTTACAAATGCTTTTTCAACCACTTCACAACCGGTAGTAGTAACATTTGTTTTGCTAGGTTTTTTTGTTTGGGAAAATGAAACTGCTGATGCTGTTAGAAAAATGATTAGGAATAAGTTTTTCATAATAAGTGAGATAAGATGTAAAGTAAATATATAAAAAAGCCTGTAATGAAGATCACGGGCTTTTGTTAGGTAATTTTTCTATCTATTGAATAGACAGTTTAATAACTTTGTTTCCAACTCCATTATTCACTTCTAAGAAGTAAATGCCTGTACTTAAACTTCCAGTATTGATTTCAAAAGTAGTTCCGCTTATTACATTCAATAATTGTTCTTTGATTGAAACTTGACCAAGACTATTTAATAGAGTTAATTTTACATTATCAAAACTATTTTCAAATGCTACATGAATCAAGTTCCCTTCATTATAATAGTATGCATTTACACCCTGTAAAGTTAATTCTGAAAAACCGTTTACACAGGCACTTGCTGGTAAAACAACAATAGAGCCAGTGATATTGTCAGTTTGCGAACAGGTGTTTTCAACTGTAAGGTCAATAGAATAAGTTCCTTGAGTGCTATATACAACTGATGGATTAGGGTCTGTAGAAGAGGAAATGTCTCCTCCTACAAAAGTCCACGTATAGCTACTTCCACCGTCAGATATCGCTCCATTATAATTTACAGCATCACCTTCGCAAATGGTGTCATTATCCATAATAAATGCAGCATCAGGATTACTATCATCAATAATTATTGTTATGTCAGAATAGTTTGAGCAACCACCAGATGTTCCAGTTACGGTATAAGTAGTTGTGGTTGTAGGTGCCGCGGTAGCTGTTGCTCCTGTGGAGCCACTAAGCGTTCCTGCTGGCGACCAAGAATAGCTTGTCGCTCCAGAAGCGGTAATGTCCGAATTTCCTCCAGGGCAAATAGTTGTGGCCGTAGCAGCTAGACCAACACTTGGAGTTGGATTTACCGTCACCTGAACAGAATCTATGTGGTCAAAACCACAACTATTAATTGCCTGCATATAAACCCAATGACTTCCATCCGTGTTCATGATAACGTTTGGTGCAGAACCTGTAGGATATGGAGTTCCAGTTCCATTTATTGCCCAATTCCAATTTACTGTATTTGGCGAACCAGTTCCATCAAATACAATCGACTCTCCTGTACAAACCGTACTTGGTGTCGGAGAAATGATTGCTTGCGGTGGTGTTTGCGTTATTCTTGGATAAATGTGCATGGACCATTGACTTCCTGAAACGGTTTCAATATCAACCCACCCTGCAGGGTAGGCAAGTGGATTCCCTGCGGCAAAATTAACATACATGGTGTTAGGTCTTCCAGGGGCTGATATTAAATCACCTGTCATTGCACAGGCTGCAGAATCTGTTGCGAGTGGTGCGTTTGTAATGGTATACCCTACGTAAAAGTTAGACGTAGAAACTGTAGCAGGGATATCAAAGTCTATATTAGTAATATAGAAAGAACCTGCTCCAGCACTTACAATATTGTCTTCAATTAATTCTAATGAAACATCTTGTGTATACACTACTGTTCCAGGTAGCCCTGCGTTATCTTCCCATACCATAACAGTAATCATTGAAGAAGACGAATTCGTTTCACCACGAGTAAAGTAAAATTCAGCACCCATTATACTCGTTGGACCATAAGCAGTGTATTTATCACAAAATTGGTACATTCCATAAGCATTGTGTCCAGAAATTAAACCATTACCTCCATTCCAAGACCAAGTATTATTTGGGTCCGCTGGCAATGTATTAGTTATGGTGTCACACCCAGTTAATCCAGTTACTGTAATCTGTCCAGTTACAGTTTTCGTATCACTACCATTTGCATTAGTTACTGTTAATGAAACATCATAAACCCCAGCAGTATTATAAGTAATGCTTGGTGGATTTGCAGATGTTGAGGTCGCTGGAGAACCTCCACTGAAAGACCATGAATATGATGTAGGATTATAGTAGGAAAGGTTGGTGAAGTTTACAGATTGTCCTTCCAAAATGTTAGTTAAATCTGGAGAGAAGTCAGCGATAGGTGCCCAGTTTAAAGTTGATGTCACACAGTTCATTGCAGAAAGTGCATTTATTCGACCAGCACCTAATTGTCCAATGTAACTTGCATTTGCTGCATCAATATTATCAGCAGTTGATGTTAAACAACTTTCAACATCTGATGGAGATAATCCAGGATTTGTAGAAAGCATTAACCCACAAAGGCTAGCAACTAGAGGTGAGGCCATTGAAGTTCCTTGTTTTATCCCATAAGTATTACCTGGGATAGTACTCCATATTGCACTTCCAGGAGCAGAAATGTCAATCCAAGGGCCATAATTAGAAAAGCTAGATTTTGCATCTCCATATGTAGTGGATGCAACAGAAATACAATTGGTGTATCCGGCAGGATAGAATACTGTTGTTACATCATCATTACCTGCAGCAGCTACTAATACAATTCCTGAGTTATACGCCCAATCAATAATGTTATTAGCGGTGGTAGAAGATCCACTCCCACCCCAAGACATGTTAATAACATCAGCGCCTGAGTTAACAGCGTAAACTACTCCGTCATATCCATTGGTAACTGCACTCGCTGAATTGGTACTTTTAACAGCCATTAAAGTCAAGTTGTATCCAAGAGAAGCAATTCCATTGTTGTTGTTTGAAGCGGCACCTGCAATTCCTGCAACATGCGTTCCGTGATCATAAGAAGATCCATCTGGGTTTGGGTCGTTGTCCATATTGGCAACATCAAATCCTTGTACATCATCAACGTATCCATTGTTGTCATCATCAATACCGTTATTAGCAACTTCGCCTGGGTTTGTCCAAATAACTGGAGATAGGTCTGAATGTGTAATTTCAACCGCATCATCTACGATTGCCACAACGATATTTGCATTTCCAGTTCCAATATTCCAAGCAGCACTTGCTTGAATTTGAAATAAACTCCATTGATCTGAAGCATTGAAATCGGTATCATTTGGCGTAAGTGTCTTTTTTAACAATGGAATTTTCTCTGCATATTCAATACTATTATTCTCGTTCAAAGCCTTTAAAATTGCTTCAACATCACCAGCATTTGTAAACTCTAGTTTATAGACGTTATTAATCTTTTCTTCACTAACCATAAAGTATGGTCGTGAAACATTTGAAAAAGAAAATCTATTTGTAATGTTGTCAAGAAAAGAAACACTTTTTGGATTTATATGATGATAATCGTTTGTTTCTGAACTGTTAATATCAAGAGTTCTGTTGATAATTGTATTGGGTTTAACTTTTACCCAAACTTCACCATCAACGTAATTTGAATGGATACTCTGTCCGAAACTAGAAGTTGCGGTTAGTAAAATACAACTGTAAAAGAAGTAAAGTATTGATTTCATAAAAAGGATCTTTATAGTTAGGCTACTCAAGTTAGAAATAATTTTCTAGCTCAACACTGTATATAGCTCTAATTTAACCAACTTGATTTAAATTTAACACTTTATGGAATACCTGTGTACTGGGCATAAAAAAGCCCCCTGTAAATTAGGAGGCTTTAATAATAAGTATTGTTATCGCTTATCTAGAAAAAACAGATCCTCCAGCACTATAAACTATTTTCGGATTAACACATAAAACAGGGATTTGTGCTTCGTTAGTGATGATTGATTGCTCATAACTACTTCCAAACATTCCCATTAATGAGTTCTTCTGCAGGTTCATTATAGAAATTAAGTCAATCTCTAAGTCTTGTGCTGTAGAAATCATGTTTTTAACAAAGCTCCCTTTTTCAGAAACATGAGTTGCACTTTTAATCCCTTTTTTAGCAAGGTACTTTTTAGCCCAAGCAATATTTCCATTAAGCTTATGCCTTAAAAATTCATCTGTTTCTATTGGTGTAAATATGTGCACTTCAGAACCAAAATATTTAGCCATATCAGCAACTATTTCTAATTTCTGTTTTGTTTCATTATGCAAATCTAAAGGAATCATAATCTTATCATACCCTCCTACATGCATCATATCATTTTGCACAATAACAAAAGGCACAGAAGAATTTGTTACCACTTTAAGTGCGTGACTTCCAGCAACTTTTTGCCATCCACTAGCTCCATGAGTTCCCATGATAATCATAGAGGCGTTTATTTCAGCAGCAGAATCACCTATATCATCAAATATGTTCCCAATACGAATCATTGTTTTTACAGGAACACTTCCCTCCATTTCATTCGCAAGTTTTTGTTCTTCGGCTAATTTAGCTTTCGCAGGTTCTACATCTTCTTTATTTTCTACTACATGAAGTAATATAACCTCTCCGTTGATTGTGTTTGCTAATTCTACAGCATGGTTAATTGCTGTGTGAGCTTCCTTAGTAAAGTCCGTTGGAACCAAAATTGATTTTAAACTCATTGTTATTCTTTTTAATTAAATATTCTAAATCTTTATTGTAATATTAGTAAATCTTATTCACAATGCAAAAGTAAACTCTATTTCTATATTTAACAGCTATTTCTGTTAGAATAATTAACAGCTATTGCGGAGAACTATTTTAACTCTTTAATAGCTGTAACAACTTCATATATAAGATAGAGAAAGAACACACCAAAGAAATTAAATATAATTTCATTCTTATTTAAACTAGAATTTTGTTTTATCACAAAAATAAATACAATTGAGAAGAGCATTTTAAAAACTGTAACCGTTAAAAATGTCATTCCAACTTTTTTAGGGTCTATTGATTTCACTTTACGCATAGCTAAGTTTCCCACGAATAAAAATAAAAATAAAAAAGCATGTGTTCCTAAGATAAAACTTAAGCTTTGGCCTTTAAGAAAGAAAAAGATAAGAGTTAAATGCAGTCCAAAAAGGATTAACGCAAATGAAAACAGTGGGATCAATTTTTTCATAGTGCAAAATTAGTCTTCTTTGGTAATATTCAAAACTTCCTTAATGATAAGATAAAGACCAATTGCTACAGCAATTAATGAAAAAACAACAGTGTAAATAGGTTTTTCATTTCCGCTTTTTTCATCCAAATATTGACCGCCAAAAGCTCCAACAATAATTAATATTGCCATTTGAATTCCGGCAGATGAAAACCTGACGAATAAATTAGCTTTCTTCTTCTCCTTCATCATTTAACTGGTTGTTCATAGCGTATGCAATCATAATAGCCATGATTGGTAATAAGATTGTGCAGATTGGAAAATTGTTTTGAAATTGATTGTCACAAATGTATCCACCAGAAACACCCGCAATTATTACAAGGCCTCCTCTTACTTTATTGTTTATTGGCAACTTAAACTTGATACCAGTGAATTAAGCAGTTTTCTCTTCTCTAACAGATTCTGAAGCAACATCTTCTGTAGACTTTGGCATGTCTTTTACAATACCCCCCATATTGCAGGTGCCTCCAAATACAGCTCCTGGCTCAATGGATAATTTCGACGTTACGATATCTCCTTGTAATTTTGCAGTGCTTTTTAATGTTAGTAATTCACTTACTTTAATTGTTCCTACCAGAACTCCTTCAACATCTGCATTACAACAAATTATGTTGCCTTCAATGTTTCCCTCAGGTCCAATTACCAACCTTCCTTTGGTAGAAACCATCCCTTTTACCCTACCGTCAATTCGAATGTTTCCTTCCGAAATTATTTCTCCCTCAATAGAAGTTCCTTCTACTATTCGATTTAATTTGTCTGGTGAATTAACGTTTCCTGCTGCCATTGTTTCTTTATTTCCTTTAAACATATTATTTATTCTTGAATGCGAAGATAGTGAATTTGAAATTAATGCTATTGAGGGCTAAATAAAAGCATTTTAAAATGTCAATTGATACATGCAGGAGGAAGTAATTATTTTGCGTAGTTTTTTTTAAAAAAAGCTAGATATTCATCGAGTGATTTTTCGATCATCAGAGAAGCGTAGTTCTTATTGGTGATAACAAAATAAGGATAGGCAACGTTCAGCGATTTCACCTGTTTTTTATTTACTTTAAATGCTAAGTAATAATCATGAGCAGCTTTTTTGTTTTTAAATTCTTTTACTAAAACAAGCTGCGTTTCCTCATCAAGGAAAGTACTAGTTGTTTTTAGTTTGCTTTTTGAGAATGAAGTAGAATTAAAATTGGATAATTTCATTTTAGCATCTTTTGTTTTTCCTGATTCATTGGGGATTACCATTACAAAAAAGTGCTTCAAGCCTGGGTCGAAAATATAAGTCCCTTTTCCTTCTTTAGCTTCTTCAATAGAATTTGTTTTTCTTATTTTGTCCAAGGCCCCCTTTGCAGTAGCATATACCTCATGTCCTTCGCAGTGGTCGACCACGTCACTTAGTGCATGTTCTAACTTCCCTAGAGTGTCTAGGCCAGAATTTTTTCCGCTAATCGCTTGTGCTTTTAAATAGTAGTAATTGCAAAGGAATGCATTGGCTGAGTCTGTATTAATTATCGCATTACAATTAATTATTACAGCAGCATATTGTTTCCGCACATATTTTTGGTAAGTAGCAGCATATCCAGCCTTATCTTTGTCTTTGGCTAATTGCTCTGCCTGCTTGTAATTAGGATTAAGAATTAACTTAGCATACTCACTGTCTGGAAAGTCATTAAGAATTGTTTTTTTGTGCTTTTTCTTTTGTTCTCCAGTTTCCAATAGATATAACTGATAAAGTCCAGAAACCGCTTTTTGTTTGGGTAAAAAGCGGCCAACCAAATTATTGAAAGTCTCTTTTGCTGCATTTGGGTCGTCTAATTTTACCCGATAGATTGTTCCAATTTCATAAAGAGCGTCCATCATTTCGTTATTAGAAGCTAATAGCTTTTCATCATCCCCACAAGGAAGGGTTTTCATGTAAAACTCAATAGTGTATTCATCTTTCACAGCACCATCTTCTCCATCCGTATTTTCCTCACCGACTGAGACACTACTTTTATTTAGCCTTCTCCAGTTGTCTTCTAATTTTCTGTTTCCCCAGGCTGTTTTAAAATCATTAAATCCCTTTCCCCGTAGATTATTGTCCCATACCCAAAATTTTCCTCCAGAACCACCAGGTGTGTTTCCTCCAAATGGAACTGGTGCCATGGTATTGTTTTCTTCCTCAATTCTAGCATCATCATCTTTCTTATCCTGAATTAAGTCTTCAATTTTCGTGATCAAATCTTTTTCAGAAAGCGCACATAATTGGCTAATACTGTCTCTGTTATTTACTATTTCCAGTTGGTTTACCAACTCCGTTAAACTGGTATTCTGAAGCTCTATCAATGCAAATTCCTCATGTTCTTTTGGTAAAACAGTCATGGTGCTATCGTAGTATCTCTGAGCTTTTATGTAGTTTTTTTCAGCATAATATAATTTACCCAATCGAAGAAAAGATTTACTTTTTTGATCATTGTTTGAGCTACTGGCAAGCACAGAAAGTTCCAGATATTCAATGCCTTTAGGACGATCTCCTTCTCTTAATGTCATGTCAGCCAAAGCAAAATATATCTGATCTAAATACTCAGCATTTTTATCATCTTTCACCATTTTTAAAAGCTGAGCCTTTATTGATTTATTGTTTCCGCCGCTATACGCTAGCGCCTGTTTAATCTTGGCTTGAAAAGCCATTTCATATTTTGGATTCAACTTTACAACTTGTTCATACAGACTAGACGCTTGTGAACTCCCAAGTTCTTGCTGAACTTGGGCAAGGATGAAAATAAGACGTGTCTTAAATTGTCGTTTTGTTTCTATTTTAATAGCTTCTTCTAATTTCTCTACTGCTTTAGGATATTTTTTTTGCCTTAAAAATAAATCGGCATATATAGGAGCGATTTCTCGATCAAAATTTTTCGGAAAGGGAGGTGGGCTTTTATCTTCTTTAATGGACTTACTCTTCTGTTTAGACTTAGATCGAGATTTTGATTTCACTTTTTGCTTTTTTTCTTCCTCTTTTTGCTCCTCAAGTAATTGCGTAAGCTCCTCTTCCCCTTCAATTAGTTTCTTTAAAATATCTTCAGCTTCTTCATACTCTTCAAGCTCAATATATGTTTTTGCTTGCCAAAGCATACTTGTATATTTTATTGGCTCTTTAGAATATTGCCTTTCGATGTAAATAAATCTTTTTAAGGCTTTTTCAAAGTCTCTTTTGTAAAATTTAGATTGACCAATTACCATCCAATTATCGTCAATCCAACTGCACCACTCTGTCTTTCTGAATTGCCCCTTTTTCATAGACGGCATTGAATGTCTCCCTATAACAGTTTCACACTTAGCCGCTGCTGTATCCATTGGGGCATAAAGCGATTTAGATCCGATTTCATCTGCATATTCATAAACGGGAATAATTACATTGTAATTTTCCGTCCTAGTGTCAGAATAATTAGTCATCGCTTCCTTAATTATTTCCCCTGCATTAAAAAAGCCGTTGTATTTAGCAGTAGTGTTATGGTAAGTTCTATTTAGCCATGCATCTTTTTCAGTACTACAGCTAATAATTGCTATAGCTCCAATTAATAAAATGGATGCTAAAGCTTTATATGGATTGATAACCTTCACCAAGGAATTTGAAACGTGCAATAATAACTACAATCCTTCAAATTTATTTTGTTTTCCTAGGTTTTATTTCACTTAAAAGCGTTAATTTTTGTTCGGTATAGCGGATACCTAAATGATTTTAGTAATATTTGTAGCAATCAATGGCTAAGTCTAAGAAAGAAAAAGAACAAGAGTTATCACTATTTCAGCGTGTCAGCAAGAAGGTTCGTATTGTTGTTGTAAATGCAGAGAGTTTTGAGGAGAAAAGACATTTTACGCTTTCTCCACTTAATGCTGTTGTGCTTTTATCTTTTTTCACTATACTAATTATTGTTGGCACTTATTTACTAATTGCTTACACACCACTAAAACAATCGATACCAGGAATGCCTGATATTAGCAGTGAATTAAAATTAAGAAAAATCGACTTGGAAAACATTCAATATTTAGAAAAGGTGAAGCACCAATCAAATATTGAAGAGCTTTATTATCAAAATTTAATTGCTATTCTAAATGATGAGGTTCCTTCAAACCCTACTTCACAAGATTCAGCTTATAATAGAGATTCAACGGATTACGCAATAATGGATTTTTCAACCTCGGAAAAAGACAGCATATTACGGGCTAAAATCGATTTAAGAGAAAAGTATGAGTTGCATGACAAGGAGGGAAATGTAAGCCAGAATGATGACATGAAAGGCGTATTTTTCTTTACCCCTATTAATGGATCCGTATCAGCGTCCTTTAACTTAAAGGAGGGCCATTTTGGTGTAGACGTAGTTGCTCCAAAAGATGAGGCGGTTATGGCAACTTTAGATGGAACGGTTGTTTTTAACGCTTGGACACCAGAAAATGGACATATTATATATTTACAACATAATTACAACCTAATTTCTGTCTATAAACATAATGCGTTTGTGTTAAAGAAGGTTGGAGAATTTATAGAGGCAGGTGAGCCTATTGCGATCATCGGTAATTCTGGAAGGCTTTCAACCGGGCCGCATTTACATTTTGAGCTTTGGCACAAAGGGACGGCTTTAAATCCAGAAGACTATATGCGCTTTAATTGAAAAGAAAAATTAGCAATAAATACCTAAAAAACTTACCAATTAACATAAATATGGCTGTTAGGGTAAAGTTGACCTTAAAGTAGCCTAATGCTAAGGCAAATACATCTCCGATAATAGGAACCCATACAAATAAAGCGAGTAATGTTCCATATTTGTTGAGGTAACTTTTGGTTTTTTCTATCTTTTCTCGACTTATTTTGAAATATTTTTCAATCCAATCAACATTTCCTAAATATCCAATTCCGTAAGTTGTGATACTTCCGAGCCAATTTCCAGACGTGATAATTATCAAACAAAGTAATGGGTTAAATCCATTCAGAAGGGCTATAGCCAAAAGGCCTTCGGAAGAAAAGGGGAGGATTGTAGCAGCTAAAAATCCTGCAATAAACAGCCCTAAATACCCGAATTCTTCTAATCCCATAAGAGCCTAAAATAAATAAAATTGAACTTTGAGAAGAACAATTGTTAAGTTATATATTTACGGAAGTTGGATAAGTTTTTATATTCAAACATATTTTTTTACCTTTGCCGTCCATTTTTTGGATTCATGAAGGAAAATATTAAGAAATATGATATTTCATTTGTAGGACTTAAGGAAGGAATTCATGAGTATAACTATAAAATTGGAAAAGAGTTCTTTACAAATTTTATAAACGCAAACTCTGTTTTAGAGGATGGGAATGTAGATGTTGAATTACAATTGGAAAAATCAAGTACTATGTTAGTGCTTATGTTTTCAATAAAGGGAATACTAAATGTCGAATGTGATGTTTGTTTGGATCCTTTAGCGTTAAACATTAGCAATGATTTTAGACAAATTTGTAAGTTCTCAGATGAGGGGTTTACAAGTTCGGATGATGAAATTACTGCAATTCCATTATCTGATTATGAGATTAATGTTGCACGCTTTATATATGAGTTTATTCACCTTTGTGTTCCAGCTAAAATGACGCATGAAGAAGGGGAGTGTAATGATACAATAAAGGACATCGTTAGTCAGTATTTATTAACAGAGGAACCGAATATGGATTCGGAAAGTAAAAGCGAAGAAAATGATATTGTTGATCCTCGATGGGCAGCATTGAAAGAATTAAAAGATAAGAATTAATAAGAATTAAAAACCATATATAATGGCACATCCTAAACGAAAAATCTCGAAGCAGAGAAGAAATAAGAGAAGAACGCATTACAAAGCAGCTACTCAACAAATAGCTACTTGCCCAACTACTGGCGAAGCGCACTTATACCACAGAGCATATTGGTCTGAAGGAAAACTTTACTATAAAGGGAAAGTAGTAATGGAAAAAGAATTGGCGCTATAATTAAATAGGGATTTTAAAAAAATTCTTATTACATTTCGTCGATGAAGATCGGTTTAGATATTATGGGTGGTGATTTTGCTCCCGAGGCTACTGTTCTCGGAGCGATTGAGGCACAAAAAGAATTTTCGGAGGATATTCGCCTAGTTTTAATTGGGGATAAAGCGAAAATTGAAGAAATACTTGAAAGAGAAGCTATAGACGCCTCTCTTTTTGATTTAATACATGCTTCTGAAGTTATAGAGATGGAAGAGCATCCCGCAAAAGCTTACAGAAAAAAACAAGACTCCAGTATTGCAAAAGGATTTGACTTATTGCAAAAAAAGGAAATTCAGGCGTTTGCAAGTGCTGGGAATTCAGGAGCTATGCTTGTTGGGTCAATGTACACCATTAGACCAATTCCAGGAATTATTCGGCCAAGTATTACATCAGTTTTACCAAAGGATAATGGAGGGGTAGGAGTAATTTTAGATGTTGGAATAAATGCTGATTGCAAACCAGATGTTTTATACCAATTTGGAATATTGGGGTCGTTATATGCCGAAAGTGTCTTTGGAATTAAGGACCCAAAAGTTGGGTTATTAAATATTGGAGAAGAAGAAGGTAAAGGGAATTTGCTTTCTCAGGCGGCTTATCAAGTGATGAAAGGGTCGAAAGACTTTAATTTCGTAGGGAATGTTGAAGGTAGAGATTTGTTTTCTGACAACGTAGATGTTGTTGTTTGCGATGGTTTTACGGGGAATGTAGTGCTAAAGCAAGCAGAAGCAGTGTATGGCATTATGGCGAAGAAAGGCTCTTTAGATGAGTACTTTAGCCGTTTTAATTATGAGATTTACGGAGGTACTCCTATTTTGGGTGTTAACGGCAATGTGTTGATAGGTCATGGTATATCAAGTCCAAAAGCTATTAAGAATATGTTAGTTTTGGCAAAAGATGTTACGGAAGCAAGACTTGCATCTAAAATAAAAGAAGCATTTGAATGAGTAAAATTACGGCAGCAATAACAGCAGTTCATGGAGCAGTTCCAGAAGGGAAACTTACCAATGCAGATTTAGAAAAACTGGTAGACACCAATGACGAATGGATTGTTTCTCGAACAGGAATAAAGGAGAGAAGGAAGTGTGCTAAAGGGCAAGCAATGTCCGACTTAGGAGCCGAAATTGTTACGGGTATTTGTGAAAAAAGAGGAATTTCCCCTTTAGAAATCGACATGATTATTGTTGGAACCATTACAGGAGATTACAGATTTCCCAGTACTTCCAATGTGATATGTGATAAATCTGGAGCTAAAAACGCTTGGGGTTATGATGTTAGTGCTGCTTGTTCAGGGTTTTTATTTGCATTAACTTCTGGTCAGCAGTATATAAAAAATGGAACTGCAAAAAAGGTAATTGTAATTGGCGGTGATGTAATGTCAAGCATAATTGATTACCGAGATAGAAATACATGTATTATTTTTGGAGACGGAGCGGGCGGAGTTCTTTTGGAAGCGAATGAAGAAGGCTTGGGCATTCAAGATTCTGTTATGAAAGCGGATGGGTCAGGTAGAGAATATTTAATTCAAAAAGCTGGTGGTTCCATGAACCCGATAACAAAAGAAAATGTAGGATCTCCAGATATGTATGTTTATCAAGAAGGAAGGGCAGTCTTTAAATTTGCGGTGACCAACATGGCTGATGTATCTGCCGAAATAATGGAGAGAAACAACCTTAAAAGTGATGATATTAATTGGTTAGTTCCACATCAGGCAAATTTGAGAATCATCGATGCAACGGCTAATAGAATGGGCTTACCAAAGGAAAAGGTTATGGTGAATATTGAAAAGTATGGAAACACCACAGCTGGAACTATTCCATTATGTTTATGGGAATGGGAAGATAAATTAAAGAAGGGAGATAACATCGTTTTATCCGCTTTCGGTGGAGGATTTACATGGGGTTCTGTTTACCTGAAATGGGCTTATTAATCTAGAAAATTTAAAGGAACGCTATTTATCCATTAAATCTTTAATGGGATTGACTCCCGTTCACATTTTTTTATACCTTAGCCTTTCCTAAACCAAATAAAAAGAACCTTATTATATGAAACTTTCTGAAATTCAAGACTTAATAAAATTTGTTTCTCGTTCGGGAGTAAATGAAGTAGAAATTGAGCATAAAGATTTTAAAATCCTTATCAAGTCAGATTATATGGCAAAGAAAAAATCAAATATTTCTTCTGATCCAGTGATCCAGCAGGTTCCTGTAGTGCAAGCAGCACAAGCTCAGCCAGTTGCTCAGCCAGTTGCTCAGCCAGTTGCGGCACCCATAGCGGAAGCCGTTCCAGCAGCAGAACCGGTCTCGGCACCAGATGATAATGCAGATTATGTAACTATAAAGTCGCAAATGATAGGAACATTTTACCGTTCTTCATCACCTGATAAACCTTCTTTTGTGGAGGTTGGGGACATTGTAAAAGAGGGTGATGTAATTTGCATTGTAGAAGCGATGAAATTGTTTAACGAAATCGAATCTGAAGTGTCTGGGAAAATTGTAAAAGTTTTGGTAGACGATGCAACTCCAGTTGAGTTTGATCAACCATTATTTTTAGTAGACCCATCTTAATAGATTCAATTTAAAAACAACTTAAAGTTGTAATTTTACTTAACTAAGCAAATTACCATGTTTAAAAAGATATTAATTGCTAATAGAGGCGAAATAGCATTGCGTATTATTCGTACTTGTAAAGAAATGGGAATTAAAACGGTTGCTGTTTATTCTACTGCAGATGTGGAGAGCTTACATGTCCGTTTTGCTGATGAAGCTGTATGTATTGGTCCTGCTTCAAGCTCTGAATCTTATTTAAAGATTCCTAATATTATTGCTGCTGCAGAAATCACAAATGCAGATGCAATTCATCCAGGATACGGGTTTTTAAGTGAAAATGCTGGTTTTTCTAGAATTTGTCAAGAGCATAATATTAAGTTTATTGGAGCACTTCCTGAACAAATTGAAGGAATGGGAGACAAGGCAAATGCTAAAGCTACAATGCTTAAAGCAAAAGTGCCATGTGTACCAGGCTCAAAAGGATTGTTAAAGGACTTAGCTGATTGCCTAAAAACAGCTGAAAAAATTGGATACCCTATTATGTTGAAGGCTACCGCAGGTGGTGGTGGAAAAGGGATGAGATTATGTTGGGATGTTCAAGAGTGCGAAGATGGATGGCATAGTGCTCGAGCAGAGTCTGCTGCTGCATTTGGAAACGATGGGATGTATATGGAGAAATTTATTGAGGAACCTCGTCATATTGAAATACAGATTGCAGCGGATCAATTCGGTACGGTTTGTCACTTGTCTGAAAGAGATTGTTCAATTCAGAGACGTCATCAAAAATTAGTAGAAGAGACTCCTTCCCCTTTTATCACGGAGAAGCTTAGAGAAGCTATGGGTGATGCTGCAAAAAAAGCTGCGAAGGCAGTTAATTATGAAGGCGTTGGAACGGTTGAGTTTTTAGTAGATAAACATCGAAAATTCTACTTTATGGAAATGAATACGCGTATCCAAGTGGAGCATACAATTACCGAAGAAGTAATAAATCGAGATCTGGTTAAAGAACAGATTCGAATTGCGGGTGGAGAGAAAATTTCAGGAAAAGATTATTTTCCTGAAGCGCATTCTATACAATGTCGAATAAATGCGGAAGATCCATATAACAATTTTATGCCGAGCCCAGGTAGAATTACTTCTTATCATTCGCCTGGTGGTCATGGAATCAGAATTGACACACATGTTTATGCAAACTATATGATTTCGCCTCATTATGATTCTATGATGTCGAAGTTGATTACCGTTGCTCAAACACGTGAGGAAGCAATTACTAAAATGAGAAGAGCTTTAGATGAGTATATAATTGAAGGTGTAAAAACAACAATTCCTTTTCACCAACAGTTGATGGAGGATGAAAAATTTAATGAGGGTAATTTTACAACTGATTTCATGAATACATTCGAAATGAAGTAATAAAAGAGACATTTATATTTTAAAAGGTCAATCTTCCGATAATTATTGGAAGATTGACCTTTTTTGTTTTACTGTTGTATGTAGCCAAAATTCGTGTTATATTTGTTTTACACTCAGTTATTAAATTAAAGATTCATTATTTGAAAAAGATTGAGCAACATATTTTTGAATTACTATTTCAGCATGATTGTGTTATTCTATCGGATTTTGGCGGTTTTGTAGCTAATTACGTTTCTGCAAAAGTTGACGACTCCACCCAGCGTATTTTTCCTCCAGCTAAGACAGTGATTTTTAATAAATATTTATCTAATAATGATGGACTGCTTGCGCATAAAATAATTGCAACGGATAGCATTAGCTATGAACAAGCCCTTATTGATATTTCAAGATTTGTTGGTGAGATTAAATCAGCTTTATCTATCTCAAAACGATTTGAAATTGATAAAGTTGGGGTTCTTTTTTTAGACCCAGATAGTAACATTTGTTTCAAACCTAGTTCAACCAATTTTTTGGTAAATTCATTTGGATTACCAATCGTAAAAGCGATTCCTCTTGAAAGAGAGAAAGAATCTATTTCGGAATTACCAATTAAAGAGGCCAAGGTTAAGCCATTAGAGATTATCCACGACAAGGATAAACTGCAACCTATTAAAAAGGAAGATGAGGTAATACCAATTTCTGCTGCAACGAATCCTGTAAGTCGTAGGAATTATTGGTGGGTAGCAGCAGTTTTAATTCCAATAGTATTTTATTCTGCATGGATCCCTATGAAAACGGATTTATTAAATGGGGGGAATAATTTTCAGTATTCAGATTTAAATCCTTTTACTTATAGTAAAACAAAGGTAACTACTTATCACAAACGAGATTTGATTAATTTACCTTCCGAAGAGAAAGAGGTAATTTCTGAAGTGCCGCTTAAAGAGTCTCTAGTCGATGATATCTATGAAGAGAATCTGCTAAATGATTCTAATGAAGACATAACTGTTCCATTAGAAGAAATTGAAGACATTTTTGTTGCGGATACAACATTTGTAGAGAAAGAAACATATACTAGCATAGAACCTGTTTCTTTGGAAAAAGGGTACTTTGTAATAGGAGGTTGCTTTGGTAAAAAATCAAATGCAGATAGGCTAGTTGAAACGTTTATAGATAAAGGTTACGAAGCAATGATTGTAGATCAAAATAAAGGACTCCATCGCGTGTCATTTGGGAAATATAGTTCTCGTAAAGAAGCTAAGAAAGCAAAGAAAGAGATTAAAGATACAGAAGGGGTATCTGCCTGGGTATTAAAGAAATAAACTGGCTCCGTAGTTCAACTGGATAGAATTCCTGACTTCGGATCAGGCGGTTGCAGGTTCGAATCCTGCCGGGGTCACACTGATAAAAGCGTTTGCCAAAGGCAAGCGCTTTTTTTGTGGAAACAGATCAAGTTCACTTGAATTTGTTGACGCAAAAAAGTGAGTAATGAGTGAAACGAATGAACGCTTTTATCCACTGCATGTCGGGCGCATAGGATCATTAGCGATAGCGAAATAATCCTTCTGGGGTCACTGATAAAACATCCCCAACTAAAGAGAGGGCCTGCCTTGACCATTGCTAAATGGATATAGATATTTTAAACGTAATAATTTTACGTACTGAATTCGTATATTGATTGCAATATGAAAAACAAAACACCAAAATTCAATAAAACAGGCTTATCGAAATCTTCATTTGTAAAAGGCCATCAATGTGTAAAAGCATTATATCTCCATAAATACCATGAAGAACATGATGTGGAGGTGGAAGAGCCAAGTGCAGCCTTACAAGCTATTTTTTCACAAGGGCATGTAGTTGGGGAATTAGCACAAGAAAGACACCCCGGAGGCCTTAATGCATTACCAAATGGGTATTTAGGAATTGCAAAAGGAATAGAAGATACCAAAAAGTGGATGGCTGATCCAAATGTGAAAGTAATATACGAAGCTTGTGTTACGTATCAAGGTGTTTTTGCAGCTTTAGATATACTCGTAAGAGATGGTAATGGTTGGAAGATATACGAAGTGAAAAGCTCTACAAAGGTGAAGCATCCTTATCCATTAGATGCTGGGTTGCAGTATTGGGTCATGACAAAACTAGGGTTTAAGGTAAAGGATGTTTTTGTAACCCATATTAACACGGGCTATGAAAGAAAGGCTGAATTAGATGTGCAAAAGTTATTTAGTGATTCAACTGTGTTAACAGAAGCAAAAAGCTATCAAAAAGAAATTGGAAAAAAGGTAAAGTCCTTTAAAGAAGCTCTATCTAAAAAGGATATCCCAAAAGTAGAGATTGGAGATCACTGCAGTAATCCTTACAGCTGTGATTTTAAAAATCACTGCTGGCCAGAAATTCCAAAATATTCAATATTCGACTTATATTATGGAGGTAAGAAATCCAAGGAGTTGTATGAAAGGGGAGTTGAGTTTATTAAGGATATTCCCGAAGGTACTGTTCTAACTCCGCTTCAGAAAATGCAGGTAGATGCTGAAAAGACAGGTGTTGAATATGTGAACAATGAAGAAATTCAGAACTTTTTAGAATCGATTGAATATCCAATAGCTCATATGGATTTTGAAACCTATAATGGAGCTGTTCCTGAATTCTCTAATTCACGTCCTTATCAGTTTATGCTTTTTCAATGGTCGTGTCATGTTCAAACTGAAAAAGCTTCTGAGCCTATTCATAAGGGTTTTCTAGCTGATGTGAGTCAAGATCCACGTGTCCCTTTTATAGAAGCCTTAATAGAAGCAACAAAAGATGCTAAAACTATTTTTGTATATAATATAGGTTTTGAAGTGCCACGCCTAAAAGAGTTGGCTAAGCAACTACCTCATTATTCTAAAGACATTACAACCATAATCGACAGAGTAGTTGATTTGGCTACTCCATTTCAAAAGAAATGGTACTATACGAAGGAAATGAAGGGCAAATATTCCATAAAATATGTATTGCCAGCAATTGTCCCTGAACTGACTTATGATAATTTAGAGATAGGAAATGGAGGTGATGCAAGTAGTTCCTTCTTAAACTTAAAACATGAATCTAATCAGGATGTAATCAATACTACTAGAGAAAATTTGATTGAATATTGTCAGCGTGATACGTATGCAATGGTTAAGTTGTTGGAGAAGTTGTACGATGTGAGTTGTGTTATTTAATTTAGCTATGGTTGAATACGCGTAATAAGATGCGCTTTCTGTGTAGTTTCAGCCACGTTCTTATTTGATCAGTTTAAATTTTTATAAGGCAATTATTGTACCCAAAAAAAATATAAGTTGTTCAAAATTGCTATAGGCTAATCGGATCAATGTTCTATCAATTTACAAACATGCAAATGCTAAAAACGTGTTAATAAATACGTTTTGAAATAAAACAAATATCAATTACAAAAGATGAAATTTGAATTCAATTCTGTTCCCAATTCCAGATTTTGTATTAACTCTAAAAACTATTGAATATGACTTCAAATGATTTCCCCTCTACAACAATTTCACTGAGCAAAATGCTTAGTAATAAACTCGATTTAATTAAAAAACAAGGCGAAAATAACGGACTTGTCGGTGTATCAACCGGGTATGAATACTTAGATACAGTACTAGGAGGTTTTAATAAGGGAACTCTTACCGTTATTGGAGCAAGACCAGGAATGGGTAAAACTGCCTTGCTGATTAATTGTATTCTTAAATCATCTATTAAAAAGCCGGTTCCAATGCTTTATGTTTCATTTGAAAATGGAGAGGAGTACTTTATTTCAAGGCTTTTGAGCTTGGATTCTAAAATACCGAATCAAACTATATTGAAAGGGAAATTAACAGATGATGAAAAAGTTGAGATAAATAAATCTGCTGAAAAGATTAAAGATTTACCGATTTCATTTCAAGAAGATATTTTTACCATTGAACAACTCATAGATGTTGTAACTAAAGCCGTTATTGATTTGAATGTAGAAGTAGTGTTTTTAGACTATTTGCAACTAATACGGTGTGAGCATCCTGGGAAAAATAGAGAAAGAGATGTCAATCAAATTATGCATTCTTTAAAAGAGTTGGCTAAAAAACTGAAAATCGGAATTGTTATTTCCTCTCAACTTTCAAGAGCTGTAGAAACCAGAGGAGGAGATAAGCGACCAATGCTATCAGATTTACGAGAGTCCGGTAGTATTGAACAAGTAGCTGATGCTGTTGCTTTTTTGTATCGTCCAGAATATTATGGTTTTACGGAGTGGGCAGATTGCAGGCCTTGCAATGGCGAAGCTGATCTAATTATAGCTAAGAATAAACGGGGCCCTTTAGAAGATGTTCGATTTTCATTTAAGGCGAGGCATTTAGAGTTTAAGGAGATTAGTCCTAAAGATCACTTTTTCGAGCATCCATTTATGAAGGATGATTTTAAACCATTTTAACAAGAAGGAGCTATCATAAAATTATGTGCAAGGCATTGCATAGGGCTGTTGTTTCTGCAGTCTGTTCGAAATACATGCAAGACATGAAGATTTTCTTCGCAAGCTGCGCAAATCTTCATGACAATATATTTAGATAATAATATTGATAGCTCCTTTTTTAATTTCTTATATTCATGAATAGATATTATGCCTCCAAGTTTTTACAATGCGACAGCGTGAAAGATGTAGCTTCAATTCTTGGGGTTTCGACTTCCTTTATGAGTTATTTATCGTTACAGGCTAATGATTACAGCATTTTTAAAATAAAAAAGAAATCTGGAGGGTCGAGAGAAATAGAAGCCCCTAATAAAGAGTTAAAGAAAATTCAGACAAGACTTGCTGAAATTTTAAAGGAAGTTTACATAATCCAGGCGCACGACCGTTGTTTTGGGTATGTAGGTTTACATGATAAATTTAATAAGGGAATAGTAGCGAATGCAAAGTGTCACGTTGGACAAAAGTACCTGCTCAATATGGACATTAAGAATTTTTATCCTTCCATTAAAAAAGCAACAATTGCAAATGTATTTAGGATTAAACCCTTTGAGTTTTCGGAGTCTGTAGTGCTGTTTTTAACTGAAATTACTTGTTTAGATTATTTACCAACCGGAGCTCCTACTTCACCGGTTCTGTCAAATATTGTTTGTTGGTGGTTAGATGAGGAACTAAACAATCTTGCCAAAACGAATAAGCTTGTTTATTCTCGCTATGTAGATGACCTTACTTTTTCGGGCGATGAAATTGATATAGAGCTAATTTCAAATTCGGTAGCTTTAATATTAGAGAAATTTAACTTGGAAGTTAATAGTCAGAAAACAAGGTTACAGGCACAAACCTCCCGGCAAATGGTAACTGGAATAACGGTGAATGAAAAACCCAATATAAATCGTAAGTATATTCGTAAAGTACGAGCAGAACTGCATCAACTCAATCTGTTTCCTGAAAAAGTGAACGAAAAGACAATGGAAAGATTAAGAGGAAAGATTAATTTCATTGGAGAGGTTAGGGGCAGAAAGGATAGTGTTTACCTGAAACAAATTAAGACCTTCCATTTAGTGGAAGCTTACGCAAAGAGAAAAGCAGATCAAGACTTGCAATGACGAGCCTTCCAAATGAGAAACAAATGAATAAACTTTCTAAACCTTAAAACACCCATTTTTTTGAATCTCGATCCCAAACCCTGATGTTTCCTCTGTATCTAACCCAAATATCATTATCATCGTAGAGGTCATTTGGTAATTGGTTATGTTCACTTTCCAGAACCAAACACCCAACGTTGTTTTGGTTAACAATTTCTAAGAGATTACCTTGGTTTTCAAGAATTAAGTCAATAATTACTTTACGTTCTACTACATGCTCTAACTGTACTTTATAATGTTTTAAATCAAGCGATGGCAAAAGATTTGGGATTTGTTCAAAAGCCTTTTTTAACTGCGTGTCGGTCCAAATTGATTTTGCATTCCTTCTGTTTTTTATGTTATGATCATCTAATAACTGCCTGATGTTTTTAACACCTGCACTAATGTACTTTTGATTTGATTTTCCATTAGCTTCAGGTATTTTCCATAAAGGTTCTTCCAGTATTTTCATGGCTTTGAATTCATTTATTAATTCCCTAGTATTCAGACCGAGCTCATTATACATTTTAAAAAGCCGGATTAAGATGTCTTTTTGTTTTTCAATTATTTCTTGAGGTGCTGCCATAGTTATAGATGTTAAATTATAAAGTTAAGTTTTTAATTGAAACATGAACTGCCTGTAAGGATCTTACAAGCACTCTCGTATAACTATATAGTTCTTTGACACACCATCCTTTTTTAATCTAATTATGGCTCTTAACAGACTGAAGCTGACACTCCGCTTCTTAATCGTAAGGGATTCAAAATGGTCACGGTGAATATTTCTTCTTTCAAAACAATACTCAAAATATACCCCAATTATTAAACAATAAAGTTTAACACTAAAACGCAGCTTATGAAAACAAAAAACTTCAAAATAAAACTTCAAGAAACAATAAAACAAAAAGGAATAGCAAACGTAAAATCAATGCAATTGGAAGTCCCGGAAGAGCGATTTTTAATTGCTTTACATCCGATACTGGCAACAGTTAACTCCAGAAAAATAGATTCATTTTTAAAAGAATATGAAAAGTTAATATTTAGAAAAAACATTCCAATATTTTCTTTCGACACTATTACCTTACTGTATAGAAGATGGTTGAAATGTACAGACGTATGTGATCTACTAATTTATTTTTCAAAGAAAATAGGAGCCATTAACCTGAGCGAAGAGGTTTGGGAATCGATTATATATAAATCCTATTATGGTAGAGGAGATAGAGAGTTGTTACTAAACAGATATTTTCTTTTGATTCAACTGTTTAAACAAAGAATTTTCACAAAACAGCTTTCTCAAGAGTTGATTCCTTCAGTCAAAAATGTACTATCATTAAAACTTCCTAAAAAGGAATTAGAGAGCAGAAGAAAAACTGAGCAAATCCTATTAGCTAATTATAAAGTATTCTTTATTTGGTCGGAACTAATAGTTAAACTATTTGCATCAGATTCAAAGAAATTAAATGAGGTGTTTGAAAGAATGTTGATTGGTCATTTCGCACTTCCAGTTGAGAATGATGTTACACAGGATAAGTTTATAGAATTTATAATGAAAGTTAATCAGTTTGTTAATTATAAGTACATCCTGACTCACTCTTTTAAGGACTTACACAATGTATTTGAAATTTTCAAGGTGAATCCTCAGATTTTTGAAGAGGAATGGATAGCTCTTGAGAAGTTCAGCACCAATAGTATTTTTAAAATGATCTTTAGTCGATTTAAGGTTTCAAGTTTATTTATCCGAAACTATTACAACTTAACATTAAAAGAGAAAGGTTGGTTGGTTCACATATTAAAACGAAACAGTTTAAAATCTGCGAATCATTTACCATTACCATTAACGAAAAAAGCATCTCATGTTTTCCTTAATATAGAGGGAGATCTAGGATTGTCTGTAAAGGAAGGATTAGTGTACTCAAGTCTTTTGTCCTTAGGAACCGGCAAAGGGTTTGCAATGGGTGTGTTAAGGAATATTCGAAATTACAAACAATCAGAATTTTGGGTAAAAACTATGAGTCAGTTTTATCATAAAGGATTAGCAATTGAGAATTTAGGAGATGCAATGGATTATATTAATCAGTGTCATTATCTGGATAATAGAAAGATAAATTGGAAACAAAAAACTGCAAACAATCTTGTAAAGGATACTGAAGAATGGCACTTGCAAATAATTAGGCAACAAGAAATAAAAAGGCAAAAATATAATCGATTTAATAATTCTGAGATATCTGGGTTCACTCAAGAAATTAATGAAAAGAATTATATCATAAAGCAGATAAAAACGAGTGATGAGCTAAGTGCTGAGGGTAATAAGCTAAATCACTGTGTTTATTCTTACCGTAGTTCTTGTAGGAGTGGGTTTTGTGAAATCTTCTCATTAAGACTGGTAGATGATTTATTGGAGCTCCCTTTAGTAACTATTGAAATTCGGAATAATAAGATTTTTCAAGCAAAAGGAAAATTTAACAGAAAGCCTATTGATGTTGAGTGGGATATTATTCGAGAATGGGCAAATTTTGAGGACCTCAGAATAGCTTGTTAATGGGGAGTATAATGAGTGTCACACCTTGCTTGTATATTCTGTACAAGTAGGGTGTGTTATATAACTGTAATCAAAAAAACAGTTATATGAAAAAGGTAATTAGTATTGGAAAAGTAAAAGAAGAATGGGGTTGGATGGGTAATATGGGTAAATGTAAATTGGAGTATGAAGGGAAGGAGTATGTTAGTTGTGAGGGGTTGTTTATTTGTATGAGATTTAAAGATGAAGAAATTAAAGAGAAATTGAGATTAGTGGATAATGGAGGTATGATGGTAAAATGTGTGAGTAAGAGATATTATGATAAAATGGTAATAAGTAGGGGTAGTGAAAAAGATGTGGAGAATATGAAGAAAGTAATTAGATTAAAAGTAAATAGTTATAGTTGGATGAGGAAAATGTTGATGGAAAGTGGGGATAGTTTTATTTATGAAAATGTAAGTAGAAGAAAGAATAATGGAAATAGTATGTTTTGGGGAGGGTATTTTGAAGGTGGGAAATTTTATGGAGAGAATATATTAGGGAAGTTATGGATGGAATTGAGAGATGAGATAATAAAGTAATTATATTTATGCACCTAATAAAGGTATATGGAAAGGTTAGTTGAAATTATTAAAGGATATAAACCAAAATCAATATGTTGGTACCCTAGTGCTGGCAACGATGTTCAAATCATTAATTCATATTTGGAGCAAGCACAAAAGATTAGAGCAATTCAACCTGATTTTTTTATTTTTTCTGATCAATTGTATAGTTTTAAAAACGTTAATGAAATCCTTATAGTTGAATACGCTAGAGGTGGCTTCTTTGAGCCTATAAAATTAGAGGGGTATGAAATTGTTGAGGTGTTTCATAATGTTCAGGATTTGGTTTCTTCAACTGAACAACCTTCTGAAAACAATGTTGGTATTGTTTTAAAAAAAGGAAGAATTCATATATTACTTTTAGCCATTGATAATACGAGTTTTTTGGAGGCGTCATTAGAGAAATTTAATGTTGAGTCTCTTATTTTTAATAGACCCATGTGGTATGATTCATTGAAAGAATTTATTAGTGAAAATGGAGTAAAAGAGGTTTGTGCAGGATCCAATTCATCACCAATGATGTATTTTGAAGAGAATGTCGGTTCTGATTTGGAGTTTACTGCATTAAGTGAAAACTTTCAATGGGAAACAGACGCACCTTACCATATTAATAATGATTTTGGTACAATAATTAAACTAGATATTTAAACTTTTTTAACCCATTCCTCTAGCATATCTGGTTTAATATCTTTTAAATTATGAATCCCTATACTCCTTAGCTTTCTTACTAGGTCACTATCCAAAAACACCTCTAATTCAAATTCAACATAACCATCTTTATTGATCATTTCTGGAGTTAAATCTTTTGGAGTTTGCGAGGCATGTATTGGGTCACTAACTAAATAGTCAATGTTATTGTATCGCTTTCCATTTTTCACCTTAAAACTTACCTTTTCTGGGTCAGACGACCATTTTCCGTTTCCATCTTCCCAAGAAGTATAAATACCCAATGAGTGTTTCCATAGTTCATTTGGGTTTATTGTGTCTCTTTCAAATTTGGGTTCCTCTCCTGGAATCCAATCTTTAATTCTGTCAACTCCAAATGTGAAGAATTTACCGTTTGAATTGAAGTTTCCAACAACATACCAACGGTTACCATGTTCTTTTAATAGGTGTGGTCTAAAGTTAGTGTAAGCTTTAATTATGCTTTTGTTTTTATCGCCTAATGAAAAAGATTCATATTCAAAATTGATTTCAGTTTGATCCTCGATAGAATCGTATAATGTAGCAATGTGTTCCTGGCCCGTAAAATTTTGAGCGGCATCAAACCCAACAATAACTTTGCCTGTGTCGTGTTGTTCTGAAAGGACGTTGATATGGCTTTGATTAGCACTAATCCAATCGTTTAAATCAAAAATAAAAGGAAAATAATTATAACGCTCAAGCATTGTTTTCAAACTTTTCAATTTAGCGATTGATTCTTCTTTTACTTCAATTGCTTCTTGGTTTCTAATACTTTTATGAAGTACCCATCTATCTGGTTTACCATTTACTTGAATACAAGCCAAGAAATCGGTTTTCTCCATTTGTTCCAAATAATTTCGAACGCTTTTACCATCTTTTCCTTTATTTGGGT
>ENA-OSET01000086-OSET01000086.1-sediment-metagenome-genome-assembly--contig:-NODE-86-length-106249-cov-7.604387_pt1 | contig 106249 bp, 93 predicted proteins | sample MGYA00237882_ERZ534229 | MGnify/ENA primary metagenome ERZ534229 (study PRJEB26408, sample SAMN06266212) | sediment metagenome | isolation source: Hudson Canyon methane seep mesocosm | place... | reverse complement strand
CAGAATTTTGATATTGGTTGGTTCATCATCGACCAAAAGAATTGAAGGCTTCCGCATGCTGTGTCGTCCCCTGAACTATGTTGTTTCACCGTCGGAATACGGGTTTTTCTGTCTACTTTATATTCAATACCAAAAAGTATAGAAGACCTTCTCGCACAGGCCATCTTAAGTTTGTAATAAATCAAAGACTCGTGTAACCGTTTGCTTTGCGAGTTCGATGAGCATGCAAACCTACATTCTCTTTCTATACTTAAACGTCAGAATGCGCATTTGTCTTCTGCGCGCCGTTCCACATTGCTAGGTAGATGGATCTCAAGCCATGACAAGTTCTTTAAACATAGTTCTGAAAACACTACTCACCTTTCTTTTTCTGTCCGTATTCAGCGTCCAAAGTCATGCGACACCACCTGCTCTGGTGACAGAGAGCAACATGGCCATACCATTGGGGCCTCATATGGACGTGTTGATTGATGAAAGCGGTGAACTCAACTTTGATACTGTTCAACGAACAGAAAACCATACCCCGGCAACCTCAGCAAAGGACGACAAGGCACGCTGGAAGCCCGTCGACGCGGCCAATATTATCGGTGGTTTTACGGACTCCATTTACTGGGTTCGTTTTACAGTAGAAAACCAATTAGCCGAGCGATTGGAATGGCTATTGGAGGTCAACTATTCACTAATTGACCATATCGAGCTGTATGCTCCTGACGGTACAGGTGATTATCAGAAAACAATTGCCGGCGATAAACTGCCCTATCACGACCGCCCCATCGACTATCGCAACTTCCTCTTCCCATTAGAAATATCGAGCCAAAGTCGCACTACCTATTACCTGAAATTCGATACCGAAAGTTCGATGTTTATCGACCTAACACTTTGGACCGGTGCGCGCTTTGCGCAAAGTATCGACGGCAGCATGCTCGTGCACGGTATTCTCTATGGCATTGTATTGCTCGCCAGCATCTACTGCTTTATGAATGCCGTATTTTTACGCAAGCGCATGTACCTATATATCGCGATTAGTATTCTAGGCTCGGTCGGCTACCTGTTAGGCATCAACGGTTTTGGGTTTCAATATATCTGGCCAAATAATCTTTGGCTGCAAGAAATCGGCGTGCCGTTTTTCATGTCTGGCTGCTTTAGTTTCGCGCTGCTCTATAGTCGCGACTTCCTTGATCTCCCCAAAACGTCGCCGCGAACAGATCAGGTCATTCGATATTTTGCATGCGCTTGTATTGCATTAAGCTTGGCATCTCTTGTCGTGAGTTATGCGATCGTTATTAGAATCAGCACCGTATTCGCCATCTTATCCGCCGTCGCGACGTTTTGGGCTGGTTTGATCAGCTACATTCGCGGTAATCAATTTGCTCGCTTTTATTTAGTCGGTTGGATGGCAGTAATCATTGGCGCGACTACCTTTGCCCTCAAATCTCTGGGACTCGCCCCAGCGAATATATTCACGATCTGGGCTCAGGAGTTTGGCTTCGCTTGCGTCTCACTATTCTTAACATTAGCGATTTCCGATCACTTCTTTCAGACGCAGCGCGAGCACTCGCAGCTGCAAGAAAAATCACTCAAGGCCATCGTCACGGCTGAAAAAAAATATCGCTCGCTATTTGAGAATGCGATTGAGGGCATTTTTCAAATGGACATGAGTGGGCGCTTAAAGAACATCAACCGAGCGTTTGCCAGCATACTCGGTTATCAAGAGGTCTCCGACCTACTAGACCAGAAACAACACGCCACTTTTTCCCTAAACTGCCTTGATAAGAGTGACAGGGACCGTTTCTTGGCGCTGCTTGAGCAGAACCAACCGACGACTTCCTTTGAAACCAGCATTACCCTCGCTAACGGCGAAGAGCGCTGGATTGCGATCTCGGTTCAAAAGGTCAAGATTCAAGACGAGGTCGACTCGCATTACGAAGGAGCTATGGCCGACATCACCGAAACCAAAAAGCGCGAACAGGCAGAAAAACAACAACGCATGGCAGAAGCATCTACTGAAGCCAAGAGCCTATTTCTAGCCAATATGAGTCATGAAATACGGACGCCGATGAACGCCATCATCGGTTTTACAGATCTTGCGCTGGGACGAAACGTCGACAATAAAATTTCCGAATATCTGCAGAAAACACGTTTGGCCTCCTCGAACCTGCTGGGCATCATCAACGACATACTCGATTTCTCTAAAATAGAAGCTGGCAAGCTGGAAATTGAGCATACACCGTTCAATGTAAAGGAAGTGTTCAATAACTTATCAAATATTGTCGCCGCCAATGTTGAGTCAAAAAAACTCAAACTCACGCTCAACATCGACGAGGACATTCCAGACAAGCTAGTCGGCGACCCACTGCGTATCGGGCAAGTGCTGCTAAATCTCACGAATAATGCCATCAAGTTCACCATTGAAGGCGAAGTCACAGTCGAGCTTGAACTCGTATCGCTAGATAAAAAAGATATGGCCATTCAACTAAAAGGCCGCATTTCGGATACGGGCATCGGTATTCCTGAGCAAAAACTCAAAACACTCTTCTCTTCATTCACGCAGGCCGATGACAGCACCACTCGCCGTTTTGGGGGCACAGGTTTAGGCCTAAGTATCTCCAAGCAACTCGTGGAGATGATGGGGGGAGAGCTTTCCGTCACGAGCATTGTCGGCGAAGGCAGTACCTTCCACTTCTCGTTCAACTGTAAGCTTTTGGACCGACGCCAACGCAGCAACCCGCACTTCAGTGAAACGGCTATGCCGCTCAATGTCTTAGTGGTAGATGATCAAGAAGAAGCGCGCGCATTGATTGAGAGCGCCCTTGTCTCTCTGGCCCACAATGCCACGTGCGTAAAAAGCAGTGCCGAAGCGATTCTTGAATTGAAGAAGCAACAAGAACAAGGCCTTGTCTACGACGTACTGATCGCTGACTGGCTGATGCCCGACGTCGACGGTATCTCATGCTGTCAGCTTATTCAGAGTGACCCAAACATTGAGACTCCACGAACCATTTTGATTACCGGGTACGACCAAGATGAGGCTAGAATCAAAGCAAAAGAGGCTGAAATTGACGCCTACATGCTTAAACCCATTCGTGTCGATGAACTCTCAAGAATACTCACCAATATCTTTCAAGAACGACGGGCCCCTCTTCCATCAAATACCCGATCAGGTCGCTCCGTCAAGCTCGAAGGCACGCAGATACTGCTTGTAGAAGATGTCAGCATGAACCAAGAACTTGCTATCGAAATTCTTTCTAAAAGGGACATTCAAGTAACGATCGCCAACAACGGCCTAGAGGGAGTAGATGCGGTGAAAGCAGGCACCTTTGATTTAGTGCTGATGGATATGCAAATGCCTGTCATGGACGGCTGCCAAGCAACGCTTAACATTCGTGAGTTTGACCAAAAGTTACCCATTATCGCGATGACAGCCAATGCCATGGCTGGCGACAAGCAAAAATGCCTCGCCGCGGGAATGAACGACTATATCGCCAAACCCATTAACCCAGAAGAACTGTTTTCTGTTATCGGTAAATGGTTAGGTTTGCCTGGAACCGCCGCACAACAAGCCGCCGAGGTAACAGCCCCCCCCCGCGATTCAGCGCAAACAAAAGACAATATTGCGGACTGGACTGCTGACTGGCAATACCCTGGGCTCGACGCCAAAGACGGGCTAACGCGCTGCCAAGAAAATATAAAACTGTACCTTCGCTTTTTGCGAGAGTTCCAAGAAAACTATGGTGATAGCACGGCACAATTGAGGCAGCTATCCCAGACCGATCAGCTAACAGAACTGCAAGCACTCGCTCACAAAATAAAAGGGGTCGCTGCGAATCTAGGCGCCAAATCCGTCGCCGAGCAAGCCGCTCAACTAGAGCGTATCGACTCTCTAGACAATGCTGAGCATGACTCTGCCATTAATAATTATGAACGGGAACTTAAAGACTTAGTCGGCAGTATTGACCAATTATTATTGGCCCAAGATCAGCCCGATAACAAAGAGATAAAGCCGATTCAGGACACCTTGTCTTTTCTTGAAATGAAATCTCGCTTTGACACCTTATTGCCCATGATCAAACGACAAAAGCTAGATGCCCATGATCTTGCGCTTAGCTGTTTAAACCAGTGGCCAAATGAAGACCGGAACACGACTCACCTGGAAGCCTTGGAAGGAATCGTGCAGGCACTAGACTCATTCGATTTCAAAAAAGCAGAAACTTTAGCACTTGAACTGCATGATGTGTTGGCATCTAAAGGAGACAGCTAGCAAGTCGGCTATCCGGCGCGAATAACCGAAACCGAGAGCAAAGTACTAGCACTCAGTCCAGCTTTGCGCCAATCCGCCGAGCGCCGTTTCTTTGTATTTATGCGACATCTCGCGACCTGTTTCGCGCATCGCTTCAATACAACTATCCAGCGACATAAAGTGCGTACCAGAGCCTTTTAATGCCAAAGATGCGGCGGTGTACGCTTTGATCGCACCAAACCCATTGCGTTCAATACAGGGCACCTGAACCAAACCTTTGACGGGGTCGCAGGTCATTCCTAGGTGATGCTCTAAAGCAATCTCCGCTGCATTTTCGATTTGCTCAGGGGTACCGCCTTTGACAGCACATAACCCTGCTGCGGCCATCGCTGCGGCGGAGCCTACCTCGCCTTGGCAACCGACCTCAGCGCCGGAAATAGAGCTTCTGTGCTTGATCAAGCCACCAATAGCGCCAGCCGTGAGCAAGAAGTTATAGACGTCTTGATCGCGGCCGTTTTCATGCTGCATGTAGTAATACAACACTGCAGGAATAACACCCGCCGCGCCATTGGTTGGAGCTGTTACGACCATGTGCCCAGCGGCATTTTCTTCGTTTACCGCCATGGCGTAGGCGCAAAGCCATTCATTTTTATCCTCATTGACAGACTGGCCTTGGTCTTTCAACTGCTGAAAAAGATGAGCAGCGCGGCGCTTAACATTCAAGCCACCCGGCAACAAACCTTCACAGTCTAAGCCGCGCTCTAGGCACGTTCTCATAGCCTCCCAAATACACGCTAAGGACTGATTTAATATGTCTTCAGGCGCTTCGTTGCTAGCAGGATATTGAATCAAGCACGCTTCATTAGCGGCTTTCATATTGGCAATACTCAAACCGGAGTCTGCTGCCATTTTCATCATGCTCTTTGCGCTTTCAAAAGGAAACGGATACGGCTCTTCTGCCGCGAAATGAATAGGCGCCGTCAAGGATGAGATATCTTCGAGCGTTGAGATAAAGCCCCCACCAATCGAAAAATACACTTGCTGATCTAGCTGAGCGCCTGTTGCATCCAACAACGAAAACTCCATGCCATTCGGATGCTCCTCAAAGCTATTTTCTAAGTCAAAAATAAGATCATGCTGGGCGTCAAAGCGAGGCTCGTTTGGCAGATCAATAGAGCTTTGCCAGAGCAATCGTTGGTATAGATGGTCCACGTCTTCCGACACCAGTTGATGCGGCAAATAATCATGCAGCCCTAAGATCACGGCTTTGTCCGTCCCATGCCCCTTACCGGTATGCGCCAACGAGCCCTTCAGAACACAGACCACTCGTGTCGGTGAAGCATCATTCGCTACGATTTCGGCAATTCTTGCACGATACCGTTGCGCCGCAATCATCGGCCCAAACGTATGCGAACTCGACGGACCAATACCGACCTTAAACAAATCCAAAACACTAATAAACATGGCCATCGCGCCTTGTGGCTCACCGTGCACTTACTATAGTCAAAATGCCACGAGTAGCGAATTCATGGCTAACGACTTCAACTGCATGAACGAACGGCATCACCTTAGTTCTAAGCAAACTTAACGCAAAAAAAAGACCCTTCTCAGGATCTTTTCACGTATGCGTATTCATCCACGTGCGATTACCACATCAGGTCATCGGGTATTTTATAGTCTGCATATGGGTCGTCATCACCCAACTCTTCTTGATCAACCTTGAGAGGAACCACGTAAGATTCGTCACGCTGCGAAATTTTATCCGCAACCAAATTCGGGACAAGATGATAACTGCCATCAAGACGAGCAATAGACACCTGACCTTTCGAAAGTTGATTTAACAACACTGGCGAAACATAAATTTTCTGAATCTTAGTGCCATCCGCAAACTGATACCCTAGCTCATCACTCTCGGGCTTGATGCGATTGCTCTGAATCAATTGCTTGATCTGCGCGGCGATCGCTTTTTCATCAGCTTGCGCCTTGCGCTGGCGATTAAGCTCTCGGTCTTTGTCAACTTTGGCGCGACGCTCTTCTTCTAAGCGTTGCTGCGTTTCATCGACCTCAACCTTTCCTTTTGCTTGCTTGTTTTTCTGTTTGTTCTGCTTGCGCTGCTCTTGTTTAAGCGACTTAGCTTTTTTTGTGTCCACTAAGCCTGCGCCTAACAGCTGGTCCTGCAATGATTTCATAATCTACTCTACACTTTGAATTTAGCCACTAACGATACCAAGGCATTGTTCTCTTCTAACACGCGCTGACTCGCTTGCGCCGTCGTGCCCATTCCGGTGGTCGTTGCTTCCGCAATCTTAACAATATCTTGCACATTATCCCGCATTTCATCAGCGATATGCGTCTGCTCTTCTGAAGAAGAGACCACCAGACGGTTAATTTCATCAATACTGGCGATCGAACGGGATATTTGATCCAGAACTTCTTTTACTTGCTCGCTTTGCGTTACCGTGCTCTGGCTTTGGGCGTCACTGCGCTCCATCACTTGCACAGCACTGTTTGAACTGCCCTTGAGTCGATCAATAATGACTTGAATCTGTTCTGCGCTTTCTTGAGTCCGACCCGCTAAGCTTCTCACTTCGTCGGCAACCACCGCAAACCCTCGCCCCTGCTCTCCAGCGCGCGCCGCCTCAATGGCCGCATTTAATGCCAATAAATTAGTTTGCTCTGCAATGCCGACAATAACGTCTAGGGCATCAACAATATCAACCACGTCTGTTTCTAGCCCACCGATTACCGAGGCGGCTTCTGTTATCTCTGTCGACAACTGGCGAATCGTCTGTATCGCACTCGTCACTATCGTCTGCGCATGTTCGCTATTACTACTCGCCTCACCCGCAGCGGTGGCAGCAACCGTCGTGTTAGACGCAATATCATGACCGGCACTAAAAACCTGCTGAATAGCATCGGCTATTTGATCTGTTCGGTCTTTCTGCTGACTTACCTGCGCCGCGGTATCATTTGACGTCACTTTCATCGCTTCAATAGAGCCACCCATTGTCTGGCAACGTTCTTTAACTTGCTTCACGAGGGAATGAACACTGTCCAACAGTCGGTCAAACTCATTCGCTAGCTCAGCAAACTCATCACCCGTTTGTAAATTCAGACGTCGGGTTAAATCGCCCTCGCCAGACACAACGTCACGAACCCTGCGGGTAATCTCACCCAATGGCCCAAGAATGGAGCGCAATATCAAATAACAAAGCACAACTCCGGCTAGCAAGCCAATAACAATGGTGTACTGCATGCGGCGCTCGCTCGACGCCTGACTAGCATCAACCTCAATGACTTTCTCACGGACGATTTCCAAACCCGCCGCCTGAAAGACAGCCAGCTGGTCAAGCATCTGCGAAGCAAGCTGCACGTAAGCGTCATGCTCTTGGTGAAAAGCCTTGGTCGCAGAAATCAAACGCGCCATTAAATCCGTATGTTTCTCATAATGGGTATTGTAAACGTCGATATAGGGACCGCCTCCCCATTTAGATTTAGAAGCCGCGCTATAGCGACCGGATGCGCGCATTCTACTGTAACTAGCTTGCTGCTCAGATAATGAAGACTCAATCAACTCTTGAGCCGTGGCCGCCTCTTCACTACGATCAATCAAACGCTGCAAGTAATATAAGCCCCGCATAAAACCAACTTGTGCTTCAGCGAAATCGGAATTTGGCGGGCCCCAAATATCTGATTCATCTTGGTAAAGCAGGTTGATATCGTATTCAAGACTTAAAAAGCGTTCAACGTTGTCACTTAGCTGATACTTGGCCTTAGCGAATACTTGATACTCCGTCAGGGTGCGCGCTAATGACGCCTCATAACGGTCTTTCAGCACAGTCATTTGTTCAATTTGGTCTGCGGGCATCAACGCTTGCTGTGTCAGCACATCGATGGCTACTTCAGCTTTTTCTCTACCGGCATTCAGCTTTTCCATTTGCTTATCGTAGTGATAGCCCTGAAGAATCTTTTCGAGTGCGAGCATTTCGGCCTCGATACCGACCGCTCCATCACCCGCGCTGCCAGCGGTTTCAAGCGCAGGCCCTGAAATAAACTCAAGGCTCTGGGAGAGACTTTTCATCCCCGTATATCCCAACACCCAAACCAAAATAATGACGATGCCCATTAAGGCAAACCCCATCATCATTCGCGCGCGAACATTTAAACCAGAAACAAAAGACGACATAGGGAAATCCGTTAAAGACTAATCAAAAAGATAAAGCTGAAAACTAAGCTTAAAGATTAGTCTAAACCCTGCTGGATTCAATCATCACAACGATGAAAAACGGAAAATTATAAGACGGACAGACGCCCTACTCAGCTTGCATCGAACCCAGCAGCTGCGAGGCGTTATATCGCATCATATCAAGATAGGTAGGCGCCAACTCGCTAGACAAAGCACCTGACATTAAAAAACCTGCCAAAGGTAAGTTAGCCTCCGCCGCCACTCGCTTAATCAACTTATCATTACCTGTGTTTTCACCAAAAATACTAGTGATTTTTTGCTGGCGAATTTTACGAACTACCGACGCAAACGCCGCCGCTGATGCTTCTGACTCGCTGGTATTGCCCTGTAAGCTGTGAAAGGTTAGCTGATAGTCCCGCGCAAGATAGGCGAATGCATTATGCGGAACAACAATGTTTCTCTGAGAAACAGGGACAGCCTGTAGCTTCTGTTGTATCCACCCATTCAAATCATTCAGTTCAGCGAGATATGCCGCGGTATTCGCTTTTATGTCGCGCTGAAATGACTCATCTGTCGACAATGACATTAAGGTTTGCGAAATATTCGATATATAGACTCGCGCCATTTTAGGACTCAACCATGCATGCGGGTCCGTAGAACCGTGATCGTGCTCATCATGATCTTTGTGATGCGTCAGGTCTGCGTCATGACTCTCATGCGGAGAGTGTGCATCATGGTCGTCGTGTTCAGTATGATGATCGTGGTCGTCATGTTCAGCATGATCATCATGGTTTTCGTGGCTGTCTGCATCGTCATGATGGGGTTCGTCGTGAGAGTCATGATGATCATCAGCATGGTGTCCCTCGTCAGTACCGTGAGTATCCGCCGAGCTATCGCTATCAATTACGGCGACACCATCAGACACAACAACGACCCTTCCCTTAAAACCGCTGGTCTCTATCAGTCGATCAAGCCAGCCTTCCAAACCTAGGCCGTTAACGAACATTACATCGGCATCAGCAACCGTTCTTAAGTCAGCTGGAGACGCCTGATAAACATGCACATCCTCATCGAGACCGACCAAAGACAGAACATCAACATGCTCGCCACCGACCTGTTTAACCCAGTCAGCCAAAACACTAAAACTCGCTACAGCCTTAACGGTAGGAGTATCAGACGCCGCATTAGACAAACAAGAGAAGAGAACAAACAAAGCGAAAGACAGCGCACTAAATAGTCTAGACATAACAAAGGAAACCAAATTGAAAATTTAAGATATGTTATATTATAACATTGCAGGCGATATCAAAAGGCCGTGGCTGCATTAATGACTCGATGTATAACCTTGTTTTAGCGCACGACGCATCACCTTCCCATTTGCTGTGCGCGGGAATGTCTCCATGATCCGGATTGACTTGGGTACTTTATAGCTCGCTAAATGTTCAACCGCATACGCTTTAAGGTCGTCGTTAATGATCGTCAATCCGTGAGCTGGAATCACACACGCCGTTACTACCACCTTACCGGCGTCCACCTCTTCACCGATTACCACACAGTCCGCTACATGAGGATGCGCTTTCAACACTCGTTCAATTTCATGCGGAGAAAGGCGATAGCCAAAACTATTAATTAAGTCGTCTTTACGTCCGAGAAACCAGATATAGCCGTCTTCGTCACGGCGAGCATAATCGCCCGTCATGAAATAACCATTGCGACGCGAGTTCTGCGTTTCCTGCTCGTTTTGCCAATACTCAATAAACAATCCGGGGTCTTCAAGCTGAATGCAGAGCATGCCTTCTTCATCAACCCCCACTGGGTTCATGTCTTTATCTAACAGCGCTATTTGATGCCCCTGCTGAGGAAAACCTGCCGCGCCCGGACGAATAGGTCGACTGCTGTGCTGCGAGAGGTAGTAAGAACATTCAGACATCCCAATCGCCTCATAAATGTCCTGCCCGAAACGCGCCCGCCATGCACTTAACATTTCATCAGACAAATGCTCACCGGCGGACATGCAGTATCGCAAGCTTGGTACATCCGCTTTTACAGCGTCTGTCTTTTGAACGATCTGACGGTAGATCGTGGGTACACCGATAAAAATAGAGCATTCGTGCTTAGCGATCAGGCGCGGCCACGTCTCGGCGCCTGCCTCGCCCTCATATAGAACAACCGACTTACCCAAATACAGCGGGTCCATTAGCGCTGTTCCCAACACATAGGTCCAATTAAATTTTCCGGAATGAAGTATTCGATCGCCCTCCTCTGCATAGTCGAACCAGTAACGACTCGCAGGTAAACGACCAATCAGGGCTCGATGTGCATGCAGCACACCTTTTGGGTACCCCGTTGTGCCAGAGGTGTAGACAAGATAAGCCGCATCGTCTGCCCGCGTAGGGTGCATACTTGGCATACTAGTCATCTCTATCGATGGCAACTGAGCCTCAAGCAAGGCGTTAAAGCAATGAACCGCCTGACTCAAGGCTGCCTTACCGTCAACACTTTCCCCAACAAGAACGACTTGTTCAAGTCGATTTTGGGCCGGGTTGTGTGCATATAACCGAGACCACAATGTAGGTGTCGTCACTAGCACGCGAGCACCAGAATCTGCCGCCAAATAGTCTATTTCATCACCGGTCAACATTAATGAGGCGGGCACAGCCACCGCACCAAGCTTTAATGTTGCAAAGAAAGAAACGGGGAATTCCAAACAGTTAGGCAGCCAGAGCATCACTCGCTCACCTGCGACAACGCCGAGTTCACGCAAGGCCATGGCAAAGCGCTCACTTTCATCATTGAGCTGCCCATAGGTCATGCTCGAAACGCCCGTATCCGCATCATCAATAATCAATGCCGTCTGGGTAAAATCAAAACCGGGCTCGTCTAAATGCAAACAGGCGCTCGCAATATTAAACAGCTCTGGAACCAACACCTCTTGGCCATCGTTATTGTCTAGACTCTTTACATCCGTCACGAACGATTCCTCAAGCTATCTCAGGTCAAGCATGATTTTGCCAATGTGCTGACTGCTTTCCATTAGCTCATGCGCCTGAACCACATCCTCCAAGGCAAATTCCTTAGCGATGACCGGTTTTAGTGTTTTGTTCTCGTACAGAGGCCAAACCACTTCATGTAGTCTCTGTGCAATCTTAGCCTTTACCAACTCGCTTTGTGGACGCAAGGTAGAACCAGTAATGGTGAGACGCTTCAACATAACCGGCATGAAGTTTACTTTCGCGACAGGTCCTTGAAGGTAGGCAATATTGACAATTCGGCCCTCAACGGCGGCCAGTTTGATATTCTTTTGAATGTAATCACCGCCAACCATATCTAGAATAACGTCGACTCCGCGTTTGCCTAGAACCTCTTTCAGTACATCCAAGTAGTCTTGGTCACGATAGTTAATCGCTTTTTCTGCACCGAGCGCTTCGCAAGCCCGGCACTTCTCATCACTTCCTGCTGTTGCAAATACCCTCGCCCCCAGCGCACTAGCCAACTGAATGGCAGCCGTACCAATTCCGCTAGAGCCGCCGTGAACCAAAAAGACCTCACCGGCCTTTAGAGCTGCGCGATCAAAAACATTCGACCAAACCGTAAAATGCGTTTCAGGCAGCGACGCTGCTTCCATTAGCGTCAAACCGTTTGGTATCGGCAGGCACTGTGTCGCCGGAACGGCAACATAGTCAGCATAGCCACCACCATTGGTCAGTGCACAGACCGAGTCGCCAACCTTCCACCTCGTCTCGCCATCACCTACCGCTGCGATCTCACCCGCTACTTCTAAACCGAGTATTAGCGATGCGCCCATTGGCGCCGGATAGTTGCCCTCACGCTGAATCACATCAGGACGATTGACGCCGGCAGCTGCCACCTTGATCAGCACTTCGCCAGCGTTTACTACTGGCTGTTCGCCTTCAGCCTGAACCATGACAGAAGGCGCTCCAAAATTTGGCGTATCAATATATCGCATGAAAAATTCTCATTAGGAATAGAAAAAATAGACGGATTATAATACAAGACACTGCCTTAATGGGACACTGGGACATCTCAAAAGGCGCATTAAGGAAGCACAAGCGAATCAGTAATTTTACTCGTAAAAAAGAATATCTGAATACTAACTAGCTGACCTCGAACCGCCCTTCATTACTGAGGCTCTGACCGACCCTAGATCTTTTTTTAACCACTCTAACAAGGCATCGGCTCGCATAGGACGCGCCAACAGAAAACCTTGAATCTGCTCTACCCCGTGCTGCTGAAGAAAACGAAAATCCTCAATGGATTCAACGCCTTCGGCCACGGTAGTCAAACCTAAGTCATTCGCTAACTGTAATGTACTCTTAACGATCGCCTGATTTTGAGGCCGCGTGGAAACCTTGTCTATCATTGAGCGATCTAGCTTAAGCTCTGTCGCGGGTACACGAGAAAGTTGCTGGGTATTCGCAAAGCCCGTGCCGTAATCATCTATCGCTATCTTGAAGCCTTTCAAACGTAACTTAGCCAAGGTCTCAATCGCGGCTGAAAGTTCACCTGCAACGGCATTTTCCGTAATTTCCAAAATAATCTCACCCGGCGGCAATTCATGGGAAGAAACCAGATCAAAGACATGATCTGCCAAACCACGATCACTAATTGATAGCGGAGAAAGATTGAACGCTAAATCCACGCTCAAGCCAAAGCTATGCCAACGTTTCTTGTCTCGCAGCGCTAGCTTAAACAAATAATCAGTCAATTTGGAAATCAGACCAAAACGCTCAGCCATTTGAATAAATTGACCAGGCGATACCACACCAAGCTCAGGATGGTCCCATCTCGCTAGCGCTTCGACACCTTTCAGCAACAAACCTTTGACCTGCAACTTCGGCTGATACATCAACGTAAGTTGGTTCTGCGCCATTCCTTCAAGCAACTCCTCAGGCCCTAACTCAGGTTTCCCATCGTCATCCGCCTCAACCGCTACCTCACTCGTTAATCGACGTAAGCTGTTCTCAAGCTGCTCGGTTTGTATGGGCTTTTGAAAGGTACCAATAACACCTAGACCGGCAGACTCTGCCATCGTACCTACGCTAAGTATCAGTACAGGGTCTTTCGAACTCAATATAATAACGGACTCCACCAACTTCTGATCCGCAATCACTCGCACCAGTTCAACGCCGTCCATCACTGGCATTTCAAGATCAATGAAAGCAATGTCGTAGCGAGTTTGCGTCATTTTTTCAACCGCATCTTGACCGTTCACCGCCTCACCAATATGTGCTATCGAGAAACGTTCACAGACTTCCTTAACGTGATTTCTTTGCACCACGCTATCGTCGACGACCAGTACGTTGAGTCCTTCAAATTCAGTCATACACTAACTCTTTATCAAACCTGCAATATCTGACAACTCGACCACCTGTTCGGCGGCGCCCAACTTTATCGCTTCCTTCGGCATTCCAAATACAACACACGACGACTCATTCTGCGCAAATGTTTTAGCCCCTGCTCGGCGCATTTCTAACAAGCCCGCCGCGCCATCATCGCCCATTCCAGTCATAATGACTCCGCTAGCATTTTTCTTCGCCACTTTTGCGACAGAACGAAACAGTACATCGACTGACGGACAGTGTCTATTCACCGCGGGGCCCGGAAAAACCTTTGTTATATATTGCGCCCCTGAGCGCTGAACCTCCATATGTTGGCCTCCCGGCGCAATCAGGACCCTACCAGGAATGATGCGATCACCGCTATCTGCCTCCATCACTTCCACAGCGCAAACATCATTGAGTCGCTTCGCAAATGCGGCAGTGAACTTTTCAGGCATATGCTGGACAACGACGACCCCAGGACAAGTTCTCGGTAAGTTTGCTAACACTTCTTCCAACGCCTGAACACCGCCAGTAGACGTCCCGATCGCGATAATCCTATCAGTCGTATGCGCCATTCCTGCAAGATCCGTAACAACAGAGACAGGTAACGCCGCCATTACAGAAGTATCTCCTTGAGCTGACTCCTTAGCTCTCGCAGCCACCGCACCTCTTGGTCTAGCGGCGGCGGCAGCTCTCACAGAGGCCTGAATCTGACGCTCGCCACTTTGCAAAAAGTCCTTCAAACCTAACTGCGGTTTCGTAATAACCTCAACGGCGCCGGCAGCCATTGCGTTCATCGTTAATTCAGCACCTTGCTCCGCTAGGGATGAACAAATAACAACAGGTGTCGGCCTTTCTTGCATGATTTTCCTTAGAAAGGTAATGCCGTCCATTCTCGGCATCTCTATATCCAAAACAATAACGTCAGGCCAGTGGCGATTCATTTTGTCGATGGCAAACACTGGGTCAAAAGCAACATCAATCACGTCAATATCCGAGGCTTTATTCAGTATGGCGGACAAGACCTGACGAACCACAGCAGAGTCATCAACTATCATTACCTTTATCGTCATGAGCTAAGCCTCTTCGTTTTGCCGATAATGGTTCATTTGGAAACTGCCATCACTTAAATCAAACACTAAGGTGCGGCACATATCCCCAAGCACATCCTTGCTTTCCAGCGTCAATGATTGGCGTGTTAGCCATTGCAATGCGAATTCAACATTGCGCCCTCCAATATTGCTGCGACTAAATTCACCGAACAATCGTGACCCTCCGAATAGCCCAAGTTTGTACTCAGTCGGCGACGCTACGGCGCCCATTTTGAGAAGCAACTTCTCTAACGCAATATCCGCATATCGCTCGTCGTGTGGTCGCTTTGGATCTTGGCGCTCGGCTAATAAATAATGACACATCCCTCCGACCTGCAACGAAGGATGCCATGCTGCCAGCGCCACGCATGACCCCAATATCGTGCGAATGCGAAAAGGCGCGACTTCGAAAACAACCTCTCCGGGCAATAAAACCGTATCCACTGCTAACCCGTTCCTAAACGGCGTTGCAATATGGCAGGCTGAATTGATTCAAGCTGCGAACACACCCCATGGAAAGACTCCGAATGCCCGGTAAACAAGAAGCCACCCGGTTTAAGCCGCTGTGCAACGCGGTTTAATATCGCCGTCTTCCCCTCTTCATCAAAGTAGATCAGTACATTTCGTAAGAAAATCACATCAAAATTCCCTACGCCCGCCATGTCCTCTATCAAATTGAACTTCTCGAAAGTAATTCTCCGGCGCAGTGATGGGATGACTCTCAAATAGCCTTCAAATTCATCGGTTCCTTTTCGACAATAACGCGCACGAAACTCGTCGGAAAGCAGCGACATGCGGTCGTCTAGGTAAATCCCTTTCTTTGCCTGTTGCAGGACAGATTCGTTCACATCTGTCGCCAGAATCACCCACTCTCGCAAGCAATATTTACTGAGTAACATCGCAATGCTGTAGGGCTCCTCACCGGTCGAACAAGCTGCACTCCATATCCGCAAAGGTGTTGCTGAGTTCCGACGAAAGCTGCCCAGCACCAGTTGCTGTAAAAAGTCGAAGTGTTGAATCTCCCGAAAAAAGAACGTTTCATTCGTTGTCACCAACTCGAGAGCATTGGTCAGTTCTGCTTCGTTCTGACGCCGATTGATATACTGAAAGTAGGCGTCAAAATCTTCTATCTCTAAGGCTCGTAAACGCTTCAGTAGACGATGCCCCAACATTGCTCGTTTAGTGTCAGGCAAGTGAATGCCTAGCTTTTCGCTTACTAAGCGCTGGTACTGACGAAACGCCTGTTCACTGGGTACTTCCGTATACTCTGTCATCAATTATCTCTCGACTGCTCAACGCCAAGCGCGCCCAAAACGCATCAGGCCACGCCAAGGAGGGATCGATACGCCAAGATGATCATTCAAACCTGACGAATTTTTTATCATCCTCGTCATTATCATCACCACACTCATCGCCTGCCGCTTGGGTTTCTTCTCGAGGTTTAGTTCGCTCTATGCTCGCCTTGGCTTTTCGGCTTGATTTTGTAAAGCTATTCACCGGTTCAGCTTTTAGCTCAAAGTAATCAACAGTCTCCTGTAAGGTTAAAGCATGTGCACTCATTTCTTCGGAAGTAGAGCTGAGCTGCTCAGACGCCGCCGCATTTTGCTGCATGGTCTGACTCACCTGTCCCATCGCAGAGTTTATTTGATTTACTCCAGATGCTTGCTCTGACGATGCCGCAGCAATCTCTTGCACCAAGTCCGCAGTTTTGCGGATTGCGGGAACGATATCTTGTAAAGACTTGCCTGCCGAGTCAGCCCGCTCGACACTTGCTTTGGCAAGCTCTCCGATTTCTTGCGCCGCAACCTGGCTTCTTTCAGCCAGCTTACGCACCTCAGAGGCGACCACCGCAAATCCTTTTCCATGATCGCCGGCCCTTCCCGCTTCAATCGCAGCATTTAGCGCGAGTAAGTTGGTCTGATACGCAATGTCATCAATAACGCTGATTTTCTCTGCAATTTTTTGCATCGCAGAAACAGTTTCCATGACCGCACTACCGCCGACTTCTGCTTCTGATGAGGCTTTCTGAGCCATACCATCGGTGACACTAGCATTTTCATTGTTCTGGGCAATTGAAGAAGCCATTTGCTCCATTGATGCAGAAGTTTCTTCCACACTAGCCGCTTGCACCGAGGCTCCCTTCGCCAAAGACTGAGAGGTCGCACTAACTTCTTCAGAGGCCGATGCAAGCGAATCAGCAGAAGAGCGTACTTCGGCAATCACTTCAGAGAGCTGGTTTTTCATCCGGTTAATACTGAATAGCAAAGATTTAGAATCTCCCGAAGCCAGCATGACCTCCGTATTTAATTGCCCAGCGGCAATCTTATCCACCACATCCGCAGCATAAAGAGGCTCTCCTCCAAGTGTTTTCAGCAAATCGCGGAAAATAAGTAGCATGACAAGCAACACCACTACCGCGCTGATAAGCATCAGCATAATTAAGGAGGATTTGATTGACTCATAATCGGCATCAAGGCGACTGTTAGTTGCCTCCAACAAGGCATCAAAATTCTGCTCGGTAGACACTGCAATTTCGGTCATCGCTTTACTAGCTGGTCGGTCAACACCTGAAACAGACTTATCCACTTTTTTTCCGGTCAATTCATCTCCGGCATCAAACTGCTCCAAGGCTTTTAGATAGGCTTTTTTCAGTTCAGCATGCTCCGCCCTTACACTCACGATCGCACTTGAATCTTGATTTAAGCCTTTCGCTATCTCTACCGCACTTGCGAGGTGCTCTTGCACTTTGTCTGAGCGCTGCACAAATCGACCGGCATACTTGTCATATTGCTTGCTGTCATTACCCCGAATCAGCACGTTTTTCCATTCTTGGACCTGAATTTTAAAAACAACGTGCGCATGGCTAATTTCACTCAACAGCGTAGCGTTTTGGCTGAGCTCCTGAAGGTTCTTTTTCGTCAGCTCATGAAACTCTCCCAGTTCGCTAATCGATTTCACCGCCAGTAAAGCGAAGGCCGCCGCGACAAGCAGCCCGAGTACCAATATTTTTAACTTAAAACCGACTTTGTTTAACATGACAAGTCCCTCAACAGTCTTTTAGTAGTGTTTCATTACTTCATTCTTGTTCTTCCGCACCTTGCAACTCTGCCTCCACCAAACTAGCCAATTCGATCGGTGAAAGCGTTTTTTCTGCATCTAACAGGACGACAAAGTCGTCTCCTTTCTTTGCAATTCCTAGAATAAACTCCGCACGCAGTTTGGCGCCAAACGCGGGCGCCTCTTCAATCTGGCCCGGGGCAAGCTCTACCACCTCGCTTACCGAATCGACGAGCAAGCCAATAACGTATTCTTGCTCATAGGTATGCAATTCAACGATAACCACACAGGTCCGCTTATGCACTTCAATCGGGTTGCGGCCAAGGCGCAGCGACAAGTCGATAACAGGAACCACCTCGCCGCGAAGGTTAATCACGCCTGCCATAAAGTCCGGCATTAAAGGAACATCGGTGACATTCGAATACTCCAATATTTCTCGCGTTTGATGTAAAGACATACCAAAAAACTCATCGCCTAGACAAAACGTTAGAAACTGCTGAGGTTCCAGAGCGGGTTCCTTATCTACGTGCATTTGTGCTGCCATTACGTCACCTGATTCTATTTTCAACTTGCCCATCTCGGGGCTACATACTGAGCTACAACGCTCTCAGAGTTTCGGAGTAAACAACCGTATCGATCAACTGAACAATATCCAATATGAAAGCAATATCACCATTCCCTAGCAGGCTTGATCCACCGATACCCTTTAATGGTTTGAATATCGGACCTAATGGCTTCACGACGGTTTGGATCTCTCCATACAAGTGATCCACCACAATTCCCGCACGTTCTTCACCGACTTGTACCACCAATAAGTTATCACTTCGGTCTGGGCCAACCGCTTCCGCTTCTGGCTTTGCCGGTAATTTAAAAATGGTTCGTAATTCAAGATAGGGGATCATGTCTCCGCGCAAATTAATGCAGTTGCGGCTTTCACTGTCCAAATGGGATGCTAGGTCGGTACATTCGATCACCGAAGACTGTGGAACAATAAATTGCGTGCCGCCACTACTAACATGGAACCCGTCAATTATGGCAAGCGTCAGTGGTAAACGAATGGTAAACGTCGTGCCAAAGCCAACTTCACTTTGAATATCGATGTGCCCCTGCAATGCTTCGACATTTCGCTTCACCACGTCCATTCCAACGCCTCGCCCTGACAGATTCGTCACGCTTTCAGCGGTAGAAAAACCCGGGTGAAAAACGAGGTGCAATATATCTTGGTCGCTAAGTTGCGACTCTTCGTCGATCACCCCTTTTTCGACAGCTTTGGCTCTGATCTTAGACGGCTCGATACCACCACCGTCGTCACTAATCTCAATAATGATATGGCCCGCATGATGGTACGCAGACATTTTCAAGGTTCCCGCTTCAGTCTTTTCGCTCGCTCTACGATCCTCAATAGATTCAATGCCATGATCCATGGCATTGCGGACAATATGGGTTAGCGGATCCGTCAACTTCTCCACCATCAAGCGATCCAGCTCTGTCTCTGCGCCTTCAATCACCAGCAGAATTTCTTTACCTAACTCTTGCGCGGTATCGCGAACAATTCGCTTGAAGCGCTGAAATGTGTTGCCAATAGGCACCATTCTCAGATTGAGCGCCGCGTCCCTAAGCTGCTCGGTAAATCCGCCCAAATTATTAACCGCTTCAATCAATGGATCATTGCCGGTGTCCGCGGAGAGTAAATCCACACGCTGACGGTTAATCACTAGCTCACCAATTAAGTTGATCAAATGATCTAAGCGGTCAGCTTCAATTCGAATCAGCTGAGGTGCAGTCGTGCCTGTTTTCGCACTCGCCGCAGACTTCTGCTTCGTAATGGCCGCATTCACTAACTTAGCTGGGACACCTTTATCCTCAGTCAGTACGGCACCAATTGGACGGGACTTGCCTTGACTCACTTGTTCGCTTAGCTGCGCATTCAAAGAGTCGCGTAAGGTATTTGAGGAAATTGCGCCACAACGGGTGAGGATCTCGCCAAGGCGATCATCTCGCTCTGGTAAGGATTGAATCAACTCAATATACGTTTCGACCAAACTATCCGGCGCTATAATGCGAATATCTGAGTCTTCTTGTACAAAGGTAAAAGCGTTTTCGATAGTGGCTCGATCGGCATCGGTCTTTAACGCCAGCTCATAACCAAGGTAAAGTGTTTCAGGGTCAAACGTATCCCACTCAGGCAAGGCGTCACACACAGCCTCGATATGAGAAACACTGCCAATTGAACCCAAGAAAGTGATGAAGGACATAGGGTCCATGCCATTTTTCAACGCGTCCTGTGACAAGCGCAAAGATATATGCCAGTCTCCGCCGACGACGCTAGGCCGAGGCTGCTCGCTATCCAAAACTTCGACACCACCAACATATTCGTTTGATTCGGGCACTTCAGAAGCCCAAGGTTGCAAGGCGGACAGCAGGGCTTGCCCCGTTTCCTGAAGATTTTGGTCGGCATCAAATTGCTCAGCGGTAACAGGAACCAGTGCCGCCATATGGTCACGGCATTTAAAAATCAGATTTAATAGATCCGTTTCAATTCGTATTTCTTCATCACGTGCACGATCGAGAATGTTCTCGACGACGTGCGTGAATGCGACTATATGGTCAAGCCCAAAAATACCGGCGGAGCCTTTGATGGTATGCGCAGAACGAAAAATCTCATTCAGAATTTCGTTATCGTACTCCCCACCTTCCATCCGTAATAGCGCAGCATCCATCGCGTCCAGAAGTTCATCAGCTTCAGCGAAAAATATGTCTAGGGCAGCATCTTGAGACATAAGGGCGTCCTTTCGTTAGTCAGCTTGGGTTGCTAGCGAAAATACTTCAGTCAAATTAAACAGTTCTAGATAACGCGAAACGGGTTCGGATAAAGATGAAAATTCAAGTTTTTTACTGCGCTTCTCGCACGCTTGGCGAAGCATCAACAGTATTTGCATACCGGCCGTATCGATCTCTTCCACGCCAGACAGGTCAATAGATAAATCTGAATCGCTCGGCAACACTTTGACGTGCTGGTTAAACACTGAGTCGGCCGAATAAATGGTGAGTTCTCCGCCGATCATTACATGGATTGCACTTTCTTTTTGTTCTACTTCAAAGGAAAACATAATCACGCCCCTTTGTGTTGTTGTGCAGGTTTCGCGCCTTAGTGATCCGACACTAGATTTGATAGCATTCTTTGCGGCTCTTTACCCAGGAGTTCCAAACAAACTAAACAATTAGCCCAGCCGACAGGCACTTTATGGGACCAAGGTTTTGACCGCCTGTAGCATCTGGTCTGGCTTGAAAGGTTTAACCATCCAAGCCTTAACACCAATTGCTTTGCCTTGTTCTTTTACCTTCATACCGCCTTCTGTTGTCAACATAACAATCGGCGTAAATTTATAAGCAGGTAGTTTTTTAATCTCGCCCGCCAAGGTCAATCCGTCCATATTGGGCATATTTACATCTGAAATAATAAGATGGATACGAGCACCGGTTAGCTTTTCTAGCGCATCTTTACCGTCAACCGCCTCTAGCATTGTATAGCCGGCTTCGCCTAACGCATTGCACACGGCATGCCTGACGCTAGCCGAATCATCTACAATCATGATCGTTTTGCTCATTCTTCGATCCCTGTCGCTCAATCATTAGTCAAACGTCTACTCACCATAGTACCGTTTGCACTGATCGGCAAACAAACAAAACGAACAACTATTGCACTAAGTGATCAGATATCAACCAAAAATTAAGGTAAAACCAAGCATCAACCGGCCGTGCTTAAACAACGCACTCCAACAAACCAACAAGCGCCCCACTCAATTCAGCGTCACGTAACTCCCCCGTTTCCGCATCAAAGTTTTCATAGAAGCTAGGCACTGAAAGTGTCCCTAACACCTCTCCACCAAAATGAGGCATCGAGTTCTGCGCTGCCGCTAACACATTCTTCGCGCCCGCTCGTCCAGGAGAAGTCGCTAACAAAAGCATACGTTTTCCCTGAAATACCTTCGCGTCAATTCGTGACGTCCAATCAAATAGGTTTTTGTAAGCGGCTGTATAAGACCCATTGTGCTCGGCAAACGAGATCATCACTAAATCCGCATCAGAAATCTTGCGTCTAAAGTCATGTGCCAACTGAGGAATACCCGTCACCCCTTCCCTGTCACTGCTATACAAAGGCATTTCATAATCATTCAGGTCTAACAAGTCGACGTCTGCAACGTCTATTTGATTCGCAGCATAATTCACTAGCTTGCGGTTGATTGACGAGGAGCTATTGCTAGCCGCAAAGGCGAGTACTTTCATCGTAATTTCTCCTAATATCGGAGCCATCTGCGGGCTCGGTTCTATAAACTATTGAGCAACCTATAAGGCACAAACGCTACCAAGGTAAGGTGTCGCCATTTGAATGACGGAACGTTCCACTGCTTTCCATGCAAAGTTCCTCGATACGCTGTGCCAAACGATTGGCCGCTTGATCTGGCGTGATATCGCCGTAACCACCAATCATCTCTGTCCCCACCAAACCCGGATGGAAAATCCCTACAGCAACTCCGCGAGGTGCCAAGTCACGCGCTAAAGAAACACTGGCAATATTCAACGCCGCTTTTGACATGCGATAACCATAGCGGCCCCCGCTAGTATTGTCTTCAACAGATCCCATTCTGCTTGTAATGTTGGCAACTTTAGCGCCATCATTCAGTTGGCCAAGCAACGCCTCCGTCACGCGCAAAGGCCCGAGTGCATTGACCTGAAACTGCTGTTCCATGGTATCGAAGTTTAAGCTCCCCAATACCTCGTCATTGAGTACGCCCGCGTTGTTAATCAGCAAATCAATATGCTCACCTGATAAAGCTTCCGCTAAGGCTGCCACCGCTTCCGCTTCCGCAATATCAATACCCGAAATAACCCTCACACCTAATTTTTTAAGTGACTCAGAAGGCGTTCTACAAACACCGTAGACCGTATCGCCAAGCGCATGATAATGTTTACAAAAGGACAACCCTATACCCCGACTTGCTCCAGTGATCACGATAGTTCTGCTCATTGCTTATCTCCGGTGATTAACGCCTATTGTTGACGAACGAAATAGCTGAAAAAGGATTAAAATAATGGACTACGAAAGCGCTAAAGCATACCTCTTATCCAAACCCGCCGCAGTAGAAGATTACCCCTTTGGCCCTGACGTTCTAGTACCCAAAGTAAAAGGCAAAATGTTCGCCACGCTGTCGATAAACAAAGAAATTGCCAACATGAATCTCAAGTGCGACCCGAACCATGCCTTTGAGTTACGCGATATATTCCCTGCCGTTATTCCTGGTTATCACATGAACAAAAAGCATTGGAATACAGTGATTTTGGACGGCTCTATTCCGGTTGGCGAGATCGAAAGAATGATCGATCACTCTTATGGTTTGGTCGTGAAGAAGCTCAAGAAAGTCGAGCGAGAGGCGCTAGAGTTGAGCTATGGGAAAGATGTGATTTATCGAAACTGAGTACACTTCAGATTCAAATCCTCACGAGGAAAATATCTCCGCACATTAGCCATGTAAATCATCCCAAAAATGCATCACCCACAGACGATCTAACAGTCTAAATTGTGCCAATTACAGGCGTTGGGACTTGCTTTAAGATTGACTGAATACTATTAACACCAAATCACTCGATAACATCAGAAACTGGTGAGAAGCAGACTCAAAACCCTTAACGTCCCCCCTTCAGCAATCACACCAAAGCAGACATTGTACAAGTCGGAAACCCTTATCTGAAATGTGAGATTAGCAGGCCCAAAACGGCCCTGCATCTTTGACTCGCGGCTAGACAAAAGCAGACATACCCCATCATCAGGAAGGATGAGGGGGCTGACGTTATTTCTCTGTTGATTCGCAAACAACATTCGTTGGATTTAAGGCTCAAGCAGACATAAGTCTATTCGCTTAACAGATAACGCAGACTAGCAATTAAATAAAGAGCTAGTTAACCCTAATTTAGCCCTGACTTATCCCCCCAGATTTCATACATGCCAATTAAATACAATTAGTTCACAAGTGGTTCACATCTCCCCATCTAACATTTTCAGTAATTATTCATCGGATTTCGAAATAGCTTCGATGAATTCTATATTGAGGAAAGTAGATGTTTTATCAAAGCTGCAACAAACAGCGAGAAAGCGCGCTAATAAAAGGCGCCAGATTAGTAAGCCAAAACCAGAACTGGTTGCCTATACGCTTCATAAAGTTTGGCCTAGTTGGTGGGAGCGGTTTCGTAATAGATACTATCGTTTACTTTGCAGCTCAAGGTCTCGGCGCACACCACTCTGCGGCAAGAGTTATTTCATACTGGTGCGCAGCAACAAACAACTGGTTTCTAAATCGAATATTCACTTTCAACGATGTTTCCCACGAGCAAACCTTCCAGCAGTGGCTGAAATATATGGCAATGTGTTGTGTTAGCTTTGTTCTAAATTGGGGCTGCTACTATTTGCTCACTACCAACATCCCCTTCTTTATTGAGAACAAATATATTGCATTCCTATTAGGCATTGCGCTTGGCATGGTCGCTAATTTCACCATTTCTCACTTAGTGATATTTAGAGAAAAAGCGGAGGTCCAATGCAAGTAGACACGATGCGTAAGATCGATCGCTGGGCTGGAATCCCGCTAACAATTGCCCTCACCTTTTGGCTAAAGGCCGTGGATTTCTTCAAGAGAAAATCTAGAGAGCAGGACGCCGATCTATCGCGCACTCTTTTTATTGAGTTATCAGAAATGGGGAGCGCAGTTATTGTTGATCCAGCTATGCGAAAAATACATGATGAAGGTGGCTCTGAGCTATATTTTGTGATCTTTAAAGATAATGTAAAAAGCCTGAGCATTTTGAATACCGTTCCCAATCAAAACATATTCCTCATGCGCTCCGACAACTTTATTAATCTATCGATTGATATTGTTCGATTTATATTTTGGTGCCGAAAAAATGAGATTACAACCACAATAGACCTAGAACTATTCTCCAGATTTACTGCGCTATTAGGTGGCGTATCAGGTGCAACGTCACGTGTTGGATTTGCGACACTCCATGATGAAGGCTGCTACAGAGGAGATCTACTAACCCACCCAGTTCGTTTCAATAGCCACATCCATATTGCAGAGAACTTCTTCGCTCTCGTTAATACGGCCTTGGGATTCAACAACTCTGAATATCCAACGCACCCTGTTTTGCCAGAAGAACTTACCCTAGAAAAACTTAGTTACAGCGAGCACGATCATAAACCCGTTCGAACGAAGATCTCTCGTATGTACCCCGGTTTCGACGACCATCGAATAGTTCTAATCAACCCGAATGCATCCGAGCTCTTACCTCAACGTCGCTGGCTAGCCGAAAACTTCGCAGAAGTCATTCAAACGATTCTTGAGAACTATAAAGATATATTAGTCGTTATAACGGGTGCCCCTAACGAACATGCCGAAGCCGAAAAATTGCGCGAGTTAGTTGAACACAGCCGCTGTGTTAATTCAGCAGGCATCTTTGCATTCGATGAACTACTGCCGCTCTACGACCTATCTACCTTGATGTTGACCAACGACTCTGGACCGGGTCATTTCTCATCGGTAACCAAATTAAAGGTATACGTTCTATTTGGGCCAGAAACACCAGCACTATATGGTTCATTGGGCAATGCTGAAAACTTCTACCTGGGACTTCCTTGCTCACCTTGTGTCAGTGCCCACAACCACCGAAAGACAAGCTGCACAGATCGTCCTTGTATTACGGGAATTACGCCAAGCATGGTACTGGAGAGAATTTCAAAATCCCTGAATCAGATACAGCTAAACACCATCGAGCCATAGTATAGAGCGCGATATGAGTACTGAGCATAAAATAAGTTATGGCTTAATCGGGCTTTATGCGTTGCTGCACCTAATTCTTATCAGCTGCGTTGGCTTGGGCGTTGATGAAGCCCACTACGGTCTATATGCATTAAAACCAGACTTAAGCTATTTTGACCATCCCCCGATCGTAGGATGGTTACTAATTCCCAGTCAATTGTTTGGGCCCGACGATATCGGCCTGCGCCTGACATCACTTATTGTGATGGTAACCAATAGTTTTCTCTTACTGAGGCTTACTCAGCGCATTTATCCTAATCAGCCTAAAATTGCGCTAACGACTATTGCGCTGTTTCAACTCAGCCTTATTACACAACTACTGGGCTGGGGTATGGTGCCAGACGTGCCTCTGATGACCTGGAATCTGTTAATTATAATCTGTGTACTGAAACTATCAGGCTCTAAGTCTTGGCAAAACTTTATTCTACTCGGTTTTCTGATGGGGATTGCCGGTCTAACTAAATACACCGCTATAGGCATTCCGGTAGCCGTTGTTTTCTGGCTCATGCTGGAAAAACAACTTGTTACGTGGCTGAAGCAAACATGGTTATGGGTGGCAATTTTAATTGCTGGAATCCTTTTATCTCCGGTGCTCTACTGGAACTATCATAATGACTGGATTTCGTTCACTTATCAGATTGACCATGGTGCGGCAGGCGAATGGGAGTTCAGCAATATGATACGCATGCAAGTTGCTCAGCTTGCTTCTTTCTCACCATTGAATTATGTGCTTGGATTGACGCTGATATTCACCTTATTCAGGAAAACACATAGCTTTTCTTCTGCCGAGAAACTATTACTGTCAATGGCCTTGATTCAATTTGGACTGGTGGCGTGGTCCTCAGGCAATGGTGAACTCCTTCCCCATTGGGCATCAATAGGCTGGCTTTTAATAACGCCTGTTTGTGCAACGCAATTTCTCCGATTATGGGAAAATAGCGGTAAAACAACCAAAACAATCCTAAAAGCCCTCGCTGCTGTCTCCGTTATGCTCTGGGCAATTCTTTTTGTATTGCTTGCATTCAAACCCGTAACAACGATTAACGGATCAGAAGAAGCATTCAAAGATTTACTCGGTTGGGATGAGGCCGCACAAAAATCAGTGTCTCTCGCTCAACAGCATAGTCTTCAGCATATATGGGTAGCAAATTGGACTCATGCGAGTCGAATAGCATGGTACAGCCTCGACTCGGGGATGACAGTACAAGTTATTGATAACAAGCCCAATCAGTTTGACCTATGGAATGGTGAACCCGATAGAAGCACTTCAGCCATTCTTGTCACACCTAGGAAACATAAAGCACAAACCCCGAGAGAGGTCGAGCTTAAAGGAAGCCAATGCGGTTGGCTAGATGAACTGAATTATCGTCACAATGGTATCACTATTAATCACTTTCACTTTTTCCTTTGTTCTCCCACTTCGGACTAGAGCGTCCAACTCGTTGACATTTTGTTCACATTCAACCTGTTAATTTCGACTCAAACTAAAACTAACTAATGAGTCTCCCAAATGAAAATTCGATTAATCGTTATCTTAGGACTGATTGTTAACCTTAGTGCTTGTCAGTCATTTCAAAAAAACTACGACCTTGAGCACTATATAGTCGGCAGCTTACTCACGTACAGTGCAGCGAAACATATTTGTAGAAAAAGTGAATTCAATGAGCGTTGCGGTGTAGGGAGTGCTGTTGCATTCATTCTTTGGTATTGAGCAACCGCTTCTTTGGTTCATCTGCAGTAGAATAATTAACATTTATAGAAAAGGTAATTTTGGAGAGTTCAACATGCGCTTTGCACTACTTTTAGTCTTTCTAATTCCCGCCATAAGCAATGCAACAAACTATTTAATTGGTGAGATTAAGGCGTATACAGAGACAGACATCATGGCTCAGGTGGAAGGAATCGTTAGTGAGCATTACACAGAGTTTGGTGATCAAGTTGAGAAATCACAGCTGCTACTGGAATTCGAATCCACAGATTCGGAGCTTGCTTTGGCACTAGCGCTAGCTAAACGTGATCTTGCTCAAGTTGATAGCGACTTAAAATCAAAGCAACTCGTTCGCTTGCAGCGCCTGAATAGCAAAAAAGCTGTCGCTGATAGCCACCTGGAAGAACAGTTGCGTCAAACTCAGATAAGCAATGCACAACTGAGAGTTGAGCGCCAAAACTTTGCAATCGCACAGCGTAATGTCGATAAGCATCGTGTGCAGGCACCGTTTTCAGCGAACGTAGTAGAGCGTTACGTCGAGGTTGGTCAATGGGTTAATACTGGAGATCCTTTATACCGACTAGTGGATATCAGCCGTGTGTTGGTTGAAGCTAGTCTAGTAGAGCAAGACATTGCGCAGTTAACACTGGACCAAGTCGTTGACGTCTATGTGCCCGCTGTCGACAAACACCTAAAGGCTAGGATCCAGCGTATTGCTGACGCACCTCAACGTGGTGGTAGTGGTTATCGTATCGAACTTGAACTCGACAACTTCGAAGGTCTACTCAAGCCTGGCTATCGAGCGGAATTAAAAATCACAGAGGGAATTGAGTAGTGAATATCTTTGCTTTATTGCTACAGCGCCGTTTGCTCGCTAACTTGCTAACAATGTCGATATTGGTGATCGGAACTCTCTCCTTGTGGTTTTTGCCGATGGCGGAAAAGCCGGCCGTAGATGCTGGTGAAGTGGCCATCACAACAAACTATCCAGGCGCTTCAGCTGAGGAAGTAGAATCCAATGTCACAGCCAAGCTAGAGAAGGAACTACTAAGTGTTTCGGGAGTCGAGCGTTTTACTTCGGTGTCCGAAAGTGGATATTCTGAAATAATAATCATTATAGATTCAGTCATAACTGACCTAGATGCGGTTTATCAAGATATCCGTGATGCCGTTAACCGTGTTACGGACCTCCCACCTCAGGTGACCGAACGCCCCTTGGTTCGTGTCGAGAAATCATCAAATCTCGACTTTATGGTGGTAGGTATTGGCTCAGATTTACCCTACTCAGAGCTACGTGAACAAGCAAAGCAGCTTGAGCTAAAGTTGCGCAGAATGTCTGGTGTGGGTGAAGTCAATCTTATTGACCTACGCGAACGTGAATTTTGGATTGAGCTAGAGCCGGCTCAATTAAGCCGTTACCAGCTAAGCGCGGATGATATTGCCGCAGCCATTGCCGATCATAACCTGCTGGCTACTGCGGGCAGTATCAGCGTGAATGATGAGCAAATCGAGCTTGTTGCAGAAGCTAGGCTAGACAGCGCAGCTAAACTTGGCGCCCTACCGCTTAAACAGCAGCCACTGATTAGACTAGACGACGTCGCGACTATTCGCTACGACTATGAACGCCAGAAAAGCCTATCTGTGATCAATGGTAAACGTAGCATTGGCTTTGACCTGCGTGCGGCAGAAAAGGCTGACGTGGTGAGCACCTCGCAAGCAGTACGCGCACTGCTCGATTCAGAACAATTGCGCCTAGGCAGTCAATACCAATTAGCAGTTGGCTTCGATGTCGCCCAAGAAATCAAAACCCGCTTTGATATTGTTAAGGTAAACGGTATAACGGGTTTATTTTTGGTGCTATTGGTATTGGCTTTAGTACTGCACCACCGTATTGCCCCTTGGGTGGCGCTATCTATCCCATTTTGCCTTCTGGGGACAATCGGCGTATTAGCCGCGATTGGTCAAATCCTCGATAGCTACACTATGGCTGCACTTATTCTGATTATCGGTATTATCGTTGATGACTCCGTGGTCGTAAGTGAACGTATCAGTGCTAACATTAGTGATGGTTTACCGATCACACAAGCTGTTCTGACCGGCGTACAACAGGTTGCACCCGCTATTCTAGTGTCTATATGCACCACGATCATCGCTTTCTTGCCAATGCTATGGCTGCCTGGGGATACGGGTAAGCTGTTATACGTATTGCCGCTGACTATCTCAATCGCTCTTTTATTTTCATTGCTTGATGCTGTGCTAGTCGTACCCTCACACCTGCGCCGAGCTCTTAGCAGTGTTGATAAGCTACCTACCAAGGCGTGGCTAACCAATCTTGGCGAACATGTTCGACCAACACTGCAATTCGCTCTTTCTTATCCTAGAGCACTTATCAGTTCGATACTGGTTATTTCGATACTATTAGCGATGTTTTTAAGTCAGCGATTGCCACTCGTATTTTTCCCCGACGATGGCGCATATCTAGTCGCGATATCCGCAACGATGCCAGCAAATTTAGAACTAGATCAGAGCTGGCAATTGGCGCAGCAGATCGATCAAATGCTAGCTGACACCGAAGAAGTTAGCGGTTGGTATGGTGAGGTAACAGAGGCAGAGGGAAGCTGGGAAGTCAGCTTAGTACCGGCTGGTCGGCGTGATTTAGGCGCAAACGAGGTGGTAAATAATTGGCAACAACAAAGTAAAGCCTTTGGACTAGAACTAGAGTTTGACGTCGATACTGGTGGCCCCCCAGGAGAGCGCCCAATAGACATTAAAGTGGTTGGTGGTAGTGATCAAGATCGTCATGCATTGGCCGAAGCAATACTAGCTAAACTTGAAAGCACCCCAGGTACCGTTTCCCCTAATATCTCCGATGCAGAGCCTATCGGCCAGCTAATGGCTGATATCCGGCCAGATTGGCTTGTACAGCACGGGGTAACGCTAGCACAGGTTACAAACTTATTAAGAATTGCCATTGAAGGTGAACATGTATCTCGTCTGTTTTTAGATGGAGAAGAGGTACTATATCGACTGGTTCTAGAAGAGAATGACCGTACACCAAGAGAGCTGGCACAACTACTTATTCAAAATAGTCAGGGCCAACTTATTGAACTTGGCCAGCTAGTTCGCTGGAAGCAAAGTGAGCGCCCTGAAGCATTTGAGCATTATAATGGTCTGCGTGCTTTACGCGTATCTAGCCATATTGATGAAAATATAACGGACCCTATTAAGGTGGAACAAGCTCTGATGGGAGCTTTTTCTGAGCATGGCTTCAGTGCAGAAATATTCAGTAGCAGTCAAGCCAGTGAAACGATCGATTCGTTAAAAGCGTTAGGATTAACTTTATTGCTAGCAGTTGTTGCAATGGCGATGGTAATGATGGTGCTATTTGATCGCGTCAGTACTGCTTTACTGGCATTGTTAGTACTGCCAACCGGTATTGCAGCTGCGCTGCTTGTATTGTGGCTACATGGCAAGCCACTAAGCTTCTTTGCTTGTGTGGGCATTATCGGTATGACAGGTGTTGTCCTCAACAACGCTTTGGTTCTGCTGTACCACTATCGTCAACAGTCGTTCGGAAGAGATGAAGCAAAGTGGCCTAGCCTACTACTAAACGGCGCCATCGGCCGAGTACGGCCCATGCTGGTTACCTCTTTAACAACGGTGGCTGGCTTGTTACCGTTGTCATATGGGATCGGTGGCTATGACAATCTGATGTCACCAATAGCCTTGGTTATCGGTTGGGGGATGGCACTATCCGCTCCGATTGTTCTATTGCTCATTCCTGCAGGTTATTTACTGATATTAAGACGACGGCCAGTGGAGTCAAAGAATTAAGTATCTATATTATTCGATTGCCGGCTAGCTTTGCTAAACGGCAATTAAATGACTTCTAATCGGTCATAAGAAATTCGACTCACCAAGCTCATTCCGCCCGGTTCATACACGTCTCAAATTCGAAAAGAAAAAATGTAAGCTGCCTGATCGCCATCGCAGCCTGCCAATTTAATCACACTGTACTCTTGCGTTTGAAGACAATGTAAACCTGTTTTTTATCCTGTTCACGAGTAGTTCACACACGCACCACTACCCTCTACGCCATTAATTCAAAGGGGTTTTAATAAACCTTTGCTTTTGTTAATAGCGTGAAGAGGACAATAATGTTGCAACCAAAAATTACTAAAGATTCGACAAAAATTTGGGCGAATGCTCATCTCATCAATCAGGTGCCTTCAAAAGCTTGGTTGCTCTTGCCCATTATTTGCTTAACAATCGTTTGCGCATCGGTCATTTTTCTTAGTAATGTAGAGTTTAATATCTCTATCGATTGGGCAGGCCAAAAAGAGCTATTTCATTTTCTAAACAAAGGCCTATCAATCTTACCAGAGTCAATATGGGCAAACCTAACGCAACTGGGGGATGCAGTGGTATTGGTCCCGCTTCTAGCTTTGGTACTGGTATCACGTTCAAACGTCTGGATAACCATTTTTTACGCCGCTCCTATATCGGGTATCACCTGTTTCGCAATGAAACGTTTCTTCGATACGCCTCGTCCGAGTGCGATTCTGGAGTCAGGTAGCTATAATCAAATTGGAGAACTCCTCGGTGGACGCAATAGCTTCCCTTCTGGTCACACGACAACCGTATTTGTTGCCATCATCGCAGTACTATGTGCAAACTTTCCAAGTCCTAACAATTATGCTCAAAAAGCAGCGATAGGCCTCGGGATTTTATTTGCAGGCATCGTAGGATTATCTCGGGTCGCTGTAGGAGCTCATTGGCCACTCGATGTCATATTTGGGGCTGGAATTGGCGCTGCTTCAGCGATCTATGGCGCTCAGCTGACAAAAAAATATGACAATAGTTGGATCGAGAAATCGTTCATCCAGCTGTGTGGTATGTGCATACCCGCCATTCTTAGTATGCTTCTACTCTATCGAATTTTGGTAGAGGACGAATCTACCTTAGTCGTTTTGGTAGCAGCCGTATGTGGACTTCTTGCCAGCGCTAGCACTTTCGTCAGTAGATCATATCGAGATCGTGCCCTATCATCATATAAAACAAAGAGGAGTCTCATGTGATTGTCATGCCCGACAGCTGCCCACCTAAACAGTTAAATCGCGGAACGAATTGTAAAAGGATTCTCTTATGAGAGTGCTATTGGTAGAAGACAATCACTTCTTGGCTGGCAATATAGGCGACTATCTGGCTCTAAAGGGACTGTCTGTTGATTTTGCCAACAATGGAAAACAGTGCATCTCGTTAGTAAAGCAATACAGCTATGACGTAATATCAATCGATGTAATGATGCCTGGGCAGGATGGCTTTGAAGTTTGCAGAGAATTGCGAGAGAAATTGCATATTCAAACGCCAATAATTTTTCTCACCGCCAAAATCGAACTTGAAGACAAAATGATAGGCTTTGAGTCAGGAGGCGATGATTATCTGACTAAACCGTTTGAACTCGATGAGTTTCTTTGTCGATTAAAAGCACTCGCGTCTCGAGGTCCAAGAGCGGATATCGGGCAAATTTCCTATGGCGACATTGTGATCGAAACCAATACTCAAAAAGTCCTGAGGAACAATAAAGAAATCAAAGTTAACCAAATGCAGTTCGAAATACTAAAAGTTTTGGTTCAACATGCGCCGAACATCGTAACAAGGCACGATTTGGAATATGAGATTTGGGGTGATGACCTACCCGATAGTGATGTTCTTAGAACCCATATCTATAGAATTCGAAATCTGCTCGACAAACCTTTCGACGAACAGTATCTAGAAACCGTCCACGGCAAAGGATTTCGGCTCAACAAATTAAGTTAGGAAAATGCATGCTTTCTTTAAGGTACTTTAGACACAAAATCGCACTTTCCTTTATTTTATTTAGCACCTGCCTAAGCGTCTTGTTCGGTATACTTATTTGGCTTGGTATCGAGACATCAGACGACAACGCCCGAGAAGCTCTCCTGAATTCACACGCAGAGCGGTTCATCCAATATTACGAAGAAACCGATAAACTATGGGCTAGAAATCAGCTATCAGGTATCGACATACTGATTGAGGGCCGAGATCCTGTCCCAGATGAAATATCCACACTACCTCTAGGGTACTTTGAAGATGGTGAAGATGATATCTATATCTATGTGACCTTACTCAAAGCGCTTACGCTCAGCGCTACAAATAAAGTCTTCTTGGTGCATCAAGGTGCCGGAAACGATTGGCTAAAACAATACGAATTCATCATCTTGCTCCTCCTTGTCGCGGTCACAATTTTCGTTATTATCATCGGAAGCATTGTTGGTTTCATTTTGTCGAGAAAGATCTCAGAGCCACTACAAACCTTGACAAGGCAGATTAAATCAACAGATCCAAATGCCCCAGCGTTTTCTCCTCTCAAGAGAGAGGATGAGTTTGGTGAGATTAGCGATGCCTTTTCCAATACCCTGAATTTGATCAGTGAAGTGCTCGAACGGGAAAAACAGTTCTCCCGGTATGCCAGCCACGAACTGCGGACACCTGTTGCGATTATCAACTCGTCGATCAATCTATGGAAAGCTTGCGTGAATGAACCTGACCAAGAGAAAGCGGAGAGTCTAAAATTGCGAGCGATGGAGCGCATTTCCGCTGCTGCGAAGCAAATGGAAGATGTAATACAAACGTTTCTGGTCTTAGGTAAGGAAGGTACAGACTGGAAAGCTGGCAAACCGACTAACTTAAGCTCTCTATTGGATAATCTGTTAGAAAAATATAAATACCTCAACGGTGCTGATCACATACATATCGAAAAAGAGTATATCGATACCCGTATAAATGTCACAAACGATGTCGCAGCCAGCTTGATTCTATCTAATGTTTTGCGAAATGCTTTCGACTATTGTGCAAGTGAAATCCATATTAAGCTCGATACAACAAGCCTGGTTATTAGTAACGATATTGACGCGCTGAGAATAGACACCTCAGATCATTTTGGTTTCGGCATCAAAATCATTGAAGACCTATGCGAAATGCTCAATTGGACGTTTCGTTATGAGCATTCCGACAGTGAATCTGAGCAGGGTAACTTTACTATTTGGCTAACATTCTAGAAATCACCCAGTATCCTTAAGGTTTCGTAGCGTCACCAAGTAAATAGAGAACGATGCGCATCGTTTCTTCAAAATAGGGATTCCAGGTTAGCCGCGAGTGGGTCTTATCTTTTTCAGAATAATCAAACGATGAGTACCATGTTTCTGCCCCCTCTTCGCACGCTTTTTCCTGACTTTCGGATTGGCCGTTATTGCAGACCTTAAACGAACCATTCTTGCCATAGAAAGGATTGCTCGGTGAATACAACGCTGACATATGTGAGCCTGTACTAATCCGCTTTTCTGGCAGCTTCATGGAAAACGCGTTTACTTTCGCATCCTCCCATTCGCGCTCGCCATACCAAACCAACTTATTTTCGGCATGGGTAAAGTGCTCGTTAAAGTATGTGTATACCGCCTCACTATCCACAACACTGTCACTTTCGCTCAGCGTGAACATAACCGGACGATCAAATCCGACAGACTCCAGACGATCTCTCAACATCTTTGAAGACTCGTAATACAGCGCAGCACCATTCATCGTGAGGGAATCAAAACGCGTGATGCTGACCTCTGGGTCTACGTCCGCCCAATCCATCAGGTATTTCGCCCAGGGCGCTAAAAAGTCTAAAGGTTTGCGAGAAATAATAGCTGGCGAAAATAACAAAGCACCGGATACTTCCTGGTTATCGATCGCTTCAATCATCGCCAGATTGGCTCCAGTAGAAAAACCGCCTAGCCACACTTCATCTGCTTCTTTTGCCAGCATATCGGTGTGGTGACTAACCATCACTAACCAATCTTCAATTTCCGGCAGCATCAAATCTGCAGGTTTCGCCCCATGTCCAGGAAGCAATAAGGCTCTCACTAAATAGCCTTGATCCGATAGCCGTTTCGCAACATCTGAGAATGAATAAGGAGAGTCTGACAAACCATGAACGAGCAGTATTGCTTTCCCATTTGGATTGTCTGGTTTTAACTCAAATGGAGAATTTAGTTCTACCTCTAATTCCGTATTGGCACTTCGATAGATACGATGTTCGCGCACCCATCGTTTGGTTTCTTCTAGATAATCGTCAAAGTTATCCTGTAAATAATCGGCGAATTGGGTCGGCGAGCGAGCCAGCTCATTTGAGGAGTGAACACTCATCGCCGCACAGACTAGTGCAAGAAAAAGAGTGCTGGATAACGCTATGTACTTCATGGGTATAACCTCTGTTAAAAAAACTCTAAACCGAGATTACTGCTTTATTCGTGGACAAAATGTGAACGCCATTATTTTGCGAGCGCCCTTATCTCCAGAACTAGATTACCCCTAAACACTATCGCTTTTTTGTTCACGATTTGTTTAAGAAAAGGTGTCAGATCAATTTTTAGCGAAGATCTTCTAACGAGGCAATCATACGGCGTTACAAGCTCGAGATTTATCGGGGACGATTTATCGGGGACAGACCACGTTTTCCGGTAAGATAAAGAAAATAAAACGTGGTCATTCCCAGTTGTTCCAAATAACGAAATCTTAGGCCTACTTTACAATACCTCTCTTTCTGTCCAAGCGTTCGACAATTGACCCCGGTCATTTTCCTACCTTCCGCAAAGTACTAAGATCGAAATTATACTGCGATAAGTCCTAACGTTGTTTTGTATTTTCGGCTACGCGAGCTTTCACTTAACTTCTAATAAATATACTTAAGGGCTCAGCATGAAATCACTATGTCAATGTACTGTTTTTCTCACCTTTTTGTTTTTCACTCTTACCAGTTACGGTCTGGAAAAGAAAACCATCTGCACTTGGGATCCAGTTGGTGTAAACGGACCTGTCATCACTTTCTTCAATGACTTGGTTCCAAAAGCAATCAATTGGGGCCTTGAGCTTGAGTTTAGGGCATATACTGACGAGAAAGTTGCCTCAAATGATTTTAAGGCTGGCGTATGTGATGCCGCACACCTTAGCTCAATACTCTCCAGAAACTATGTCCCTTTCGGTGGGACACTAGACGCTATCGGCGGGCTCATTTCGGATGAAGGTCTAAATCAAGTACTGGCAACACTTGCTAGCCCTAGAGCAGGAAAACTCCTAACGAATGGCAAATACGAAATGGTCGCCTCTTTTCCAGTCGGAGCCATGTACGCCTTTGTTAACGACAAAGAGATTAACTCCATCGCCGACTTTAGTGGTAAAAAAATATCCGTGCTCAATGGCGACCCTCAGGCTTATAAACTTGCATTCTTGGCAGGCGCATCACCCGTTGCCACCTCACTCGCTACATTTTCAGGACAATTTAACAACGGCAATCTAGACATCTTGTTAATGCCTGCCCTTGCGTACAATACATTTGAGTTATACAACGGATTAGGCGATAAGGGCGGTATTATTGACCATCGGCTCTTCTACGGAATGCTGCAAACCATCATCAATAAAGAACGATTCGATGACAAGTTTGGCGACCGCATGCGCAAGTACGTTCTATCACGCCTCGACTTTATTCATAAAATTGTGGACGAAGCTGAACAAGAAATCCCTGCCAAATATTGGATCAAAACCGATAAGGAAACTCAGCACGAGCTAGACCGTTTTAGTCGAGAGATTCGACTAGCCTTACGCGATGAAGACACCTTTGACCAAAAAGCCTTAAGGTTGTTATGGAAAATCCGTTGCTCACAAGATGCGGGCAGAGCTGAGTGCACCGAACCTGAATAACTAGTTACTTATCGAGCGCAAGCCTTTGATAGAAATAAAAGGGGTCTGCTGGCCCCTTTTATTGTGTACAGCGAACGCTATTGTCCTTAAGCCTTCTCCCGCTTTTCCTTTTCCGTATACATCATCCTATCTGACGCATTAATCCATTGGTCGACCGATGTGATTGTACTATTCAATTCACTGACCCCCATGGATACTCCGGTGGTTAGCCAACCGTCATCCCCTAAGTTAATCGAAACGGTATTCCCTAAGCGTTTACAGAACTCTTCGGACTGAGCCTTGGTGGTATCTGTCAATAAGACGGCAAACTCATCGCCTCCAAGCCTGCCAATGTAGTCGACGCCTCTAATTCCGTTTTTTATCACATCTACTAATTTAACAAGCACCTGATCGCCAACCACGTGACCGTGCTTATCATTAACGTCTTTAAACTTGTCTAAGTCTAAAAAAAGCAAGGTAGAGTTTTCGCTAGTACGCTTGTAACGTTTGATCGCTTCACTAAGGCGCGCGCGAAACGCTTCGACATTTAGCGCACTCGTCAAGCTATCAATCTTGGATAGCTCTTGCAGTTCGGCATAAGCCTTTTTCAACTGTTCCAATGAATTGTCTAACTGAGTCTGAACTCTGATTAACTCAGATACGTCCTGAATCGAAGAAACAAAATAGTCAGGTTCGCCCGACTCCGTCCGCATTAGCTTAGTGGTCAATTTAGCCCAAACCCAATGACCCTGTTCGTGCCGATACTGCTTAATTTTTGAAAACGGTTTATCCGTTTCACCCGCCAACGCTGCACGTATCCAATTGATACTGTCAGGAAGCTCTTCCGCAAGCGTAATGTCCTTAAAAGACATGCTAAGTAGCGTCTGCTCTTCATAACCTAAAAACTGGCAAAGATAAGGGTTAACCCGAATAAACTTTCCTGCTAAATCTACATGAGTCAAACCGACTTCAGCATTAAGAAAGGTATCTTTATATTTGGGATCTACGCCATCGATTTTATCTAACAATAGATTCTCATTTTGAGTAAGCGTCATACTTTTGTCGTATCTCTAAATCAATCAGATTTTTGCCAGCTAGCGCCTATATTGAAGTCACAACATTTGGCATTGATGTAATAGTAAATATAGACGAATTAGCATGATATCGCATGACTAGCCACTGACAGCGTTCCGACTGAAGTTCCATCTTTCTTCAAAATAAGTCGAGGAACGCGGCGACTTTACCTAGTCTTCGCCCTTCGCCCTGCTTAATAAGCTCGCAGACGTCTTAGCCACGCGTCCGTTGAACCTTAATGATCCACTCTAGCCACCGGCCTTTAGTCGAACCATAAGAAATTAAGCTCGTCTTGATTCAGGTTAATACTGAAATCGATAGATTGCATTATCATGAAAATGCTCCTTGGCTACGCGCTAAAATAATTAAGTTAATCTCATACGAGTGGGGTTTAAATACATGCGATATCCCAAACTGTCTATTGTTCTGGCTTCTTTGTTCTACTTGATTGTTTTCAGCGGATTCATACACGCTAGCAATTTAACACCACTGACGATGTGCGTTTTTGATTTTGTTGGCCACGACGGTCCCGTTCATAAGAATATGAAAGAGTATCGAATTGACGCCCTACGTTGGGGGGTCGATTTATCCTTTAGGGTGTACACCGATGACCGCGTTGCCTCTGAAGAATTCAAAAATGGCGTGTGCGACATGTTAAATCTACCTGGCATTAGAGCACGAGAATATAACGACTTTACCGGCTCCATTAACGCTATAGGCGCCCTACCTACTTACGACCACTTAGGGATGGTGATAAAAACTCTGAGCGACGCGAAGGGCTCAAAGTTAATGCGAAAAGGTCATTACGAAGTGATTGGCATTGCGCCTATAGGAGCCATTTTTTTATTTGTAAATGATAGTACGATTCGAGCTCCAGAAGATTTGTCGGGTAAACGAATTACCGTGCTAGAGAATGCGCCCGCTACCGTCTATATCGCAGAACGTATCGGTATGACACCGGTTTCTTCTAGCATAAGGAATGCGCTACAAAAATTTAACAATCGTGCAGTCGATGTCACCGGCGCTCCGGCTTTAGCATACGAACCAATGGAGATGTATAAAGGGCTTGAGCCAAACGGCGGCATTATTAACTGGCCTAATCTACAAGTGACGATGCAGCTTTTGGTTCGATGGGAAAAGGTACCCGAAGGCTTTGGACAAAAGTCTCGAGAATTAATGGCAAACAAATACCTAAGCGAAGTAAAAGAAATCGAACAAAGCGAAGATGCAATCCCAAAAAAATACTGGATCAACATATCTAGAGAAACTAAAGACAAATGGAATGAGTTTTTTCGGGGAATTCGAATATCGTTAAGAGAGCAAAATGTCTACAACGCCAAAGCACTAACCCTGTTCAGAAAAGTACGCTGTAAAATAGATCCAAAACTGGCTGAATGTACTTCCAAGGATAGAGAATAGCGTTTATCGGGGACAGACCACGTTTTCCGGTAAGATCAAGAAAATAAAACGTGGTCTGTCCCCAGTTGTTCTGTCCCCAGTTGTTCTAATTGATTGAGAGGTAAGGCCGAAAACATCATTGCTAATGCGACACCCGTTGCAATATTTGATAAGTCACACATAAAAACTACCCAATCTCGATGATATTTAAGGTCCTCCAAAAACTATACAAAGCTAGCTAACAAAACCACAAAAAATAAATGAAAAGCTCCCCAAGCGAAAAAATTGCTGAGGCACGAAAAAAGCAACTGTTGTCGCTCCGAAAAGAGATCAGTTATGCAAGCAGAGTTACTGACTTTGACGAATAAAGCGCCATTCTTTCTTTAGTATTTTTGTAATCAGTAATAATAACCGACTCCTAATTGAAGGAAAGAAAACTCGAACCCCGTGATAAGTATCAATCCGAGGCTTCCATTTTTTAACCCACTCCATACAAGTGATCATGCGCACTTCGATCAGTCGCTCATCTTCTATAGCTACCTTGAGTAGCGCCGTCAAAGCGATTGCTCCTGGGGAATAGCGGCGAAAAGAATCATTAAAGGCCGTTTTTGGAACCCATTGGATTGCACCTCGATGCAGCACCATATTCATGGCAATGACGTGCTCGCCCGCTTTTAGCACATGCCAAACCATCTGTTGTTCGTTGGAGGCTGTTTCACACATCGCCTGATGGAATAACTTACTCTCCTCAACTTGGCTAATGGCGCTACCGTTATCGCCTTTCCAACCGGTTTTCTCGATAGTCAGAAACTGTTCAAATAAAACCGCAGACTCCTCGGAATCTTTAGGTTTAACAATTTGATGACTTAGTGGGCCCACCTCTCGCTCTACTAAGCGTTCATAGTAGCTAAAGTTTTTTCTCACTTTGGTACTTAGCCTACCGATAAACTTGTCATAATCACCGCTACTGACATCAAAAACTGCAGCATTATCACTGTCTATGGATAACACGCTATTACTAAAAGACATACTCCATTGTGACAATGCCTGAAAGCAGCCCTTCGTCAATTTCTCAAAATGAATCCAAACGCAATGCTTATGATTTTTTTGAATAGCGCCTATTAATGCGCTAATAATTTCATCCGCACGATCACCCACAAAAGCAAAATCATTAACAAAATGACTACCTGTATTAATCGTCGGAGCATTAAAAAAACGTGCCACTTTAATCTCGTTAAGCTCAACAACCATAGCACCTAACAACTCATTACCATCATGAGCAACATAACAGTAACGTGTACTATTTTTATTCAAGTATTTAAAATCATTAGCCAGCCAATGATAAGAGCAGGATAAATCTGAATTAGCTTCCGCTTTAAATAGGGTCAGCCATTGTATTTTCCATTGATCAATATCATCAACACTATCAATCACAGTTATTTCTATCGCCATTAATTCATCTCAATATAATTATATTGTAATTCTTGATATTACTTGGCCTTGAGCTATTCCAATCAACTGAGCAAAACAAATAGAAAACTCAGCGTAACAATATATCGCGACGTTAAGCACTCAACACACGGAACCCTAAACCTAATTTAGCAAACAACCATTCTAACTAATAAAGAGGACGCGGACCTCTACTCTAGTGACACTACAACAGCAGTTCTAGAGACAGCTCTAAGGTACATAATAATTTAGCATCTGTATTGTTAGAGATCATGTAGGCCCGACAAGAGAGCCCATTAATTCCTCCTATAGTATTTTGTTTTGAAAATGAAAAAAGCCTTTCTTCTAGGATGCCTGGTTCGGCATATCGCAAGCCCTCATGCCTAAGCGAAAAAATATGAGTTAATTACTACATATGGAAAAGAAGCACTGGAACAAAGTGATATTAGATGGCTCGACTCCGATGGGTGAGATCGAAAGAATAATTGGTCATTCGTATGGTCGCTGGTGAAGCTCGAGAAAGTCGAGTGCGGAGCGTTGAAATTGAGTTATGGGAAGGCTGTGACTCATCGAAATTAAAAACGTTTTCGTTTATCGGGGACAGACCACGTTTTCCGGTAAGATCAAGAAAATAAAACGTGGTCTGTCCCCAGTTGTTCTCAGAGGAAAGGTCATAACCCATGCGCCATGACGCAATTAACATAACGATACCGCCGCTGAATGCTTCTGCCTTTTATACAGATCGCGGCACACTGCACTCAATCGACTTAGGGTTCAACCTCCTCACTAAAGAGTGCCATCGACAAGTTGAGGGTTGTCGTTCCAGAGACTTAACCACTCTGGAAAATCATTGGCGGGCATCGGTTTAGCGACCCCATACCCTTGAGCAAAAAAACATCCTAGAGACTCTAGCGTCTCCCCATGTAAAGGTGTTTCAACTCCCTCTGCAATCACTTTAAGATCGAATGCTTTCGATAATTCGATGATCCCCTGTATAATTGCTAGATTATCTGTATCCGTCAGCATTTCTCTGACAAATGACTGATCAATTTTTAAGTACTCTGCGGGCAACCGCTTTAAGTAAGTTAACGAAGAGTAGCCCGTACCAAAATCATCGATTGCAAATGTTACCCCCAACCTATCACACTCTCTAATCACGCCCGAAACCAACTCTATATTCTTAAGCGCACTACTCTCTAATATTTCAAACTCAAGACTATTGGGGCTGAATAGTGGGAACTCTTCGATCATGCGCTCTAGTCGAAAAACGAAATCAGTGTGCTGCAATTGTAACGGGCTAATGTTGACACTGATTGGTACATCCATTGGAGTCAAGCGCCAGCTATTCAACTGCTTAAGAGCTGATTTAATTACCCATTCACCCACTTCTATACTTAAAACATCCTGATCCAAGACAGGTAGAAAAGCAGCCGGAGCCAGAATGCCTCGCTCTGGATGATCCCATCGAATAAGTGCCTCCAATCCGATTACTTCCTTGCTACGCAAATCTATTTTTGGTTGATAGAAGAGCGTGAATTCTTGGTTCTGCAATGCAAGTCGAAGCCTTTCAAGCTCTTCGTGCTTATTCTTAAGGGCAACATCTTCCTCAACATCAAAGAGGTGCCAACGATTTTTGCCCAGTTGTTTGGCTCTATACATAGCCTGATCGGCGCATCTCAAAAGCTGATCGGGACTGCTATTGTTCTGCGGATAAAACGTGACGCCGATACTGGCTGAAACTTTAAGCGGCCGACCAAGAATGACTAATTCTACGGAGGCAGCCTCAAGCATACGTGCCAATATAGTGTGGCTATCTTTAGGCTCACTGAACTCGTCCATCACTGCAACAAACTCATCCCCACCGATGCGCGCTAAGGTATCCCCCTCTCGGAGCGAATATTTAAGTTCTCTTGCAATTTTTCGTAGAAACTCATCACCTACGTCATGCCCATAGCTGTCGTTTATCTCCTTAAAGCCATCGAGATCAATAAACGCTATCGCTACTGATTGAGCGTGTCGAACGCTCTTGGTCATTGCCTGCTGCATCCGATCAGAGAGCAAAACTCGGTTTGGTAATTCGGTCAGGGGGTCATAATGAGCAGATAACTGTAAGGCGGCATTCGCTTCCTCAAGATTACGTTGTATTGCCTTTTCATTACTAATATCTTGAAATATGCCCGTTAAGCAAACAGCAATCCCATTCTTTTTGGTAACATTGCAAGTAGTGCGTACATCAATCTTTCGGCCTTTGGTGGTTAAGGTTTCAAGCTCTAAGTCGTAACCCACTCCATTGTTAACAGCCTCATCTAAAGCCTTAGTGATTATTTCACGAGAGGCCGGTAAAAAGTAGTCAACCCCCGCATCCACAGTGGGGTCAAACTCCTCTGGCAAGGCTTCATGGATGCGATAGGTTTCAGCTGTCCAATATAATAGGCCTGTTTCTAAGTTTAGCTCCCAGCCGCCCACTTTTGCTATTTTTTGGGACTCTTGTAGTAATTGGCCAGCAATTATGCGCTCACGTTCACGCTCCTTTCGCTCAGTAATATCCAAATGAGTACCAAGCATTCGTTTTGGTTTACCATTTTTTTGCCACTCGACCACCTTACCTGATGTCAAAATCCAGACATAATGCAACCTTTTGTGTCGCATCCGAACTTCAACTTCATAAAGATCAAGCTCACCACTCCAGTGTTTTTCAAGCTTGTCTTTCGCTACCGCTAAGTCATCAGGGTGAAGATTACTTGCCCACGTTTCATACGTCATGGGCTGCAGCTCGTGAACCGAATAACCGATAATCTCGGCCCAACGCTGATTAAACGTTAACTCTCCAGTCTGCACTTGCCAGTCCCAAACACCCACACCTGTAGCGTTGATGACCAACTCTAAACGCTCTTCATTGACACTTTTTGCGTTACTCGTGAGTGATTTAGTTGTAGTCACTGACCTTCCCAGTTGATACATGCAGTGGAGCAATTATGGTCGATAGAATTTAGTCGCGCAAAGAATACAGTCGGAGAAACAAGGTCTAGTTCGTAATTTCAATTTTCGCAGTCTAAACTGAGAACCAAACCGTCTAGTATCTTTCGCGGAAATACTTACGGCAACGACTCTAATAATAATTCAAACAAGGTACGCATATGGCCGGGCGCGGAAAAAACCTCCTAAGCGATGCAACGCAAGAAGAGCTGGAGTCATGCATTAGACTGCTGGCCCTTAGCGTGGCGCATCATCGCCAAACGCCGGGGTTTATAGCCATGCGTGATTCGGCTGCCTACCTAGACCCATCAAATACTAGCAAAGAAAAAGCCACCCTGTTTATTCAAAGCAGAGATGTGGTTGGCGAAGCCTTGGAAACGGTTCGGATACTCGCCGCAGAAGCCCCTCCCAAAAAAGAAACGACAACCGAAGAAAAACCGACGGAAAAACGAAAGCAACTCCGTATCAATGTCACGACACCGGTCAAATTGATATGGCCTGGCTCTACCGACCCCATCAGCGCCAGACTGCAGAATGTCTCTTGGGGTGGTGCATCGGTCATTGTCGACAAAGCCCATGCTCATTCTGGTGATACATTTCGGATACTACTACCAGGCGCCGACTCTGACGCGATCAATCTTGAGGCAAAAGTACTGAGAACTTGGGAATTAAGCGCTAGTCAGGGAGAAGGTATGGCTGTGCGTTTTTCAAGTATTGCCGCCAGAGATCAAGACGCGTTCGAAAACACCCTCAAGCAGCTAGCGCAGGCTGGCGACAACAATGGCCTTAGAGAACATGCAAGACTGAGCCAGCATCTGGACATACAGTTCGATGGGCCCGATGAGCTGCATGCCACGCTAGACGATATTTCAGCGGGAGGAATGGGCGTTACCGTGCCGGACCCCTTGCAGATAGGCCAGTCATTAGAGTCCGTTATTAGCACGGTCGATGGAAAGTTTTCGCTAAAACTACGCGCCCGCGTGGTGCGTCTTGACCCTATAAAAATGGGTAACATTAGCCTGTACCAAGCGGGTCTAAAGTTTGAGCACCCGCCAAGAGAATTGAGTCAGCTGGCGCGAGAGCTGATTGAACAAATGGCAAAAACGCAGAGGTAGTATCATTTCAGCAACAGTCTTATTCCAAAGAAAGTATACAAGTTTTGGTTATCTTAGCGGGCACGGCAAACCTGCCCTTTAACTCGAAATTACTAACAGACAAGCGCCCTCAAGCCCCCATCAAGACAAAAATGATGAATACAAACAGTGTCACCACCATTACTGGGTGCGATATTCTTGAAAAATACTGAAGTGCTTGAGGGCTCCCCATGGTCCCAACCGCGCTATACGCTTCTTCTGCTTCCTTGAAAATACGAGGGTCTATGTTTAGTGGCGAGCCGCTCAGGATAGACTCCCTGAATCCTTCAATTTCATCCAGACCAATAAAGTTTAAATAGGGTTCATCTTCGCTGTGCGACAGAATAATCGAATGAATGACATCCGGATGTGAGCGGGGAACTCTCGCGCATTTACCGCACTCCTCCAACGCTTCTGGTTTATGGCTACCACAGTAAATGCATACCCTTAGCATTGGTTTATTTCAGACCTCTTATAACGCCCTGCGTATTCAAAACAATGTTGATCACAAGGTTACGCTTATCACGTAGTTATCATCTAGTTATCATTTAGCTATCAACTAGTTATCGCTGAGAGCTGTCTTTTTCGCTAACTATTGGGTTTGTATTTAGCTGGCCAAACACCTTCGTACTTTTTGTACACTTTGGAAAATGAAGCTCTATCTGAAAAGCCAAGTGTTTCTGAAATGATATCAAGATTGCTCTGTCCCTCGTCCATCCAGCGCTTGCTTTCTGCTACCAAAGTTTGATTCTTAATCTCCGTAAACGCACTTCCTTCCAGCTTTAATTTTCGCTGCAGAGACCTAACATTTAGGCCAAGAATGTTAGCAATATTCCCGACAGAAAGATCAATAGGTTCACCTTCACTGCGTATGCGTCTAATCGACTGCTTCTTGTCGAGAACTAAAGCACTAACTACTTGCGACACTTGAAAGCAGGCGCCTTGAAGCGAGAGCAAGGTATATGTTTTCTGCTTTAGCGTTTCAATTGCCGCTGCCAATAAGTTAGGACTGTGAGATGCAATTCTGGTAGTGATTGCGTCCTTGGAAAGTTGAATTCTAGTGTGAGCCTGATCAAAGAAAACAGGGCAACCAAAAAAACTCTCATACTCAACAATATTTCCCTCGGCACCAAGCTCAAGTTCTACCTTATGTATGATCGACGAACGCTGCATAGGCAGGTCTTTAAACTGTGAAGGCATTAGCCGAACAAATATCGCCAAGCAAATCGCTATCATGAAATCTCGCGCTCCCCCTTCAAGCTGGTTTGACTTAACAAGGTAAAAGTCGTGATCGGTACCTCGCTCATAACTTAAGTGCATACCAAGCGCGGGAAAGGGACCAGACTCCATCAAATATTCAGTTGCCGCTTCAAGGGTTTCCGCCGCTGCAAAAATGGTCAGCATTTCCGTTAGAGCGTCATCGTTTATCACCTGCAACATTGGAAATAGTGTCGTGACTGGAGACCTTTCTATAAAACATTTTACGATCAATACAGTTTTGCTGACCGGCAAGCCTGATAGTTCCGACAGCACAATATTTTCCGAACTCAATATATCGTCAACCGAGATGCCACTCATGGCAGCGGCTCTAACGAGCCCTTTTACAAACTGAATGGGTAGCACGACATCCAGTGAATATGAGCGACTAGACATTAATACACGTTCCTTTTACGAAGCAAAATTACATAACGACGGCGCTATGATTGCACGATATAGAATGGTTTAGAAAGACGCTAAGATCACAGTTTCTGAGATAAGGAATCGATCTGTCGCAAAATGACATATTGTCGTTATTGTGAACATATTTTCAATTACTTAGCCCACCTATCCTCTTCGCTATTCCATTAAATCAAATTCGAAAAACAGCTTGGATATTGACATTTCGTTAGAAAATCGTGGCCTTTAGGAATCAACAGCGAGTTGTTTCTCGACTGCGGTTTCGATCAATCTCGCTGTCACTTACGCAGCAAGAAAATGATGTTTTTCGGATCGACACCTGAGAAAAGGAGCTGTATGAATACTCACAGTTTATCAGCGCTGCGCAAAAATGATGCATGTTCTGATATGTTCTATGTGCCGTCATTCCATTTTGACCCCGTCAAACCCTGCTATTGCCATTCCGGAAAAGCGTTCGGCCATTGCTGTGGAGACCTGCATAAGAGGCCGTCGACGCCGCGCGGCATCCAAGTAATAAAAGGTTTTTTATCAAATGCTGATTGTAAACGCTTTACACGCTTTGCCGAAAAGCAGAAGCGTGCAGCGCTGTCCGTTGTTGCCGGCAATCAAACAACAGCAAGCAAGACCACCCACAAGCGACATAGCTCACGCATTACCCAAACCGTCGCACTCGGAAAAAAACAACAACAAGCCAGTGAGTGGTTCTGCACCGCTTGCTCATTCAAGCTCAAAGCGCTAACCGGAAAAAAACCACAATGGTTTGAGACACCGCACTTACTGCGCTACGGTCCTGGAGGAAAATACGACATACATTCTGATGCGGAACATTTTGACGCGCAAACACGTCAGTTCTATCGATTTATTGATCGCGACTTCAGCATGCTGATTTACTTGAATGATGACTTTACGGGAGGCGAACTAAACTTCCCTTGGCTAAATTTTCAATACAAACCGGTGATGGGCGATCTCGTATTCTTCCCCTCGAACCATATTTTTACCCATGAATCATTGCCCATTATTTCAGGTAAAAAATACGCGCTCGTCAGTTGGGGCGCATTCGAAGGTAGTGCGAGAGTAAGACAACCTAGAAGTATGATGACGCTCTGAATAAGGCACGAATCGGGCAGAAAAAACCAACAAAACAATTAAGCCTCAAGGCCCACTCGGGCTTTAAGACTTTAAGCTAAAACAAATGGTTGAAGATCGCTTGCATCGCTTCATCTGCAGCTTTGTCGACAAGCATGTCGCTGACCCCATTGTTACTTCCCGACTGGGTTTGATAGCGGCGTCCTGACTTGAGGCTCGTTGCCATCTGGTCCATTTTCTCTTCGTTTTGAGCGAGGCGTTTTTCAATTTTTCGTTGCTGCTCGGTCAGTAGTTTCTGCTGATGGGCGAAATCAAGGCGTTGAATAAACACGCCATCAACGCGCTCACCCTTATAGAACTCGCAGCTCTCAGGTCGACCTTCATGTATACAAATGGCGCTACCATGCGGTTTACCTTGTTTGATGGAACCATCAAACATCAGCGCATTGTTGTGAAAAATCTCACCCTTAACGCGATAACCGTTTTCAAAGCGGCCGACAAATTTGAGCCCGTCCATCGTCACGGCTTCGCCTTGACCGTCGGCTTTGTTGCCGCTGCAACTACCTTTTAAATAAATCCAGTTATCATCGTTTAAGCTACAAGGCTGTTTTCGCTTCATCGCCAACATCTCTTTTTGACGCGCTTTTACTGCAAGCTCAAGTTCTACTTTTAGTGCTTTGGCTTTCGTGGTCGCTTCCTCAACATATAGCCCCGTTGGGTGGTGCTCTAAATAAAGTTGATACATCGCCAAAGTATTAGCATTGATTGCATTGTCCCAATCGAGGTGATCTGACTCAGACTTTGATAACAACGCTATTGTTTTCTCATTTCCTGTTTTGCGCGCAATATCTATCGCTCGCATTCCTTTCCCATTGCCGGAGTGATGTGCCTCTAGACTCGTATCAGCCCCATGACTTAGCAGCCAGCTTACGCCGTCGACTACTTCTAGCGATGCCGCATAATGCAATGCTGACTTGCCTTGGAGATCACGAGAATTGATATTAGCACCGGCGTTAATTAGTTCTTCTGCAATCGGTTCTGAGCGAGCCCACCCTAATGCGCGAGACATCTGAACTAAACTTGTCAGGGGCGCAAGCCCAGAAGTAGCCTTCAAATTAACATCGGCCTTTCGCTCAATAAGCAGTCTTACCATATTGAGATTACCTGTTTTTATGGCACGCTCTAAAGGCGTGCCTGTTTCATAAACTAGGTTTCCCTCATAGATTTCATAAGCTTTGTTTACATCAGCCCCCTGATCTAGCAAATACCTCACAACCTGCTCATGCCCGCCAGCAATTGCACAATTCACTAATGAACAAGCATAAACTTGGGAACCCGCGCTGGTATATTCATGAAAGTTAACGTCCCCGCCACCTTCAATATAGTTCTGTACCGCGTTCAAATCTCCGATAGAGGCTTGTTGCTGTATTGACGCACAGGCCTGTAAAAATAAAGTGAGTGTTAACAGAGCGAGCTTTATTGTACTTGCGACACTGGGTGCTAGCCTTGCTTTAGTCTTTGCTGCGTAGAAGTTGTGAAAAGATTCTTTGGAGCTAAAACAGGTGCTCATAGTTAGGTTGTTCCATTCGTTTTAATTCATGCTCGGCGCGGTTCAACATTGCTATTGATCATCAAGCAAAAACTCAATATAAACCCTTGCCAGCTCTTCGGCTTCAGCATCAAGCATAGCGTGCGTGCCCCCTTTAACAAGGTGCAACTTCGCGTGAGGGATGAGTTCGTACAAGGCTTCTGAGTGATGCGCACCAATAATCATGTCGTTGTCACCCGTCACGACCAAAGTCGGTTTATGAAAGTGCTTTAGTTTTTTTCGGCTATCAAAAAGCTGCACAGCCATAAACTGTTTTATGACCGTTCGAGTCGGTGTGCGCTGCTGTTTCGTCCGGCTGATGAAATTGGCGATCGTCGTGTGGTCATCACTGTCACCGTCTCTTGAAAACAGCTGATCCATAATAAATTCTTGCAAGCCTTTGTCACGCTTACGCAGATAGGTCAGCCAGGCATGTTGCTGCTTTTTGTTCAAGCCTCGAATCAAACCGACCTTGGCTGAGCTTGAAGTGATCACAAGTTTTTTTATGCGCTCAGGATAGTGAATGGCCATCGCCTGAGCGATCATTCCGCCCATGGAAACGCCCAGCACTGAGGCAGAGCTTAAACCAAAATGATCTAACACCAGCGTCGCATCTTTGGCTAGACTCTTAATGGTATACAAGCCTAGCGGATCTTTTGATAACCCCGTGCCACGGTGATCCATCAATATCAGTAAAAAGTGCTTCTCCAGACGAGAAAGCAAAGAGTCTGGCCACCACGTTCTATTGCCCTGCCAGCCCATTAACAACAACAGTGGCTCACCTTGACCACGCGTTTCATAGTAAATTTGCTTTCGCCCTTTGCTGACGCGAGGCATCCTCTGCTCCTTAAGTTAACGATTGCCGTCACCATCCTACCGCGTGATCACCCACTAAACCAAGGCATTAAGTCCGCATCACAACGCCGATGATCGCCGCGACCTCTCGGGGCCTCAAAAGCTGCAATCAAGGCGCTAAACCAGAGAAAACTCTACCCTCCAAAATCAGGTCGACTTAAACCACTAGCGCATTTGATTGCAGAGTTACTTCGAACTCTTTTTTTTCAGGCGCTTCGATCATAGCTTTTGCAAGTTTGGGCTCTAACTCCACCCTGATTCGGCGCGCAATATCTCGCGCACCATAACGCGTATCATAGTGCTGAGATAAATACTCCCGCGCACCTTCGCTTACCACTACCTGAGCTTGGCGCGAGCTCAACCGCTTATTTAATTTCATCAGTTCCAGGTCAACGAGTGCTTCCAACTGACCATCGTCCAGCCAGTTAAAAGGCAATATTCGATCGATACGGTTGATAAATTCAGGGTCGAAATATGTGTTAAGTGCTTGGTCCAATATCTCTGATTGCGGCGGGGGCTTAAGGCGTAACGCAGATCGCCAACCTTGGGAATAGGATTTTAGGCTGTCCGCTTGCTCCCTTGCGCCTAGATTACTTGTCAAAAAGACCAAGGTATTACTGAAATCTATTTCTCTGGTACCAGAGGTTAAGGTGAGCTTTCCTGTATCCAGAATATTCATTAGTGAACGAACCACACTCTTGTCCGCCTTCTCTATTTCATCGAAAAGCACAATCCCCGGCTCACTAAACGAACCCTTGATTCTCTCTATATCGAATAAGGTTTGGCCTTCTTTACTACCAACATAACCTGGTGGGGAGCCGGTCAAGGCGGCTGAGTAATGCTCTTGAGCAAGGGTATTCATATCAATGCGGCAGAGTTCGTCTGCACTACCGAGCATGGCTTCCGCCAATACCCTCACCGTCTCTGTTTTACCGACACCCGTGGGCCCCATCAAAAGCATCACTGAGAGCGGTCTGGTCTTATCACCAAAATCTGCTTTTAGGGTAAAAAGCATATCCTCGATCGCGTTCATTACATCTCGCTGCCCGACGATTCGAGCACGTAAAGTCGCGATAACCTGTTCAGGAAGAAACTTGAAACGTGAAATGCGCGCAGCACTTTGAGCATAGGTTTGCCGCGCGAGTTGATCACTATTGTGACCGAACTGATCATTAATAAAGGGCACTTAAGTACCTCGTGGAAAAACAACATTGGCAACTTTTTTGGCCATGCTAGGTAACGATAAACTCACCCAGTGATAAGTTTATGATAAGCCGCTATTGACCTGCGGACTGCTCTTTGGGGTCAACCGGCAAGGTCCCCACCGGGCAACCAGCTACGCCAACAGTTTTGCGCGTCATCGCTTCAACATCTTGTTGTGCTTTCTCTGCATCCAACACCCATGTTCTGTAAAAATCAAAGGGGCAATCAGCGATACCTTTGCTCCCATCACCTGAGTTATGGACACCGGTATAACCGCGATGTAATAGCTTAAACAGGTGGTTTTGGGATTGGTCATTGGCGCGCGCATCCCGAATTTGAGATACCGATAGCTGAGCATATTGAACACCCATATCTTCTTCGCCACATTCACCCAGCGTGCGGCCATCAAAACCAATGATTGCAGAATGACCAAAGTAAGAATAAACGCCATCAAAGCCTGTGGCATTTGCGACAGCAACATAACTATTATTCGCCCAAGCCATCGATTTGGCCATCATCACTTGTTGCTCCTTCGCGGGATACATATAACCTTGGCAACGAACAATTAGCTCTGCACCTTTCATAGCGCAATCTCGCCAAATCTCAGGGTAGTTCCCGTCATCGCAGATAATCAAACTAATTTTGAGGCCTTTGGGACCCTCTGAAACATAGGTGGTATCGCCTGGGTACCAACCTTCTATAGGGCACCAAGGAATACACTTACGGTATTTCTGTACAATCTCACCTTTGTTATTAATCAGGACTAGCGTGTTATAAGGCGCTTTGTTTGGATGTTCCTCGTGACGCTCCCCAGTTAACGAAAAAATACCCCAGGTATCTGCCTCCCGACAGGCCGCAGAAAAGATGTCCGTTTCTTCTCCTGGAATAGTGGCGGCTGTCGCCATCATTTCATCATTGTCATACATTATTCCCATCGTGCTATATTCGGGAAAAACAACCAAATCCATTCCGGGTAACCCAAGCTTCATGCCTTTGATCATATCAGCGATTTTACCCGCATTATCTAATACCTCAGCTTTAGTATGCAGACGTGGCATTTTGTAATTAACAACCGCTACCCCTACCGTATCAGGGCTGCTTGAAATATCACCGTGGCGCATTTGGGTTTCTCCGTTCTATTGAATTGTTTTGAAAAGAATCAATATTGATAGAACTATGAGATAAGCGAGTTCGAAAAAGAATACGACAATATGCCCCCTTACCTACGTTAAATGACGTAGGTAAGGGGGCCAAGGCATGAATCTAGGCGATTAAGAAACTAACGCAGTAGGGTAAATATCTCGCTTAAAAGCGGCGTTTTTTTATCTGATCAACTAAGCTGAGTTTGAGTTGGCCGTGTAACTACTCGTGAAAGCTGGACTTGCTTGACCAATTGACACATTAGTTACAACAAACGGGTAAAACCTATACCTTGATAGCCTATAAAAAACATAAGAACTGGTTCATGCTTTCCGACTGCCCGATAAGGATATTTTGAGCCAAGTTTACGCTAGCAGGACTAAGCGCCCTACATGAATCGATCAACGTTGCAACGCCACAACAACTCAATTGTTGTCTGGTTAATGACCGCAGTCATTGCGTTCTTTACGAGCGCCTCCTTCGCCGCATCCCCCCGTCTTAATACGCTAGATGAGCACTCATCGCCGCTGGTCGCACAGTTTGATTATTTCGAAGATAGTGAAAAAAAGCACACGCTAGAAAGCCTTGCACAGCTCTCAGATAGTGATTGGAAAGCCGCGACAGAAGGCAATGCCTCTTTTGGGTTTAGCCTCTCACAATTTTGGCTACGTCTGGGTGTCGATAACAACAGTTCAACGACTAAAAACATGCTCCTCGAAGTTGCCTACCCGCTTCTGGACGACATCACCTTTTACGCACAAAAAACTAACGGCGAGGTTCGAACACTTGCAACCGGAGACGGCAAGGCATTTTACCCACGCGACATAGACCACCCAAGTATGCTGTTTCGCTTTCAGTTGCATGACGGTGAAAAAGTAAACCTCTACGCGAAAGTCCAATCCAATGGCTCAATGATCTTGCCACTCAAGTTATGGCAGGAAAAAGACTTCTTCGAATTCGCCGCAAAAGAGCAGAAGTTTCACTTTTTTTACTACGGCGCACTCGCGGTGATCGTGCTGATTAATTTCGCCATATTTTTTACATTAAGGGAAAAACTCTACCTTTTCTATTCGCTGTCCACACTAGGTTACCTCGTTTTTTTCCTGACCTCCCGCGGTTACGGTCAACAGCTGTTTTTTCCTGGCGCGCCTGAGTTAAATAGTCAAGTTTTTCTCTCCTCGATCCCTCTTCTAGCGCTATTTTCATTATTGTTTGCAAGGGAATTTTTACGCACCAAAGAGCATAGCCCGAAGATAGACATGGCCTTGCGCGCCATGATCTATTTTGAGTATTTCAACCTCGTGGCTTCGTTCATTCTAGATTACAACTCCGCCGTTAAGCTTTCGGCACTATCAGTCGTCGCATTCTTTTCCGTGTTGTTCGTTTCGGGACCTGTATCTTGGCACGCAGGAAAACGTGAAGGCATCTTTTTCACTATTGCCTGGGTACCACTCACATTGGGTGTTTTCGCAACGGCAGGCCGCACCTCAGGACTACTTCCGAATAACTTTGTCACCGAGTATGCGATGCAACTTGGCTCGGGGTTAGAAGCCTTTATCCTGACCCTAGCACTCGCAGATCGCTTGTATCGAGAGCGCGAAGACAAAATTCTCGCGCAAGCAACAAGCATACAAAAAGATAAGCAACGACTCGCCGCTCAAAATGAGCTCTCGGAAGCGATGGTACGAGACCCCATAACTCAACTCGCTAATGGGAATCGCTTTGAATGGTTGGTGAACAAGGTTATCAATGAACAACCCGATGAACGCTTTGTGATCTGTGTCGCGAGAGTCACTCGTATCAACGAGATAACGCGAACACTGGGTTTATCGAGTGTCGAGACTATTTTGAGATCGACGACGGCCGGAATGAATGTAAGGGTGAGCACCCTACCGGGCGTCATTTCATCGACGAATTCAAAGAATGGCAACGACGCCCTATTTCAATTGACGAGAGACACTTTTGGTATCGTTATCAATCAACGGGTGTGTGAAAACAACCTCGAGCATTATCACGCATTCACGCAAGAGCTTTCGTCACCCATTGAGGTCGAATTACTTTCAATTGAACTCGAACCACGCATTGGCTGCGCCCTTTTCCCCGCGCATGGACAAGAAGCATCGCAGCTTATTCGAAACGCGATTGTCGCCATGGAAAGCTCACATCATGCGACCAACCAAGTGGGCTACTATGATCATTCGCTAGACATATACAATGAGAGCCGCCTAACGCTGATGTCAGACTTACGCGAAGCACTCAAAAACGATGAACCCGACTTACACTATCAACCTAAGCTAGACCTATCGAGTAACGAGGTAGTAGGTCTAGAGGCTCTCATTCGCTGGCAACATGTCCAGCGTGGCTTTGTGTCCCCTGCAGAGTTTGTCCCTTTGGCTGAACAAACAGGCGTGATCCGTCAGCTCACACTGTGGGCAATCGAGCGTGCTGCAAAAGACCTCCTGTCGTTGCGAGCCCAAGGGTACACCGGAAATATGTCGATCAACATTTCAACGAAAGACTTGCTTAGCGAACAACTAAAAGACCAGATATCTGCCATTCTGGAAAAGTACCAGGTTGACCCCTCAAGAGTATTTCTTGAATTAACGGAAACCGCTGCCATGGACGAACCCGAAGCATCACTCAAGGCTCTAGACCAACTCAAGTCGATGGGACTTCAGATTTCTATTGATGACTTTGGCACCGGCTACTCTTCTCTGTCCTACCTAAAACAACTACCAGCATCCGAAATAAAACTGGACCGCTCTTTGATCAAAGATATAACAGAGAGTGAAAGCGCTAGGCTGATTGTAAAAGCCTCAATCGAAATGGCACACGGTCTCGGTTGTTTAGTGGTGGCTGAAGGCGTAGAAGACTATGAAAGCGCTCAAATACTAAAAGCACTCAAGTGCGACAAGCTGCAAGGTTTCTGGCTCTGTAAACCGAAACCCGTAGATGAAATCGCTGAATGGCTGTCCGCTCGATAAGCTAAGGTTCCGCCTCCGCCAAATTCCCTCCCAACGCCTTCATGTAAATCCATGACCCACAATCTGTATTGATACTTTTTATTACGAACTCCCCCCTATCAACAGTTCCAGACCAACAATTCAAGGCCAATATCTCATCGCCAAATACTCAAGACTAAAGAATGGGTACGCTCTCCCAAAAAACCTTTATGTAACCATTGACGTTGACATGATTTAGATCATTGAAAGCTGCCCCCGCTCAGGCATATCGTGAGTAATAGGATATTAAAAATAACGATAAGACATCGGGAGCCTGTGTGGACATCAACCAATTAAACCAAATAGAACAAGCGACGCTATTTAGCCGGCCTGAACTTCTAAGATTCGGCTATGCCATTTTGTTTATCGTGGGCATCGTGCTTTACATTTACTCTCGGGTTGGTGATATACCCGGCGGCTTCATGTTGATTTGTGCCGCCATGATCGGCGGCTACATGGCGATAAACATTGGCGCTAACGATGTCGCAAATAACGTCGGTCCTGCGGTTGGTTCTAAAGCCCTGAGCTTGGTTGGCGCGATCATTATTGCCGCTATTTTTGAAGCCTCCGGCGCATTGATTGCGGGCGGCGATGTGGTCAGTACCATCAAAAAAGGCATTATTGACCCTTCGGCTATTAATGACTCGGATACCTTTATTTGGGTGATGATGGCAGCATTACTAGCGGGTGCCGTTTGGCTAAATATTGCAACCGCTCTTGGCGCACCTGTTTCCACCACTCACTCAATCGTTGGCGGCGTGTTAGGTGCGGGTATTGCCGCTGGCGGTCTGGGTATCGCCAACTGGGACAAAATGGGGATGATCGCCGCAAGCTGGGTTATTTCTCCGGTATTAGGTGGCGTGATTGCCGCATCTTTTCTGTTACTCATTAAGCGAAGCATTACCTATCAAACAGACATGATCACGGCGGCTAAGAAAATGGTGCCCATACTGATCATGCTAATGGCTTGGGCCTTTAGCACTTACTTAGCACTAAAGGGCCTGAAGAAAATCTGGAAACTTGATTTCGCCACAGCGGCAACAATTGGCTTGGTGGCATCCGGCATTATCTTTGCCATCGTCAAACCAATGGTCAGCAAGAAAGCAAACACGCTTGAAAGCAACAAAGCCGCGGTGAATACCTTATTTACGGTGCCATTAATTTTTGCAGCGGCGCTACTAAGCTTTGCTCATGGCGCGAATGATGTCGCCAATGCGGTAGGCCCTTTAGCGGCAATTAACGATGCAATTCTGCATGGCGGTGTCGTCCAAAAAGCGAACATTCCGCTATGGGTAATGATGATTGGGGCCTTAGGGATTGCGCTAGGCTTAGCACTATATGGCCCTAAACTCATCCGCACCGTGGGCTCTGAAATTACTGAACTGGACCAGATGCGTGCGTTTTCTGTCGCAATGGCCGCAGCCATTACGGTGATCATTGCCTCTCAACTTGGGCTACCGGTTTCGTCTACCCATATTGCCGTCGGCGGCGTTTTTGGCGTCGGTTTTCTGCGCGAATACCTGAAGGCAAGTTACGCCAAAAAGATCGACGAAATTAAAACCCACCACCAAAGTAAAGACGAAGAAGAAGTTAAGCAGTTTCTTATCGAGTTTGATAAAGCATCCATACAAGAAAAATCTTTCATGCTGCAGCAGCTGAAACAACACAAAACAGATGCTCAACTTTCCAAAAAAGAACGGAAAGGCCTCAAGAGCGTGTACCGAGAAGAGCTAGTCAAACGCTCAGCGTTGCTAAAAATCGCAGCGGCATGGGTAGTCACCGTGCCGGCCTCTGGAATTATGGCCGCTACGATGTTTTTTACGCTAAGAGGAATGATGCTGCCCTAATCTAAAAAGGGGCGGCTACCCCTATTCAGGGGATCACAAAGAACAATAACTAAGGCTTAACATGTTCAAAAGAATCATTCTTCTTTCGATATTGGTCATTTTGACCTACGGCTTTTGGCTGAGTACGAATTTCAAAGAAATCTCAGCCGGTGTCGCTATTTTTCTTTTTGGGATGCTATCCCTTGAGCAAGGCTTCAAAGCATTTACTGGCGGCCTACTCGAAAAACTGCTGCGCCAAACAACCGATGGCACATGGAAGTCGCTAACCTTTGGCATTGTTAGCACCACCTTTATGCAGTCAAGTTCGCTAGTGTCGGTCATTACCATTTCATTTTTGAGCGCAGGCCTTATTGGTTTGACTGCAGGCATTGGCATTATTTTCGGCGCCAACCTAGGTACAACAACCGGTGCTTGGCTGATTGCCGGATTTGGCATGAAGGTTAAACTTTCTGCCTATGCGATGCCGATGCTAGTGTTTGGCGTAATCGGCATATTTCAAAAGTCTCGCAGCCTCAATGGCATTGGTTATATTCTAGCCGGACTGGGTTTTTTGTTTCTCGGCATTCACCACATGAAAGAAGGGTTTGATGCCTTTCGAGATACGATCGACCTGACTACGTTTGCCGTGGAAGGCTACCTTGGCATGTTCGTTTTTACGTTCATCGGAATTATCGCAACCGTTATTATGCAGTCAAGTCATGCGACGCTGGTTATCATTATCACGGCGCTATCTGCCCAGCAAATCACTTATGACAATGCGCTCGCACTGGCCATTGGCGCCAATGTTGGCACGACCGTTACCGCGATAATTGGTGCCATGAGCGCAAACATACAAGGTAAAAGGCTCGCTGCCGCTCACTTGGTTTTCAATTTAGTCACCGCCCTGATCGCCATTCTCTTTATTCAACAAATTGGCACTACTGTTGATTGGATAAGCGCCAAGGTAGGTATTGCGGATAACAATTACACCTTGAAACTGGCGGTTTTTCATAGCGTTTTCAATACGCTTGGCATCATTGCAATGGTGCCTTTTATTGAAAAGCTAGCCAACTCATTAATCCACATCATGCCGGAACAAGAGCCGCTTAGAGAGAAGTCCGTTTATCTAACGGATTCAGCGATAGATCTTCCCGATACGGCAATTGCCTCCGTCAGAAAAGAAACACTGCGGTTATATGACAACGCTTTTGAAATTATTGCTCACGGATTGAATTTTCATCGTTCTGTCATATTAGACCCTGATAATACAGGCGATGTTGTGGATACACATTCAGCGCTCATACCAGTTGATTTTGATGCCGAGTACGACCGTTCAATTAAGGGGCTGTACGGAGAAATTATTTATTTCATCAGTCGAGCCCAGGCAACCATGACACCAGAGCAAGCCGATGAATTGTTTTTATTGCGGGCGGCGGGTCGAGATATTGTTGAGGCAATCAAAGAAACAAAACACATGCACAAAAACCTATCGCTCTACATTGTGTCTAATAATCAACATATCAAAACCGAATACAACAAACTGCGCACACAGCTTGCGAACCTCATGAGGGAGCTAGACAAGGTGCGTAATAAAGGAGATGACCCAGCTGAAATTTTGTCTCTTTCGAACTTAAAGCTAGATATGAAAATGAACGACTCAACGGCTAACGGCACGCTAGAACAGCTAATAAGAGATAACAAAATTTCGGCGAAAATGGCGACTTCGTTAATGAATGACTCAGCCTATGCCTATGAAATGGCAAAAAATCTCATTCAAATGGGCGAGATTCTATTTTCAACTAGCGACCCAGAAATGAAGAATACCGAAAAAGATATCGCATTGACCGCTGAAGAAATCGCTGACATTGCAGCAGACGACAACGTCCGTTCGACAAGGAATACGGTATGAAGCTTCCTAAATTATTAAAGCTATCCCAAGCACTTTTGAGTGATAACAAAAACAACATGGATGACAGAAAAAAGTGTTTAAAAGAAATACAGCGTAAGTTGAAGAAAAAATCTAAACGCCTAAAAGAAAAACTTGATTGCGAAACCAATGAGGATCTCAAAAACACAATCAAAAAAGACTTGGCCGTTGTTAAGGCTCAAAGAAAGAAGGTGGTCAATGAGCTGCTAAAGCTCAAAGAAAGCAAAGACTGAACTACTCTTAAGCTTAAGCCCAAGCGCCCCCTCTCTACTGCGCACCTGACGGCGCTACCGTCAGCCAATACTCTCCTAGGGTTTGCTCAAACTGGCTATGGCAGCCATAAACAAAATGAGCTTTATCTGAGAAACTCGGCAGACCGCCTTCGGCATATAAACATGCATGCATATTGGCACGATGTGCCGCCTCAAGATCGTAAATATAGTCCCCCACATAAACGCACGACTCGTTAGGGATACCCCATTGTCGAGCCAAACCTAACAAAGCATCCGGCGCTGGTTTGGGCGCTGCGTCTTCGCGAGTTAGCACATGCTTAAGTTTGATGCCTGTGCGGGCAAGCTTTATTTGTGTGGCTGGGGCAGAGTTTCGCGTCACGATGGCCGTTCGAATATTAAGGTCATCCAGCATCGCCAGCATCTCAACTGCACCAGACAGCGTTTCACAGCTGTGCGCATCAGCCATTTCATGGTCGTGTATTACCTTGGCTACTTTCACTTTGTCGGCGGCAGACAGTGTTTCCATATAGCGCAAAATGTCTTGCCCCGGGACACAACCGGTCTGCTCACATATTGCTCTGAAGTCCAAACTAGAACTCACGAGGGTGCCGTCCAAGTCAAAGATTACGGCCTTTGGCATGGCACGAGTATTACGCTTACTCATTAAACATCCTTCCTGAGGTTTGACCTGAATGGTTTGACCTGAATGGTCTGATCTAAACGCTGCACTAGGATTGACTGATGCGCAGCACTCTCTGATAAAACTCTTCCAGCTCATTCATTTTACGATAGTCGGCTTTGATCTTATTATGAAAGAACACGGTAATCGACACCTTGCTGTCCTTAAGTGTCACGGTGTAGCCGTCGTAGCTCACTTCTAGCTGCACTTGGTCCAGCACGTAGTGCTCCGCCGGCTTTATGCCATGCTGTCGGATTTTCTCTGCGGCCAACAAAAGTACTTTTGCTTCTATGCTCTTTTCCAAGCGCTCCACCTTTACGTCAATCAAACCAAGTTGTGATGGTTCACGCGTCTATCGACACGGAGATCACTACCTTCGCATTAAGAGTACACCCTAAGGTGTTATATCGGATCACTTGCTAGGCATGATCTATATCTAAGGGAGGCACGTAATAAGCTTAATGACGTTATTATGTGACAAAAAACATGCAAAAAAATAGCCTTTATTGGTTCACTCAAGATCTGCGTATTCACGACAACGCCGCCCTAGAAGCTGCGCAGCAAAGCGATTCACTTGTCTGTATTTATATCGTTGAACCCAGCTGGTTTAGCGCGCAACGCTGGCAGCATGCGTCGATGGGCCCGCATCGCTGGAACTTCTTGCAAGAGTGCCTGAGCGACTTAGCTCAGTCGCTGCACTCTCTTGGCCAGCGCTTGCATGTTTATTATGGCGACCCTGAAGTGATTGTCCCTCGGCTCTGTCAAACCTATGCCATCAATCATTTGTTATGTATGCGTCGCGCCGGCAGTGACGAACAAGCGGCACTAAGCCGTATAAAAAGGCAACTCCCAACCGTAAAGCTCGAGCGTGTAGACCAGTACACTTTGTTCAATTCAAACGAATTGCCGCTTCCCTTAGCCCAGTGGCCGATGCAATACACGCAGTTCCGCCAGCATGCAGAGGTATGCGACATAAAACCAGCGTCCGCTGCGCCGTCATCGCTCCCCCCTATGCCAGCGTTATTTGCACTGCCCAGTATCGAGCGTCCAAGTTGGCTGCCGGCACCCACAGTAAATCAAAATGAATTTAAAGGTGGCGAAAGTCCTGCAAGACAGCACCTTGATGAGTACTTCAAAGGCGCATTGCCAGCCAACTATAAAAAGGTGCGTAACGAGATAGATGGTTGGGGTAACAGCAGTAAGTTCTCGCCATGGTTGAATCAAGGCTGTGTCTCGCCGCGGCAAGTGAAAGCGATGATTGCTAACTACGAACAAGCGATAACGCAAAATGAATCGACGCATTGGCTATTTGTAGAGCTGCTATGGCGAGAATATTTTCAATGGTTACACCATCGTATTGGTGCGACGCTATTTCATTTCAAAGGATTGGCGGATTCTCCCCCGCTCACCAGCTACTATGCAGAACGCTTCCAGAAATGGTGCCATGGAGAAACACCCTACCGCTTGGTCAATGCTTGCGCAAAAGAGCTCAAAGCCACTGGCTACTTGAGCAACCGAGGCCGACAAATCATGGCGAGCTGTTTGGTGAACGAGCTCAGTGTCGATTGGCGCTATGGCGCTGCATGGTTCGAGCATCAACTGATCGATTACGATGTCGCCGTCAACTGGGGAAATTGGCAATACATTGCGGGCGTTGGTGTAGACCCGCGCGGTGGCCGGCACTTCAACATTGAAAAACAAACGTCCCTTTACGACGCTGACGGCAGGTATCAGTCAAATTGGCAAGCCGATGTTGGGGGTCATCTAGACTCGGTCGACGCAGCTGACTGGCCGATTTTCGAACCTGTGCCGCTTGAATAAGAGGCCTCGATGATGACCGTAAACAGAACCAAAAACAAAGCACTTAACTAACGATGCATAAGAAGCTCCATCTAGAATCAAAAATATGCCCTGCTTGCGAACGTCCATTTAACTGGCGCAAAAAATGGGCGCGCAACTGGGCCGAGGTTCGCTACTGTTCAGAACGTTGCCGCCGAAAAACATCACAACACCATAAAGACTATCAGTAGGACTCAAGCTTTGACGCACACCGAAACAGATCACCAACGAACTACCGTTCTGCGTCTTATCTTAGGCGACCAACTCAACAGCCAGCACAGTTGGTATGCCGATGTTAACCCTGACGTCACCTATTTAATCGCGGAGCTCAAACAAGAAGCAAGCTACGTTAAACACCACATCCAAAAAGTAAGTGCTTTTTTTGCGGCGATGGCTCAATTTGCGAAAGACCTTGAGCAACGGGGCCATCGCGTTCGTTATTTAACACTGGATGACACAGTCGCTTATCACGACCTTCCGCACTTAATCGCCAGCACTTTAGACTCACTCAACTGTGGCCGGTTTGAGTACCAGCGCCCTGACGAATACCGGCTTCGTCAGCAACTCTCAGAATTCAGCGCGGCGCATCACACCGAAACAGGCCGTCACTCAGTAGAGTTCGACACCGAACATTTTTTGCTCCCCTTTCAAGAGATAAACGATTATTTTGCGCCGCAAAAGCATGTGCGCATGGAAAGTTTTTACCGAAAAATGCGCCGTCGATTCAAGGTTCTAATGGAGCACGATGAACCTGTCGGTGGTCGCTGGAATTACGATGCAGAAAATAGAGATGCCCTAAAGCCAAAAGATCTACAGAGCATCCCTAGCCCATTATGTTTTAGTAACGACGTAACAGATATTTTACAACGCATCGACGCTCATGAAATCAAGACCATCGGAAAAGCGAGTTCGAGCCTGCTATGGCCAACTAACCGAGATCAAAGCCTGCGCTTACTTGAATTCTTTTGTGAACAGCAACTGCACCTATTTGGCCGCTTCCAAGACGCTATGACTTGCAATTCTGCACACCAATGGAGCCTTTATCACTCGCGCCTTAGCTTTGCCTTAAATGCAAAAATCATTAGCCCAGCCGAGGTGATCGACGCCGCCCTAGAGGCTTTCTATGCATCTCAAGGCGTCATCAGCCTCGCCCAAGTTGAAGGCTTTATTCGGCAAATTCTTGGCTGGCGGGAATATGTCCGAGGAATGTATTGGGCGAACATGCCTCACTATGCGCAACGCAATGTGCTCGAAGCCAACAGGCCACTGCCAAACTGGTTCTGGACCGGACAAAGCAAAATGCGCTGCATGAGTGCGGCCGTTACTCAGTCACTCGACTATGCCTATGCTCACCACATACAGCGTCTGATGATCACCGGCAACTTCGCACTACTTGCGGGCATCAATCCGGACGAAGTCGACGCCTGGTATTTAGGCATCTACATTGACGCGATTGAGTGGGTGGAACTGCCCAACACTCGTGGGATGGCGCTATTTGCAGACGGAGGCTGGATAGCGACTAAGCCTTACGCCGCCAGTGGTAATTACGTCAATAAAATGAGCGACTATTGTAAGCAGTGTGAATATTCCGTAAAACACAAAACGGAAGACAATGCCTGCCCACTAAACAGCCTCTATTGGAACTTTATCGACCGTAATTATCATGCGTTCAAAACCAACCCTCGCATGTCTTTCCCGGTCAAAAATTGGGAAAAGCAAAGCCCTGAAAACAAACAACTAGTTCTGACGAAAGCAAAGCGCCTGCTAGATAACTTGGACGAGTTATAAGGCCTTATCTTCATGCCTCTAGCGGTATGATCTCTGAGTGTTTGTCGCTGCGTAAAAACGATAGCACAATGCGATATTCGTCTAAGTCCAGCAATACGCCTGCGGAGCTGGTTCGTTTGTTTTTCCTTTTCTGGAGCAAGGCACGCGCTTCACGCAGTGAGCTAGCTTCGCCATACATGAGCCATTTCTCCAACACGTAATAGTGCTTATCCCCACTCTCATCGCGTTCGACGATGGCCACTGCACCTTGATAAGGCCAAGCCAAGCCCGCTTTCTGTGCCAGCGCTTTGCGTAATCGATCATTGTGCGAGGTCGTGCTTTCCTCGCCAACACATGCGCCTCGGCAGCGCTTTAGTTGATAAGCAAAACAAGGCCCCGGGCCGCGGTTGCTGGCAACGCCCATCTTCTTTTCACACAAGTCATAGTCTCGCGCCAAATTCTTCCAGTCTTCGGTGGCCTGATAGCGGTTGCGATAGAGCCCAAACTGAATAATGCCATCGTTCGGTGGCCATGAATGCGGTGCCAGCTCGATAGTTTGCTCAGTGCTACCCTGAGCATCATCCACATGATCAGCTAGCGACAGATGCCAGCTCAGCAAATTCACCTTGCGCCTTAGTCGACGGTTATACAGCGGCTTTCGTTGTTTGATCTCTCGACTTTCGAGCAATAACGCACCCAGCTCACCGGGCGTAACCTGACAGATCACACTATTCGCCGAGCCAATCAGTTTTTGCTCCTTTGCATCCGTTTTTGCCGCATAGCAATGAGAAAGAACACGCGCTTTTATGTCCACGCTCTTTCCTACATACAGCAAGGTATCGTCTCTATAAAAATAATAAACGCCTGGCCGCTTAGGCAAGGCGTCAATGTCTGATCTCAAGTGGTCCATAGCTGAGTTTTTAATCACTGATTAGCCGATGACTATTTCTATACGCGAACAGAGTGAAATAGGCTCACTTAGCTAACAAGATATCAAACGGAACGAATAGATTCATAAACGACAATATATGTTTGCCGAATAATTAGTTAGAGTAGATGCACTATTGTTAATTTAAGCGAACGGATCCAACTTTCATGAGCATGATTCTCCACCACTACCCCCTGTCGCCCTACTCCGAAAAAATCAGAGCAATGTCTGCCTTCGCTGAGTATGAGTGGTCGTCCTGTATTACCTCTGAAGCACCACCGCGAGGGAAGCTCGACTTACTCTCCGGCGGTTATGGCCGAATCCCTGTCGCCCAATGGGGCAGCGATATTTATTGCGACAGTAACCTTATTGCCGACGAAATCGCCAGACTCACCAAGAAACCATCGCTCGCCAACGCTAAACTAAAGAAAGACAAGCTAAGTCAGCGCCAATGGCTAGAGACCAAGCTGTTCTTTGCGTGTATCAATCGCTCGTTTTCATTCGCGTTAATTCGCCGTATCGCCAAAGACAAAGGCGTCATTAATTTACTGAAGTTTCTAAAAGACCGTATCGCGATGGGCGCCAAGGCATCAATTTCGACCGGCAGCCCCAAATCAGCGCCTCGCCATATCAAGCAAGGCATTGCTGACATTGAAAACCTTCTCGGTGACAATGACTTCATGGGAGGGGCAGAGCCTAATATTCTCGATTTCTCTGCCTATCATTGCTTTTGGTTTTTACAGATTGTCGGCGAAAAGGATGATATCGAAAAATACTCGATCGCCAACGCTTGGTTCAAACGCATGCTGCAATTTAAATCGCCACCCACTCAAACCATCAGTATCGAAGAGGCAATAAGCGCGGCTAAAAACTCGAAGCCCAAAAAACTTATTAAACGTTACTTGGGCGACCACCGCATTGGTAGTCAGGTCGTCATCACACCTAACGACTACAGACAAATTCCGGTTACAGGCACACTAGTGGGCGTCGACGACCAGCGTTGGATCATTCGACGAGAAAGCGCGGCGACCGGCACACTGCACCTTCACTTTCCAACGCATGCCGTAAACGTCACCATACGCATGGGCAGCTAATCGAGTATGTACAAGACAAGGGGCTGATCACCAGCCCCTTTTTCAACCTGTTCCTTTGTATTCGACTTTTGCGCCGCCAATTTCCGTCTCCAAACGGCCTGATAAAAACAACAAAAAAGTCACCCTCGCCCATCAATTAGCGTTAACATATCACTTTTCTAAATCGTCCGAATGAGCCATTAAATGCCTGAATTAACAGAAGAAGTTCTGCAATCCTTTTCTGATCAAGTTGCTGATATCTGCGAAGGTATGGCACTCGAGCCAGACCAAATGCTAGATGCAATAGGCAGCACCTTTATTGGCGCTGTATTAAGCTTTGAAAAGAGCGAATATCGCGTTGAAGTATCAGGTGTCGCCACTGCTACGGTAGAAACAATTTTTGAATGAGAATCACAAACGCGTGTGAATAATCGCGATAGCAAGAATTCGGTTGCTATTAATTTTAACTGTATTAACATACAGTACTAATTACACGAGACGACTAGAGAGTACGTTATGCCAGTTATAGCCATGTGGAAGTGCGATAGGGATGGTTCAATGTTTGAGAACAAAAAAGAAGCCGATGCTTATGATAAATTGCTTGAACTTGGCGAACAGTTTACTGCCCTGCTCGAACATCAAATTGAAGGCATCGACGAAGCGAAAGCCGAAAGCTTTGGTTTACTGTTAGCGAAAAATAAAGACCTCATCATGCAAGCATGCAAGGGACGCCCTGAGGTGCTTCAAGAGATCATAAATCCAAGTGAAAGCACTGTCACACCAATTAGCACAGCGACGGGTTCATAATCGATGCGAGTATTAGGGGTTGAACTCAAAGGTAGTGAAGCGAATATCTGCTTACTTTCGCTCACGGAAGGATTGTTTGATATCCCGGACTGCCGCGTAAGAAAGTTCACCATACAGGACCACGAAAGCAATCAATGCATGAAAGACTTCCAGTTCGCATTTGCTAAACTTGTCGCCGATTACAGCATCGAAAAAGTCGTGATTCGCCAACGCCAACTCAAAGGTAAGTTCGCTGGCAGTGCCGTAGGCTTCAAAATGGAAGCGGCATTGCAGCTAAGCAATGATATTGATGTTGCATTGATGTCTCCAATTCAAATCAAAGAAGCGATCAAACAAAATCCAATCCCGCTACCCTTTAGTGACACTGGCTTAAAGGTTTTCCAAGAACCGGCCTTTGCCACGGCTTTTGCTTTCTTGAGTATTCAGAACTAACGAATAGGCTCACTTAGTTGCGTGCTAGTTAACAGGCCTTGCTATGCGCTTAGATAGATTCATTTGTAAAAGTACCTCTCTAACGCAACCTGAAGCACTGACACGAATCGCTAGTGGCCGCGTCATTGTCAATGGTGATGTGGTTAGAAACAACGCAAAACAAGTGCATGAGAACAACCTGATTACGCTCGATGGTGCCCCCATAACGCCGCGGGCATCTCGCTATATTATGTTTCACAAACCTGTCGACACGGTCTGCTCTAATGTTGACGATGCTTACCCCTCACTATTTAACCTCATTGATATTGAAAGAGCGGGAGACCTGCATATCGCAGGGCGTTTAGACGCCGACACGACCGGCTTAGTGTTAATCACTGATGACGGTCGTTGGACCTTTCATATCACCTCTCCCAAAACTCTATGCGAAAAGACCTATCGTGTTGGTCTGCGCGACCCGATTGCAGAAGATGCCGTACTAAGATTTTCTCAAGGTATTCAATTGCAAGGAGAAACCGCCCTAACCGCTCCAGCAAAGCTAGAGATCATTCACGCTAAAGAAGTACTTCTCACGATTACTGAAGGCCGCTTTCACCAAGTAAAACGAATGTTTGCGGCAACAGGCAACAAAGTGAAAAGCCTCCATCGCGAGCGTATCGGGGCGGTGAACCTAGACATTGATTTAGCGCAGTGGCGTTACTTAACCCCATCAGAAGTCCTTTCTTTTTAGGCTCGCGTGCACTTAACGTTAGTTAGCAAATGCATTGCTGGAAAATAGACTAAGGAAATAAAATGAACACATGCACTGAGTTTGCAGTCTTTCGTGTTGCCAAAGAAAACGTCAACAAAGCCATTGAGCTTAGTAAACAAATTTTTGCCGAGATGAACGAAGGCGCTAACGCGATAAAATACTCAAATGTTCTAGTAAAGACCGATACGCCCGAAGAGATATGCTGGCACCTTGAGTGGGTCAATGCCGAGGCTGCTGAGTCAACAACCGCAAAATGGCCATCATTTCCGAGCACAAAAGAGTTTCAAGGCATGGTCATTAAAGACCTGTATTATGGCCACTTTGTTAGTGCAATCACAGCCTAGAATATTCACCATAAAACGGATTAATAATACCGCCTTTCAACCCCTAAATCTTAACGTGCGACAAATCCTGAGCGCTTAGTATCAAGATAGTCCGGAAGCGTGTAGATACCGCTACCCGCAAAACAAGCGGCGATAATTTGTTTTGGGCTAGCGTTAGTTCGGTCGACAAGATCCCTCAAAACACTAAGGTGAACACTGTATTTTAAAAAGAACTCATTCACCAATTTCTGGTCGCTCAAGCGAAAATAACTAAGGTTGCTGGCCGAGCACCCTTTCGCCTCTGGCGCATCTATGCCAATGCCCTTCGAAGCGGCTCGCAGTCGCTCTGCCACCCTATCCAGTATTGCACCCCATTTAGGTAACTCTTCTTTGAATGCCATAATGTCCAACATGAGCTCATCGCCAAATATCTCGAACAAACCACCTTTTGCCATTTCGAAACACACATCTTCAGTCACTTGAGGGTGCTTATTTTTTAGCTCTTCAAATTCAGAGGCATAAACTAAAGGCATGATTGAGTGGGGACAGTATCGATAAAACTGCTTGCTACGATACAGCGGCGACAACGCCGAATAAAAAAGGCTTTTAGCGGGGACTACATCGGTGTTTTGATTCGGCAAGTTACCGACTACGGGGTTCAATATTTCACCTTTGACTCCCCGATTGTAGCCTTTAAGCTCCCGCCTTAACGCCGCTTGAACAGACTTTTTATCCCTAAAAAGATGAAAGTAAGCGGCATTTAAAAGCCAAAAAATTTGCTCTGAAGACTCGTGCGCCTCTTCATGAGAGCGCCACTCAGCATGTGGCATTAACATCCAACGACCAACACGCTTGCCGCTTTGTTTTGCGTCGTAAAAGATCTTCAGCTCTTTAGCGAGAAAATAGACATACTCCATTTTCAGTGAGTCTATTTCGGGCAAGTGGACAAAGTGAGCAAGTCCTGGCGCATAAGGACAAACGCTTTCTTTTCTAGCGATCCAAGCACGCACTTCCATTTCGCGTTGTTCTGGGTCTAACGCAGGTGACCTTACTTCAGCTCTACTCGTGATGTTCACAATACTACTCACTGTCGTTCATTCTTAAACACACGTCTTGAGTGACCTAAAATCCTAAGGTTCACACAAAACTTATCCCTTAGTGGATTATGTTTACTTAAGCGCTGCGACTAAAACGAATAAAAATACAAAGAATTGTGAAAATGACTCATGAATAACATCGACAATAAGCGTCGTTGAGTTGGATACGTAAAGCTCAAAGCCTGTGATTAGAGTTTGTTTACGGCAAGAGTTATTGCTTATTCAAAAGCTAAACGCTTTGTCTGAAATAAAAAATAGATTAATGTTTGGAACCATTAATATAACGCGAGAAGCCTATGAACTGGGACCTGCCAAACCCATTTATCATGAATATCAACGTATCCGAAGCCGATACAGACCGTTTAGGCCATACCAATAACCAGGTCTACTTGAAATGGTTTGAAGACATAAGCTGGCAGCATATCGAAGCCAATGGCTTATCGTGGCGTATTCAAGAAGAACTTGGAAAAGGCTTAGCGATTACCCGCACCGAGATAGATTACTTAGTATCGTCCTATGCTGGCGATGCACTGCAAATAGGCACTTGGATTACTCAGTCTGACGGACGACTGTTGACGTCCAGAGGCTTTCAAATCATTCGTTCCACAGACCAGAAAACCTTAGTGAGAGCCAAAAGTAACTACGCATGCATCGATTTAAAGTCAGGCCGCCCAAGCAAAATGCCAGGGGTGATTGCCGACGTATTAACTAAACTATGTGTAGCATCGAAAGAGCTATAAAAAGTCCACCAATGGCGCGCGCCTATACGAATAGCGCGCGAGAATACAATAAAGATGCTCTTTGTTTTCCTCACTAAATACCGGCTAGCACTAACACCCAGCAGTGCATGTTCCCTTAGCATTGAACGACATCATCCGACCACTCAGCGGCACGTGTACCTTGGCATCGCTCATTTTCATAAACTGGTCTAAACGCGTACCTTCAATAACTTTTCCGCCCGAAGTAGAGGGCTGGTTTGCATGAGACGCAATGACTGACTCAGGCTTAATCAAGTTATTAACGACCCATGCCGCTTCGTCCGGACCCGTGGTAAAGGTGTCTCCAATATTCATCACGACGAGTTTTACTTTGTAATGATCATGCACGACTGTTTCTTGTTCAGCCGTGATACCCGTATCGCCGGATAGATAGACCGCCAAACCATTTGAGAACGTTAAAACATAGCCCGTTGGAGGCCCTGCGTATGCCGTCAGACCTGAGTTTTGCAGCATTTCACCTAGGGTACCGCCAATCATATTTCCGGAGATACCATTAGAGTGCACCGCCGGAACGGTTGTAATGGTAATGCCACCGACTGTCGTTGACGCGCCAAAACGCACCAATTGAGATTTTTTGGGATCACCGCCTAAGGCTTTCAGCTTCGCCGCAAAGAACTTCGGCATTTCACTACCGGTAACTATTTTTGCGCCTTTGGCATGGGCGATACTCACGGTATTCGTGTGAGGCAGCGCATTAACCGGAAATTCAGTCGTTTTACAATCGCCTGTGGCCGGCGCACTGATATGCTTGTCACCAACATGGTCTCCGTGCATATGGCTTACCAACAAGGCGTCTATTTTGCCTAAGCGTTTGTCATCAGGACCTGCGACTGTTCGACCCGCATCATAAAGCACACGCGTACCGTCAGGGTCTTCCAAGATTAAGGCACGATCAAGCTGACAGAATTCACCGTCCATACTTCCCAATGGAGTAATCTTTACCTCTGCGGCAATCGCAGTGTGTGCTGACAAACCAATTGTCGAAACGATGGCCGAGCAGCAAAGAGAGCGTAGGTTTAATTTCATACAAGCATCCTTAGGTGGAGAGGTTTTTCTATCTATTAAACGGTACTCACGTACGACGTTTTACTTCACAAAAAAAACAGCGTAACCCTGATGACATAGCGTAAGCAAAAAAGAAAAAGGGGCACAGCAAACTGTACCCCTTTTTTGGTTCTTAAATCAGACTAACTATCTTGATCTGATATTGAATCGCACTATTTGATAAACAGCATTTCCTGATACTTAGGCAGTGGCCATAGCTCATCGGCAACAATGCCTTCAAGCGCATCGCCGGCCTCTCTCACTTCCAGCATCAATGGGCAAATAGTCGCGGCACAGAAAGACATATGTTCCTCATCGGAAGCGAAATCATGCTTGTCGATCGCCTCTGTCAATTTCGCAACAGACTCCATCAAAGCATTAGCATTTGATACCGCTACTCCAAGCGTTCCTTTATCAAGCGGCAAATCCATTTTCTCAAGACTCTTTGCCGTATCGACTAAGGTTGAAATATAGCTAAGTGCCGCTGGGTATATTTTAGTCGTTGCGATATCTACCACCAGTTTGGCTTCTACTTCAATCGACAAAATGTATTGCTCAGCATACACGTTAAAACGGCTCGACAGCTCTTCTGGCGTCAGAACGCCTGTGCTATCAAATAACGCAACCACCGCAGGGTCTTTCAATACTGGCAGGGCGTCTGCTGCCGTCGGGATATTTTTAAGCCCTCGCGCTACCGCCTCGGTGTGCCACTCAGATGAATAACCATCACCACCGAACACCACGCTACCATGCTCTTCCATCAATTCTTTCAATACCAAAATAACCGCTGTGGTTTTATCATTGCCGTCCGCCAAAGCAGTTTCCAGCTTGCCTGCAATCCAAGTCAACGAATCTGCAAGCATTGTATTCATGGCCACCAATGGGCCTGATACTGACTGTGATGAACCAACGGCGCGAAACTCAAAACGGTTACCGGTAAACGCAAACGGAGAGGTACGATTTCGATCGCCCGGGTCGCGCTCAAATTGCAGGATCTGTGACAAGCCAAGGTCCATCAATCCACCTTGTGCTTTTTCAAGCAGCTTACCCGCTTTAATATCCTTAAAAACGCTTTCCAACTGCTCACCCAAATAAACAGATAAGATTGCTGGAGGAGCTTCGTTCGCACCAAGGCGATGATCATTGGCGGCAGATGCAATAACCGCCCTTAACAAGGGTCCAAATAAATGAACGCCACGAATTACGGCACCACAAAACAACAGAAAGTTAAGGTTAGAGTGAGGCGTACTGCCTGGGTCAAGTAAGTTACCTTGAGTTGCGTTACCAACGGACCAGTTAACGTGCTTACCCGAACCATTGACACCAGCGAACGGCTTTTCATGTAGTAGGCATAAGAATCCATGCTCTTTGGCTGTACTCTTCATCAAGGTCATTAGAAGCTGCTGATGATCTGCCGCTACGTTGGCGGCCTCAAAGTATGGCGCTATCTCGAACTGCCCAGGCGCTACTTCGTTGTGATGTGTTTTCGCAGGAATACCTAAGCGATAAAGCTTGTCTTCGAAGTCTTGCATAAATACTTGAACGCGAGCAGGTATCGCGCCGAAGTAATGGTCATCAAACTGCTGGCCTTTGGCGGGTGCGGCGCCAAATAACGTTCTCCCGGCGAGCAATAAATCTGGCCGAGCATTGGCAAAATTTTCGTCCACTAGGAAGTATTCTTGCTCTGCCCCACAGCTAGAGTTAAGAGGCGCAATCTCTTCCTCTCCCATTAATGAAAGGACGCTAGTGGCGGCTGAGTTCATCGCCGCGTTAGAACGTAAAAGTGGAATTTTCTTATCCAGCGCTTCACCCGTCCAAGACATAAACACACTTGGAATCATCAGTGTTGCGCCGTTTGCTGTCTGCATCACATATGACGGGCTCGTTGGATCCCACGCAGTATATCCACGCGCGGCATTCGTCATGCGCAAACTACCATTTGGAAAAGACGAACCATCCGGCTCACCCTTGATCAGTAAGCTACCCGTAAAATCGGTAATCGCATTTCCGTCAGAGTTGGTAATGATAAAGCCATCATGTTTTTCAGCAGTGACATTCGTCATTGGATAAAAGATATGCGAGAAAAACTTGGCGCCTTTTGCCATCGCCCAATCTTTCATGGCTGCAGCCACGGCATCCGCCGTTGCACTATCAAGAGGCGCTCCCGTCTGTACCGTATCTTTAATCGCTTTGAACGATTTTTTTGATAACGCCTCTTCCATCGCCGCAAGGTTAAAAACGTCACATGCCCAAATTTTGCTCAGGGGCTCCGTCATCGTGCCCGATTTCGGGTCACTATTGGTGATGTGTGAAATTGCATTTAGTCGTGCTTGATTTCCGCTCATGATAAGTCCTCTGCCTTTAAAAATAAGAGCTTACAGCCTGACTGAGTCAACAGCGCATTCATAAACTCCGGATCTACTCTGTATAGGAGCAAAAATCAGACCGAGTTCAGGACTCGGTAAACGCACCAATAAATCTCGCACACGCGAACAGAGTTAAAAAGACAATTCAGAATCAAGGGATTGACGAAATAATGGAAAATACTAGGAGAGGATTAACAAACAAAAAGTGACATCATAGTCAGCGCGCTCAAGAATCATGCTTTATCATCAAAGCGCGTAGACAGCGCCAACATACTACCCAGCGCAATAAACACCGTACCTACGGTTCGGTTGACCAAGCTCATATTACGCGCGTTCGATAACCATGGACTGATGTTAGAACCAAGGCCTGCGTACATAAACATCGCGGCGCAATCGAACACAAACCATGTCACTGCCAGCACAGCAAACTGCACAAACTGAGGTAACTCGGCATTCAGAAAGCTAGGGAATAATGCGATAAAGAAGAGTATATCTTTCGGGTTGCTAATGCCGACCATAAAGCCTTTGTGGAATAAACGGTAAAAAGAATACCCTGCCAAGACCCTGTCACCGACCAGAGCACTTTGATGATCGGTACTTTCATGATTATTACTTTCTGCCTTGAGACGTTCTGCTTTGCCTACCTTAACTGCCCCATCTGTCCAAGAAGTCCAACCGAGATAAATCAAATAGCAGGCGCCCAGCAGTTTGACGATAAAAAACAAGGTGTCAGACGCGACCAGAATCGCGCCCAAGCCCAAGGCCGAAATGCTCATCAAGACCATTGCAGCGATCGCTCCACCCAGCACGGTTGGAATCGCTTTGATATTACCAAACTTGAGGCCCTCAGAGACGCACAACAAAGCAGAGGGCCCGGGGCTAAATATCAGTACGCTGATCACACTGACATATACGAACCAAGTCGTTAATTCCATAATTCCTACCCCTACTAAGGATGACAGGGAATCGTTTCGTAGCCCTTGCTATCACCCGTTGCTAACTTTTCTATCGGCTGAAAACCTATCGCTTTTGCTTGCTCTATATCCGTATCAGCGACTAAGTGCAGCAAAATATTATTAGTCGGTCCACCACACATTGTCATCACACTGAACCCTGTTTTTTTGCCGCAAAATGATTGCGTGACACTAATACCGGCGTCCATTAATTTACGGCTACTTTGTTGCAAGCTCAAACCGCCCTGCTCACATTGTTTATCCCCTTTCGCTTGGTATACGATCGCTGTTTTACTGGCACAAGCGCTCTGAAGTAGGACTGCAGTTATAAAAGAGAATGAAAGAATACGAGAAAAAAATACCTTCAAGTGCATACCTCATGTCTATTGCTAGTTGTTTTAAACGAATTCAGGATTTACGGAACAACCCTGCCGAATGCAGTGCTCCAAGCCACTGTGAAGCAAACTAAGCTCGCCCGATCTACTCTTTAAATCGTTACACCCGCATGATTTACCACCACGCCCCCTGCTCCGCACTCAAGCTTTTCCCTCATTGCTTGTGGAATCGCCATTTTTTTATGCTCGTTCGCACTGACCATCACATAGACAATTTCAGATGAGGCGATTAGATCATCCGACCCATAACGATAAAAATCTACTTTAAAGGTAAACGACGAATTACCAATTCGGCTTGGCACCACAGTAACAGCGAGCACGTCATCAAAATGCGCAGGGCCTTTCCAGTTAATTGTGTAGCTGACCACTTGGTTATCCATTCCCTGCGACAACATCTCACTGTAGTCCCCCCACACGGCTCTCATATACTCACCTGCCGCCAAATCGACATAGTCCGAATAACGCCCGTTAAACACCACTTTTTGTGCATCACATTCGAAATATCGAACACGAAGAAAATAACAAAATTCATTGCCCATAAAGTCTATATTCTCAAAATTTGTGAACACTAAAACACGTCGGCCTTTCTTTATCAGATCAACCAGCGCCCTAGTACAAAGCAATACAATGAGCGCTTTTAAGCGCTAAAAAAGGCTTCTATTCGTGAGGAAAGATAACACCAAACCCTAAGCATGAGTCAAAGCCCCCTCTTTTTCTCTTCGATACCAACCGCTACCTTACGTTATGGCGCATCGGTATTAGTGTCTGCATTGGTTTTATAGCCAACACTCTCACTGATGGAAACGTCGCGTTTATTCGTTTCGGTCTTAACTACGTTCCCCGACAAGTTAACGCTACCTTCATTTGAATTTAGCGTGGCCTCTTGGTTGACGATTTTAGCCGCGTTAATCTCAACGCCTCCCGCTGAATTGATATTGGTGGTAGTAGAGGTTACTTTATCGGCGTAACCTCCGCTCAACGCGACGCCGCCTTCTCCTATACCACCTTTATATAAGCCTGGCCCTTTTTCATGATCCATCGCTTCGATAGACCCACCGATTGACGAGCTAGTTTCGTTGACCTCAGCCGCACTAAGTTCAACTGTCGTCGCCGAAATACTTGTCACGCCTGATGAATCAATATCTGTTCCTTCCAAACTTACCTTATTGCCCGATTTGATAACAATACCGCCCGAACCCGCTGCAATTTTACCAACCACTGCTGTGTCATCGCTATCTTCGGTATAGCCACCCTCTGCACTGCCTTCAATTCCTTCATTTTTGTCAGTACTGCTAAACGAGGCCTCTAAACCAAGTGTCGCCTCGGTCGAGCTTTCTGTGCTTTTTGCGGCGTTAAAGTCAACATTGCCACCCGCGTCGATTTCCGCCTTATTACCCGCGTTAAGTGAGGTGCCCTCAAAAGTCGCATCACCGGTAGTCGTAATCGTTAGGTTACCGCCTGCATTGATCGAACCGACTTTAGCTGTCGTCGATTCAGACCCGGTTGTCTCATGTGCATATTCAGCATCCGCCTTAACCCCTGCCGAGCCATAAACAGCTATCTTGGCTGACGCCGCAAGTTCGTTCGAACTACCGCTTTCAACTGTAGAGTTTTGCGCCGCTTGATAATCCAGTGTCGCCGCTTGAATACTGGTATCTCCCCCAGACTCAAATGAAGTGCCTACCAAGGTCGTACCTTCATCCGAATGAGAGCTGATATTGCCACCCGATTTAAACTTACTCGTGACCGCCGTTTTCTCTTCAGAAAACCCACTCGCTTCGTTGTATTCACCCTTTGCGCTAAAGCCGGCTCCCTTCTCTGCCGCTTTACCGGTCCCTTTATCAGTGCGCCCCAATGCTGCCGCATCGGCTTCTGCAGACCCCTCAGCAGAGCCACCCGCATAGGCCCCGACTTTTATATCGGCCTCTTCGGATTCAGTCGTTTTAGTCACCACATCATGAACTGCCTCATCCCGAATCACGCGAGCGCGTTGCTCAATATTACCGCCCGCCTCGACTTCGGTAGCTTGATCAACAATCGTGTCTGTCGCTGTACGCTTAAAATCGCCACCCGTCTCAAAGGAGTTGCCAACATGTGTCGTAGAGTTCATTGTTTCTGACTCAGACTCAGTGTGCACACGCAAACCAGCCCCCACCTCGACCTCACCACCCGCTGAGGCACCACCACTTGCGCTATTGGAGGCCCCCGCGCTTAAACCGGCGTTTACCTCAGCTTCAGCGCTTGCACTACCGTCTAGATACAAACCAACCGTCTCAGTTGTTTTTGAGTGACTAGTATTGTGAATATCTTTTGCAGCCAAGTTTGAGATATTCTTGGCGTCTATCGAAATACCGCCCTCTGATTTAACTTTCGCCCCAACAAAAGTGACACCTTCGTCTGCCTTGATAACCAAATTGCCATCAGACTTAAAGCTTGACCCTCTATTAGTGAGCGTATAAGACGTATCGACCTCTTTTTCAACACGCATTCCCATGGTTACGGTGCCAGACGCCTCAGCCGATACTGATGCGCTCGCACTGGCATCATTACCAATACCAAGCGCTCCATAGTTAGCAGCGGCATCCGCACCCGCATTGGCTTCAGCCTCACCCTCCGTATAGATGCCGACAGACCTTTTGGTTGTGGTCGTGTCACTCCACTCTTCATTTTGCCCAGCAAGTATCTCGACTTCTTTTGCGTCAATCAGCATGCCGCTGCCGTACTCAACATCTGAGCCTTTTACGGTCAATGTTCCTTCTTCGGATTTCGTCGTTAACTTACCGCCGACCTTTATGCTAGAGCCAACACTCGTGTTTGAACCAGAGGTGGTGACGATTCGGCTGTTCTCGCTAATTTTGAAATCAGCCTCGCCCTCAGCGCTTGCTTTTTCTTCAGCACTTGCTGCGGCTTTAGCATAGGCTGGGCCATGAGTAGCGCTGCTTTTAGATTTCGGATCAGTAATCGGGTCAGCATCAAGCTCACCATCGCTTTCTGAACCCAATAACTCACTTTTATCGGTAATTTTGGTCACGCGCTCTTTATCAACGGCATCCAGAATCTTGAGCCCTTTTTTACCATCCAAAAGCGTCTCACCAGCAATATCAACTGAAGAACCTCTTATCGATAAGACCTCTTGTGCCACGACAGTGCCATTGCCACCAATGTTAATGGCTGAGCCCTTATTCTTTTCAGTCAAGGTATTCGTATTCGTTGTTGAGTAGCTCAGGATTCCTACTTCTGCTGTACCGACCGAGGTAACGGTCTTATCAACAATAGTATCCACCGTAATACTCCCTCCGGCAGTGAGGGTCCCGTCACCTAAGGCCGTCACTTCAGCACCGATCACCTTGATGTCTTTACCAGCATCTAGGTTTAAGGTGTTTGTAGATTCAATGGTCGCGGTTTTACCGATATCCGTGGCATAGCTAGTATTATCACCATGCCCCTTCACTGCTGTCTCGTTGATAATGCTGCCGTCAGTTGAGCTCAGATCAACATTTCCGCCACGAATCGTTCCGCTGGTATTCGTAATATTTCCTTGAGAAACAACCTTATTTGTTTCGCTCCCAATAATCGTGCCGCCGGTATTTGTTAGCCTTGCCAAATTCAGATTGATATTCTCACCACCAATCACAGCACCAACATTTATTTCATTTCGTGTGGTAGGTGCCAAATAAACAACAGGCGTTAGTACTCTTTTACCCGCTACAGTGGTCGCCACCATCCAAACCATATCGTTCTCTAGCTTGGCGATTTGAGCATCGTTTAAGGCTTCACCGAGTCGGAAATTTTCATCCTCAGAAGATTTAGCTTTGGTCACTTCTTCAAGTGCATTATCCATCAAAGAGATTAATTGCTCTTCTTCAGACGCTTGCCCTGTCAGAATACTATTGCCAGTTTGAGCAATCAGTTGCTGGCGAATTAAGTAAGCTTCGTAGTTCGCATCACCCAAACGGCGAATGTTTCGTGCAGGGTCATAGCCATAATGATCCAGCAGGTAGTCAGAACCGACAAAGTTGAAGCCGGCACCGAACAATGGATTGGTCTCAATGAGGTAGTTGGCGTTGGTCTCTTGGGTCGGTACGAAAAAGCCATTGGGGTTAGTTGGGATCGTAATGGATACACCATCAAAGCTAATTCCCGAGCCATCACTTAATGGGGTAAGAGCAACACTGCTACTGTCATCTGAAATACTAGGTCCGTCATTGCTGCCAATGGTAATGCCCAAATTATTCAGGTTGCCTAATGTCCCTGTAATATTACCGGCCCTGATATTAGAGCCAAATGTCTGCAATACGGACTCACCGCCTGCATAATACTTATACGCGACTTCCCTATTCGTATTCAGCATAGCGCTGCTATCAGAAGCGCTACTGCAAGAACCCGTAATACAAAACCAAGAGCCTTCAAGGCCAAAGCTTAAGCTGTTATCCAAACCAGCCATGTACGGTAAAATTGGATCTATATAGTTAAATTCATTTGCAAACGCATACAGCCACTGTGTCGTGATTCCGGTGCCATCAAACTTCCACTTGTAATAACGACGCTTATACTCAACAGAATTACGACTAAACGCTTCATTGGTAAACGAGACTGCGCCATCTAACGTCAGCGTGTTCACGGCTGAAATTAAGCCTAGATAATTACGTCCACCCAAAACTGAACCGATGTCAATTCTCATATCGTTACCGGCTATGATTTCCGGTATTGTGGATGGTTCGCTCGCGAAGATTTCATTGACTCTGATGGTATCTTCATAAATATCTAAACGACTTGGGAAGGAACAGGTTAAGGTACATTGTTCAAACTCAGTCTTTAAAGTCTCCTGAACGACGGTGGCATTAGCCCAATCTAGGTAAGTTGATGGCTCACTATAGATTTCATTGCTGAACCAATACGAGCTTGCAATATTGATATCGGACCCGGCGTAAACCAGCCCGCTATTAATAAATCGTGCCGCATTTATCGTGATATCCCCACCGACATTTATCGTGCTATCTGCTCGGAAGTTAGAAAAATAATTTACGCTACTCGCAGTGAAGTTATTCCCCGCGTAAACCGTTCCGTTGTTGTAGATTCCTTCGCTATCTAGAGAGAGGTTTTCCAACGCTGACAGAATACTCCCCGACTCATTAAGCAGCCGCCCTACTGTCGTCCAATTCAGATTTCCGCCTGCATGCACGATACCGGTATTGGTAGTCGTCACCGCGGTTCCAAGCGATAAGATCATATCTTGAGATGATTGCAGCCTTCCGCTATTCACCAAGCTGAAGATATTAATGTCTGCACTGTCGACAATTACATCACCCGCCTGTGTATCGAAGCTCACACTGTCGCCAGCAATACGAAATTCGCCTCCAGCTTGAACTAAGCCCGATTCACTATTCGTAATATCGAGCGCCGCTGTGCCTGCATTGATAAGCAAGCGATTGCTAGCCAGCAGATCCCCCGTGTTTGCCAAGGTGTCAAACACATCCAGATTCAATAAGCTCCCTGTCACTTGCAGTGTTCCGCTATTCTCGAGTGAGTCGAGACTAAAGATACCGTTTGCACCCAGACTATCTGCAGCGATAAACGTACCTTCGTTCGTAAGGCTTGTCGCCCGAATAAAAGAGCCTCCTGTTGCGACAACATTACCATCGACCCTATTCTCAATAGTGGTCGCCCTAATGCTTAAATCACCACCACCAACAATCATTGCGCCATCGTTTGTAAGGTTGACACTTCGGCCACCTACTTCGTCTGCGATCTCCATTGAGGTTTCGGCATGTAAGGTTCCGGTATTCGCGAGAAGATAGCCTACATTCGCAGTTAAACCGCCACTATCAGATGAAATCGTTCCGGCATTATTGAGCAAGCTTGCCGACAAACTGACGTTTCCTTCGGTAGACTGAATACCTTGCGCATCTCCAGCCTCAGTAGTAATGCTACTGCCTGCGCTCAGCGTCATATCACCCACCGAACTCAGCACTCCAGTGCCAAAATTTAAGTTTCGGCTTGCGCTCAAATCCAAGATCGTGCCTGCATACAGCGTGGCACCACTGCTGCCGACAGCAAACTGCTCCGCACTAGCCGAAAACGACTCTCCCGCCCCCCAAATACTGCCGTCTATCGACATTGAGTTAATATAGTGACAGTCTTCTGCGACACACGGTGCCGTCACATAATTTGCAATAATGCTGTTATCGCTGCCAGCAAAACGTGTGTTGTCTGAGGTAGCGTTATCAGTCAAGGTTGAACCACTAATAAATAAGTCGTTGGAGGCGTAGAGCGTCCCTTCACTTACATTGATATCTCCGTTTTCTATCACCAAACTCATGTCGCGCTGAGCGGACAGATTTGCATCATTTAAATAAAGGTCGTCGACTCCCGTGGCCGAAGTCGAGGCAATCTTGAGGTCCTGCTGGGCGCTAATATCTGATTGAATTTCAATTTTGCCTGCGCTAGTTAAGGTGAAATCATCCGCGCTTGCCGCCACGTCTCCGAGCATCCGCACGCCGACACCAGCCTCGGTGGCAATTAATCGAATTCGTCCCGCATACATGCCACCCAAGGCTGATGAGTCTAGCGCGTAACTTGGCACATCCCCCTCTCCAGCAGAGTTTCCTGTCACGTTTCTAGTCGCGTAGTCCCACTCATTGCTTCCAGTCGTGATGCCGAGTTCGCCCGCGTCACTAACATTGATATTGGCAGAAATATTTACCGACCTAGCAAGCAGATCAAAAATTTGTTGGCTACTGGCGTTCGCTCCTGCCCCTTCGATTGAAATGTCGCCACGATTAACCGAAAAGCCGCTTAAACTGCCATCGATACCGATATCCGAGACTCCCGTCGTCAGCGTCACTCGGTCTGTATTGATAAAGCCACAGCCATCACAGCTAATACCATATGGGTTTGCCACGATGACATCGGCTTTGCCACCCAGCACCTCAGTAAAGCCCGCTAGGGTGCTGCGATTCGTTGATACAACTTCGTTAAGTATCACGGTAGCTTCGCGTCGCAGGTTTAAATTAGCGGCGACCTGTCCGGCCAATTCAGACTGACGCGACAGTTGACTGCTATTTCCGTTATTGAGCACTAATCCATTCGACTCGACATCATAACGACTGTAGGTGTTATGGGATAAACCAGACGAATTAGCGGTATTGATGTTCACGACAGGAACGCCATTCGCGGAAATATAAGCATCGGCGTTTCCGTTTATTGGCACCACCGTCGTTGCCTTATCTTTCGCAAAAACTAGCGATGAATGTAGACCAGGCGCCACTAAACAGGCTAATAATAAAGCCTTGGCACTGCGGCTAGCGCCTTTCTTGCGAGAATTTGTCAACTCCGAAGCGGGTACCCAAACTTGACGACTTACGCTCCAAACTAATCGATATACATGATTCATGATAACTACCTAAAGTGCGTATGTAAGACGAAGCCAGGTTTCACTGGATTCTTTGTTCATTGAACTAGGCAAGGTTAAAGGCCTGCTATTAAATAGATCCCAACTTAGCTTGCGCCACGCGCCCGAGACCCCCAAGGCCATCCCCGTCATTCGCCCTTCCGGAATGCCGTCCCCTCTACTCGTTACCTTCCCGCCATCAAGCCCCAAGTAAAACCTCGAAGATATCAGCTCTTCCAACACTGAAAAGGTATGGCGCGTCGATAATTCGTTTCGTAAAAAATAACCGTCATCACCGGACAAGGTGTTATCGACGAAACCTCTGACAGAATAAATACCGCCAATCGAAATTTGCTCTGAACCGAATAAGGTATCATTTGCCTTTTGAGCGTTTAGAGCGCTACTGAATGAAAAAAAGCGATCGAGAAGATTGAAAGAGCGCGCATAATTTAGGCTCAATTTAACCTTACCAAACTGAGCACGCGGGGCATCGTTCGGCAAATTGTCAATATCATTCAACGCGCCAAACTGACTCAAGCCAAGCGCATAGCCTAGGCTTGCCGTTAGTACACCACCGGCGAGATCAGTATTAACCGTGCCATCAAGATCTAATACAGACAGTCGACGGCTACTAACCGCAAGAAACTCGCCACCTAAGTAGCTCTTTGTTTCTTTCACCGTTAGCGTGCTAGCAAGTGATGCCCGAGTGGTTTGATCTCGATACATCACTCGATCTAGGCGTATATTGAAATTTTTGGTCTTACCGCTTGAAATCAACTCCTGGCCGCTCGGTAAGGAAATTGGACTGTCGTACTCCGAAAAACTCGCTCCGATATACAAGGTGTTATAACCGTAGGGCAGGCTAAAATTTAAGTTATCACTGATGGAGTTTTGACGATTGAAGTCCGGCGGAATCGATTGTCGATGTGTAAACGAAAACATATCGTTGAAACCCAGCATGTTGTCGCCGATCGCTGACAAACCCAGTTGGTTCCTGCCTGTTGACTTAGAACCTTGATTATCAAACGTTGCACTAAAATGGTAAGGAGAGCTAACCGTATTTTGCACCACCACTCGACTCTGACCGGGCTTCTCCCCGGGCTGAATATCAAGCCGGGCATTATTGGAAGCCAGGCGATTTATCTGGTCGATCCCCTGTTCTAAGTCTCTTAGGTTAAGTAACTCTGAATCAGCTGCAGGAAAAACTAGTTTTGGCGCTACACTGTTCGCGCCGCCATCTTGCACATCAACCTGTTCGATAAGGCCTTCTATTACCAGAATTGTAAGATGCCCTTTCGTTAAATCTTGAGGGGCAAGATAAGCACGCGTCGTGACATAACCCCGGTCAATATAGTGCTTCGTGATCTCTCCCAAAATCCGTTCAATATCACTGACGTTCAAACAACGCCCAGTGAACTGCTCATTAATTTTATCGCGAAAACGCTCTGACATATTTGGTGAGTTACTAATCGTAATGACATCTATATTGCGACAAGGTGCGCCTATTTCAGGCACTGAAACGTCTGGAATTAACGCATCGGTATCCATTCCATCAACCCGCTCCGTTTTGCGGCGCAGCTCTTCTCGTTCATTTCGCAGACGCTCTTGTTCCTGTTTCTGGATCAACTCTGCTTGGCGCTGAGCCGCCTCAATATCAGCAGGCGTTGCCGCACTTACCATTTGCGAGAATACAAACAGTGCAAAAACGACAAAGGAATGCAGAGGCGTCAAACGAGAAGACTGTCCCTTAGGCTGCTTAGTGGTGGGTCTTGAGGATAGAAGACTCGTTATTCTCGCTTTCATGGTAATGCCTTGGTGAATACTATTCTTAAGTCTGACTGCCCGACGTCGCGTGCTATTTCTGTCAGAGAACCGTTCTTTTCGTTAATCGCAAATATCCAGATACCTGACCCAGGTGTCATGGCATATAAAAACTGCCCGCTCGGGTCGCAGGTCAATGAAGAAATTTGCGTCCCCGGCGTGACTGCCGAATCAACCGAAGAGCGAGCAGTTGGCGCACCCGTTTCAGCGTTAATACTAAAAACTGAGATACTGCCCGAACCGTAATTGGCCGTGTAAGCAAACTTTCCTGACGGGTGCATTTCGATAAACAAAGGCTTATTCCCCGCAGAATTAACCGTTCGCGTTGATTCATTGCTGACTAGGGTTAGCTGTCCGCTTAAGCCATCGACCGAGAACGCTGACACCGAATTACTTTTTAGATTGGCACTGTAAGCGAACCTGCCGTCAGGCGAAATTGTCACCGAGCTTGGCCCGGCCCCTGAATTAGTTGCGCCTATTTTAGTAAAAATTTCCTGCGCGCCCTCTGACGTTTGGATAGCGTAAGCCGTGATTGAGCTTTGGTTATAACTAGGAACATAAGTAAACGTTCCCGCCGGATGAGTCGCAATAGACCAATTGTTATAAGGTGGATAAACAGAGGATATGAAAGACAACGAGCCTGTTTTTTCATCGACGCTCAACACGGAAATACTTGTTTTGAACTCTCCGGTAAGCGTATTGGTAAGCTGATTCGCAACGTAAACAAAACGTCCTTTCGGCCCCAGCGAAACATAACTCGATTTAGCAGAACTATCCTTTTCAGCGACACTAGCCTTGGCAGCCGATTGACGCATTAAAGTGCCAGTAAGCGGATCAAAAGAAAAAACGACGACAGCATTATTATCAAGATCTGCCGCGTAAAGGTAAGGTTTCGTTGGGTGAAGCGCTATAGAGATTGGAAGGAAGTTTGTCGATTTAATCGCAACACTCGACAACATTCCTGATCGTGAATCTAGCTGGTAAGTCGTGATGCGTTTTTCTTGAACATTGTTCGTAAAGCCAAATACTGGGTTTTCTGTCTGTGTCTGAGGAAGCAAGACGCTATTAACTGATTTAGTTTTTTCACTCGGCGGTCCCCTTTCAGACTTAACACTAAAAGTTGCGCTGTCACTTTTAGCGTCACGACTGTCATTGGGCTTCAATGTCGGCTCGCGCACCATAAGGCTGAGAGCGCCCCCATCTTGGATGCCTGAACTGCGCGCAGCTATTTCATCTGATTGAGTATGTTGTAAATTCTTTTGAGTCTTAGAGGCTTGGTCAACGACTCCTTCAACAACAGCGTTGTCCTGCCCTTGCAAAGATTGCGACGGATTAACTTCGTTAATGTCTTCAGCTTTTAGTTTCTTACTCGATACTGAGTCGTGGTCGCTGCATGAGGAAAGGCTCAGCATGGCGATAATAAAGTACAAACTGGGTCGGCAAGTAGAGAGTCTAAACATCAGAAATTAGCTCTATCGAGGTATGCACCTCGTATTATTATAATAATTAGAAATTTAACACAATGCGGATAAAAACACCGCGAAAAACTGAATAATTTTAAGATCTAAACCGAATAGCGCTAGTTTTTTATCCGGCCAAAAGGCTTATTTTCTGCAGGTTAATCTCATCAATTACACAAATTCTCGTATGAAACCAAAGCCTTGGTTTCAGCAAGATTGACTTCCTAAGGGTTCAATTGACGTCACCAGCAACGACAAATACTAATAGATGGCTTAGCTGCCTAAAATATCAAAGAATGACCACGTTCCAGTTTCATTACTATTTTTCTCTATATACTAATAAGTCGTATGGACACGCTTATAAAAAAGGACTTTTTATGAAGTATATTTCTGCTCTTTTATGCATCACGCTTTTTTCTTCAACGGCTGCAGCGCAAATATTTCAGTGCCTTGAAGACGATACTAGTGTTTTCTCCGACAGCCCTTGCGGCAAGAATTCTAAAGTCATTCAAGTCGACGCACCTAGACGAAATAACATGCAATTATCGACGCCTAACGCTTCTCAGCTTGCTGATGAGATGCATAGCAGCAGAAAAAAGCGAGAGTTAAAAAACAGTATTAGTCGGCAAAGGCACCGTCTAAAGAACCTCAAAAGCAACTATGCCGACCGACGAAACGAACTTCAGAAAGAATTGGATAAAGTAGAATCAGTCAAAAAACTATACAAACGCGGTGGTTCGTCACTGCAACGCAAACAGCTTCGTCACTCGGAAAAACGCATTCGCGAAAAGCTTTCGGATTTAGAGGGACGCTATCGATCCAACGAGGCATCAGCAAAGTCAGCGTTGAAAGAATCGATGCGAAAACAAGAAGAGCTCTAAAGGCCTTATAGAAAGGCTCGTTCAAGAGGTGCCTTAATCGCACTCAGAAGTACTAAAGCAAGCCGACACGTATGCCCGCTTTAAAAGCTTAGACTGTCTCATTCAACAAAGTGTTTGAACATGACCAGAGCATCCACATAGCCCTCAACAGGGTGCTTAAATGCGTTGGGTAAACGGCCGACGGTTTCAAAACCAAGCTTTTCCCATAAGCGCACCGCACCCTCATTACTCGACGCGACAAAATTAAACTGCATTGCTCGATAACCCAATGCTTGCGCGACTTTTTGAGAGTGCTCACACATTGAAGTGGCAAGCCCTTGTCCTCTCGCCGCAGACGAGACCATGTAGCCGCAGTTACAAACATGCTCGCCTGGACCCGCCTGATTTGTTTTCAAGTAGTAAGTCGCACGTATTTCACCGCTCTCCTCGAAGACATAAGTCTTGCGAGGCGAATCTAACCATATTTTTCTTGCTTGATCTTTATCCGTAGTAGTTTCATAAGCGTAAGTATCGCCTGCCGAGACAACCTCATGAAAAATTGGCCAAATAGCATCCCAATCTTTTTGCTTCGCTTCTCTAATAATCATTCAGTAAAGCCTCTTAATAATCATGAACGCTAACAAAAAATGGGCATATGTTAAGAGCATCAGGCCAACCCGTTTACGATAGTGTTTTGTCATCAATTGAAATGCCTCTTGACTCATACATGGACCTTTCCGCAGGTTTTACGAGCAACTACTCAAATTCCCCATGCCTTCCTGAACCGCCTGTGAATGCTTTCGCCCCGTCCAAGGCACCGCCCCCCAAGACTACCTGCATTCCGCGCTTGAATTCGTTTTGTAATGCGCTGTCCTGCGGTTTATCCCACTGCTCGTACGCACTCATGCGGTCGCTCTTCATGCACGCCTGAGGAAACTTGGCGATGTCGTTGGCGAGCGCTTCTGCTGCTTGCCGCGCCTGCCCTTCGGGAACAACGCGATTCGCCAAACCTATTTGCTTCGCTTCTGCGGCATCAACCGCTCGTCCTGTCAGAATTAAGTCCATCGCATGACTCATCCCAATCAATCGTGGCAAACGCACGGTGCCGCCATCGATTAAAGGCACACCGAAACGACGACAAAACACCCCCGCTACGGCGGTCTCTTCCATGACCCGCAGATCACACCAAAGCGCGAGCTCCAAACCTCCGGCAACCGCATAGCCAGAAATCGCAGCGATGACCGGTTTGCTCAGCAACATTCGGCTGGGCCCAAGCGGTCCGTCAGACTGTTGAGCCAAGGCATCGATCTGGGCTTGATCAAGGCTCATACCTGCCTTTAGATCCCAACCCGCGCAGAACGTACCACCGTTGCCACACAATACGGCTACTTTAAAACGATCGTCCGCCTCAAACTCACGAAATGCATCAGCGAGCTGGGTCGCCGTTGCCGAGTCGATGCAGTTACGAACATCAGGTCGATCAATAATAACGGTAAAAATAGCGCCTTTCTTTTCGATCAATATGTTCATCGTTTATCCTGTCGGGTTAGGTCTAGCTCTAGCTTTTTTGGAAGATATGTCCTTGTTGGCTTTCGAAGGACCTTGGCCTAGAGGTGTCTATATTTTTGTCGATTTAAAATAAAACGCTTTCTAATCGAAAGCGGCTTTCAGGAATAAACTAAGCTCTTCGGGCTCAGTGGGCCTGACCAATCGGGCTATTTCTTCGCCAGACTTTAGCAGTATTAAGGTGGGCCACAGCTTCACTTTAAAGGCGCGACCTAAGCGCTTTCCCGCCCCATCGAAAATCTTAATGTGCGAAAAAGAGTGATCAGATAGCACACGTTTCACAGCAGCCTCCGCCGCTTGGCAATGCTCGCACCAAGGTGCGCCAAACTCGACAATTGTGTAGTCATCACGCCCACGAACCTCTTCAATCGTCGGCCCATCTTCGTGGTAAGTTGCGTTAAACCCTGTTGTACATGCTTTCATTGCAGTCTTCCTGATTCTTGTCCAAGTCTTTGGACTAGTCCTTACCCTAGCTCTCTTCTTGTTTGTAGCGTCGAAACCCTCGGGCTTCATAGTTCTTCAAGGCACTTGGATGATCTAACGAGCAGGTATGAAGCCATACCCTCTTTACGCCAGGTATCCCCCACGCCTCTTGAACCGCGCGTGACAGCAAATAGCCGCCAAACCCTTTCCCAATAAATTCAGCAGCCAAACCAAAATACATTATTTCTACGTCGAGACTCTCAACACATTGCCCTTTACTGGCATCACCACGACCGACTATCGACAGTTCGAAGTAGCCAGCAATAGAACCTTTAAAATAGGCAACCCAGGTTCGTAACCCGGGATTCTCAGCATATTTCTGCCACGTCTCATCTGACAAACCCAGCTTGTCCACCCACTGCCATGGTTCACCGACATACTGATATAAAAACTTATTAAATCTAAAGTTATCGATCTCTGCCTCAGCGACCGATAAACCATTCGACGCCGGCACTTCCTTTAACTCTTCGAAACGATTCATCTCAAGATAATACGTAATAACTTTGTCCAACGACTTCTCCAAAATAGGCGTTCAAGCGTATACTAACTGCTCTCGCGCCTTAGTCTGGCAAGACAGTCTGGCGCGATGACGAATAGCATACCGTTTATTGTCGCGGGCTTCCTACTTTTGAGCCTGAGCCAAATAGATCTCAAGCTTGCGCTGTTCGCGTTACACCGCCGACAAACACCGTCCTCAAATGAAAGACCATAACAACCAAGAGAAGAGCACTTTATGTCTAATAAAGAGTTTATTTATCAACGGATATGTAATTACTCTGGTGAAGAGTTTGACCCAAACGAAGATCATAAAGTACTGAAGGTTTTGCGCTCTCGATTCAATATTCACCTGCCACAGAGAGCTTCAGTAAACGATGCCCTTGAGGCTGCAACAAGTGATCATGAAATCGTCGAGCTGATACTTCAATACCGCACAATGACGTAAGCACCCCTTATTGCCCTACGCTCGATATTGACGCTCGTTTGCATGTTAAAAGCTGCGGGCCACAAAGGAGTTAACACCATTTCGCTATCAGCCCCCATCACGATTCACCGCAAAATATTGTTCGGTGACTGCGATCCGGCAGGCATTGTGTATACACCCAGGTTTTCTTATTTTGCACTAGAAGCAACGCACGAAGCATTAACAGCCTTGCTGGGCTCGCCCTCCATATCCACTCTCAACAACATGGGCATTCTTACTCCCGTGAGAGCATTTGATATGGAGTTTCTTGCTCCCGTCACATGGGACGATGAACTTAAGCTCGACGTTAGAGTCTCAAACGTCAGTCAGCAATCCTATACGTTCACGGTGCAAGGTTTTGTCACCCCTAATGTCACCGCTTTCAAGGCTTCTATTACCTACGTGACAGTCGCCGCCGACAGCAAACAGACTATTGCCATACCGGACCATTTAGTGGATGCACTAAACGGCAAAGCATAGTTAGAAAGAACGTATCGTGACAATAAAAAAAGGCCTATGGAGTCTAATTTGAAAAGCATGAATAAGGTGAAAGAAACAGCAGTACGCCCTAGTCGACTCGAAAAAACCAGCTGGGTATTAGTATCTCTAATGGCCCTATTACAGGGTATTTACGCACTCTATGCGTTCATCGACCCCGCCGCTTTCGCTGGAGTAAGAGGCACCGCATTGCTTTTCTCGGGCGATGCAGACTGGGTCAGAATCTATGCATCACGAACCGTATTTGTAGCGCTCATTATCGGCTATCTCTTGTACCAGCGGCATTACAGAATATTGGTATGGGCTGCACTGTTTGGGACGGTCATGCCAATCACCGATGCATACCTCGCATATGAAGCCAACGCCGCTAACAAAGTCGTCTACAAGCACATCGCAACCGTGATATACCTAATACTCACCAGCATTGTACTCAGCAAAGTAAGCAACAATACGCAGGGCGCTCCTCAGCATGATATATAGTGTTGTCTGTTTCGAAGAGGATATATCCACCTAAGGTAAGAATATCAAGTGAACAAAATAAGCCCAAAAAAACTACTTAACAGCAAATGGACAGCGGTAAACCCTAAAAACAAAGAAAAACACTTCCTGGTGACAGCGGTCGACTTCAACGACGAAGGTGAGATCATTCACTGCGAAATAGAAGCCGTTATTTCGAGTCGTGCCGAACCGCTAGACTGGGAAGTACTAAAAGACCCAGAGCAGTGGCGCCAAGGCTGGAAATAAGAACTACGGTTCATCGTTTTCGTGAACTTTAGCAGCGACAACACCTGCACACTAAGCGCTCACTACGCACACTTTTCAGGAAAAAATTTAATGTCATTGCCGGTGTCAAAACAAGCAAACACACTACAACTTATTTACGGCTTGTGCGCGATCGCCGGCCTTGTCTTTACGATGTACTTCAACATCTTGTTTATTATTGAGCATGGCGGTTTTTCTGCCATCACCTTTGTGACCGACAACTACGTTAATAACGCATCGGCATCAATTTCGAATGATATTCTAGTGGTGGTCGCCGCGTTCTTGGTTTGGTCATTTATCGAGGCGAGGCGCTTGTCGATGTCGCACTGGTGGATCTATGTCGTACTGACCTTCGCCGTCGCGATTGCGTTTGCATTTCCTTTATTCTTACTCAATCGCGAACGCCGTTTAGCTAAAATAACCGCCGACAAAGAGTCCTTTTCTCTAAATAAACAAACTGCCCAAGGCTGTAATCAAGGCAATCAAAACGATATTTAACACCAGCCCTACCCGCATCATGTCCTTTTGTGGAACATAACCGGTACCATAAACAATGGCATTCGGAGGCGTCGCGATAGGCAGCATAAAAGCACATGACGCTGCCAGAGCAATAACCGCCGCTACCACCATTGGCGACAGCTCCATCGACACAGCAAGCGACATAAAAATGGGAATCAACAAAGCCGCACTCGCCGTATTGCTTGCCAGCTCAGTTAGGAACACAACAAAGGCTATTGTAAATAGCATAAAGATAATAGTTGGTGCGCCATGAACAATCGCAAGGAAACCTTCAGCAAGCCATAATGACGCGCCTGTCACTGTAAGAATAGCGCTCAGCGTTAGGCCGCCGCCAAATAAGATCAACACTCCCCACTCCGTTGACTCTGAGATTTCTCGCCATGTCACGACTCGCGATCCACCCAACGCAACGACAGCTAAAATCGCAACTAGCGCATCAAAATTTCCGTCGATCGCCAATGCCTCTGAAAGAGGCTGGCTAAACAGCCAGCCAAGCACCGTACAGAAAAAAATCAGCGCGGTTTTCTTGCCGCCTCTCGTAACCGTGAACGCCGCCTTCGAAAGCGCAAGTTTGGCCTCTCTCTGTGGGCGATAAAAAAGATAAAGCACACCTACCATAAGCGGTAGAGACAGCAAAACCATGGGAATTCCAAAACGCATCCACTCCATAAACCCTACCCCAATCGCTGCCCCAGCAATTGCGTTGGGAGGGCTGCCAATCAGCGTTCCCATACCGCCAATACTCCCTGCATAAGCCGTGCCCAGTAAGAAATAGAGATAAGTCGACTTATGCGCTCGGTAGTCGAGACGAGATAACAAACCCAAGACCAGCGGCATCATCATCGCGATAGTGGCTGTATTGCTAATCCACATAGATAAAAACGCAGTCAGTCCGAAGATTAAAAATGAAGACGGTAGTAAGTTCCCGTTTGCTAAAGCAATGAGCTTATTTGCGATTAACTGATCGAGATGATGCTTATGCATTGCCGCCGCCAATGCAAAGCCACCGAGGAAAAGAAAAATTATCGGATTCGCAAAGTTCAGCAAGGCCTCAGCGACATCAAACACACCCAATAAAACAGCTAACACAGGGACGACTAAACTCGTAATGCTCACGTGAAATACTTCCGTTACCCACAGCACGGCAACAAACACAAAAATAGCTAAGCCTTTTGCTAGCAATGGCGAGAGAGGAGATAAGTACAAAATGGAAAAAAAGATCGCTAAGTTAAGCGTCAAGATAAGAGTTTTCAAATATCCACCAATATCAAGAATCTATGAAAGACCCGTTAAAGCTAAGCTCGTATTAGCACGATCACTAAAACAGACGCGCCTAGCAAGCACTATATGCCACTCAAGGTAACTGAGATCGACCCCGCCCATCCGCCATATCAATAGCAACAGGCCCTAGTTACTAATGATAAATTTGACGATAACGCCTCTGCCAGTCGCCAGCGTGTTGTTGATCGCAGGACTCTTCGCTATCTAATCGCAGATGTGTTTTGGCCGACTTTAGGTGAATATTCTCGGCACCTAATTTGTCGCGTACTAAATCCCAAAAATATCTATCTCGCCCTGATTCAAGGGCATGGAGACGTTGCTCATTAGTGCCAAAGACGCAAACGATCAGCAACGAGTTGGGAAAATCAGCGTAATTCACAAAATGTGTTAGCCATTCGAAGCCTCTAAGTCGGCACTCACCTGCTTCTAACTTAGCTGTTTCGCAAGCATCCGTTAGCGCCTTAATGATTGCTTTTTCTAGTTTCTTTTCAGTCTTAGTCATTGCTCGTTTCTTCACACATATCTTATTGGTTTTTTTTGTTTTTCCATCACACGTATAAAAAGTGGCGACGCTAGTAAGTCATTTAGCCACGCTCTTAACGCGGGATAGTCACACTGATCAAACCACGCTTTATCCACTATTGAAAACTGGCGAATAAAGGGAAATATTGCAATGTCTGCCAAGGTCGCCTCAGTGGCTAACAAGTAATCATTTTGACTCAGTAAGTGCTCTAGCTTCGATAGGAACAACTCACACTGCTGCCGATAATACTCGGCGCTATGCTCTGGAAATCGATCGGCATATTTGTAGCGATCCAGCCAGTCTTTAAAGTCGGCGTCGTTCTCATCAATCAACGCCAAGGCAAACGTTTTGTCTGATTCAGAGTAACTCGACAGCCAGGTATTTGGGTCATTAATATTCAACGCCCAGAACATAATATCTAGACTCTCATCAATCACTTGACCCCTTGCCTCATCGGCCGATTGAGAAGGCAAACATAATACGGGAACCGTCCCTTTGCTCGACGCCACAAGCAAAGCGGCAGGTTTATCTTTCAACGACACTTCGTGCAGGTCGACGTCAATGGCCGAGCCGAACACTGCCATTCTGGCGCGAATAGCGTAAGGGCAGCGACGAAAGCTATAAAGTATCGGCAAAGTATTATTAGGTGTGGGTATATTCAAGTGACGCTCGACCGAAGTGAATAGGTTAAATCTGGCGGTAGATTCTACACTTTTTTGCCACTAAACGAATGAGTGTTTCGAACACCAGATTTCTCGATGCCCTAACCTTTATGCCTATTCAGTGACCAAACGGACAGCTATTTATCGACACTTTTGTGAGCCAAGGTATGTGCGTTTTTCTCCCAGTTTTGGCCATCAAAGTTCGTGATATTTACATTGCTTGGTTTGGTATCCAAGCAGTTTACGTTGACATCAATACCATCTGGATTTGAGCGTGGCGTATAGAAGGGTTTACTGCCACACACCTTGCAAAAGGTGTGTTTTGCGATTCCCGATCCAAACGTATAGGTTGAAATGGAGTCCTCACCCGATAACAACTCAAACCGGCTTAGAGGCACAATTAAGTGGATAAACCCCGCCTTTGCGCAAACAGAGCAATTACAATAATCGGCCTCGATAACGTCGGGGGCTTCCACCGAAAACGTAATGGCTCGGCAATGGCAACTTCCTTGATAAAGCATTAAATTCTCCAGACAAAAGTGGGTCGCGAGCTCAGGAAATCTTAACCGGCTCGCCTTGCTCAGTTTAGTCAGTAAAGACTACATCGCCAGCAGTGCAGCGTTTCCGCCTGCCGCCGTTGTATCGATACAAATATGCCTTTCCAAGTGGCATCGACTGGCCATATCTTTCTCGATAATCAGTGGCAATATAGCACCACTGCGCTGCGCTAAGGCCCTGCGAATTGCTCGTTGATCGCCTTCATCACTCCATACCGCCACCGTATCAAAACCGTGGAGCTGCGTTAAATCGCTGCGCGCTAAAACGCCATCTAACGCGGCCGCTCCTCGTGCACCCGGGGCAATTATTAATGACTGACAGCCATTATCTTTCGCAATTTTAGCCTGCAACATGGCGCATTCTAAAGTCGGCCCAAGGCACAGAACAAGCCGCCTTGAAAACGTAGACAAGACGTTACTCTCTCCTGTTGGACCCGGCATTACCTCAGACCCAAGTTTGGTCGGGGAAATGGGGCCCATCTCATTGATTGTTTGTTGCACCACGTCGATCGGTAGCGTATCCGAACGCTCTATTGGCTGATTCACTGCAGTCGCGCGCTGGTCCGCCGCAGAAGCCAAAGCGGGACTTACTGAATTACGCGCCTTGATAAACCGCTTAATGTAGTTAGGTCCGCCCGCTTTTGGCCCGGTGCCCGACAGGCCCTCGCCTCCGAATGGTTGAGAGCCGACAATCGCCCCTATCTGGTTGCGATTTACATACATATTGCCCACATTCAAACGCGAAGTAATACTCTCGACACGGCTATCAATACGGCTATGTAAACCGAAGGTAAGGCCAAAGCCCGACGCATTGATATCGTCGATTATGCGATCAAGCTCTGATGCCTCGTAAATTGCCACATGCAGCACAGGACCGAAAATCTCCTCCGCCATATCTTTGATGCCATTCACTTTTATGACCGCTGGGGCGACGAATGTGCCTGTATCAGGGCAATCGAGTTGCTTCAAGAGCCGACCTTCGTCTCGTGCGCTTTCGATATAAGAGGCAATTTTGTCTTGTGCGGCTAAATCAATAACAGGCCCGATGTCAGAAGAGAACAACCAAGGGTCCGCCACAACTTGTTCATCCATTGCGCCATACAACATCGACATAAAATCTGACGCGGTATCCTTTTGTATATACAGCACCCGTAACGCAGAGCAGCGCTGACCAGCCGATTGAAACGCCGATGCAATAATGTCGCTAACCGCTTGCTCAGGCAGCGCAGTAGAATCAACAATCATTGCATTCAAGCCACCGGTTTCAGCAATCAGTGGTGCACCTATCGGAGCATTCTGAGCCATCGCTTTATTGATGCGCTGGGCCGTCAGGGTCGACCCGGTAAAACAAACGCCATCGATAGCATCACTGGCGCTGAGCGCGGCACCAACAACCGCACCTTCGCCGGGTAGCAACTGTAGCGCACTGACTGGCACCCCCGCCTCGTGCAAAAGCTTAACGGCGAGTACCGCACACAAAGAGCTTGTTTCCGCCGGCTTGGCCAACACAGCGTTGCCAACCGATAGTGCCGCTGCAACCTGCCCAGTAAAAATCGCAAACGGAAAGTTCCATGGCGAGATGCAGCTGAAAATACCGCGTGGTGAAGACGCGTCCAGACTTTCGGCTTGATCCGCATAATAACGAAGAAAATCAACCGCTTCGCGCAATTCAGCCATCGCGTCTGCCGTCACCTTTCCGGCTTCGCGTGTTAACAAGGCGAAGATCTCGCCAAAGTTTTCTTCATACAAGTCAGCCGCATCACGCAAAATATTTGATCGCTGCGCTTGATCGACTCCATCCCACACTCTCGCCTGATCAATCGCTGCCTCGACATCATCTACATTGGCATAAATAAGCGTGCCGACCTGATCTGACTCGCTCGCAGGGTTGGTGATTGTCACTTTCTCCGTGCTACGAACCCGATCAACAACTATCGGCCCTCCCGCCCAATGATGAGACTTAAAAGGAGTTCTCGCTGTGTCGATGTCATCCAAATCAATTGAACTGTGAAGATCCCAACCCCGCGAGTTCTTCCTTTTCGCACCAAAGAGCTCTTGCGCTGTTAGTACTTTCGGTGCTTTCGCGAGGTCAGCTTTGCACGCAACAAACGCATCAACGGCGATATCCGCTGACGGTACCGACATATCGACGATCTGGTTTACAAACGAAGAGTTGGCGCCGTTTTCTAGCAACCGTCTCACCAGATACGCAAGCAAGTCTCGATGCGGCCCAACTGGCGCATAGATTCGACACGCAACGTTTTTACGCTCGCGCACAATGCGATGTAACACCTCACCCATGCCATGTAGGCGCTGAAACTCAAACGCGCTGTCTTTACTCGCGAGTTGCAGAATCGTGGCAACACTATTGGCGTTGTGCGTCGCAAACTGTGGGTAAATCCGGTCGGCCATGCCTAATAGTTTTTCCGCACAGTAAATATACGAACAGTCAGTAGAGGTTTTATGGGTAAATACCGGAAAGTCAGACAGCCCTTCTACCTGCACCCGTTTAATCTCTGTATCCCAATAGGCACCTTTAACTAAACGCACCATCACTTTGCGATCATAACGTTCAGCAACGGCATATAACCAGTCAATGACCCAGTGCGCGCGCTTGCTATACGCCTGAACAACGACACCAAAGCCGTCCCAGTTTGCGAGTCGGGCGTCACTCAATACCGTTTCGATGACATCTAAGGACAGGTCTAAGCGATCCATCTCTTCTGCATCGATGTTAAACCCCATATTGGCGTCTTTCGCCAGCAACGCAAGAGAGAAACAACTCTCTACCAGCTCCGTCATCACACGCTGTTTTTGGCCAAGCTCATATCGAGGATGCAGTGCTGACAGTTTGATTGAAATACCTGGGTTCTGCGCAACAGAGCCATAATTTGAAACGTGAGAAAGCGCTTCGATGGACGCCTTATAAGCCCTATAAAACTTGTCGGCATCAGTCGCCGTTAGTGCCGCTTCGCCCAGCATATCGTATGAAAACGTGTAACCTTTGCGCGCCAACGCGTCTCCGCGTTTAACCGCGCTCTCAATCGTTTCGCCCAATACAAACTGGCTACCCAAAATCTGCATTGCTCTTTTTACCGCGATTCGAATCGCCGGCACACCTAAGCGCTTAACCAGTTTTCGAAAGACATGGCTCAATCCCGACGCGCGCGAACCTTCAAGTACTTTGCCCGTTAACATCAAAGCCCAGGTGGACGTATTCACGAGTGCCGAGCCGGACCGTCCCTGATGGTTCCCCCATAGTGCGCCAGCGATTTTGTCTTCAATCAGCGTATCCAGCGTCTGAGCATCGGGCACTCGCATCAGTGCTTCAGCCAAGCACATTAGTGCAACGCCCTCGTCAGTAGAAAGGCCATATTCGGCAAGAAAAGTATCAAGCAATGCTGGCTTATCGTCGTGACGAATCTCATCGATAAGCGAAACCGCTTTATCCTGAATCGCAAGGCGGTCTGTTAAGGATATATCAGAGCCTTTCTCCAGCATGGCCAAGACCTGCTGCTCGCTACTCAAATGCGCATCACGGATGTGTTTTCTGATAGATTCGATTGTCGACATCATGCTTGTACCTTAGTAAGTCTTACTAAAGACACTTTACACAATCATGAAAGGTTATTTCGTATGTATTTTACTTATAGACAGATCATAAGGACTTATTAAATAAGAACATAAAGCGTAAAAATAACGCATAAGTACATCCCGATAGACGTTATGACTTCGGTGTCATGGCTTCGACACTCTATTTTGATACAAGATGCTCGCAACGATAAGCACCAAGCCCAACAGCGTTGCCTTCTCAATCGTCTCGCCTAAAAAATAGCTGATCAAGATAAGAGACATGAACGGCGACAAAAAGATCAAACTGCTTATTTGTGCCGTACTGTTCGTCAGCTTCATCGCTTTTAGCCAAATGACGAAACAGATACCCATTTCAAAGACGCCAATATAAGCGGCACCTAACACGCCTTCTATCGGCAGCGCTCTAAAGTCTCCCACCCACAGGTAATACAAAACAATAAAGGGCAGGCTAAAGCAGAAATTAACAAACAAACCGACAACGGGGTCGCGACGTTCGCGCGTATTGAATATCCAATAGAGCGCCCAAATCACCGTGCTAAAAATCGCGAGAAACACACCAAACCCACTGGTGAACTCCAACTCGGTTAGCTGGCCTTTTGTCGCGATTACCACCACCCCCAAATAGCCGCCGATTAACGCCACCCCTTGGCGAGCCGTAATCTTTTGTTTAAGAAACGGTACCGACAAAATCGACAGCATAATCGCCCAGGTATAATTGATGGGCTGCGCCTGTTGCGCGGGCAAAAGTTCATAAGCTTTGAATAGAATAAGGTAGTACAAGAAAGGATTCAGGAACCCGAGCATTAGCGATAGCCAATACTCCTCGCGGGTGCAGACAAACGCCTGCTTGAACTTCGACTGTGCAACCAAAATCGCCCCTAAAACGATGGTCGAAAACACCGTAGAGAGTAATAAGAGCTCTATCACTGTCAGGTATCGAAGCGATAATTTGAAAGCGACCGCCACCGTCGACCAAAAACAAACCGCAATAAAGGCCAGCATTAATGCCCGACGCTGATCAGTCATCAGACGTACTTCCTTAAAATAATCATGCGACTCGTCACCGCGTCCAGGTCGCGCTTCATTCGCTTATGAAAGAACCTTGCTTAAGAAAGACTGCGTCGTTTCTTTTTGAGGGTTAGATATGACCTGCTCAGGCCGACCAATTTCATCAATCACGCCTTGATTAAAAAATGCGACCTGATCTGACACTTCTCTAGCAAATGCGATCTCATGGGTCACACAAATCATCGTCATACCGTCCTCACGCAACAGCCGTAAGGTATCGAGAACTTCGCCGACCAATTCGGGGTCAAGGGCTGATGTCACCTCATCAAACAGCATGTAGTCGGGCTTCATCGCTAAGGCGCGTGCAATCGCCAAACGCTGCTGCTGCCCACCAGACATTTTCGTCGGATAGACATCAAACTTATCACCAAGCCCAACATGCTCAAGCTCTTTTCTGGCGATCTCGATGGCTTCTTCTTTGGCTATTTTCTTAACGACCTGAGGACCCAGCGCCACGTTCTCAAGTACCGTCATATGCGGAAAGGAGTTCCATTGCTGAAACACCATCCCCAGCTTTTGACGCAGCTTATCTTTGTTGGTCGCCTTGGCATGTACATCAATATCATCAACGAAAATCTTTCCGCCTTGAATTTTTTCAATCGCATTGATGCAGTAAAGTAATGTGGACTTGCCGCTACCCGACCCACCTATAACGCTTAGCACTTCCCCTTTTTGAACCTCAAGATCAATCCCTTTTAGAACCTCAAGATCACCGAACGACTTACGTACATTTTGGACTTTAATCATGCTGCGTTTTTCCTTTCGACACGTCTGCCGTACAAAGATAAAGGGTAAGAGATGAGGAAGTAGAAAATACCGACACCAATCAATATTTCTAAGGGCTGCTGAGTACGCGAAATAAGCTGCTCAGACGTTCTCAGCAACTCCATAAAACCAATCACCGAGACCAATGCAGAGTCTTTGATTACGCTGAGCGCGACACCTAACCACGCCGGGAAGACCGAACGCAATCCGATGGGAAAGCGCACATAACGAATCGTCTGCCAGTAGGTCATACCAAGCGAACGTGAGGCAACGATCATTGAGTTCTGCACACTCTCAAAGCCACCTCGAAACACTTCGCCCATAAAGGCCATCGTATAAAGCGATAGCACAATGGTTCCCGCCACGAAAGGTGGAAGCGGTGAGCCCATCACGCCCATAAAAGTTGAAAACAAAATCAATTGGATAATCAGTGGCACACTGCGAAGCACATCCAGCACACTACCTAGGCAGAAATTAACCACCTTATTGCTCTCTGCACGCGCAAAGCCAACCATGACGCCTAAGGCCGTCCCAATAAAAATAGAGACGCCTGAAATAAGGATCGTGTTCATTATGCCGGTGAGAATAAACCCGGTGTCGTTCCAAGATAAGGGAGTAAATAAGCCGCCCATTATATTTCCCCCCGGAATAGCCGTTTGGAAATGAGTGCAGCACTCAATAAGACAAACTTGGTGATAATGTAGTAAAGCACCGCGGTCACCATGAAAAACTCTAGCGTTCTGAACGACAGTGACTGGAATCGCTGGGTTTCGCCCGACAACTCATTCATACCCACCAAGATACCCAGCGAGCTCATCAAGATCGCCCAAACAAACTGATTCGTCATCGGGTGATAAATACGACGAAACATCTGCGGCAGAATAATGTATCGATAGGTTTGAAAGTTTGTCATCCCAAGGGATTTTGACGCGTTGTATTGTGCGTCCGGAATCGATTGAAAGCCACCTCGAAATGTTTCGGCTAAATAGCCCGCATTGATAAACACGAGTGCGCACAACACTGCCATGTAAGGGCTCAGGTGAATGCCGAATGCACCCAAACCAAAGTACGCCATATAGATCTGAAATAACGCCGGTGTGTTACGCGCTATCTCGATCCAGGTAGAGGCCATGTAATTGAACGGCGGCTTGTTGTTCATCTTCGCAATGGCGAGAAAAACAGCTATGACAATACCCAACACCATCGACAACACCGATACATGCAAGGTGACGAACGCCCCCTGCAATAGCTCAGGCATTTTTTGGAAAACGACATTCCAGTGAAATTCGTAATTCATCCCTATCCTTCTCGCATTGGTGGCACGCTTGCCCAGGAATAAAACCTAAAGGACGATAGCGTAAGAGAAATCATTAACAGGAAAGACTAGCGGGCAACAAGAATGCGTTGCCCGCTAGTTTGCGTCATTACTTGTTATCGCGTAACGACTGAATCAGATCTGCGGGTGCGTCTGAACCGAAGTGTGTATTGTAGTGTGTGTTCATGTTGCCATCACGAATTTGGCGAACAAGGAAAAGGTTCAAGTAACTAATCCATGCGCCTTCACTACGGTTAGCAATTAAGCCAACCACGTCATCGTAATTCGGAACATAAGGGCCAGCAACATAGTCTTTAAACTCATTCGTTTGAAGCTTCGTGGCAATGTTTGTGTTGGTTGAAATAATCGCATCAACCTTGCCTTGATAAAGGCCTAGGTAAGCATCATTTTCAGATTTGAACGATGTATAGTTAGATTTCCCCCAACCCATTTTCTCCGCATACGCCAAATATTCTGTCTCATAAGTGGTGCCCAGCGCCGCGCCAACTTTCAGGTTTTTCAAATCATCGAAAGAGCTAAGAGACGTGCCTTCTTTTGAAATCGTTTGGAATTTAAATACGAAGTATGGATAGGTGAAGCCAACAGACTTAGCCCGTTCAAGCGTGTCTGATGTCGAACCGATAACCACATCTGTTTTACCCGCAACAAGAGACGGGATACGGTCTCCCCACGTCAGGTTCAGAACATTTGATTCAACACCTAGCGCCTTCGCAAGGTCATTACAGTAATCCACATCAAAACCAGCGGGCTTATTATCTTTGTCAAAATATCCCATAGGAGGGAAATCAAGCACCACACCGCAATTTAAGGTTCCGCGTTTAATTACCTCATCAAGTTGATCTGCTTGCGCCGAAACACTGGCCATAACCGCAACCGCGCCTGCCAAAATGCCTGCTAGTTTGAATAGCTTCATAGTTATCTTCCTTTTTCTTGTTTGATTTATTTTCTGAAAACGACATATCGATTGTGAAGTTTAGACTTACGCGCTTCAAGTTGACATACAATTTCAGCACGTCTCATACTAAGCCAATAATCTTAGTCTTTTGACCTAAAAATAAAACATTGGTAGTTCATATGGTACAAAATAAGAAGAACAGCAGTTCACAAGACGCATACACCCTAGACTCCTACGATAACGCTATCTTACAAATTCTATCTTCCGACGGCAGAATCAGCATCAGCGAACTTGCTCGCAAAATTAACCTATCAAAAACCCCCACTCAAGTGCGCGTAAAACGCCTAGAGACAGAAGGCTTTATTGTTGGGTACAGAGCAATGATGGACCCCATCCGTCTGAATATGGACCACATTGCGTTCATTGAAGTGACACTCGCTGACACTCGCGAATCTGCGTTATCCGCGTTTAATAAGGCCGTCACCAAAATCGGAGATATAGAGCAATGCCATATGATTGCCGGCAGCTTCGACTATTTGTTAAAGGTGCGAACGCACAGCATGCCTGATTACAGAAAAGTACTTGCCGAAAAGATATCTACCCTACCCCATGTGGCAAATACCAAAACGTTTGTTGCGATGGAGTCTGTTAAAGAGAGCGTGTTCAATTACAAGAAAGGCAAAGAATAGGCTTAGTTGCAAAGCAGAAGACAAAAAAGACCAAATCGTTTTTTGAGGTTTTAGACGACTTGACTCGCTACCCCGCCTCTTAGCCCGAGTTCTGAGCTGATTCACGACCGATGCGTTTTGCCAGTGGCGAGGCACTGATACCATGAAGCAGAACCGACAATGCCACGGTTAAAGAAACACAGGCTAAAAGCTCTTCTTCGTTTGGAAAATCAAACTCGTCCATCATGATAAGCGTGAATAATATCGACGCCAGACCACGCGGGCCGAACCACCCGACAAACAGCTTTTCTTTCAGCACAAGGTCAGTTCCGATCAAAGAAAGCCAGATGGGTAACATCCGCACGAATGAAAGAAATCCAATCGCCACCAGAACCGTTGTTAGTGTTATATGGGCTAATCCATTAGGCAACATCAGTGCGCCGAAAACCAGAAATGCCACCATCGTCAACAGCTGGCCCGCGCCTTCCATAAACTCGCTAATAAAATGAATATCGTGACGGTAGGCGTTACCAAAAACAGCACCCGCCACGAATGCCGCGATGAATCCATTTCCACCGATAAGCTCAGCGATAACAAAGCTTAAGAAGGCGGTCGCCAGAAACACGACCCCCTGTGCGCTTTCAATAACCCAATCGCGCTGCTGAGCAAAATCAAGTGCGCGCGCCGCCCCCCAACCTACCAGTGCGCCGGCAATGGGCCCCAATATAATTTGAGTAAGCGCCATCACGGCTAATCCGTCCGTTCCCTGCAGATTGGTTGACGCCAGGATTGCACCGAGCAAAACGAATGGAAGAACCAGACCATCATTAAGTCCGCTTTCAACATTGATAGACTGACTTAGCCGCTCAGGAACATCTGGGCTCGACACCACAGTCTGGCCCAATGCGGCGTCCGTTGGCGTCAACACCGCCGCTGTCAGCAAAGCCAAGGCCAGCCCGCTTTGCGGTGAAACGAGAAAAACAAACAGTGTGCCCAAGGCAATACTCAAGGGCATACCAATGACCAACATTCTCAATGGTATGGTGAACGAGTGTTTTAGGCGTGCAAAGCGGATGTGACTCGCATCGGAAAACAATACGAGGATCAAGGTCATCTCAGCCAAGAGCCGCGCCGACCCACGTAACTCTTCCGCTGTCCCGAGCGCTTCGGTCGCCGGTGCGCAAAGAAAGCCAAGCGCCACAAAAAAGATAGGCAGTGTTAGCACAGTGCGCGCAATGAGCTTTGTCATGAGCGAATAGGCAATGACGCATGTCAAAATACCCAAGAGGATCAACTCTGGATTTGGGCTTATCTGTTCCATCATCACATTATTTCCGAAGGCGTGGCGCCCTTTGCGAGATTGAGGTGGGTCACTTTTTTATTGTTAAGTAACATATCTTGGCTAAGGCTAAAACGAGGTCTGCTTGCGTTATTTGGTTAACGCTTGGTTATACTCAATTCTCGGGTAACTTAAGTAACCGTTCACTGCGCCATACTCTAATAATATTTATTGATTCACTCTCACGAAAATAGACGATACGAAACGGAGAATGAATAAGTTCACGAATAGAGTCATCGCTAAACTCAGGGACGGCCCTACCGACATCTGGATGTGCCGTAAGCGTATCTATGTGTTCAACAATTGCCTCTACGAAGTTTTGGCCTATTTGCGGTACACCCTGCTCCCGGTAATACTCTTTGATGTTTTTAAGGTCATCGATCGCTGACTTAGAAAAAGAGATGTTCACGAACTATAGACCCAGTTGTTTTTTTACATCACTGATATCGGTAACTTCACCTTCCTTTATCTCCATTAACCCTTGAGCAACAGCCTTAACGAATTCAAGTTCTTCTTTGGTGCTTTCGTAATCATCAAGCCCTTGGACAACGGCAACTCCACGCCCTCGGCTAGTTACTAGAACCGGTCTATGCGTGTCCTTTGCATGGTTTACAACCTTACCCGGATTAACCTTTAGATCAGACAGCGGAATAACATCTTCGGAGAATTTTGTTTGCATGATAAAAGACCTCTAATAAAGAGCTATATATAGCACCTATTAACAGGTCTCGTCAAAGAGTATGACGCCGCGTTAACAGGCGTAGTAATTGTGGCGGCTGTTTTGCGTGTTTTTGCAAAATAGGTGACAGCATTACGGAGTCCTTGTTGAACGCTTGGTTATGTTTATTTATTGTGATAGTGTGTATTTAACTAATATTCCATACACACAGGTGTTTTATGAGAACAAACATTGTAATTGATGATGAGCTAATGGCGAACGCTTTAAAGGTAAGCGGCTTACATACAAAAAAAGATGCTGTTGAAGAAGGCTTAAAGCTGCTAATTAGGCTAAATGAACAACAAGCTGTACGTAGTTTAAGGGGAAAAATACACTGGGAAGGCGATTTAAACGAAATGCGAGGCGATAAGTGATTATTGCTGATACAAGTGTTTGGATTGACTATTTTAACGGTGTAGTGAGCCCGTTTACCGATGAATTAGATAAGCAACTAATGAAGGGAAATGTTGCTTTAGGCGACTTAATTTTGCTTGAGATATTACAGGGAATAAAGAGCGACAAAGAATACAATAAAACAAAATCAGTACTTGGGAAACTAGACCAATATGAAATGCTTGGTCATAGTATGGTATTGCAATGTGCGGATTATTATCGATTGCTGAGAAAGCGAGGCATTACGATAAGGAAAACAGCCGATGTGATTATTGCGACTTTTTGTTTAGCTAATAAATTGCCGCTTCTTTTTACCGATAAAGATTTCAAACCATTTGTAGAACACTGCGGATTAATTTCAGCTATTTCAAAAACATAACGCCCACAGCAACGGGCTAACTTGAAGCGCAGCGTCAAATTAGTCCGATTGCCTGCGTTTGTTATGCTATGACATTTCATAAGACATGACTCAGCTACAGTTTACGGAGGACTATCAACATTTTACCTTTTTTCTATCTATCGCACGTTTACGGCTTATAGCTTTTTCAATTTCCTCTACGTTAATGGGATTATTACCTTCTAGATGCAGAGCGATATGGTCAAACTGATCATTTCCCCAAAATAGTTGTTCATCGATTATCATAGTTGGAATACCAAATACACCGAGTTGAATAGCTTTATCAGTGTTGTGTTTTAGCTGTTCTTTTATACTAGGTTTGTTTATTTCCCGTGCTAAAGACTCCCCGTCAATACCTGCGGACTCTAAAACTGAAACAAGAGTCCGTATATTTCCAATGTCTCTGCCTTCAGCCCAGCCTGCCTCAAAGATTGCAGTCACTACTTTTTCTTGATTCTGACCACTAACCTCACTTAATGACAATCGTAATGCTGACAAAGAATTGAAAGGGTGAAATTGGGGGCCCTTGAACTTAAAGTTATGCTGTTGCGCATAGCGAGCACAATATTTTATTAGCCATTCTCTTTTAGGTGGGATTTCTGCAGGTCCTAATTGCCCCCAGTGGTCTAATAATTTACCAAACACAACAGGATGAATCTTTAACTCTAAATCTCGATTCTCACAGAAGCTGCTAGCTTTTCGC